>ERZ772968.1292-NODE-1292-length-11805-cov-7.066638_pt1 | contig 11805 bp, 9 predicted proteins | sample MGYA00580674_ERZ772968 | MGnify/ENA primary metagenome ERZ772968 (study PRJEB29015, sample SAMEA2737940) | human oral metagenome | biome: human oral; feature: human-associated habitat; material: dental | place: China | collected 2138 ...
GTCGTCGTGCCCGTCACCAAGTGGGCGCCGCCGATGCTGCTGCGCGTCGGTGCGGTGGTCGGAACCGTCGGGTTCGTGGTGATGTTGCCCGAGGCAGAACTCTGGGTGATGTTCGTATCGGCCCTACTGATCGGTCTGGGAATCGGAATAGCGATGCCCGGCTACACATCCGGTCCCACCATGCTGGTCGAGCACGACGAGCAAGGTGGGCTCGCCGGGGTGATCGGTGCCACCAACGGCCTCACCTACGTTCTCGCGCCGACGCTCAGCACCCTCTTCTACGGCTGGTGGAGGCCGCTGCCCGTTATCGTGTCCATTGTGGCTCTGGGAATCGTTGTGGTATTCGTTCTCGTGCATCCCGCCTTTCGTGATTTCCGCTCCAATGCGGAGACTGCTGCGCGGGGGAGTGTCTGATGGGTACGCGAGCTCGTCGCGGTCGACCTCCGAGACTAGATCGGGAAGCGGTGGCCCGGGCCGTGCTCGATGTGGGCTTCCCGACCCTGACCTTCGCCGCGGTCCGGAAACGCCTCGGAGTGGGGGAGAGCACACTGTTCCGCTACGCCCCTGACCGCGATGAGCTTGTCCGGCTCGGACTCAGCCTGGCCCTGGAATCCGTGGAATGGCCCGAGCTGAGGGGAACCTGGCGGCAAGTGCTCGTCGACTACGCCACCTGCGCGTGGTGCTTCTGGGAGGCTCACCCCGGCTCCGCTACCGAGGCCTCACGAGGAGTCATCACCCCAATGCTGGTGCGCCTGAACGACGAATTGTGCTCCTTTCTGCTGGAACGTGGGTTCACGGCCCGCAACGCCCTGCTGGCCTGTGACCTCATCTTCGACATGGTGGTGGATCACCGTCGTGCGGTGGAACACATGGATGGGTTGCTGGTCGAGGCAGGGCCTGATCGCGATGACCTACGAAGGACCTGGGCCCCGGAGGAGTCGATTGGGGAGCCTGTCCCCGGGTGGGATGTGATCCGCCAGGCCAAACTGGAGGCCGTCGATTCTTCTCCTCGTGACTGGTTCATGAAAAAACTAGAGGTGATCCTCAACGGGGTGGCTGTCTCCCTGGCACCTCAGGAATGAGGCGTGAATTGATCAAATCAGATTTCACGGCATACAATGGCAAGTCGGCCTGACTGGCCCTTCCCGGGGATGCTGCTGACCTTTCCCCGGGTTCCCCGACGCCGGATTTCCCGGCTGTCAGCTGCGCACCGAGCGCACCAAAGGCCGTCTTGTATTCCGGATGTTTTCGTATGTGACGAGACGCGCCACCGCCCGCGGGATTATCCGTCGGGCCCGAGACGAGCACCGTGAACAGGACCTGCCATGGCCATGCCCAGGAAGAAACCCAAGTCGTTCAAGTCGGACGGCACCCCCAAGAAGCGCTGGAGCGCTGCTGAACGTGCCGCTCGCGGTCACAAACCCCGTCGATCAGGCGGGGTACGTAACCCTGAAGCGCGCTCCGGAGGTTTCGGTCGGGGCGATCGTGCCCATGGGCGCGGTGGCTTCGTGAATGACGATCGAGACTTCGACCGTGAGAGGAACCGCGACAGGGAACGGAACCGCCGCGACGATCAAGGCTGGCGTGACGATCGCGAATCTGGGCAGCGATGGGGTGGGTCCCGCTCCCGCTACGGTCGACGTGACGACCGGAATGCGCCGCGGAGCCGTGACGCAGGCCGGTTCAACAGCCGCCGTGATGACTTCCGGCAGCGCGACGACTTCCGTGACCGCGATGGCGACCGCCGCCGGAATGAGCGAAACGAGCGGAAACGTCGGGATCGCGATTTCGACCGGGACTTCCGTCGCGGTGAGCGTCCGAGGAGTTTCCGCTCCCCCCGGTGGGATCGGCAGGAACATTCACACGGTCGCCGCGACCATGAGCGTCGCAGCCGTCATGATCGCCGACCCGGGGAAGGGCGCGGCCAGTTCCGCGAATCGCGTGACTTCGACCCCGTCGAACAAGATCAGATGAGCTGGGAGGCCACCACCGTCGAGGTGGAGGTCGCCGAGGACGACACGACCTCCGGTTTCGCAGAACTCGGTGTGGCCGCTCCCATGGTGGCGGCCTTGAAGCAGCAGGGCATTACGGAGCCATTCCCGATTCAGCGCGCCACCATCGCCGACGCTATCGCTGGTCGCGACGTGCTCGGGCGCGGTCGCACCGGGTCTGGCAAGACCCTGGCATTCGGGCTCCCGCTGTTGACGCGCCTCGCAGCCGATGCCCCCACAGGTACTCCGCGCGCCGTGATACTGACCCCCACCCGCGAGCTGGCCCTGCAAATCGCAGACAACCTCTCACCGCTGGCTGCAGTGATGGGACTTCACCTGTACCTGGTGGCGGGTGGCATGGCCTACGGTCCCCAGCTCAAGGCCTTCGAGCGCGGCGTGGACGTGGTGGTAGCCACGCCTGGCAGGCTGATCGATCTCCTCGAACAAGGGGCAGTCGATCTCAGCCGGGTAGAGGTGCTGGTTCTCGATGAGGCGGACCACATGAGCGACCTCGGGTTCCTGCCCGCCGTCACCACCATCCTCGAGGCCGTGCCCGCGGACGGGCAGCGGCTTCTGTTCTCCGCCACCCTTGACGGTGCAGTGGATGCACTGGTCAGGAAGCACCTCGCCGACCCGGTCACCCATGAGGTGGACTCCGGCAAGGCATCGGTGACCACCATGACCCATCACGTGCTGCACATGGCTCCTCATCACAAGAACCAGGCCACTGCCGAGATCGCGAACCGGGAGGGCAGGACCGTGGTCTTCGCCCGCACTCAGATGGGAGCCGACCGCATCGCGAGGCAGCTGCGTGAGGCCGGTGTGATGGCCGGGGCGCTGCACGGAGGCCTCACCCAGGGTGCCCGTGCCCGTATCCTCGCGGCGTTCAAGCGAGGAGAGGTGCCCGTCCTGGTGGCCACCGACGTCGCCGCCCGCGGCATCCATGTCGATGACATCTCCCTGGTGCTCCAGGTGGATCCCCCCAAGACCAACAAGGACTACCTCCATCGAGCCGGACGCACCGCCCGTGCTGGTGAGGAAGGAGTTGTGGTCAGCATCGTCCTGCCGCACCAGCGCAAACAGATGCGCCGGATCGTGGGGCAGGCCGGGGTCAAGACCGAACCGATCGAGGTGACTCCGGGAAGCGACGAACTCGCCTCACTCACGGGCGCGCGTCCCTGCGTGGGAGCTCCCGTGACGGAGAGCGACTACCAGGCATTGATCGCCCCCAGGCCCCAGCAGCGGCGCCGTCCGGGCGGAGGTCGCGGTCGTGGTCCCTGGCGGCGTGGCGATCGCCGGGATCGCGGCCACCGGGGGGAGCGGGGTTAGAATCTGCCCGCCATGACCGAGATCATCCAGGTGCGACTGGCCACCGCAGCAGACGTCCCCGGGGTGCTGCGCGTCATCCGGACCGCTTTTGCCGCCCGTCGTCGCGTCGACCCACCCGCCGATGCCCTCTCCGACTCTCGTGCCGATGTGGAGAGGGCTCTGACAGAGGGCTGGGGTGTGTGCGCCCTCGACGGTGAGCGCATGGTCGGTTGCCTGCTGGTCGCCCACGACGGAGAGGTCGCCACGTTGCGCCGGGTCTCCGTGTTGCCCACCGAGACTCGGCGAGGGATCGCGAAGGCCATGATCAGTGGGGCCGTCTCGCTCGCGGTGGACGCGGGTCTGAAGCGGGTCGAGGTGCTGTGTCGTCGTGAGCTCCCCGAGCTCGTGGAGTGGTGGGGTGCGCACGGTTTCATTCCGCTCCGCGAAAACGCATCCGGGATCGTGCTTGGCCGCGACCTGCCCGTGGCTGTCACCGTCCCCACCCCCGCAGCGATGCATGCCCTGGGTGTGGAATTGGCGGGTCTGCTCCGTGCGGGCGATGTGATCATCGCCACCGGAGACCTCGGGGCCGGCAAGACCACCCTGGCCCGGGGAATCGGGGAGGGACTCGATGTTGAGGGTCCCGTGATCTCACCCACCTTCGTGCTCTCGCGCATTCATTCTGCTCGCGGCGATGGGCCGGACCTGGTGCACGTGGATGCCTACCGCATGGCAGATGCCGATGAACTGGCTGACATCGACCTCGATGAGACGCTGTCTCGGTCGGTGACCCTCGTCGAATGGGGCGAAGGAATCGCCGAGTGGCTCTCCGACGAGCGGTTGGAAATCGATATCGACCGTGAAGTCGGTGACGAGGCGCGGCGTGTGATCCTGACCGGCATCGGTCCGCGCTGGGACGGCGCCCTGGAAGTCATCAGGAGGAAACCATGACCTGGACCTTGGGAATCGACACCTCCCACTACGTGGCAGTGGGTCTGGCCCGCGACGGGGAACCCGTCGTATCTGATGCGGCGGCAGATACCCGCGCCCACGGCGAGACCCTGATTCCGCTGATCCAGCGCGTGTGTGCATCGGTTGGGATTGCCATGACCGGAATCGATGCCTACGCCGTCGGCATGGGACCGGGGCCGTTCACGGGACTTCGCGTCGGGATCGTGACCGCTCGCACTTTGGCAGCGGTGGCGGGCAGGCCCCTGCACGGGGTGTGTTCCCTCGACGTGATCGCCGCCCAGTGGCGGGACGCGCCCGACGAGTTCGTGGTGGCCTCTGACGCTCGCCGCAAGGAGTTCTATTGGGCGCTTTACCGCGACGGAATTCGCGTCGGTGAACCCCGGGTGAGTGCGCCCGAGGTGATCCCGGACCTGCCTGCAGCTGGCCCGGTCCCAGACGACCCTGCCGGGCCGCGTTTCTTGGATGCGGCGGTGTTGGCGGCGCGCTGGGCTGATCTAGCGGTCGTCGACGGGGAGCCCTTCTACCTGCGGGCCGCGGATGCTGCGGTGCCGAGAACCCGCAAGTCGGCGCTGCCCCGCCTCAGGGCGCCCCGATGATCATCCGGACCGCCATGCCTGCCGACGCCCCCGCCCTGACCCAGCTGGAGCTAGCTTTCCCGGCTCGGCAACGCTGGTCGGAGACGTCGTGGCTGGAGGAGATCAGCGGTGATGACCGCCTCGTGGAGGTGGCCGTCGCCGCGGTGGAGGGTGTGATCGCCTGTGCATCCTGGCGTCACGCGGGCGACACCGCCGACCTGGACCGGATTGTCGTCGCGGGGAAACATCGCCGCCTAGGCATCGCGGGAAGGCTGCTGAGGCGCGGGATCGCCTGGGCTGCGGAACAGCGGGTCGGAAACGTGCTGCTGGAGGTGGCCTCCGACAACATCGCGGCCATCAAGTTGTACGCAGCGAACGGATTCGTTCCAGTGAATCGGCGCGGAAACTACTACGGGCGAGGCGTCGACGCTGTGGTCATGGAGAAGAGGACGAAGATGGAGGAGAGCCAATGAGTGAGCCGTTGATCCTGGGAATCGAATCCTCCTGCGATGAGACGGGCGTTGGCATCATCCGCGGCGACCAGTTGTTGGCCAACGAGGTCGCAAGCTCCGTCGATCTCCACGTGCGTTTCGGGGGAGTGGTGCCGGAGATCGCCTCCCGGGCACACCTGTCGGCCTTCGTCCCCACCCTGCAACGCGCCGTCGCCGCGGCCGACGTCGACCTGGCCGAAGTCGACGCCATCGCCGTCACCGCCGGCCCCGGCCTGATGGGAGCCCTGCTGGTGGGGATCTCAGCCGTCAAGGCTCTCGCCGCGCATCTTGGCAAACCGTTGTACGGGGTGAACCACCTCGTCGGGCACATCGCCGTCGATCTCCTCGACCACGGTCCTCTCCCGATGCCAGCCCTGGCGTTGCTGGTCTCCGGCGGCCACACATCCCTGCTGCACGTTCGCGACCTGGCCCGTGACATCGAGGAACTGGGTTCCACCATCGACGACGCAGCAGGGGAGGCCTACGACAAGGTGGCGCGGCTGTTGGACCTGCCCTACCCGGGCGGTCCTGTCATCGACCGTGCCGCAGCCGATGGCGATCCCGCTGCCATCCGTTTCCCGCGCGGCCTCACGGCACGCCACGACCTCGAGAAACATCGCTTCGACTTCTCCTTCTCCGGTTTGAAGACGGCGGTGGCGCGCTGGGTGGAGACCGCCCGGTTGGAGGGTCGGGAGGTTCCCGTGAGCGACGTGTGCGCCAGCTTCCAGGAGGCCGTCGCCGATGTGCTGGTCTCCAAAACCCTTGACGCCGCTCGGCATCTCGGGGTGGGGACGATCCTGCTCGGAGGGGGAGTGGCCGCCAACTCACGGTTGCGTGGTTTGCTTGAGGAACGGGCCGGCGGAGAGGGGCTTGCGGTGCGGCGTCCGAGGCCGGGGCTGTGCACCGACAACGGAGCCATGATCGCCGCCGTCGGCCTGACAGCCGTGCGCGCAGGATTGCCGTCGTCGCCGCTGGACTTCTCCGCTCAGACCGGGCTGCCGGTCACTCGGATCGTGGTCTGACTGTGGTCTGATAAGGGGTCTCACGTATCAGATACGTAACAATATGTCTCACAACTGACCCTCGGGGTGCGTGAAGACTTCGACTACCACTAGGGTCCGATGCCAACCGGTCCCATTGTGGGACCGCATGTCGGCTCACGACAAGGAGAAAACATGAAGTTCAGGGGAACCAATGCTGCCCTGGCTGTGCTGGTGAGCGGAGCACTGCTGCTCAGCGGATGTACCAGTGGTGAGGAAGCCGAGGGCGAAGCCAAGCCGGCAGCCTCCGAGACCGCCATCGGAGGCGACAATCCATGCGCCCGGGACGCGGGCATCAAGGAGACTGCCGATGGTCAGGTGGTCTACAGCCCCGGACCCGGCAAGTGGGATGGCTACAACACTCTGACATCGCGTACGAACTCGGTCTACAACTCAGTGGTCATGGACCAGGTGCTGAGTAATTTCGTGTATTTCGGAACCGATGGCACCATCTGCGAGGATAAGGAATTCGGTTCCTTCGAGGTGCTCAGCCAGGATCCCCTCGAGATGAAGTACACCATCTCGGACAAAGCGAAGTGGTCGGATGGCACCCCGATCACCATTAACGACTTTCTGCTGGGCTGGGCCTCCCAGAATCCCGAGTTCGTGGCGCCGGGTCTGATCAGCGGAACGGTTGAGGGAGCTGAAGCGGTCTTCGACCACGTCTCCACGATGTGGCCAGAACAAGTCCGGGAGGGGCCGCAGGGTGAGATCAACGGCAAGACCTTCACCATGAAATTCAAGGGCGCATACCCGGACTACAAAATCATGGTGGATCCCCCGCTCCCGGCCCACGTGGTCGCCACGAAGTCCGGTCTGACCCCTGATCAGCTGGCCCAGGCGATCCAGAACCGCGATGGGGAAACCGTCAGGAAGGTCGCGGAATTCTGGAACAAGAAATGGATCTTCAACCCAGGTGAGTTGCCGGAACCCGACGTGATCCCGTCCTCGAACCGCTACCAGATCAAAGCGTGGAAGGACAACAACGTCACCCTGGAGGCGAACCCGAACTACTGGGGAACCCCAGCAGGGACGAAGAACCTCGTGTTCTCCTACGTGGACGACAACCAGATGGCGCAGTCGCTGCAGAACGGTGACCTGGACGTGATCCGCCCGCATGCCACGGTCGACACTGTCAATACCCTGAACAGCATCGGGTCCTCCGTTAACGTGGCCACCTACCCGGAACGAACCTACGAGCACTTGGACTTCAACTTCCTTGATAAGAGCGTGTTCTCCGACTCCCAGGGCGGGCAGAAGCTGCGCGAGGCCTTCGCCTACTGCATTCCTCGCCAGACCATCGTCGACAACATCATCAAACCGATTGATCCCAATGCGACGGTGATGAACGTCCGGGAGGCGTTCCCAGGCGATGCCGATTACGAGACGCTCACGTCCGCTTCCTACGACGGTCGCTACGACACGGTCGATATCGAGAAGGCCAAGCAGCTGGTGGCAGAAAGCGGCGTTCAGACTCCCGTCAAAGTTCGGCTCGGATACAAGGCCGGCAACCAGCGGCGCACGGAAACCGTCCAGGCCATCCAGTCCTCCTGCAAGGACGCCGGCTTCAATGTGGAGGATACAGCGAAGGAGGATTTCTTCGCGAAAGACCTCAAAAATGGCGACTACGAGGTGGCCTTGTACGCATGGTCGAGCGCCGGTCAGATCGCAACCGGACAGAACATCATGAGTAGCGGGAGGCAGCAGAACTACGGCAAGTACTCCAACCCGGTGGTGGACGAGGCGTGGGACAAGGTGACCAACACCCTTGACCGGGGGGAGCAGGTCGAGCAGCTCAAGGTCATCGAGAAACAGGCCTGGGATACGCTGTTCAACATCCCGCTTTACGCCCACCCAGCCGTGGTCGCGTGGAAGAGCAAGGTCAAGAACGTCCGCCCCACGGCCACCCAGGTCACGGTGTCCTGGAACGCCTACCAATGGCGGGTGAAGTGACATCTGACCTGATCTGAACTGAACTCTTTCGTGGGGGTGGGCCGTGTCGGAGGCTCGCCCCCACGAACTGTTCCCAAGGGACTGCTCGTCTCAAAGGTGAAAGGTGGCCGGCACATTGTTGCCCGGAAGTGCTCTATCATCGGGCGCTATGGGTCAGCCAGGCGTTGGCCTGACAGCCTCCTGGAATAGGAACTCTCGTGATCAAGTACATTGCCAAACGCTTGGGGATCTCTGTGGTGGTCCTCCTGCTGGGCTCTCTGCTGATGTTTGTCCTGGCCATCAACGCAGGTGATCCGCTGGCGGATCTACGCGAATCGAACTCGCCCAACAGGGATAACCTGATGAAGCAGCGGATCGCTTTCATGGGGCTCGACAAGCCTTGGTATGAGCGGTACTTGGAGTGGCTCGGAGGCGCGGCGAAGTGTCTGTACGGCCAGTGTGACCTGGGTACTGCCAGCAGCGGTCAGCCTGTTACCGTCCTGCTCTCCTCGGCGGCCTCGGTCTCGGTCAGGCTGGTGATTTTCGCGGTCTGCCTGGCCATTGTCACGGGTGTCATTCTGGGCATCCTGACCGCCATCAGGCAGTACAGCGGATTCGACTATGCCATCACTTTGATGGCTTTCGTGTTCTTCTCGCTCCCGGTGTTCTGGTTTGCGGTGCTGCTGAAGCAGTACGCGGCCATCGAGTTCAACAACTGGATAGAGAAGGCGCGTTTCACGCCCTTGACGATAGCGGTGACATCTGTGGTACTCGCCTTCATCGTTGCAGCGATCGTCGGCGGTTCGTGGAAGCGGCGCCTGATCACCTTCGGGTCCCTGGCCGTGAGTTTTGCCGGGATCATGGTCTACTTCGACGCCGTGCGCTGGCTCCGTAAACCCGTCTTCGGGATCCCCATGTACATCCTGGTGGTGATTGGCATCGGTGCCCTGATGGTCGTGCTCACCAGTGGTTTTGAGAACAAGAAGGTGCGCAACGCAGTGGGGGCAACGGTCTTTGGGGGGATCATCGGCTATGTCACTCTGCGTGGGGAGTTGATGACGAATCCCTCCGTGCCGCTGCTGCTCGGTCTGCTGGCAGCCGCCATCGTGGTCGGCATCGCTGCGGGGCAGCTGCTGGGCGGGTTCTCCAAGCGTCAGGCGACCTTCGCCTCGGTGATCACCTCGCTGCTGGCCTCTCTGACTGCGATGGTCGATCTGCTGTTGAGCAACTGGGCCGCCTATCTGAAGGACGTCGATCACCCCATCCCCACCATCGGAGCGTCCACACCGAACCTGGACACCAACTGGTGGGGATACACCATCGATGGCCTCACCCACATACTGCTCCCGACGATGGCGCTGACCCTGATCTCGATTGCCTCCTACACCCGGTATACACGAGCTTCCATGCTGGAGGTCCTGAACCAGGACTACATTCGCACAGCCCGTTCCAAGGGTGTTTCCGAGCGCAAGGTCATCACCCGTCACGCGTTGCGCAACGCCCTGATCCCGCTCGCCACGATCGTGGCATTCGACTTCGCCGGTCTCGTCGGTGGCGCGGTTATCACCGAGACCGTCTTTGGCTGGCAGGGCATGGGCATGCTCTTCAAGGAGGGACTGCTGGCCGCCGACCCCAACCGGATCATGGGCTTCTTTCTAGTGACAGGTACCGCCGCCGTCGTCATGAACATGGTGGCCGACATCGCCTACGCCTTCCTCGACCCGAGGATCTCCCGATGAGCCCCACAGAACCCGAGGAAAAGATGTCCGAGCAGAACAAACCGGAACAGCCGGAACAGAAAGACGCAAAGCAGGCCACCTCGGAGCAGGGGCAAGGCGTCCCTGAAACCAGCGAGCCCGATCAGGTGAATCCGGATCCGGGAGAATACGAACTGGAAGAGACGATCGACGAGGCGGGACACAACTCCTACTCCCAGGGTGCCCTGGTGCGTCGCCGTTTCCTCCACCACAAGGGAGCGATGGCGGCGAGTATCATCCTTCTCCTGGTCATTGTGCTCGCGTTCTCCTCCAGCCTCTGGTGGCCGAAAAACCACGTCGACCTGTACCCGCTGGCCAAAGCGAACGGTGCCCCTACCTTCCAGCTGTGGCCCTTCTCCCTCGGGGAGAACCCCTTCGGGCAGAACACCATTGGCAAGGACTACTTCGCCCTGGTGATGCAGGGCACCCAGAAGTCTGTGATCATCGCCTTCGTCGTCGGTTTCATCGCGACCGCGATCGGAACCGTCGTCGGCTCCGCTGCCGGCTACTTCCGTGGGCGTGTCGAATCAGTCCTCATGCGGGCCACCGACCTCGTGATCATCATCCCACTGCTTGTATTGGCCGCTGTGTTGGGGCGCATGGTCGACGGTGCGAACATCTACATCCTGGCCGGAGTGCTGGGGCTCGTGGTGTGGACCGGGATGGCACGCCTGGTGCGTGGCGAGGTGCTCTCGTTGCGGGAACGTGAGTTCGTGCATGCGGCCAAGGCCATCGGTACATCGGATTGGCGCATCATCTTCCGGCACATCCTGCCGAACTGCATCGGCACCATCGTGGTGAACTCGACCCTGCTGATTGCTTCGGCCATTCTGTTGGAGACGGCGCTGTCCTACCTGGGATTCGGAGTCAGGTCTCCCGAGACCTCGCTGGGTCTGTTGATTTCCGAGAACCAGGCTGCCATGGGCACTCGACCGTGGCTGTTCTGGTGGCCGGGCCTGTTCATCCTGGTCATTGCGCTGTGCGTCAACTTCATTGGCGATGGCCTGCGCGATGCCTTCGACCCGCGGCAGCAGATGGACTGAGGGGAAAGAAATGAGCACTGAAGTCAACGAGACCACTCCGTCCTCCGAAGAACTCGAGCCGGTGCTCCAGTTCAGGGAACTGGATGTCAGCTTCCGTACCGAGTTCGGGCGGGTTCAAGCCGTCAAGGGCGTCAGCCTCGCGGTCAAGCCCGGCGAAGTGGTGGCCTTGGTCGGCGAATCGGGTTCGGGCAAGTCGGTGACAGCCACCACGGCCCTCGGTCTGCTTCCCAGGACCGCACGCATTACCGGTGACACGATGGTTGCGGACAAGACAGTGGGGAGCCTCAGCTCGCGTGAAATGCGCGGTCTGCGTGGCAATCGTGTTGCCATGGTTTTCCAGGAGCCGATGACCGCCCTGAACCCGGTCATCAAGATCGGCGAGCAACTCACCGAGTCGATGGAGGTGCACAACGTTGCACACGGTGAGGTCGCCTGGCAGAAGGCGATCGACCTGCTCAAAGCCGTCGGTATCCCGAATGCGGAGCGGCGCGTCAAGCAGTACCCCCACGAGCTGTCGGGTGGTATGCGGCAACGTGTGGTGATCGCCATGGCCCTTGCCTGCGACCCCGAGGTGATCATTGCCGACGAGCCCACCACGGCCCTCGACGTGACCGTGCAGGCCGACATCCTCGACCTGCTGAGGTCGCTGAAGGAGAAACTGAACACCGGAATCCTGCTCATCACCCACAACATGGG
>ERZ772968.1294-NODE-1294-length-11795-cov-20.694463_pt1 | contig 11795 bp, 10 predicted proteins | sample MGYA00580674_ERZ772968 | MGnify/ENA primary metagenome ERZ772968 (study PRJEB29015, sample SAMEA2737940) | human oral metagenome | biome: human oral; feature: human-associated habitat; material: dental | place: China | collected 2138 ...
TGACCTTATTTTATAACAGCGCCGTCAGTACAAAGTCAAGAAAATATTCCTATAGATAAAAAATATCAATATATCTAATATATATTGGTTTTTGACTATAATTTGACGATAGTGTATTATGATGGAAAGCGAATAAGTTGGAAAATGAATGGAGGAACAAGCATGACTGCTGATTTACTATTAACTCACTTTAATCAAGTCTTCTGTCCCAAGGACCTCGGACATCCCCTTTTTGGCGAGGAGATGAAGGAAGCTCAGGTTTTGGAAGACGGCTACATTGCAGTCAAAGACGGCAAAATCCTAGCAGTTGGCAGCGGAGAGCCGGATGCCAGTCTGGTTGGACCGGATACTAAGATCCAGTCTTATGAAGGCAAGATTGCCACACCTGGCTTGATCGACTGTCACACTCACTTGGTCTACGGTGGCAGCCGGGAACATGAATTTGCCAAGAAATTAGCCGGTGTCCCTTATCTGGAAATTCTTGCCCAAGGCGGCGGTATCCTCAGTACGGTCCGGGCGACGCGAGAAGCTTCTTTTGATACTCTCTACGATAAGTCAAAGAGACTGCTGGACTATATGCTGTTGCATGGGGTGACGACTGTCGAGGCCAAGAGTGGCTATGGTCTGGACTGGGAAACAGAGAAGCGCCAGCTAGATGTCGTTGGGGCTCTGGACCGTGACCATGAGATTGATTTAGTTTCGACCTTTATGGCTGCCCACGCCGTTCTACCAGAATATAAGGGGCGTTCTCAGGAATATCTGGAGCTTATCGTCGAGGAAATGCTGCCTCGGGTAAAAGCAGAAAATCTAGCTGAATTCTGTGATATCTTCTGTGAAAAAGGCGTCTTTACAGCTGACGAGTCGCGCTACTTACTTTCTAAGGCTAAGGAAATGGGCTTCAAGCTTCGCATCCATGCTGATGAAATCGAATCTATCGGCGGGGTAGATGTAGCAGCTGAACTGCGAGCAACTAGTGCAGAGCACTTGATGGTAGCGACCGATGAGGGCATTCGCAAGATGGCAGAAGCCAAGGTTATCGGCAATCTCCTACCAGCGACTACCTTCAGTCTGATGGAAGATACCTATGCACCAGCCCGCAAGATGTTAGAAGCTGGTATGGCTATCACTCTGACCACTGACAGCAATCCTGGCTCTTGTCCGACAGCTAACCTGCAATTCGTCATGCAGCTGGGCTGCTTTATGCTGCGCCTGACACCAGTAGAAGTTCTTAACGCTGTAACCATCAATGCGGCCTACTCAGTTAACCGCCAAGATAAGATTGGCAGCTTTGACACTGGCAAGCAGGCTGATATTACCATCCTAGACGCTAAGAATATCGACTATCCACTTTATTTCTTTGCGACTAACCTGACCCATCAGGTTTATAAAGCAGGTAAGTTGGTTGTTGATCAGGGTAGAATCGTCTAATTTTACAAATCAGTTTCATTTCCATGTGATAGCAAAGATTTTCTTAGAAGTTCTATCGTTGATCATAGAAAAAGCAGATTTGTGTTCAAGAAAAGGTCGTGGCTTAAACACCATGACCTTTATTTTTTTTTATGAGATTAAGACATTGAGCTGGTCTCTTTATCTACCCACACACTGCGCGTAAAGACCATGGAGAATAGTGCCAGAGCTACAAAGCCTGCTCCTACATACCAGTAGGGTATGTCCAGTGTCGTGGAGCGCCCAGATAGGTTGACAATTCCACGAAAGAGCATGCCGGCTGTCATAGTGGCTACAGCTGAGTTCCAGAGGTTAAGGCTGAGCCGAGAGAGGTTAGGAATGGTCTTCATAAAGAGCAGGAGGAGGCTGCCCCCCACTAGAGGAAGGGCAAAGAGATAGTGCATATGGATAGATGTTTCCCCAAAGCTGAAGGACTCATAGATTCTGCTGAAAGCAAAGAAGAAAATCGTTAGCAGGATGTAGGAAACAGCCGTTTTTTTGAAACGTTTTTTGCTGGGATTAGTAACCGATGTAGACAATGTCGCTCACCGCCCTTTCTGAAATATTTCCGTTGGTGGTAGGTTTGTTGATGACCTGACCGTTGAAGTACATAGTGGATGAGCCGCCGCCGTCAAGGTTATAGGCAGTCTTGACGCCATAAGATTTCATGACTTCAGCCATTTCATAGAGGGAAAGCCCCTGACTTTCTGAAGTGCGTCCGTCTGAAACGATGATGATATAGTGGTTTTCGTCAATGATACCGATAGCTGTCCGTGGATTGGAAGCCATGGACTGGCCAACTTCGGACTTGGTATTCACGACAATCTCACCATTTTCTACAAGGGCTGGGCCGAAGGCTAAGAGATTGACCACGCCGTCTTCAACCAGCTGATCGGCAGAGATTTCATTTTCGTAAATGATTTTAAAGGAGCCGTCTTTGTAAATGGCCAAATCCCCATTGCTGGCGTCCTCTCGGACGGTATCACGGTAGACGACACCGTTGCGGATAACATAGCCGGTAGAATTGGCACCGTAGTAGTCGCCGTTAACCGCTAGGATGGCCTTATTATTAGCCGCTGTTTCTGAAGTCTTGGCCGTGACATTGGTTCCGTAGGTGTTGTTGGCAAGGGCGGTTTTCAAATATTCAGCGGAGCTGACGGTCACATCGGCAACGTAGACTTGGGTATTGTTGACGGTCTTTTCAGTCAGCGTAACCGAGATGTTGCCGTCTGAATAGCTGGTATCTGTCACTGTGGCTGTTTCGGCAGCCTTGCTGGCAGCCTCGGCATTGGACGAAGTAGCGGTGCTTGAGACTGTGGAAATGGTCTCTGCAATGACGAAGGTTTTCAACATGGAGTAGCTAAAAGAAGCTGTCAGAAGGAGGCCGAAAATGGAGGCGTAGGCATAGCCTTTCTTTAGAAATTTCATGATGCGGTGTGTGTCCTTTCCTTAAAAATAAATCTCTTTTGCACCATCCAAGAGACGGTGAAAAGCAGCAGTCCGACGATGATCTTGACAAGCAGAAGATTGAGCCCAAAGACAGCGTAGAAGAGGCGAATCAGTAGTGTGTCTAGGATAAAGAGCACTAGAGCTAGGCTGAAATAGCCAGTTCCTGTCTTGAGTATACTGTCGTCGTTCTTAAAGACCAGCCTTTTATTGGTCGAATAGTTAAAGATTGAGCTGGTTACGCGGGCAATCCCATTTGCGAGAAGAATTCTCAGGCTGGTCGGCACAGCAGCTAAAAACAAGAGAGCCAGTGCGTAGACCATGTAGTCCACGATGAAGCTGCTGAGAGAGGTCAGGGCAAATTTAAAGATGTTTTTATAAATCATGAGCCCATCTCTAACAGGTCGGAAGTGCGAGCCTTGATTGTCATTGATATAGACCGTCTCAATGGGCACTTCCAAAATGGGGTATTCCTTGCTGGCTTCTAAGAGCATGTTCATTTCATACTCATAGCGCTGCCCCTCTACCTTTAGCATAAATGGAATCATGTTAGTCGTAAAGGCTCGTAAACCAGTCTGCGTATCGGAGACACCCACCCCAGTCTGGAGCTTGAAGAGAGAGCGAGTCAGGCTGTTGCCGAAGCGGCTGCGCAGAGGGACCTTCCCAGTAAAGGCGCGTGCGCCCAGAATCAGCTGATTGGGTTGTTCAGCAGCTTTGGTTGCCACTCGGAAAATATCCCAAACCTTGTGCTGGCCATCCGCATCTGCTGTGATGACGGTTCCGTATTGACCCAGAGACTGGATGTAGGTGAAGGCAGTTTTCAGCGCTTGCCCCTTGCCTTGATTGTTCTCATGATGGAGAATAATCGCATATTGTTCAGCTTTGTCAAAGACTGTCTGGCGCTTGGCTGAGCTACCGTCATCGATGACAATGATATGAAAATCGCTCTTGCTCTGAATTTTTTGAATCAGTTTAATCAAATTATAATCGGGCTCGTAAGCCGGAATCACTAGATAGTCCATATCCATACCTCTTTCTTAGATGATTTGTAGAAAGTATACAGATTGCGGCTTAAAGCTAGCTGATATCAGTTATCTTTAAGAAAAAGTTAAATCTTCTTTAAGGAAAGAGTGAGGAAAGTATCTCGTAGGACAAAATAAAAAACTGAGAGTGGGACAGAAATCGGCCATTCGTTAGAATTCGATTTCGTTGTCCCACCTCCGCACAGTTGAGTAGGGCTGTAAAAGCTGATGAAATCAGCGTAGTAGAGCCCACTCAACCACTGCGTATTGATCGACAATCCAAAGACAATTGAGAGGCTAGGACTTTTGTCCCAGCCTCAGCGCTTTGTTTAATAACGTTTTTCTTTGGGCCAGGTGCTCATTTCAGCAACAGCTGTAAAAAGTACATCTGTGGATGAGTTGAGGGCGGTTTCGCAAGAGTCTTGGATGACACCGATGACAAAACTAACGCTGACGACTTGCATAGCCAGATCGTTTGGGATGCCAAAGAGGCTACAAGCCACAGGGATCAGGAGAAGCGAGCCTCCAGCCACTCCAGAAGCCCCGCAGGCAGAAATGGCCGCAACGATGCTAAGCACCAGTGCTGTTCCAAAGTCCACTTGGATACCCAGTGTATTGGCCGCTGCGAGGGTAAGCGTGTTGATTGTCACCGCTACTCCTGCCATGTTGATAGTGGAACCGAGAGGGATAGAGACCGAGTAGGTTTCAGGATTAAGGCCCAAATCTCGACACAGTTTCATATTAATAGGGATATTGGCAGCCGAACTGCGAGTGAAAAAGGCAGTGACGCCACTGGCTTTTAAGCAGCGCCAAACCAGTGGATAAGGATTTTTCCGAAGCATAATGAAGACAATCAAGGGGTTAACGACCAGCGCAACAAAGGCCATGGAACCCAGTAATAGGAGCAGGAGCATGCCATAGCTTTTGAGTGCCTCAAATCCTTTGCCAGAAATGGTCGTGTAAACCAGTCCTAAAATACCAAAGGGGGGCCAGATTGATAATCCATTCGACAATCTTCGAAGTAATATCTGCCAGTGTTTTCAAGAGTTCTTTACTTTGCTGACTTGCTTCTCGCATGGCCACCCCAAAGACGACTGCCTAAGACAGAATGCCGATATAATTGGCCTTGGTCAAGGCGTTGATCGGATTATCGACAAGGTTGAGGAGGAGATTGCTCAGAACTTGGCCGATGCCTTCTGGGGGACTGACTTCCGAGCTAGCTGCGGTCAGCTCGATGGTCACAGGGAAGACATAGTTGGCGAGGACAGCGACAAGGGCAGCCGCAAAAGTCCCGATTAGATAAAGGATAATGACGGTTTTCATATTGCTCTTCTGCCCCTTTTGGTGCTGAGAGAGGGCGTTGGCAACGAGGGTAAAAACGAGCAGTGGTGCGATAGCTTTCAGACCGCCGACAAAGATTTGGCCGAGTAGGCTAATGGCGCTGGCTTGTGGAAAGATGAGGGCCAGCAGGGCGCCTGTGACAATCCCAATAGAAATCCGTTTGATAAGATTGGCGCGATTCCAAGCAGAAAGAATTCGATGAAACATAGGAGCTCCCTTTCTAAAATAAACTGCTTTCCACTATACGCTAGAGGTCGTATAAAATCAATATTTTTTGGTATACCCTATACAGAATAAGGCCGCTTTGATGATTATCCGCCGCCCTTTGTGGTATAATGAATAAGATTTTTGTGTCTCATAGGAGGAAAGAATGACAGCTAATGGGAATGTTTTCACACGCTATTTCCAGCAATTCGACTGGTCAGCTATTCTGGATGACGTGTTTTCAAAATTCGTCTCCTTGGTCTTTTTGTGTTTACTATTTTGGGTGGCTAAGAAAATTCTCCATCTTTTTGTTACTAGACTGATTGCGCCATCTTTGAAATTATCTCGGCAGGATGAGGCTCGGCAAAAGACCATTATGCGCTTAATTGAGAATTTACTCAATTATGTACTCTATTTTCTCTTGTTCTATTGGGTTTTATCCATTTTGGGCTTGCCAGTCTCAAGTCTTTTAGCTGGGGCAGGGATTGCCGGTGTAGCCATTGGGATGGGGGCGCAGGGCTTTCTGTCCGACTTGGTAAATGGTTTCTTTATTCTCTTAGAGCGGCAGTTGGATGTAGGGGACAATGTCCGTTTGACCAATGGTGCTATCAAGATTGCAGGGATAGTTGTCAGTGTCGGGATTCGGACTACGCAGGTACGCGATGCGGACGGAACTCTTCACTTTGTGCCCAATCGAAATATCACCGTAGTCAGCAATCTTTCTCGTGGCGATATGCGGGTTTTGATTGATATTCCTATCTATGCCGAGACGGATTTGGATGAGATTTATCGGATTATCGCTGCTGTCAATCAGGAAGCCGTGCCAGAACATCCAGAAGTTTTGAAGGAACCTGATATTCTGGGACCGCAAATGACTGCGAGCGGGCAGTTTTATTTTCGGATTAGTTTAATCGTTGCAAGCGGTATGCAGGCGAGCCTGTACCATATTTTCTATAAGCTCTATCATGAAGCCCTGCTAAAAGAAGGAGTGGCTTTGCCAACATTTGCCCCTGTCACAGGAAATAGTGGTAAAGCTTAGTAGTGGTCGGAGAAACAAAGTTAAACAATATCTATCGAAAATAAGGTTTTTAATCACTAAAGAGGATGAATGGTCAGCATTTATCCTTTTTTGTTTCAGCTTATCCTAGATCTAACCCGCCTAAATATGACGTACTATGGCAAGTATTGTATAATAGGAAGAGGAGAAGGAGCAAGCATGCAGAATAATCGACTATTTCGGATATTGTACTACATTTTGGAGAGAGGGAAAGTGACTGCAACGGAGCTAGCAGAGAAATTCGAAGTTTCGGTTCGGACCATTTATCGAGACGTGGACTCTCTAAGCAGCGCTGGGATTCCGATTTATACCACGCAAGGAAAGGGTGGCGGTATAGAAATCGCAGAGGATTTTGTCTTGCGGAAGTCCTTGCTGACAGCGGAGGAGAAAGAGCAGATCATGGCGGCCCTGCAAGGTCTGGACAGCACCAGTCAGCTTTACCAGAGTGACCTGCTTACAAAGCTTTCGGCGCTATTTCAAGTCAAAAATCCCAACTGGATCGAAATCGATTTTAACCACTGGCAAAACGATAAAGCATATGAAGATACCTTTCATCAATTGAAAACTGCAATTCTAGGCAAGCACCTTGTTTCTTTTTCTTACTTTGCTAGTGATGAGCGGGAGACAAATCGCCGTGTCAAGCCTGTACGCTTTTTCTTTAAAAGTCAGAATTGGTATCTTTATGCTTTCTGCCTCTTGCGACAGGAATTCAGGTATTTTAAGCTATCTCGGATGAAAAATCTGGAGCGGCTGGAGGAGAGATTTGAGGACAGCTTTGATGGTGTCATCTTGGAAAAAGAACTGACCTATGAAAATACCATTAAGCTGGCAGTCAAGTTTGATCGCAAAGTGGCCTTCAGGGTTTATGATGAACTAAGCGGAGACATTCGGACAGATGCCGAAGGAAATTTATATACAGAAATCGACATTCCCAACGATCACCGTTTGTACAGTTACATCCTGTCCTTTGGAGACTCTGTGGAGGTCTTAGATCCGCCCGAAATCCGAGTGAAAATGAAGGAAATGCTTTCTAGGCTGGTAGAAAAATATAAAACTTGACATAGGGTGTCAGGTATCTTCTTGTATACTAATAGTAAGAAGAGAAAAGGAGGCAGTAAGATGAAATATGAATGGAGAAAGAGCGAGAAAGGCCTTTATGGAGCCAAGCAAAAGCCAGAGCTGGTAGAGGTGCCGAGTCAACAGTTCATTGTGATCGAAGGAGCGGGCGACCCCAATGAAGCGGATTTCTCCGAGCGGGTAGCTGTCCTTTATTCGCTGGCCTATTCCATAAAAATGCTCTTTAAATTCATGATGAAAGATGAGGCGGAGGATAAGGTGAAGGATTTCACGGTCTATCCTTTGGAAGGCATCTGGGAAAAAGCTGCTGGGGAAGGCTTCGATAAAAGTCAACTTCGCTATCAGCTCATGATTCAGCAGCCCAAAGTCATTACTCAGGACATTTTTGCGACGGCGCTTGAGAATGTCCGCAAGAAAAAGCCCAATCCTCTCTACGACGACATCTGTTTACAGAGCTTGCCAGAGGAGCGAGCCATTCAGGTTTTACACATAGGAAGTTATGACAGTGAGCCAGCCTCTTTTGAGAAAATGGACGAGCTGGCAAGCAACTTGGGACTGGAGAGATGCGACCAAGTTCACAGAGAGATTTACTTAAGCAACAAAAATAGGACGGCTGAAGAAAAGTTGAAAACCATCTTAAGGTATTCCGTCAGATAGGAGGAATGTAACATGCCAAGACCTACAACAAAAAAAGATTTGCTGGCTGTAGCTACAGAAAATTTCGAAAAACTCAATCTGCTCATTTCGAACATGACAGCAGAAGAGTTGGCAAGGCCCTTTGATTTTTCAAAGGATGAGAAAAAGAAAGAAGCCCACTGGAAGCGCGATCGGAATCTGAGGGATGTCTTAATCCATCTTTATGAGTGGCACCAACTGCTGCTCAACTGGGTGCAGGCCAATCAAAGGGGAGAAGAGAAGTCTTTCCTACCAGCTCCCTACAATTGGAGAACTTATGGTGAGATGAATATCGCATTTTGGGAAAAGCACCAGCAGACCTCTCTTGAGGAGGCAAGTTCTTTACTGGCTAGTTCACATAAAGCTGTCCTGGACCTAGCCGCAACCTTAACCAATGAAGAATTGTTTTCCAAGGGAGTTTATAAATGGACAGGCGGAACGACCTTGGGTTCTTATTTTGTCAGCTCTACATCCAGCCACTATGATTGGGCTATGAAAAAGCTTAAAGCTCATCAAAAGAATTGTAAAATGAATCCTATCTAATAAAGTTTTCTAGGACTTGAGACTGATTTTTAGCACTCTTGCAAAAAGAGTGCTAATTTTTTGAGTTTTTATCTTGACTTTCATTTTCAAGAGTGTATAATAGAATCATGGTTTAGCACTCGAGGTATTAGAGTGCTAAACATAAAAAATAAAATCTTGCCAGTGGCTGGAATTTTCTAAAGAGAGGTGAAGTCCTTGGTAACAGAACGCCAAAATGAGATTTTAAATCTAATTATTGATATCTTTACCAAGACGCATGAGCCAGTCGGTTCTAAAGCCTTGCAAGAGTCTATCCAGTCCTCGAGTGCCACTATTCGAAATGATATGGCAGCCTTGGAAAAGGAAGGGTTGCTAGAAAAGGCTCATACATCGAGTGGTCGCAAGCCCAGTGTCGCTGGTTTCCAGTATTTTGTCCGTCATTCCTTGACCTTTGATCAGCTGGCGGAAAATGAGCTCTACGAGGTCGTCAAAGCTTTCGACCAAGAGTTTTTCAAGCTGGAGGATATCCTGCAGCGGGCAGCGGACGTCTTGGCAGAGTTGAGTGATTGCACGGTTGTAGCTCTTGACGTCGAGCCTAGTCGGCAACGGCTGACGGCTTTTGATATCGTTGTTATTAGCCAGCATGCAGCCTTAGCTGTCTTTACTCTGGATGAGTCCAATACCCTGACCAGTCAGTTCATGATTCCTAGGAATTTTCTCCAGGATGACCTACTGCGCTTGAGGGATATGATTCAGGAGCGCTTTTTAGGACAGACGGTTTTAGATATCCACTACAAGATTCGGACGGAGATTCCGCAGATTATCCAGCGTTACTTTACGACGACGGACAATGTTCTCGATCTCTTTGAGCATATTTTTGCTCAGATGTTTTCGGAAAAAGTAGCTGTAGCTGGCAAAGTCCAGTTGCTACGTTTTGCGGATCTTGAGGCTTATCAGTTCTTTGATGATCGTCAGAAGGTGGCTTTTGAAATCCGTGATAGTCTAGCTGAGGATCAGATGCAAAATGTCCGTGTTGCGGACAGTCAAGAGGACTGTCTGGCCAATCTAACCTTGATTTCCAGCAAATTTTTAATTCCCTATCGAGGCTTTGGTATGCTGGCAGTGGTCGGTCCAGTCAATCTGGATTACCAAAAGGTGGTCAGTCAGCTCAATGTTGTCAATCGAGTCTTGACGATGAAACTCACAGATTTCTACCGATATTTGAGTAGTAATCATTATGAGGTGAGTTGAACATGAAATTACATAAATTCCTAAAAAGGAGGCGAAAAATGTCTGAGGAAATAAAAAACGAAGAAGTAAAAGAAGAGGGAGTGGTAGAAGCTACTGAAGAAGCTGTAGAGACTGCAGAAGAAAAGGTAGAAACCGCTAAAGAAGCGGATGAAACTACTCCTGAAAAATCAGAACTAGAACTAGCAAATGAGCGTGCAGAAGACTTTGAAAATAAATACCTTCGCGCTCATGCAGAAATGCAAAATATCCAACGTCGTGCCAATGAAGAACGCCAACTCTTGCAACGCTATCGCAGTCAAGATTTGGCAAAAGCGATTCTTCCTTCTTTGGATAACCTTGAGCGTGCGCTTGCCGTTGAAGGTTTGACAGACGATGTCAAAAAAGGCTTGGAGATGGTGCAAGAAAGCTTGATTCATGCCCTTAAAGAAGAAGGCATCGAAGAAATCGCAGCGGACGGATCATTTGACCATAACTATCATATGGCCATCCAAACTCTCCCAGCAGACGACGAACATCCAGCAGATACCATTGCCCAAGTCTTCCAAAAAGGCTACAAACTCCATGATCGCATCCTAAGACCAGCAATGGTAGTAGTTTACAGCTAAGCTAGAAAGCTTAAAAAACTTGTCCGAAACGACAATAAACTATGAATGAAGATAAGAGGCAAGCCAGAGGCTTGCAAAACCGATATTTTCCGCCGTGGTGAAAATTTTAGTAGCTTGTGCTACTGAAACAGGAGATTTTTGAGACTTTAGGCTCAAAAATAAGTGATGAAATCCCGTAGGGAGTTGCTCACGTCCCCACCACTTAAGGAAAATATCAAAAAATAGAAGAAAAAACTTAAGGAGAAAAACACATGTCTAAAATTATCGGTATTGACTTAGGTACAACAAACTCAGCAGTTGCGGTTCTTGAAGGAACTGAAAGCAAAATCATCGCAAACCCAGAAGGAAACCGCACAACTCCATCTGTAGTGTCATTCAAAAATGGTGAAATCATCGTTGGTGATGCTGCAAAACGCCAAGCAGTGACAAACCCAGATACAGTTATCTCTATCAAATCCAAAATGGGAACTTCTGAAAAAGTTTCTGCGAACGGTAAAGAATACACTCCACAAGAAATCTCAGCTATGATCCTTCAATACTTGAAAGGTTATGCTGAAGATTACCTTGGTGAAAAAGTAACTAAAGCAGTTATCACAGTTCCAGCTTACTTCAACGATGCTCAACGTCAAGCAACAAAAGACGCTGGTAAAATCGCTGGTCTTGAAGTAGAGCGTATCGTCAACGAACCAACTGCAGCAGCCCTTGCTTACGGTTTGGATAAGACTGACAAAGAAGAAAAAATCTTGGTATTCGACCTTGGTGGTGGTACATTCGACGTATCTATCCTTGAACTCGGTGATGGTGTCTTCGATGTATTGGCAACTGCAGGGGACAATAAGCTCGGTGGTGACGACTTTGACCAAAAAATCATCGACTACTTGGTGGCAGAATTCAAGAAAGAAAACGGTATTGACTTGTCTACTGACAAGATGGCAATGCAACGTTTGAAGGATGCAGCTGAAAAAGCTAAGAAAGACCTTTCAGGTGTAACTTCAACTCAAATCAGCTTGCCGTTCATCACTGCTGGTGAGGCTGGACCTCTTCACTTGGAAATGACTTTGACTCGTGCTAAATTCGACGATTTGACTCGTGATCTTGTAGAACGTACAAAAGTTCCAGTTCGTCAAGCCCTTTCAGATGCAGGTTTGA
>ERZ772968.1296-NODE-1296-length-11794-cov-7.271147_pt1 | contig 11794 bp, 7 predicted proteins | sample MGYA00580674_ERZ772968 | MGnify/ENA primary metagenome ERZ772968 (study PRJEB29015, sample SAMEA2737940) | human oral metagenome | biome: human oral; feature: human-associated habitat; material: dental | place: China | collected 2138 ...
GCCGCACTGGGGCAGACAACCACCCATTGGGGCAGGCAAATTGCCTGCCCCAATGCACCGTTTCCTACCCCAATGCGGGGCCCGCGACTGCCGTGCCTACGGCCCGGCACCGCCGCGGCGGGCCCCACGGCCCACGCCCCGCGGACCGATGGCCCGGCCGCGGGGCGCCCGCCCTCACAGCCTCACGGCGTAGGGCATGATCGACCCCCAGCTGTAGACGCCGGTGATCCGCACGGGGACGCCGAAGGTGGGCGCCTCGATCATCTCGCCGCCGCCGAGGTACATGGCCACGTGGTAGATGCCGGACTGGGCGCCGTTGGACGACCAGAAGATGAGGTCCCCGGCCTCCATGGAGTTGATGGACACGTGGGTGCCGTAGCCGTACTGGGCGCGGGACAGGTGCGGCAGGCTGACCCCCGCCTGCGCCCACGCGAGCATGGTGAGCCCGGAGCAGTCGACGCCGCCGTAGGACTCGCCGCCCCACACGTAGGGGACGCCCAGGTAGCTCTTCGCGGCGGCGATCGCCGTGCCGGCCCCGCCCGACCCCCACCAGGAGCCGCCGTCATCGTCGTCGTCGGCGGAGTCCTCGATCTCGGGGGTGTAGCTGGGGGGCGTGTAGCCCGAGTCCGAGCCGTCGTCATCGTCATCGTCCGATGACGACGACGGCGCGGGCGCCGCGGGTGCGGCGGGCGCGGCCTGGGCCGCGGCGGCCTGCCTCTCGGCCTCCTCGGCCGCAGCCTGGGCCGCGGCTTGGGCGGCCGCCTCCGCAGCGGCCCTGGCGGCCGCCTCGGCCGCGGCCTGTCGCTCGGCCTCGAGGGCGGCCTCGCGCTGCTGGATGAGGTCGACGGTGGTGTTCTGCTTCTTGGCGAGCTCCTCGATGTAGGCGCTGCGCTGCGCCTCGACGGTGCGCTGCTGCGCCTGGGCGCTGGAGGCGGCCGCGTTGGCGGCGTCCGTGCGGGCCTGGACCTCGTCGGTGGCGCTCTGCTGGGCGGCCAGGGCCTGGTCGGCGGCCCCCCGCATGACGTTGGCGACCTGCTCCAGGGCGGCGACGTTCTGCATCTTCGTTTCCGCGGAGTTGGAGAAGGAGTCGATGGAGCTCTTCTTCGTCTCGACCGTGCGCAGCCCGTCGGAGTCGAGGTAGGGGGCCAGGGCGTCCAGGGAGGCGTTGCCGTCGCGGTAGGCGGTCTGGGCGATGGAGGCGATCTGCTTCTTGCCCTCCTCGAATTCCGCCTGCGCCCGGTCGGCGTCGGCCTGCGCCTGGTCGGCCGTCAACCTGGCCTGGCCGAGGGCGATGTTCGCGGCGTTGAGGTCCTCGCCGGCCATCTGGGCGGCCTGCGTGGCGCTCTGGGCCTGGGCGCTGACCTGCGCGAGGCGGACCTCGATCTCGGCGACCGAGAGCTTCGCGGCCTCCTCGGCCGCCTGCGCCTTGGCGATGTCGTCTTCGGATGGGGCCGCCTGGGCCACCTGGGGGACCGTGAGCGCCGCTATGGCCGCCAGCGCCGCGAGTCCGAGGCGGATCCGGCCTCGCTGTTGGGGAAGTGCCTTCACTGAGCTACCTGTTCTTCGTGCGGATACGGGTGCGCCCGCAGGCGCTTCTAGACCAGAAGCCTAACCACTGCAACCACACTTGGCAACAAGGACCACTAGCTCACCGCTCACATCAATCGCAACACCAGTAACACCGGCCCCATCGAGCGCCGCCGCGCTGTCACACGAGTCCGCACTCTGATACGCCCCGGCGCGCGCTGACGACTGCGCTAGCCTGGCCCCATGACTCGTCGAATGCCCTGCTGACCCGCGTCGGCAACAGCCGCTGGCGCGCGGTCCCCGCTCAAAAGAGGGGGGCAGTCGACCGATCCCGGCCGCGCCTCCCCGTTCCCACCGACACGAGGAGACGACGCCATGGCCCGGCACCCCCTTCCCCCCGCCCCCGCCTCGGGCGGCTGGCACGACGGCGACCCCGCCGCCTTCCGGTCCTTCGCCGACATCGGCCCCCTGCGCCTGGAGAACGGCGACACCCTGCCGTCAGTGCGCATCGCCTACGAGACATGGGGCCGACTCGACGAGGCGAAGTCCAACGCGGTCCTGGTCCTGCACGCGCTCACCGGCGACGCCCACGTCCTGGGCCCCACCGCGCCGGGCCAGGACACCCCGGGCTGGTGGGAGGCCGTCGTCGGCCCCGGCAAGGCGATCGACACCGAACACTGCTTCGTGGTCGCCGCGAACGTCCTGGGCGGCTGCCAGGGATCCACGGGCCCGTCCTCGCCGTCGCCGGACGGGGCGCCCTGGGGCTCCCGCTTCCCCGTCGTGTCCACCCGCGACCAGGTGCGCGCCGAGGCCCGGCTGGCCGACCTGCTCGGAGTGGGCGCCTGGTCCCTCGTCATCGGCGCCTCCCTGGGCGGGCAGCGCGCCATCGAGTGGGCGGTCTCCCGCCCCGACCGCGTCGAGCGCCTCGTGGTCGTCGCCTCGGGCGCGCGGACCACCGCGGAGCAGGCCGCCTGGACCCACACGCAGATCCGCGCCATCGAGCTCGACCCGAACTGGCGCGGGGGCGACTACCACGCGCTCCCCGTCGGCCCCACCGGGGGCCTCGCCCTGGCCCGCCAGATCGCCCACACCACCTACCGCTCCCCCGCCGAGCTGGACGAGCGCTTCGGCCGCATCCCGCAGAACGACGAGGACCCCCTGCGGGGCGGCAGGCTGGCCGTCGAGTCGTACCTGGACCACCACGGCGAGAAGCTGGCGCGCCGCTTCGACGCGGGCTCCTACGTGGCGCTGTGCCGCACGATGCTCTCCCACGACATCGGGCGCGACCGCGGCGGCCAGAGCGAGGCCCTGCGCCGCGTGCGGGCGCGGACCCTGGTGGTCGCCGTCGACTCGGACAGGCTCTTCCACCCCGACCAGGCGTGGCGGATGGCCGAGGGGATCGACGGCGCCCTGTACCGCGAGATCCACTCCGTGCACGGACACGACGGCTTCCTCATCGAGTGCGACCAGCTCGCGGCCCTCCTCGCCGAGTTCCTCAACGAGCGCGCCCCGTCGCGCCGCCCGGCCCTCGCCCGGGCGTAGGGCCGGGGAGGGCACGGGCCACCGCGGCCGGCAGGGCGCGGTCGGCGCCAGCGCCCGGGGCATCCCGCCCCCGCTGAGCACCGCACCAGAGGGCCGCCGGTGCGGACCGGGCGCCGACGCCCCCGACCCTGGCGCACCGCGGGCCGAACCGGCTCCGACGCCCTACTCTTGGCCTATGAGCGAGTACGACGTCCTGGCGCCGTGGGGCGCCGACGGCCCCGCCCCCGCCGGGCGCTGGCGCCAAGACCTGCTGGGCCCGGCGTACCAGTCCCGCACGATCGAGCTGCTCCCCGACGAGGAGGGCGACAACGTCGCCACCCTGGTGCGCTACCGGCCCCGCAAGGACCCCGGGGCACTGCCCGGATCCCTCGGCTTCCCCCGCTTCGTCGCGCTGTACGTCCACGGCCGCAACGACTACTTCTTCCAGACGGAGCTCGCCCAGAACACGGCCGCGTCGGGGGCGGCGTTCTACGCGCTCGACCTGCGCAAGTACGGCAGGTCCCTGCGCCCGTGGCAGTCCATCGGCTTCACGGACGACCTGACCACCTACGACGAGGAGATCGGCGAGGCCCTCGACATCATCCGCGAGGACCACGGCTCGGCGCCGCTGGTCCTGGTGGGCCATTCGACGGGCGGCCTCATCGCCACCCTGTGGGCGCACCGCCACCCGGGCGCGGTCCACGCCCTGGTCCTGAACTCCGCGTGGCTGGAGATGCAGTCCCTCGCGTCGCTGCGCTCGGCGATGCAGCCCTTCATCGGGCAGATCGCCCAGCGCTCGCCCATGTGGGAAGTGCCCACGGGGGGCTCCGACTTCTACGGCCGCTCCCTCGCGGGAGGGTGGGCCGCCTCCGGATTCGAACTCCCCGAGGAGCTGCGCGGACGGCCCGGCGACGAGGAGGACGACCAGGGCGCCGACTCCGCCCCCGCCCCGTCGGACCCCGCGGTCAGCGGATGGGACTACGCGCGCGAATGGAAACGGCCCGAGTCCTACCCGGTCCCGGCCGCGTGGCTGGACGCCATCATGGCCGGCCACGACGCGGTCGAGAAGGAGGTGCGCCTGGAGTGCCCCGTGCTGTCGATGATGTCGACGTCGTCCTACACGGGCGAGGCGTGGTCCCCCAGGGTGTTCTCCTCCGATGTCGTCCTCGACGCCGACGTGATCGCGCTGCGCTCGATGTCGCTGTCGGATCTGGTCACGATCGCGCGGCTGCCGGGCAAGCACGACATCTTCCTGTCCGACCCGGCGGTGCGCGCCCGCGCCTACTCGATCATGAGGGGCTGGCTGGAGGCCTTCGCCTGATGCACCGGCGGCCGCCCGCGACAGGGCGCGCGGCGTGCTCACCGGGTCCGCCCTCCCTCGTCAGTGCGCGGTTGGCGAGCAGGCCACTGCGCCCGGAGACAGCGTCCACGACTCGACGGCGGCTCCCCATGCCGTTGTCGGGGGGCGGCCGCCTCCACGATGAGCTCCTTCCAGGCCGACGGCCTCAGACGTGCGCGCCAGAGGGCGCGGCGGGGCGGTCGGGGGTTAGGACGGCGAACTGGCGGGCCCAGTCGTCGGAGGTGGTGAGGGGGTCGCCGGGCTTGGAGAAGAGCTCGAGGGTGTAGTCCGCATTGGCGTCGGATAGGCCGTGGAGCAGGGCCTGGGCGACGTGGCGGGGATCCACTCCCACCTGCCCGGTCACCTCATCGCCCTGGCGGATGTCGGGGCGGGTGTCGGCGGGCCCTTGATAGCCGAACCATCCGGGGCGGACTATGACGTAGTGCACGGAGGCGGCCCGCAGGCGGGCCTCCGCCTGCTGTTTGGCGGCCATGAGGCCGCGCGCCCAGCCAGTGGGGAGCCGCGAGGCCCCCATCGAGGTCATGAGGGCGACGGGCTTGCCCAGCTCCTCGGCCGCGGAGACGACAGCGTCGGCGGTGGCGGAGAAGGCCCCGGGGTCGGAGTCACCGCCGTGGGTCATGACGACAGCGTCGGCGCCGCCCAGGTTCTGGCGTATTCCGATGGCGTCGTCCGCGTCGAAGGCGACGGCCTCGACGCCCAGCTCCCGCGAGGCACGGGCGGGGTCGCGGGACGCGGCGACGGGAACGATGCCCTCGGCCAGCGCCTCAGTGACGACCCAGCGCCCGATCTGGCCGGTGGCGCCGATGACGAGTACGGATCCGATTGCTGGCATTGCGCGTCCTTCCGAGCGTGCGTCCTGCGCGGAATCCGAACAGAACGCCATTCCAATACAGTTCAAAGCGTAAAGAACGGCGGTATATTATTCAAGACGACGAGAGCGAATGATCTGAACACCACAGGAGGGACGCCACCATGGAGCGGGGATTCCAGCGCGCCCGCACCGACGCGCAACGCGCCCAGCGGCGCGATTCGATCCTGGCCGCGGCGCGCGCGGCCCTCGCCTCCAAGCGGGCGGCCGACACCACCCTCACCGACATCGCCGCCGGAGCGGGCGTGGCCAAATCCGCAGTTCTGCGCTACTTCACCTCCCGCGAAGCGGTCCTGCTGGAGATCTTCCAAACGGATTACGCCGCGTGGGCCGACCAGGTGGTCCAGCAGTTGCGCCCCCTCCCCTCCGCCCCGGCGCAGCCGACGCGCGTCGCCCGGATCCTGGCGGCCACGGCGCTCGGCGCCCCTGCGGTCGCGGAAATGCTCGGCTCCGTGGGATCCGTCCTCGAGCACAACGTCACGGCCCGCGAAGTCGCGGACTTCAAGATCAGAATCGCCCGGGCGGCGACGCCCCTACGCGAGCAGATCGAGGAGAAATCCGGAACGGGCCCCGCACCCGCGCTCTTGGTGGGGATCCACTCGCTCATCGCGCACGTGTGGGTGCTCGACCACCCGGCGCCGGCCCTCGTCGAGGCCCGCGGGCTCGACCCGCGCGTCCCGCCGCACCAGGACGCCACCGCCCTCCTCGCGGAGCTGATCGCCGCGCTGCTGCGGGGCCTCAGTGGCGGGCGGGGCCCCGATAAGCGGGGGCGTCCGCGTACTCGCGCATGATCTCGCGGTTGATCTCCGCCAAGGACTCGGCCAGGGTCGGGCCCAGCCGGTCGCCCAGGTAGAGCTCGTTCCACCCGTCGTAGTCGCCGATGCCCCGCGCGTTGAAGAGGATCTCGATACTGGGGTAGGTGAGCCCGTCGCATCGGATCGCGCCCGAACCCGTCAACGCCAAGTCGGACGGCATGCGCAGGTCGGTGCGGGCGACCAGGGGGACGTCCTCCCCCAGGATCTGCCCGAGCGCCCGCAGCCCGTCCTCGTCGCGGTCCAGGACCGGCAGGCCCGCCTCGCGCGCGGCCGCCACCTCGGGGGGATCGGCCTCCACATCGGCCGACGAGGCCACGGCGGCGTCCATCGCGCCCCCGTCGGTGAGGGGCCCCTCCTCGTCGCCCTGGGGGACGAAGGGGGCCGGGGGCTCCTCGTCGGTGGAGTAGGCGACCGCGCCGTGCGCCCTGAGCCGGGGCGTGGGCTTGGTCCTGGGCCCGCTGAAAACGGTGGGATCCGGATCCCCGTCGCCGCCTGCGGCCCCGTCGCCGTAATCGTAGCCGTCGCCGTCTGGGTAGGCGCCTTCCTCCGCCCCGCCATCGGCGTAGTCGTCGTACTCGTAGTCGTCCCCGTCGGGGTAGGCGCCCTCGTCGGCGTAGTCGCCGTAGTCCGCGCCCCCGGCCGCGTCCGAGGCGTAGGCGGAGAGCGCCCCGTCGCCGTACTCCGGCCCCTGGTCGGCCCCGCTGCGCTGCGCGCCCACTGGGACGGCGGAGGGCAGCGCCGGCTCGATGCCGAAGTAGGGCGACTCCCCGAGCACTGCGATCGCCGGATCGGCGCCCCGGTCGCCGATCTGCGGGATCTGGTCCTGGCCCCCTCCGACCAGGTGCGGGGAGTGCATGCCGTAGAGCCTGGGGCCGACGGCGTCGACGTCCAGGAAGAGGCGCCCGTTGCTCATCTGGCGCAGGCTCATGGCGTGGACCTCCACGCCCGAGCTGGCCAGGACGTCCAGGGCGGGGCGCACCGACGGCTCGATGGCGGCGGCGACCATGATGAGGCGGGGGCCCGGTCCGGCGGCCGTGGGCATGGACTCGCGGAACTTGTTCCAGCCGACGCGGAAGCCCTCGGGGCCGCTGGGGTACTCGTTGGCCAGGTCCACCCACGACAGCGCCGCGATCTCGGCCAGGCGCGACAGCGAGGCGATGAGGGTCTTCGAGTCCAGCGTCTGCAGGATCTCGACGGAGACCACCTGCCCTGTGACATCGAGGGCCGTCAGGCGCGGGGGCGCGTCCTCGCCGTCACTGGTGACATCGCGCCAGGTGACTGGGAACAGGGGCCGCGAAACGATCTGGAGCACCTGCTGGCAGACCGCATCGACCAGCTCGGGGTCGAGCTCGGAGGCGACCGGGTATCCGAACTGCGCGGGGACGAGGTGCCCGTCCTCGAACTCGAACAGAGCCATCAACTACTCCCCTCGGACAAGTGTGCTCGCTTTCATTGTTTCACAGCGCCCTCAAATTTCCCGGGCGACACAGGCATATGCGATGCATACCACGTAAGCATACGTACGGTCTTCCCGGCATGTCCGCGCAACGCCGGTTCCGATCCGTCCTTCCACCTGGTTAGAATACGCGAAGGGCTATACTGGGGCACCTCAAGAAGAGGATGGAGCACATGGACCACGCCGAGCCGACGCAACCACCAGTGGAAAAAGCCCCCCCGATGACGCCTCCGCCGGCGCACCCCAAGGACTCCGGCGGCGCCCGGTTCCCCCTTTCGACGAGCACCCCCACCGGCCCCATCCCCGTCGTCCGCCGCCGCCCCGTCACCGGGAAGAGCCTGAGCGACCACGTGCTCGCCAGCGGCGCCGAGCCCCCCGCCTACCCCGACACCGCGCTCCCCGACCGCGAGCCCGCGTTCCCGGACGCCCCGCCGCCTCCCCGCGAGCCCTCCACGTCCACCAACGCCTTCCCCACCCCCAGGCGCCGCTCCCCGAGGCACTGAGCCGCCCGCCCCGTCGGCCGCAGTGGGACGCTCCGGCCCGGGGCCGCCCCGCAGTGCCACAATGGCACCATGAACGGGTCGAAAGCACTGGCCGCGCTCGCCGCAGCGGGAATCGAGGCCGACGCCTCCACGGGCACTCGCGCCCGCTACTCGACGGACGCCGGGCTCTACCGGATACCGCCCGAGGTCGTCGTCTTCCCCCGCGACACCGACCAGGTGCTGCGCGCCCTGGAGATCGCGCGCGGCCTCGGCGTCCCCATCACCACGCGCGGCGGGGGAACCTCGTGCGCGGGCAACTCCATCGGCCCCGGTGCCGTCATCGACTTCTCCCGCCACATGAACCGCGTGCTCAGCATCGACCCCCGCGCGCGGACGGCCACCGTCGAGCCCGGCTGCATCGGCTCCACCCTGCAGGAGGCCGCCCGCGCCCACGGCCTGCGCTTCGGCCCCGACCCCTCCAGCCAGAACCGCGCCTCCATCGGGGGCATGGTCGGCAACAACGCCTGCGGCCCCCACGCCACCGCCTGGGGCCGCACCAGCGACAACGTCGTCTCAATGGAGTGCGTGGACGGGCGGGGGCGCCGCTTCACCGCCTCGGCCCACCACGGATCCACGATCCCCGAGGTCCCGGGGCTGGCCGCCCTCATCGGCGCCAACCTGGCTCCCATCCGCCGCGAACTGGGGTCCTTCGGACGCCAGGTGTCCGGCTACTCCCTGGAGCACCTCACCCCCGAGGGGGGCCGCAACCTCGCGGCGATGCTCACGGGCTCCGAGGGGACGCTGGTCACGCTGCTGTCCGTCACGGTCCGCCTGGTCCCCCTGCCCACCGCGCCCGTCCTCGTGGCCCTGGGCTACCCCGGAATGATCGAGGCGGCCGACGACGTGCCCACCGTCCTCGGGCACTCGCCACTGGCGGTCGAGGGCATGGACAGGCGCCTCGTGGACGCCGTGCGCCGCCACAAGGGCCCCGGCGCGGTCCCCGCACTGCCCGACGGCGACGGGTGGCTGCTGTGCGAGGTGGGCGGCGCCGACGAGACCGCCGAGGACTCCCTGGCCCGCGCACGCGCGCTCGCCGGGGCCGCCCACACCGACGCCGTCGTCGTCTACCCGCCCGGCGACGAGGCGGCCGCCCTGTGGCGCATCCGAGCGGACGGCGCCGGACTGGGCGGGCGCACCCCGCTGGACCCCGCCACCGGGGAGGGCGACGAGCAGGCGTGGCCGGGATTCGAGGACGCGGCCGTGCCCCCCGCCCGCCTGGGCGCCTACCTGCGCGACTTCACGGCCCTCATGCGGGAGTTCTCCATCGACGGCCTGCTCTACGGGCACTTCGGGGACGGGTGCGTCCACGTGCGCCTGGGCCTTCCCCTGGCCGACGAGGCGGGCGTCGCGCGCTCGCGGCGCTTCCTGGAGCGGGCGGCGCGGGCGTGCGCGCGCCACGGGGGCTCCGTGTCGGGCGAGCACGGGGACGGGCGCGCGCGCTCCGAACTGCTGCGCTACATGTACTCGCCCGACATGCTCGACCTCTTCGCCCAGGTCAAAGCCCTCTTCGACCCCGACAACCTGCTCAACCCCGGAGTGCTGGCGGCGCCGATGACGCCCGACCGGGCCCGCGAGCGCCTGGCCGGGCGCGCGGCCGCTGCCCCCGCCTCGTCGGCCCCCGCGCAGGGGCAGGACCCGCAGCCGGGCGTCGATCCGCTGGACGCGTTCCTGCGCCGCCCCCGGGCGCGCCCGATCCCCGCCGACGGGGGCTTCGCCTTCCGCGGGGACCACGGGGACCTCACGACGGCGGTCCACCGGTGCACGGGGGTCGGCAAGTGCCGCGCAGGAGCCCCCGGGGCCTTCATGTGCCCCAGCTACAAGGCCACTGGCGACGAGAAGGACGTGACGCGGGGCCGGGCGCGGATCCTGCAGGACGCGGCGAACGGGGAGCTGGTGGCCTCCATCGACTCCCCCGAGGTCCTCGAGGCGCTGGACCTGTGCCTGGCGTGCAAGGCGTGCTCGGCGGACTGCCCGGCGGGCGTGGACATGGCGAAGTACCGTTCGGAGGCGTTCTTCCGGCGCTACCGGGGACGGGCGCGCCCCCTGTCGCACTACACGCTCGGGTGGCTGCCCCGTTGGACGCGCCTGACGGCCCGGGTGCCCCTGCTGGCCCGCGCGGGCAACGCGGCCCTGTCGGTGGGGTGGCTGCGCCGCCTCGTGTTCCGCGCCATCGGCCTGGACACGAGGCGTGGGATGCCCCCGCTGCAGGCCGGGACCTTCTCCGCGTGGGCGCGTCGGCGCGGACTGGGCACCGGGGTCCCCGCCGAGGCGGGCGCTGCGGGCCCGGGGGACGGGGGCGCTGCCGGATCGGGGAGCGGGAGCGGGGGCGCGGGCTCTGCTGGCCCGGGGAGCGGGGGCGCTGCGGGATCGGGGGACGGGGGCGCTGCGGGATCGGGGAGCGGGGGCGCTGCGGGATCGGGGGACGGGGCGCCCCCCGCCTCGCCGCGCGGCCCCGATGGGCGCCGCTACGTCGTCGTGTGGGCGGACTCCTTCAGCCAGACGCTCGACGACCGCGGCGCGCGCTCAATGGTGGAGGTCCTGGAGCGCAACGGGTTCGCGCCCATCGTCGCGCCCGACGTGTGCTGCGGCCTCACGTGGATCACCACCGGGCAGCTGGGCGGGGCGAAGAAGCGGCTCAGGAAACTGCTCGGGGCCCTGGCGCCCTTCGCGGCGAACGGCATCCCCATCGTGGGCGTCGAGCCCTCGTGCACGGCGGTCCTGCGCGACGACCTGCTCGACCTGCTGCCCGACGACCCGCGCTCCGCGCTGGTCTGCCACGGGACGCTGACTCTGGCGGAGCTGCTGTCCACCGTGCCGCCCGCAGAGCTGGACCTGCCGTCGCTGGAGGGCGTGACCGTGGTCGCGCAACCGCACTGCCACCACTACTCCGTCATGGGGTGGGGGGCCGACCAGGCCCTGCTGGAGCGGCTGGGCGCGCGCGTGCGGCGCATCGACGGCTGTTGCGGCCTGGCCGGGAACTTCGGCATGGAGGCGGGCCACTACGACGTGTCCGTGGGGGTCGCGGGGCTGTCGCTGCTGCCCGCCCTGGACGACGAGCCCGGCGCCGTGTACCTGGCGGACGGCTTCTCGTGCCGCACGCAGGCCGAGCAGCTGGCAAGCAGGGGCGGTGTCCACTTGGCGACACTGCTCGCCTCGGGGGGCGCGCCGCGTCCCGGCGCGGGTCGGCCCGTATAGCCCGTGCCCGCCGGCCTCCAGTAGCACCGCGCGCCATCCGCTGTGCCGACGCGCCGCTCCACCCGATTGGGGCAGGAAACAGAGCATTGGGGCAGGCAACGACCAGACCATTCAGTGCACCGGGGCAGGCAACGACCAGACCGCCCAGCGCACCGGGGCAGGCAACAGCACATTGGGGCAGGAACTGCCAGGCCGCCCAGCGCATTGGGGTAGGCAACGACCAGGCCGCCCAGCGCATTGGGGCAGGCAACAGAGCATCGGGGCAGGCAACGACCAGACCGCCCAGCGCATTGGGGCAGGCAACAGAGCATTGGGGTAGGCAATTTGCCTACCCCAATGGGTGGTTGTCTGCCCCAATGCCCAGGAGGCATCGACCAGCTCATCGCTGAGGGGCACGATCCAGTGCTTTATCCCGCCAATACCCTGGAGGCCTCGGCAAACGCCTAGACCCGTAGCACCAGCACCAGCACCAGCACCAGCACCAGCACCAGCACCAGCACCAGCACCAGC
>ERZ772968.1297-NODE-1297-length-11780-cov-4.511812_pt1 | contig 11780 bp, 10 predicted proteins | sample MGYA00580674_ERZ772968 | MGnify/ENA primary metagenome ERZ772968 (study PRJEB29015, sample SAMEA2737940) | human oral metagenome | biome: human oral; feature: human-associated habitat; material: dental | place: China | collected 2138 ...
AAGGATTCAGCAATAATACTGAGCTGTGAACCGATATGTCCGTAACCCACGATCCCTAATTTTTTGCCACGCACTTCGTGTGAACCCACAGCCGATTTATTCCATAAACCGCGGTGCACATCGGCATTGGCTTGCGGAATATTGCGCATTAATAATAGGATTTCACCCAAGACTAATTCTGCTACAGAACGCGTGTTAGAGAACGGCGCATTAAAGACCGGAATGCCGCGTACTGCCGCGGCAGAAATAACCGCCCCAGAGGCATGGGCCGTACCAATCACCGTATTGACCTGCTCCTGCGCAAAAATGCGTTCAATAGCAAGAGCATCAGGTTGATAGGTATCAAGCCAGGTTTGCGTCACGGTAAAAATCCGCAGAATACGCTCGTCAAGAGGCTCAGCGGCGGCGGTTCCCGCGATCCCCACGTTGATGAAGCTGGCTTTGCGGTTGGCGGTCATATCTATCATGCTGAGCCCACAGCGGGTAAGCCCCGGATCTACACCCATAATGCGGGTGGCACCAGCAGAGCGCGGCTCATTACGAAGAGGATGGTTTTCTTGCGTAGTTGCGTTCATGGTCCTCTTTCGTTGTTGCGCTGGCGGGGCTGTTTATATAGTTCATGCCCGAGTGGCTGCGATGCCGGTGTTTAGTACCGTATCGTAACCGTGCTCGGGCATGAGATTAAAAGGCTTTTACTCTGCCTCTAGCTGTTCCATGACGTCGGCAGAGACGTTGGCGTTGGAGTATACGTTCTGCACGTCGTCAAGTTCTTCGATGGCATCTGCAAGTTTGAGGAATTTCTTAGCGCCTTCGAGGTCGAGGTCTACCTGCATGGTGGGGCGGAATACGGGGTCGTCGTTGTTGTAATCAAGTTCCGCTTCATCCAACGCTTTACGGATTTCGGGTAGATCAGTGGGGGCGGATACAACCGTGAAGACATCGCCTTCGTCGAGTACTTCTTCGGCGCCTGCGTCAAGCACAGCCATAAGAACATCGTCTTCGGTCAGACCGTCGGTCTTGGTAACTTCGGCAACGCCCTTGCGTTCGAAGAGGAAGGCGACCGAACCTTGATCTGCCATGGTGCCGCCGTTACGGGTGACTGCCAGGCGAACATCTGACGCCGCACGGTTACGGTTGTCGGTAAGGCACTCGATGTAGAGTGCGGTGCCCTGAGGCCCGCGAGCTTCGTACAGGATCTCGGTGTAATCGATGGTTTCACCAGTGAGCCCAGCGCCACGCTTAATAGCACGGTCAATGTTGTCGTTGGGTACAGAGTTTTTCTTTGCCTTGGAGACGGCTAGGTCGAGTGCGGGGTTACCAGAAATATCTGCGCCGCCCATACGAGCCGCAACTTCAATAGCTTTAATGAATTTTGCGAAAGCCTTCGCGCGCTTAGCGTCAATTGCGGCTTTCTTATGCTTTGTAGTGGCCCATTTAGAGTGACCCGACATTCGTATCTCCCTTGTCTCTTCTTCGCCCGTGGCGGCGTACTTGCCCTGTTGCCACGTCACAATACTTTTACACTATACCGGTTTCGCGCGGTTCTCGGATAGTTTCATACCTGCGTTTCGCAGGGTGCATACCGTCAAAGTTTTTGGTGTGCACCCCGCGGTTTGCTTGGATGCGGTAGCGAGTATCTGCCCTAGCGGGGGCGTTTCATAGCGGATGCGCGCGCTTTTTCGACCATCGAGTCATCAATTTTTTCAGGGGTGAACTCCCCATATTTGCGTTGCGCTGCCGCCTCAATCAGATAGTCCGAAATCTTCGGGTTCTTCGGCAGAAGCGAACCGTGCAGGTAAGTACCCACCACGTTGTGCACGCGAGCGCCTTCGTGATGATCTGTCGAGTTGTTCCCTACGCCTTTGGTCACGGTTGCCAGGGGCTCGCATCCTGCGCCGAGGTAGGTTAGTCCCGAGTGGTTTTCAAACCCCACGATGGTGCCGAATTCTTGTGAGTCTTCAACGATGTTGCCAATCAGACGTTCGTTGCCGCCAACCGTGTAGGCGTCAAAGATGTTGATACCTTTGAGAGTCTCGCCTTCGTGGGTGCGGAATTCTTTGCCGAAGAGCTGGTAGAGCCCGCAGATCACGAGCATGGGCACGCCGTCTTCTGCATTCTTTTTGAGCTTAGCCCCTATGGCGTGCAGGTCTTCTTGAATTACGGTTTGTCCGGAGTCTTGGCCGCCGCCTCCGATAATAATATCGACGTCGTCGGGGAAGGTATCTCCGGGGTTGTAGTCGAGAATTTCAACGTCGAACCCATGGGCGTGTGCGCGGCGTGCCAGCGCTAGGGTGTTTCCCCAGTCCCCGTAGATGTTCATATCTTTGGGGTATAGCTGAAGAATGCGCAGGGTTTTGCCGTTATTAGGGCTTGAAACCGGTTCTCCTGCAATGGTGTGGGTCATTACGAAACCCTTTCGACGTCGGTGAATTTGGTGAGCTCTTCGCGTAGGGCGAGCATTGCGGTGTAGGTACAGAAGATTCGCATGGGTGCGTCGCCGCTGGTGGTGATGAATTTCCTGAGGGCTTCGCTGAGGTTTTCGTTGACGTCATCCACTCGTACACCGTCGTGTTCGAGGCGCAGCGCCATATCCCAGGCGCGTACCCCTGAGACCATGTCTACGCCGGTGTCACTCAGCGAGTCGAAGTCTACGTCCCATAGCCATGAGACATCACGGCCGTCTGCATATTGGTCGTTGATGGTGATCATGGTGGCGTAGTCGTCTGCGCTGGCGCTGGCGAGTGAGAGGCGGAATCCGCTGGGGTTCTTAACAAGCAGAAGCTGCAGCGGGCGGCCATTGATGTTGAGGGTTTCGCCGCGACCGAATGCCGGGGTGATTTTAGCGAGTTCGTCAATAAGGGCTTGTTTGTTGAGTTTTTCGCCCAGAACCGCACGGGTGAGGGCAATGGCGCCGGCGGCGTTGTAGATATTGTAAATACCGTAGAGGTTGATGTTTCCTTCGCAGGTTTCACCGGCGAGATCGAAGGTTGCGCTGGTACCTGAGAACGCGGTGAGGGTAACGTCTGCGGAGGGCAGTTCGCCGCGGTTGTTATTGATTCCGGCGCGCATTTCGTCGTCCGAGGGGAAGAAGGAACGCAGCGTTTCGTTGAGCCCAAAGTAGCTGATGTTTGTTCCGGTTTTTACGGATTGCGCAAGCGAGAGGATGCGCGGGTCTTCCCGGTTGAGCACCACGGTGTCGGTGGTGGCTTCAGCTACGGTGGAGAGCATGCGGCGGGTTGTGTCAATTTCACCGAATCGGTCGAGCTGGTCTCGCAGCACGTTCAGCAGCAATGCGTAGTTTGGTTTGACGGCTTTGACGAAGTGCACGGCGTGGGCTTCGTCAAGTTCTAGTACAGCAATGTCTGCGTCGAGTTTGCCGCTAAGGTCCATGGCTCCAAGCAGTGCCGCGGCCACACCGCGCACGAAGTTTGATCCAGTGCGGTTGGTGAAGACTTTGAGTCCCTGTGCTTCGAGGAGCTGCACAGCCATTTTGGTGGTGGTTGTTTTGCCGTTGGTTCCCGAAACGACGACGATGCCATAGGGCAGTTTGGCGAGTTCTTCGGCAACAAATCGTGGGTGTAGTTTTTCCATCACGAGACCGGGGAATGCTGATCCGCCGCCGCGTAGTGTGCTGGCGTAGCGAATGCCCTGTCCGAGAAGGCGAATTAGGGGTTTTGACATGTTCACCATTCTATACCGTTTGTGGTGTATTCCTGTGCGAGGGTTCTTCGCAGCGTAGCACCAGCTATACACCGGGCTGGATACCGCTCCCCTGACTATAAGCACTAAGCATGCGACGATAGTCCTCTGTATAAGGTCTCTTCAGAGAGTCTTGATGCGACGACCTAGAAAAGCGAGGTCTGTACCGTGACGGCGCTAAGGATATCTGCCGGTTCCACGACATAGTTAGCGAGTTCTGCGGTGTTGATCAGCACGGCGGCATCCGGGTCTCCGGTGTGGGCGGTCACGAATTTTCCTGTGGCTCCGGTGCAGAAGAAACCTGCTTCGCGGGTTTTGAGGATGCTGGGGAATGCGTCGAGTGGTTCCGGGTTTTGCGCACGCAGCGCCGCGTAAGGGCGGTTCATTGCCACGGAGGGAACCCAGGATTCATCTAGGGCGGCAAGCTGCGGTAATAGCCTAGATTCAGTAAGTGCTTCATGTGCGCGCTCCACGGTGTTTTGATGCGCTGCCCGCAGTTGAGCCCCGGGCAGCGGCTCAGTCCAGGCTCGGTATTTACTCGCTACCTGTTTGACCTGCGGAATATTGGCGATGCGAGTTACCGCATCCTCAGCTTCACGAATCAGCAACCCATCGGGCGCCTGGGCTATATAGGTTGCTGTGGCGACGGCCTGCTCATCCAGACGGCGCGGTGTTGAGTGTTGCGAGCTGGTGCCGACTTTAGAGCTTCCGTCAGGAAAAGTGGCGATATAAAGCCTGTGGGGTTGCTGTGCGTAGGCGCGCATTCCGGGGGTCAGCGTTCCCGCGTAAAGATGCGCGGTATGCAGAGCCGTGAACTCGTCATGCGCGGCGCAATATTCGCATTGTTTCCCGCTCTCTAGGCGGTTTCCCTGTGGGCACGCTACACGCTGTATCTGCCCGGTTTCTGTATTGCCGCGTGTATATCCGGCGCAGAACTTTTGGAGGTTCCCAGCACCGTCCAGCGCGAGCCGCAGTCCAAGAAACGCACCCGGAGTCACGGGAACGCCCATAACATCACCGCTGGGTTTTGCGCTTGTGCCGCCTGAGGCATCCGCCAACACCACGGGTTCAAGGCGCAGAAAAGGCTGCCTTTCACACCACTGCACATCACGCCAGATGAGGGCATGTACATGTTCGACTGCTGTGGAAACATCAAAAATTGAGTCCAGCAGGTTGGGGTACCTCATACGTTCAGTGTAACCCTGCCTTTCACACGCGAATAGAGATGCCGTTTTTCTCTGAGGCTAGTACTCCTCATTCTTGAAGAATTCGTCGCTGCTGAGCGAGACGGAAAGCTTCTTTAAAACTTCGAGTTCTTTAATTTTCCAGCCTTCGCCCTTCACATAGACAAACGTGGCTTTCATTTCTCGGTTCATACCGCGGTTGCGATAGATTTTGTTGTTTTGCAGGCTTTCCTCGTTATACCAGGCGTAGCGGTTGCGTTTGTAGGAATACGTCACCACCCATTCAGCAGAGTCCCCGGAACCAACTTTTTCCGAGCTTAGAATCTCTACCTTATAGAGTGGATTCACAGGCCAATATCCCGCCGAAGTCATATCGTCAAACTTCATGGACTCTTCGGGCGTATCCCCGCGGTCTTCGGGGGTGCGGGTGTCAAAGGTTGAAGGACGCTCGGTAAATTTATAGTCTTTGGTGAAGAATTGCAGCGACTCTTCATCAGTCATTTCGTGGTTTGTAAGAATCTCATACTCATGGAATTTTGCGAGACGGTTAAGCAACGGTTCTGGCCCTTCAATACCCTGTTCTTTGACCTTAGGGTCGAATTCAGGCTCGTGAACGTTATATGCGGGGTGCTCTTCGGTAGCCGCGACAAATTCCCCGTTGTCATAACGGTTCTGTTCACTGGGTGTCAGGGGAGCTTGAGCGCCGCTGGGCAAGAGTGCAGGCCCACTGGGCTTGATCTTAACGGGGGAAGGCTCTGTTGTCGGTGTCGGGTTGCCGCTGGCGTCGTCATAGGAGTTTCGGTTATCCTCAGAGGCCGTGGAATTTCCGCCGCTGTGGCTCATGGGAGAGGATGCCACGCATCCAGGCGTAGCTAAAATACAGCCCGTGAGAGCGAGAGATAAAAGGGTACGCTTGTACCCAGCGGCGGATGTTGTCATCAACAAACCAGCTTTCGAGAGTGGTTGGTATGCGGTTAATTGTTGAAGCCGGAAGAGCGCTTCAAGCGGTGATGTTGCTATCTCTATCCTGCCACATGCACACGCTAAAAGCATTAATGTACCAGATGATGGTTGAGTGTGGAGGATTTCAAGAGCAATTTTGCGATTAAAGAGCAGGTCACGAGCGTATTTTTACGTCGCGTTAAGACTTCGGAACACTCATGAAGTATACCTGCATACGCGGCTTAACGTGAATGTTTCATAGCCCCTCAAAGTAACATAACTGTCGGAAACGTTCAGGCGGGGCTATGCGGGCATGCGAGCGAACCCGTCCGCGATAATCTGGCGCATGTCATCAAGGGTTCGAGACATAGTTTTTGTATGGGCAATAATGGGTAGAAAATTGGTGTCACCGCTCCAGCGAGGAAGAATATGCTGATGCAGATGATCGGCTATACCCGCTCCCCCAACTTTGCCCTGATTCATGCCGATATTGAACCCGTCATTATGGGAAACTTCGCGTAAAACCCGCATCGCACGCTGAGTCAGGCGTGCCATTTCGAGAGTTTCTTCCTCACTCGCCTGATCGTACAGAGGAATATGGCGGTACGGGCAGATGAGCAAATGCCCCGGATTATAGGGGTACAGGTTGAGCAGAGCGAAGGCGTGCTCTCCACGATAAACAATGAGCGATTCTTCATCACTACGCGAAGGGGCTGTGCAGAACGGGCAGGTTTTCTCAGTATGATCCTGCTGCCCGCCGCTCACATAAGCGGTACGATGCGGTGTCCAGAGCCGCTGGAACGCATCGGGCACGCCGGGCAGCTCGAAGTCATCGGTGACGTTCGTGTTCTGGGCATTCTGGTTTTCGCTCATACCCCTATTAAACCGTATATTTAACTCCGCGAGCGGCTCACGTGTGCTCTAATCTGAATCACGTCCCAGGCGCACCGCGATCTTCTGACGAATCACCGTGAGCGTCTGCTTAGTCTCTTCCAGCAGTTCCATTGGTTGTTCGGGCTCGTGATCGTCTTCTTCGTTATCAGTGGCAAGATTGCGGTGGGAGGCGAGAAATTCCTGGGTGAGTTCTTCGGGTGGATGGTGTACCGTGCCGTCTCCCATGCGGATGGCGAGCATCGCCTTCAGCTCGGCGATTTCGGCGTGAAGTTCCTCAATATCGGCTTTCGTTGCGGCGTGGTCTTCTTCAGTGACTCCGCTAATTTTTTCGATCACCCAGGTAGCAAGCGCACCGGTAATCACTCCGAACAGACCGACCCCGTATATCATGACAACCACGGCAATAACCCTGCCGGGTACGGTCACGGGGTATACATCACCGTAGCCCACGGTCGCCAGTGTTGCGAGAGTCCACCAGTACGCCGTCCAGATATCTTTGATGAGGGCACCTGGGGCACCTTGCTCAATGGAGAAGATAGCGAGGGCCGCCATGATCACGAAGATCAGTGTGTATCCAAAGAGTTTAACGGCCAGTTCTGAGAGCAGTTTGTACTGGCGGTTGGCGGTCATGTGGAGCATCGCCAAGAAACTCACAATACGCCAGGCTGGCAGAAGCACAATGGCGAGGTTCATCAGGTTGTGCGTGAAGAAGTAGATGCGCCGGGGTGCCAGGTAGAGACGCACACAATAATCGACTGCGAAAAGCGCCCACAGTATCATCTGAAAAATATTGAGGATACCATCAAGCGGTGTGCTAATGCGCGTACTTACAATAGGCGCGGCGTAAGCAACAAGGTACAGGAGCGAGGCAATAAAAAGTGGTTTATCGGTGCGACGCTCCCATTCGGTGAGCCCTTCTTCACCGCGGGTAATCTTAGGGCGGCGTTCATGGTGTGGGTGGTCAGCTGCGGTATCGGCGAAGGCAGTGTTCTCAGGCTCGGGTACGGTACGGGTGTGTGGTGTTTCTGTACCGTTTGCCTCTGCCATACTGCCCAGTCCTTACATGCTCTTCGTTGAAGCAGGTCTGCCGCGAATTGTCGACTCCCGTGCGAACCTTCTGTAGCCATCATATCGGTTTTCTGCAGGTATCTGTGGATGCCCCTTACCTCGCGTGGGGACACTCGCCGCTCGGGAACGTTGGTTTGCTTCGGGGGTCTGGCCCAGACCAGTACGTTACAGAGAAGAGCCGTATCTGAGAGACTAGAACTATGAGTCCTTCAATCTCTCAGGCAGTCCGCGAGCTTGCCGAACCAAAACTGGCGGAGTTCACGGCGAAGCTGATTCCTACGGTTGATCCTGCACGGATTTTAGGTGTGCGCATGCCCGCATTGCGCAAGCTTGCTAAGAAGCTGCTGCGTGAACATCCGCAGGAAGTCACGGAGTTTAAAGCGGCGGTTCCGCATGATTTTCAGGAAGAAGACCTGCTGCATGTGCTGCTTCTCAACGAGGAACGCGAATTTGCCACCTGGCATGCGGAAATTACTAATTTCTTGCCATATATGACGAACTGGACTCTTACAGATGCCGTCTCCCCAGCCTGTGTGAAAGGCCGCAATGCAGCCAACCTGCCGCAGCTGGAGCGGGCCTGCCTCAACTGGGTGGTTGATGACCGCGTGTATGTGCAACGTCTAGGCACGGTGGTGCTCATGTCTCTGCTGGGCACCGAGTATTTCTCACCGGAGCATCTGCGGGCGGTTGCAGCGTTGGCGGGCAGCGATGAGTACTATGTTCGGGTTGCTGTTGCCTGGTATTTTGCGGAGGCGCTGGCTCGCCAAGAACGTGCAGCTCTCCCCTGGTTCGCGCTCGCTGATAGTTCCGACGGCACCGATTCGCCCGGTTTACCTGCGGTGACGCTTCGCATGGCGATTACGAAGGCTATCGAATCGCGGCGTATTTCGGACGATTTGAAGGCAGAGTTAAGGCAGATTCGTTCCACGCTCCCCCGCCGTTCCTAGACTCTACTCAGAGCGGTTTTAGGAGAACATAGGTTTGCACAGATTACTCTGCCGGAAACCGCCGATTAATATCTAGCAAACCTCTAGTCACGGCAAAGCGCTCCTGCTAGTCTGAGAAACCAATAGTCCGCTGAGTGCTCGCCGCACCGTAAGGTTTTACTGCACAGGGCAGGTCACTACTGTGGGCTATGCAGCCAGCCTATCAGCCACAGTTAAGGATCGGCGAATGCCTTACCCTATCCCGGAAAAACAGCAGACCCCGCACAAGCCGCATCTGGAAGAAAATTCTACGGCAGAGGATTGCACCTACCGTTCTATTGAGATTGAGGCAAAGCAGACTCAGGGTTTACCGGGTGAATACCTTTCAGCATATTCGGCGAAGGACGACAAGCTCTATGTTACCGGTATTTTCAATATCACTCCGGAGCACGGTTCAACGGTGGCGACGATTGCCCGCGTGAACCCGCATACTTTGGAGATTGAGGCAACCGCGAAAATGCCTGTTGCCGCCGAGGTTCACCCGAATCTTGCCGGGCAGTACCAGTTCCGGGGCGCTTTCGGCATAGATGTTGATGATGAGCATGGCACGCTCTGGGTGACCGATGCCGGGTCGTATTGTGTCTCGGTGTACCGCCAAGACGCTTTAGAACACGGGACTCTTAAGCCGCTGTGGACTAGCTATGATCCCGCGAAGGGGCTGTTCGAGCAAGATATTACGCATCCCCGCGAGGTTTATGTAGACACCAAGACCGGCAAGGCATTTGTTACGGGTATGGGTGGAGTGTGGGTGATTGATACCGCCACCTATGAGGTTCAGAAGATTGACCCGACTCCGGGGCGGCTTACGCACCCGCTTACCTTCGAGTATGATCGGCTGACCGGGCACCTTTATGCGACTGACTACTATCTGGATACCGTCTATGAGATAGATCCGGCAACGAACTCTGTGGTGCGCACTCTGCACGTGCCCGCCGGGGATGTACCGCATTTTACCCGTGTGAAGGTGCATGCGGTGGGGGCCAATAGTTCTTTGGGCGAGATTTATGTTTCGACTCAGGGCTTCGAGGGCAAGAATGCAGGCATTCAGGTGCTCGATCAGGGTACCGGCGAATTTAAGCGGTTTATACGGTACGGGGTGAACCCGACCGACATGGTGGTTGATGATTCGCGTGACCTCATTTATCTGGGCGATTTCGGCACGGTTCACGCTACGGAACCTAGTGGCGGAACCGTGGCGGTGATTGATGCCCGCTGCGGTGCCGTGCTGGGGCAGGTGCGGGTTTCTTCGGCGAGGATTAATCACCTGACTTTATTACCTGATGGTTCTGTGATGGTGCTTGATAAGGCGGGTGACTACCCGAACGTGACGGTTGATTTTCATATTGATGCTCTTACGGGTGAGTTCTCGTCAGCCAGTGCAGACGTGCATTCGGGTGTTTCTGTGCCTATTCACGCTGATACTCTGACGAAGGTTACGGTGCACGATACCGGTACTCAGCCTGGGCATGTGGAGTCTCGCCCTGCCGATGTTCCGTTCACGATGGCGAGCAGCGCGGACGGTTCGACGCTTGGGGCTCCAGCCACGGTTGTGCCCGGTGAGAGCGTTGAACTTTCGGGCGTGGGCTGGTTTGCTGGTGAGAAGAAGCACCCGGATGTTCCGCAGTATTTTCCGGGTTTGAAGGTTCCCGCACAGTTAATAGTGAAGTTTGACGGCGAACACGTCGCAGAGTTTATGGGTAAGCAGCTGGCTCTTGATACGTATTTCGTGGCGGAGGCGCATATTCCCCAGAACTGGCAGCCTGGCGAAGAGCACACAATCACGGTCGAATCGGAGGCTACAGATAGCGCTCCCGCGCAGTCAGCAACGGTCACAGTGCGAGTGGTGGAGAGCCACGATAATCCGCAGATGCAGTACTGTGTTCCGCCAGCGCCCACGGAGACAATTCCGGTGCAGCTGCCGTTCGTCGGTTACCCGCCGGTGGGTGGTGGGGTCTCTGAAACTGTCGGTGATTAGGGCGGCTTTTGTGGCTGAGCTTGCCAAGCTGTCAGAGAAGCAGCAGAGGGTTATCTTACCGAACGGGAAGCGTGCCGTTTGTCTAGACCGTATTGGATGGGGTTTAACCTATCTAAAATTATGGGGTGCCGTTGATTCACCGCGTCGCGGCCAGCAGGTAATTTCGGAAAAGGGCGCAAAGCTTGTTCGGCAATATCCGCGAGGTATTCCGACTGAGGTCGTTGCGGAGATCGTTCGCACCGCCCGTAAAACAGATACCCAACCTAGCACTAAAGATTCCGTTCAACCGCCTGAAAACAACGCTAACGTTATTTCTGCTGATATTGCTGAAAATACTCCCGAAGAGCTTATTACTGAGAGCGTCGCTCAGTTAGAGTCGGCGCTCGCGCACGATATTTTGGAGCGCATGCGGGTACTCTCCTCCAGCGCATTTGAGCAGTTGGTGGTGGATATTCTGCTGGCGATGGGCTACGGCGGTAGTGAGGGGCGCAGCATGGTTACCCAGGCTTCAAATGATGGCGGTATTGACGGTGTGACCGACCAGGACGCGCTGGGGCTTTCAAAGATTTATGTGCAGAGTAAGCGCTATGGTGAGAAGAATTCGGTGGGCCGCACCGAGGTTCAGTCATTTGTGGGCGCAATGCACGGGCAGGCAACACAGGGCGTATTCATTACTTCCGGCTCATTTACATCCGGTGCACACAACTACGCTCAGAATCTTGGCGGTGGTCTGTCTCTAGCGCTGATTGATGGTGAGCGTTTGGCACGTCTCATGGTTAAATACCGTGTAGGTGTGCAGGTGGCACGCACTTATACGGTTATGAAACTCGACGAAGACTTTTTTGAGGAGCAGTAAGATTTTTATTCATTGGGATAATCTGCAACTAAAAATCAGCCCAAATGAACAATTCTTATTCTTCTAGTTTTGACCTAGTGTTCTTACTAGTCAAGCCTAGATATTTCACTAGAGAGAGGTGAACGCAAAACTGGTCTTTTTCAGAATAGTCAACCCTTCCTCCTACTTCATCATAA
>ERZ772968.1298-NODE-1298-length-11777-cov-6.432349_pt1 | contig 11777 bp, 11 predicted proteins | sample MGYA00580674_ERZ772968 | MGnify/ENA primary metagenome ERZ772968 (study PRJEB29015, sample SAMEA2737940) | human oral metagenome | biome: human oral; feature: human-associated habitat; material: dental | place: China | collected 2138 ...
ATCATCTCTGACAGGGCCGTGTCGTCATCGACGACCAGGATGCGGGTGCTCATAGGACGTATCTTGACATGAAGAAGAGCCGGACGAGGCATTGTTGGCGCGCCGCCCGGCACGTGTCGTCCGCGTATCCACCTGTACCCTTCCTTTGTAACACCTTCGTGACGTCTTCGTGCCATCCTCGTGACACCGTCGTGTCGCCCCCGTTATGCCCTCCGCGGCTCGGTGCGTCTGCGACCCGCCCCATCTCCTCCTCAGGTCGGAGGAGAACGTCCTGGCGACGTGCCACAGTGTAGCCATGACCAGCGAGACCGACGGGCCCTCGAACCAGTCGTGGCAGCCGCCTTCCGAGTACCCCCTGGACCCGGTCGCCGCCCAGGATCGGGTCCCGGACGGCGACCCGGCGCAGGCGCCGAGCACGCCGCCGCCCGCCGGGGGGCAGTACGGGGCTGGCCAGTACGGGGCCGGCCAGTACGGAGCCGGCCAATCCAGGGCCGGCCAGTACGGAGCCGGCCAATCCGGGGCCGGCCAGTACGCGCACCAGGCCTCCGCCTACGGACCAGCGGGCCCGGACCTCATGCAGAACCCCTTCGCCCTCGCGCCCAGGCCGGGAATCATCCCCCTGCGGCCGCTGGGCGTCACCGAGATCATCAGCGGCGCGTTCGAGGCGCTGCGCGCCAACCCGCGCGCCATGTTCCTGCCCGCCCTGATCGTCATGAGCATCGTCGGGCTGCTCTCGGCGGTCGTGACGTTCCTGGCCACGCGCGCCCAGCTCGACGCCCTGTCGGCGCTGCCGGGCAACGGGGCGTCCGCCGACAACACGGAGACGGCCATGGAGACGTTCCAGATCACCGGCGTCGCGAGCCTGGCCCAGCTGGGACCCTCCCTGGTCCTGTCGCTGGCCTCCACCATCCTGACCGGTCTGCTCATCATGACGGTCTCCCGCTCCGTGCTCGGACGCATCGCCACGCCGAGCGAGGTCTGGGCCCGGGTCCGCTCCCGCATCTGGCCGCTCATCGGCCAGTCCGTGCTCATCGGCCTGATCGGCCTCGTTGCGGTCCTGCTCTCGCTGGGCTTCTTCATAGCCATCATCGTCGCCGCCATCAGCGCCTTCGACGGGGACCCCGACGTGGCGGCCATGATGATCGGCGTCCTGGTCCTGTTCATCCTGACCATCGCCTTCGTCCTCGTCGCCATCTACCTCTCGATCCGCCTGAGCTTCTCCAGCGCCGCCCTCATCCTGGAGAACGTTGGGGTGTGGGAGGGTATGCGCCGGTCGTGGCACCTGACCAAGGGCAGCTTCTGGCGGGTGCTCGGCATCCTGCTGCTCGCCCTGGTAATCACCACCACCCTCGTCGGGCTCGTCTCGAGCGCCCTGAGCTTCGTCGGCGGGCTCACGGCCCTGGGGGGGGAGGATGCCTATGCCGCCGTCATGGCCGGCTCTTCCTTCCTGTCCTCCGTCCTCCAGGCGGCCGTCCTGCCCTTCAACTCGGCCGTTGTCGCACTGACCTACATCGACCTGCGCATGCGCAAGGAGGGCCTGGACGTCGAGCTGCGCCAGGCCGCCGGCGTGTGACCCGACCGGATCCCGCAGCACCATGCTCCTTATCGCCTTGCCGATCCCTCTCGCCTCCACGCGCGCGGGCGCCCCCCGCGCGCCGGGCGCCGACGTCCCGGCCACGCCCGACGCCTCCCAGGCCCGTGAGGCCGCCGAGCGCGAGCTCGCGCGTCCGGAGTACCAGGCGCAGGAGACCCTGTGGGCCCGGCTGTGGCGGTGGATCATGGAGCACCTCGACCCCGGCAACGTCATGGTCGGGGCACCCCGCTGGCTCTCCATCCTCATTATCGTCGTCGTGGTCCTCGCCCTCACGGCCGTCCTGGTCTTTCTGCTCAGCCGTATCACCCGGGTGCGGCGCGCCCGCACGAACCGCGCGCTGTTCGCCGACGACGACCGCAGCTCGACCACCCTGACCAGGGCCGCGGACGACGCCGCCGGCCGGGGTGACTGGGCCACCGCCGTCGTCGAGCGCTTCCGGGCGATCATCCGCTCCCTCGACGAGCGCGGCGCCCTCGAGGACTACCCGGGGATGACCGCCCACGAGGCGGCGACCATCGCCGCCGCTGTGGTGGCCGACCTCGCCGACGACCTGCACCGCGCCGGTGCGCTCTTCGACGCCGTGCGCTACGGCGAGGTCGTCTCCTCCCCGGAGCAGGACGCCTGGATGCGCGGACTCGCCGAGGCCGTCCGCAGCACCCGGCTCACCCCCCAGCGCGCGCCCGTGCCGGTTGCGGCGCCGGTGATCGGAGGTGCGCAGTGACGACCACAGTGACAACCAAAGTGACGACCACGGCCCCCTCCGGCGAGGCCCGGCCGGCCGGTCCGGCTCCCGGAGGCGACCAGGTCGCCGGCGAGCCCCTGACCGCTAGGCTCCGCCGCTGGCGTCCCTTCATCCTGGCGGTGGGGCTGCTGCTCCTCGTCGCCGTCATCGGCTCGCTGACCCGACCGCAGCACTCCAAGACCCCCTACGCGATCGACAACCCCCGGCCCGACGGAGCGCAGGCGCTCGCCCAGCTCCTGCGCCAGGAGGGCGTATCGGTCGACACCGTCCGCTCCCCCCAGGCGGCCGCCCGCGCGGCGCGGCAGGGCGCGACCGTGGCGCTGCTCAACGCCGGGGAGCTAACCAGGACCGAGCGCGACGAGCTGGCGAGCACCGGGGCCGACATCGTCGTGGTCGGCGCCCTGTACCAGGACCTGTCCGGGCTGGCCCGCTCAAGCGACCTGACGACCTCGGGCCGGTCGGCGTCCCCCGACACCGTCCTGACCGCTCAGTGCCCTGACGCGGACGCCACCGCCGCGGCATCCGTAGCGGGATCGCGCGGCTCCGTGCAGTTGGACCCCGATGCCGACGCCACCGCCTGCTTCCCCGTCGCGCAGCCGGACCCGGACGGCTCCGTCCACGCGGCCTACGCGACCGCCACCACCCGCGGCGGCGGCACGCTGCGGATCATCGCCGACACCACCACCGTGACCAACTCGCGCCTGGCCGAGGAGGGCCACGCCTCCCTCGCCGTGCGCGCCCTGGGCCACAACCGGCACATGGTGTGGTTCGACGCCTCCCAGCAGGAGGCCTCCACGGTGTGGGACGACGCGTCCCTGCCGCGCTGGATGCCGGTCCTCATGGTGCAGGGCGTCGTCATCGTCCTCGCCCTGGCCGTGGTGAGAGGACGGCGCTTCGGGCGGATAGTGGTCGAGGACCTGCCCGTGATCGTGCGCGCGACCGAGACGACGCGGGGGCGCGGCCGCCTGTACCGGCGCGCCGGGGCGCGCGACCACGCCGGCGAGGCGCTGCGCGCCGCGACCGCGCTGCGCCTGACCCGCAGACTCGGCCTTCCCCCCGGCACCGAGCGCTCCGCCGTCGCCCGCACCGCGGCCGAGGCCACCGGGTGGCCGCCCGGGCTCGTCGACGAGATCCTGTGCGGTCCCGTCCCATCCAACGACCGAGCCCTGACGGACCTGGCCGTCCAGCTCGACCGACTCGAGAGCGAGGTCCTTCCACGATGAGCACCCCCACCACCTCAGGCCCGGCGCCCACCGCCGCCCAGGGCGACCCGCGCGAACGACTCACTGCCGTCCGCTCCGAGGTCGCCAAGGCCGTCGTCGGCCAGGACGCCGCGGTCACGGGCCTGGTCATCGCCATCCTCGCCGAGGGCCACGTCCTGCTCGAGGGCGTGCCCGGCGTCGCCAAGACGCTGCTCGTGCGCTCCCTGGCCCAGGCCCTGGACGTGGGCACCAAGCGCATCCAGTTCACCCCCGACCTCATGCCGGGCGACGTGACGGGCTCCCTGGTCTACGACGCCCGCTCCGCCGCCTTCTCCTTCCGGGAGGGGCCGGTGTTCACCAACCTGCTCCTGGCCGACGAGATCAACCGCACGCCGCCCAAGACGCAGTCGGCCCTGCTGGAGGCCATGGAGGAGCGTCAGGTCTCCATCGACGGGCAGCCGCGCCCCCTGCCCGACCCCTTCATGGTCATCGCCACGCAGAACCCCGTGGAGTACGAGGGCACCTACCCGCTGCCCGAGGCGCAGCTCGACCGCTTCCTGCTCAAGCTGGTCCTGCCCCTGCCCGAGCGCACTCAGGAGATCGAGGTGCTCTCACGGCACGCCTCCGGCTTCGACCCGCGCAACCTGGCGGGCGCGGGCATGCACCCCGTGGCCGCCCCCGCCGACCTGGCCGTCGCGCGCACTCAGGTGCGCACGGTCGGGGCCTCCGCGGAGGTCCTGGGCTACATCGTTGACCTGGTGCGGGCCACGCGCGTGTCGCCGTCGGTGTCGCTGGGGGTATCGCCGCGCGGAGCCACCGCGCTGCTGGCCACCGCACGGGCATGGGCGTGGCTGTCGGGGCGCAGCTTCGTGACGCCCGACGACGTCAAGGCGCTCGCCCTGCCCGCCCTGCGCCACCGCATCCAGCTGCGCGCCGAGGCGGAGATGGAGGGCGTGACGACCGAGTCCGTGATCGGCGGGGTGCTGCGCACCGTCGCCGTGCCCCGCTGACCGCCTTGAGCAGTCCGACCGGCACCCGGCACCGACAGGGACCCGCAGGACCTACAGGGGAGGAGGAAGCGTGTACCTCACCATGCGCACCGTCTGGCTGCTGACCGCCTGCTGCCTGCTCGTGCTCGCCGTGCCCCGGCCGCTGACCGTGGTCGTGTGCACCGCGGGCGTGACGCTCCTCGTGGTGGTCGACGTGATCGCGGCGCCCTCGCCGCACAGCCTGCGCGTACAGCGCTCTGTCGAGCGCTCCGTGCGCCTGGGGGGCTCGACGACCTCGACCCTGACGGTGGTGAACACCGGGCGCCGGCGGGCCGGGGCCCGGGTGCGCGACGCGTGGCCCCCCTCGGCGGGGGCCACCCGCGAGAGGGCGTCGCTGTCGGTCCCCGCGGGCGAGCCCCGCCGCACCCGCACGGTGCTCACGCCGACGCGCCGCGGGGACCGTCAGGCAGACCTGGTGACGGTGCGGCTGGCGGGCCCCCTGGGGCTGGCCGGCCGCCAGGCCTCGCTGCTGGCGCCGGCGCGGCTGAGGGTCCTGCCCGAGTTCGCCTCGCGCCGGCACCTGCCCTCCCGGTTCGCGCGACTGCGGGAGATGGACGGCCGCAGCGCCGTCATGATCCGCGGGGCGGGCACCGAGTTCGACTCCCTGAGGGAGTACGTCGTCGGCGACGACGTCCGCTCCATCGACTGGAGGTCCACGGCGCGCCGCGGCGAGGTCGTCGTGCGCACCTGGCGGCCCGAGCGCGACCGGCGCGTGCTCATCGTGGTCGACACCGGGCGCATGGCCGCGGCCCGCCTGGGCGACGCCCCGCGCCTGGACGCCCACATCGAGGCCTGTCTGCTCATGGCGGCCCTCGCGTCGCGGGCCGGGGACCGGGTGGACGTCATCGCCCTCGACGTCGCCGTGCGCGCCCAGGTGCGGGGCCAGTCGGGGGCCGCGCTCATGAGCGCCCTGGCGGACGCCCTGGCGCCGCTGGACGCCGAGCTAGTGGAGACCGACTGGACCCTGCTGGCCTCCGCGGTGCGCAGGGCCCTGTCTCAGCGCGCGCTCGTCGTCGTGCTCACCGCCCTGGACGGCTCGGGCGGCGAGGCGCCGATGGTGCGCGCCCTGGGCAGCGTGGCGCAGGACCACGTGGTGGTTCTCGCCTCCCCCACCGACCCCGGGCTCGCCGAGCTGCGCGCCGGCCGCGCGGACAGCGAGGTCGTCTACACCGCGGCGGCCGCCGAGCGCGACGTCGTCGAGCTGGACCGGGTGCGCGGCAGGCTGCGCCGCCGCGGGGTCGAGGTGGTCGAGGCCGAGCCCGGCGCCCTCCCCCCTGCGCTGGCGGACGCCTACCTGGCCCTCAAGGCCGCGGGGCGCCTGTGATGGGCGCGTCCGCTCCGGGCCCGCCCCGCCTGCGGTCCCGCCCGCTCGCCCCCCGCCCGCTCGGGGGAGGTTCAGCCCGCCTCGGCGAGGGCGGCGCCCGCCTCCTCCTCGGCCAGGTCGCCGGTCCGGCCGGCGGCCGTGGCCCGGCGCCCCAGCACCAGGGTGTAGGCCCACAGCACGGCGAGGGCGAGGATCCCCACCACGAGCTTGATCGTCCACGGGATCTGGGCCGGGGTCACGAAGGCCTCGATGAGGCCGGCGACGGCGAGGGCCGCCGTCAGCGACACCGCCACCGTGATCAGGGCCCGGCCCTCGACCGCCAGCGCGGCGATGCGGGACCTGGGACCGGGGACGAGCAGCGTCCAGAACAGGCGCAGCCCCGCGCCACCGGCGATGAAGATGCAGGTCAGCTCCAGCAGGCCGTGGGGCGTGATGAGCGCGAAGAACACGCCCAGTGCGTCATGGTCGGCCATGACGGCGGCGGCCCGGCCGAGGTTGAGGGCGTTGGCCAGCAGCATGTAGGCGGGCAGCAGCCCCGTGATGCCGCTGGCCACGCATATGGCGGCGATGCGCGCGTTGTTGGTCCACACCTGGGCGGCGAACTCGCTGGGGGCGTACCGGGTGTAGTAGGACTCGAACGCGGAGCGGGCGTAGGTGTCCCGCTCCTGGGGCGTGCCCACGGCGCCCATGGCCTCGGGGCTGCGCAGGGTCCACACGGCCACGACCACGGCGATGGCGATCTCGGCGATCATGACGCCCACCGTCCACCACCGCACCCGGTACAGCGCGGCCGGGGCCGACTCGAGCCAGAAGCGGCGCAGGTCGCTCAGGCGGGCCTCCCTGGTGCCGGTGAGCCGGCCGCGGGCGGCGGCCACGCGGGCGGAGACCTCGGCGATGAGCTCGGGGTCCGGGGCGCCGGTGCGGATGCGCGACAGGTGCCCGGCGGTGGCGCGGTAGAGGCTCACCAGCTCGTCGGCCTCCGCGCCGTCGAGCCGACGCCGCCGTGTGAGCTCGTCCAGCCGGTCCCACTGGTCGCGGTGCGCGGCCGCGTACGCATCAATGTCCACGGAAGGAGTCTGGCATGACCAATGAGGCCGTGGCCTCATCCGAGCGGATGATGACGCCCGATGTGGTGATCACTGGCGAGGCCGTCGCCCTGGAGGTGCGCGCCGCCTCGGCCGGGCTGCGCATCCTGTCCGGCCTGATCGACTACACCCTGTACAGCGGCGGTCTGTTCATGACCGTGATCACCGCGACCGTCATCACCCTCCCCGCCGCATGGACGCCCTCGGAGGCGGTCGAGCTCGCCGTGATCGCCCTCATCATGCTGCTCTGGATGCTGGTGGTGCCCCTGTGCGTCGAGGTCCTCTCCCGCGGGCGATCGGCGGGCAGGCTCGTGACCGGAACACGGGTGGTGCGCGACGACGGCGGCTCGATACGGCTGCGGCACGGCCTCGTGCGCGCCCTGGTGGCGGTGGTCGAGATCTGGCTGGCCTACGGCGTGGTGGCCGCCCTGGCATGCGTGGTGACGCGCCGGGGCAAGCGGCTGGGGGACCTGCTGGCCGGAACCTACGTGGTTCACGAGCGCTCGGCGGTCCAGGCCGCTCCCCCGGTGCTCATGCCGCCCGAGCTCGCCGCGTGGGCCGCGCAGGCGGATCTGCGCGCCCTGCCCGGCAACCTCGCGCTGATCGGGAGGACCTTCCTGCAGCGCGGCTCGTCCATGCAGCCCGCGCCGCGAGCGCGGCTGGCGGCGCAGCTGGCGGCCGCCGTCGAGCCCTACGTGTTCCCGCCGGCGCCTGCGGGCACGCACCCGGAGCGCTTCCTGGCCGCGGTGCTCGCCGAGCGCAGGGACCGCGAGCTCATGCTCGAGCTGCGCGACAGGCAGGCCGACCGGGGCTAGGAGGGCCCTCAACGGCCACTGAGGGCGCTGAGGGCGGGGCGGGCGGGGCGGGCCCTACCGGCCTCCCGCGGTCTCCTGGCGGTCCGGGGCCGGGTGGGAGAGTCGCTGGAGCGGTGCCGCCTCGTGGACCAGGAGGACGGGCACGCCGTCGCGCACGGGGTAGCGCAGGGCGCCGGCGGAGGACTCCAGGCACGCGGAGCCGTCGGGCGCGACGCCGTCGACGAGCTCGCCCCCGGTGGCGGGGCAGCGCAGGATCCCGCGCACCCAGGGCGCGATACCGGTGGGGGCGGGCGCGTCAGGCGCGTCGGGCGCGACAGTCACGTGTCAGTCCTCCTTCTCCCCGCGCAGGACGCGCAGGTGGCCGCGGCGCATGATCTCGCCGTCGCCCAGACCGACCAGGTGGTCGGGCAGCGCGTCGGGCTCGCGCGTCAGGGACTCGGGCAGGATGCCGCCGGGCCGTCCGGCGCGCTCGGCCGGCTGGGGCCTGCGCCGCGGGGCGCGCGAGGCCTCGCGCACGGCGTCGGCCAGGGCGGTGAGGTCGTCGTCCGACGGCGGGGCGGGCTCGAAGTCGGTGGCCAGACGGATGACCTGCCAGCCGCGCGGAGCGGTGAAGGACTCCACGTGCTTGGCGCACAGGTCGTAGGCCTCGGGCTGCGCCTCGGTGGACAGCGGGCCCAGCACGATCGTGGAGTCGGCGTAGACGCTCGTCAGGGTGGCGACGGCGGGATTCTCGCAGCCGGGCCTGCGGCAGCGTCGGACTCTTCTCACGTGCGCAGGTTATCGCGCACAGCCACTCGGCCGGGCACCTGACGCACGCGATCGTGTCTCGGCGGTCGTGCCGGCGGCCGCTACTCCTCCGGGTCGATCTCCTCCGGGCCGCGTCCCAGCATGAGGGCCACCTGCTCGACGACGACGCGGCGCACGAGCTCGGCGAGCTCGGCGTCGCCCTGGGCGCGGGAGGCGACAGGACGACGGTAGATGACTATGCGCGAGGGCAGGCCGGCGCGCGGCCGGGCGGCGAAGCCCCTGCCCAGGACGACGCCGTGCTCCCAGGGGGCGGGGTCGGAGGGCGGCACGTCCTCGACGGCGAACTGGATGGAGCCGACCTGCGGCCAGCGACGGGTCAGGTCCTCGGCGGCGGAGACGACGAGCTCGTCGAAGCGCTCGGCGCGCGTGCGCCACGCCGGCAGGTGCGGCGGCAGGAGCGGGCCCCGCATGCCGCGCCCGTGACGGTCCCGCCGGCGGGTGGACGCGGGCACGAGAGCCGGGACGCGACGGAACGAGACGGGCACGATCTCAGCCTAGACGACCGGCCGGACCGGACCGTCGTCCCGCGCCGCCCGCCCCTCCTCTCGCGGAGATGAACCGATCTCGGGCCGGAAGTGAACCGATCTCGACGCGGAACTCGACCGATCTCGGCGAAGGGGGAGGGGGAGCCGGGTGCGCGGGCGCCCGTGCGGAGCGCGCCGGAACGTGAACGTACCTTCCCAACACCAACGTACCTTTCTCCCATCCTTCTGGGGGTGGACCTCAGAAAGATGGGAGAAAGGTACGTTCACGTGACGAACCTCCGTTGACGTCGGGCTCCCCGCCCGCCCCGGCCCGCACCGCGCCCCCGGAATCAGCCGTCTAGCGCAGGATCAGCCGGCTCTCCGCCAGTGCCGTGGAGTCGGCCACCGCCGGCACGGCCGCGATGAGGGTCCCGGCAGCGTTTCCGCCGACCTTCGCGGTCACCACCGCGGCCGCCGTGACCTGCTGGGCCGCCGGGCCCGCGATGCTCAGCGCCGCGACGTCACCGGGCACCTCCGGGGTCACCGTGCTGCCGGCCGGCAACTCCACCTCCTGGCTCCAGGCGCCGTCGGCCGAGGCCAGGGCCACGGTGGTCGCGCTCGACCCGGAGTTCGTCAGCACCAGGGCGGAGGTCAGGCCCTCGGCGCGGGGCAGGGCGATGGAGCCGGCCTCGCCGGCATCGGGTGTCGCGGCCTGAGTCCAGGCGACGTCGTGCAGCAGCGCGCCCGAGCGGGCGGGAGACTCCCCCGCGCTGCGCACGAGCCGGACCCCGGCGGCCACCGGGGCGTCGGAGCTGACGTGCACGCCGTACGCTCCCGCCGGCACGCCGCTGAGGGACACATCGAAGACAGCGCCGGGGTCCACGGTCACCGAGTCCGCCCCCGGCAGGGCCCGGGTGCCGTCCGGCCCGACCATGGAGATCGCCACGGTCGCGGGCGCGCTGCCCGGATTGACCAGGCGCACCGCCGGGGCGTCCGAGGACTCCGGCGCCCCGGCGGCCGCGTCGGGGGCCTTCTCGCCCTGCTCGGCCCCCTCAACCAGGACGACGCCGGGAACGGTCAGATCGGTGTCGGGGGCGGCGCCCCCCGTGAGGACCTCGGTGCCCGCAGCGGTCTCGCCGTCGAGGGACTCGGTGACCAGGGCGGGGACGACGGTTCCGCCGACGGCCTCGACGCTCAGCGCCAGACGGGGGTCGTTGCCGGCCGCCTCCAGCAGGACGCCCATGGTCTTGCCCGGAGGCACGACCACCTGGCCGCCCGCGGGCAGCGGGATCTCCCCGACGGAGCCGTAGAGGTGGACCGTGGACGTCACGGACGTGGTCCCGGGGTTGGTCAGCCGCAGCTCGGCGGACGACCCGAGCGCGGTCGACCCGCCCACGATCCAGGAGATCGCCTTCGGGGGCGTGCAGGGGGCCGCGGTGAGCCCGCGCAGGTCGCCGTCGGCGCTCAGCGTGGTCGATACGCCCACGGCGCCGGTGGACCTCGCTCCGTCCGAGGTGACGCTCAGCAGGCCCCCGGCGGCCTCGTTGAGCGTGGTGACGGGCTTGGTCAGCGTCTCGCCCTCATAGGTCAGGGCGGCCCCCTCGTCGAGATTGGTCAGGGTCGTGGTGGCGGTCGTCCTGCCGACGGAGACGGCGCCCAGGGTGTTGCTGGGAGCGGCGTGGCAGGCGTAGATGACCTCCCCGGCGGGTGCGGAGACCTCCGCGGCGGTCACGACCGTGCTCTGGTCCGCCGGGACGCGGCTGCCCGCCCAGGTCAGGCCGGCCATGCCGAGGGCCAGGGCGACGGAGGTGGTCAGGGCGACGGCGCGCCCGAGCAGCCTGCGCCAGCGCGCGGGGCGGCGGGCCGAGCGGGCGGACGACGGTGTCTCCGGCGTGTCTGTCATGCGGTGGCCCCCTTGCGTCGCAGAGGCAGGGCGGCCAGCACGGTGACGGCCCAGGCCGCCCAGATGAGGCGGGCGGCGACGGTGCCCGCCGTGGACCGGTGTACCACGACCAGGTTTCCGCCGCCCTGCGGCACCGAGAAGGCCTGCCGCCAGGTCCCGGTGGCGTCCTGGACGCCGGTCGGCTCGAGCGCCTCGCCGTTCAGCTCGGCGTACCAGCCCGCGTCGGCGCGCTCGGCCAGGACGAGGGTCCGGGCCGGCCCCTCGGCGGAGTCGGGGACGTGCGCGCTCACCTCGGCGGGCGCACCCGCCAAGGTGGGCAGGGTCGTGGTCGTGCCGTCGGCCGCCTCCAGGGTGGCGCGGGCGGACTCGGCGGCCGTGCTCGGACCGACGCGCCAGGAGGTGCCGGCCGCGGTCTGCGCGAGCTGGTCGAGCCCCGGCGTGGACTCCAGGCCCGCGCGGGCCAGGGCGGTGGTCTCGTCCCCGGGGGCGTCGGCCAGCAGGACGACGGCGATGCCGTGCGCGGCCAGGTCGTCGGCGGCGGTCTTGTCCTGGCCCGTGGTGGCGCGGGCGACGATGTCGGCCAGCTCGGCGTCGGCGGGATCGGCGGGCGTCAGGCCCAGCGTCTCCTCGGCCGGAGCGGAACCGGCCGCGGGGTCAGCGCTGTCGGAGGCCTCCAGCCGGCTGCGCAGCTGGGCGGCGAGAACGTCGGGCACGACATCGGTCAGCTGAGTGCCCGGCCCGCGCCAGGTGCGCACGACCAGGCCCTCCGGGGTGGAGGCCAGGGCCAGGACC
>ERZ772968.1301-NODE-1301-length-11763-cov-25.659464_pt1 | contig 11763 bp, 9 predicted proteins | sample MGYA00580674_ERZ772968 | MGnify/ENA primary metagenome ERZ772968 (study PRJEB29015, sample SAMEA2737940) | human oral metagenome | biome: human oral; feature: human-associated habitat; material: dental | place: China | collected 2138 ...
CCTTCAAGGGCGAGTCCGGCGTGATCGGCCACGACGAGGAGGACGGCGACCGCCTGAAGGCCATTCCGTTCCCGCGCATCGCGGGCGGCAAGCCCTTCGACATTTCCGCCCCCTGGTTCGTCGAGATGATGGCCGAGATCGGCCAGACCGTCGAGCCCGCTGGCGAGTGAGTCGCTGCGCGTGATTCCTTCGATCACTCCCGGACGCGGCGGTGAGCCTGTGCGTAAGCCTCGCTCCCGCCGCGTCCCCGAGCGCCTGTGGTCACCCGAGTCCGGGGAGCGTGCTCCCTGGGATACGTGGCGCGGCCTGGACGCAGCCCAACAGCCTACCTACGCGGACGCAGAACATCTTAGTGATGTGACGGCCCAGCTGCGCCGCCAGCCGCCGCTCGTGTTCGCCGGTGAGGTTGACGACCTGCGCACGTGGATGGGTGCGGCTGCCCGCGGTGAGGCCTTCGTTCTGATGGGCGGGGACTGCGCTGAGACCTTCGCCGAGGCGACGGCGGATCACGTGCGCCTGAAGATTCAGACCCTGCTGCAGATGGCGGTCGTGCTGACCTATGGCGCGTCTTTGCCGGTCATCAAGGTCGGTCGTATTGCGGGTCAGTACGCCAAGCCGCGCTCTTCCGACATGGAGACTCATGACGGTGTGACGCTGCCGAGCTACCGCGGCGATGCGGTGAACTCCTTCGAGTTCACCCCCGAGGCGCGCGAGCCCGATCCGCAGCGCCTTCTGTCGCTCTACAACCACGCGGCGTCGACGCTGAACCTGATTCGTGCTTTCACGAAGGGCGGCTACGCCGACCTGCGTCAGGTACACCGTTGGAATCAGGGCTTCATGTCGAACCCGGCGTACGCACGCTATGAGTCGCTGGCCGAGGACATCCACCGTGCGATTAAGTTCATGGGTGCCGCCGGCGTCGACTTCGAGACGCTGCGCGACGTCGACCTGTATTCGTCGCACGAGGCGTTGCTGCTCGAGTACGAGTCGGCGATGACCCGCATCGATTCGCGCACGGGCGAGCCGTACAACACGTCTGCCCACTTCCTGTGGGCGGGGGAGAGGACACGCGATGAGGAGGGCGCTCACATCGAGCTGCTGTCGCGCGTTCGCAACCCGATTGGGGTCAAGCTCGGTCCGTCGACCACGCCGGACCAGATGCTTTCGCTGATCGATCGTTTGAATCCGGATGGTGAGGAGGGGCGTCTGTCGTTCATTACGCGTATGGGTGCCGGACGTATCCGCGAGGCGCTTCCGCCGCTGCTGGAAGCGGCGCGGGAAGACGGCCGTCCGATTACGTGGATGACCGATCCGATGCACGGCAACACGATTACGTCCTCGACCGGCTACAAGACACGCCGTTTTGAGACGGTCATGGATGAGGTTCGTGGCTTCTTCGAGACTCACGAGGCTGCGGGCACTGTTCCTGGCGGCCTGCACGTCGAGCTCACCGGTGATGATGTCACCGAGGTGATCGGCGGCAGTGAGCACATCGATGACGAGTCCTTGCGTGATCGTTATGAGACGCTCGTGGACCCGCGTCTGAATCACCAGCAGAGTCTGGAGATGGCCTTCCAGGTGGCTCAGTACCTGGCGAAGGGTTCCTCTCACGAGGAGTGAACTCTCGAGCGATCAGATCCCCGGCTTCGTCGAATCGGACGAGGCCGGGGATCTTTCGTTGGATGAGTGAAGGCTGGATGCGTCGTGCCTCAGACGATGGTGATCGTGACGACGCTCCCCTTCTTGAGCATCGTGCCAGCGACGGGATCGCTCTGACGGACGGTACCGAAGAAACCGCCGAGAATTGCCTCCTCTTGGACGGTGAAACCGGCCGCTTCGAGTGCGGCCCTGGCGTCTTGGCGCTGTCGGCCGACAACGTCGGGTACAGCAACCTTTTCGGGTCCCTTGGAGATCGTGTAGGCGACGGTGTCGCCTCGGTGCAGAACCGTTCCTTCAGCTGTTTGCTGGGAGATGACCTGGCCTTGCGCGACCGTATCGGAGAACGCTTCAGTGGGCGCTGCGACGAGGCCGAGCCCCTCGATAGTCTTCTTTGCGGCGTCCGCACTCATCCCGTTGAGGGTTGGAACGGTGAGAGGCTCGCGTCCCTTGGAGAGGACGACGTCGATAGCCGTGTCGTGCGGCACCGAGGTGCCCGACGGCGCGGACTGGGAGATGACCTGTCCCTGCGGAATATCCTCGGAGTAGGCATCCGTTATGGCGCCGAGGGCCAGGCCTGCATCGGTGAGCGCTTTCTTCGCATCATCCTGGGTCTTGCCGCTCACGTCGGGCACGTTCTTCATGTCGACGCCCTTGGAGACGTAGAGCGAAACGTCAGCGCGCTTATGGACAGGTGCACCGCCCTCAGGGTCGGAGCGAGTGACGGATCCGGTTGCTACGTCGTCCGAAAACTCCTCCTCGACAGTGAAGGAAAGCCCCATCGCACCCAGATCAGTCTCAACATCCGCGAGAGGACGACCGTCAGTAGCGGGCATCGTCAGATAGGAACCGGGGCCGTATTCGGTCCACCACCAGGTGCCTCCGATGCCAGCGACGGCGAGGATGAGGACGACGAGGCTCACCCACAGGGCAGCACGCTTGTACGTTTTCGTCGTGCCCGCCTCCTCGGGTGTTGGGATCGGCGCGGAGGTGTGGACCGTCATCACGGTTGAGGGTGCAGGAAGCGGCCTCGTGAACTGCGCGGACATCACCTCCGTATTGAGCGCGGTGGTCTCGGAGACGCCGCTGCGGTCGGCGGGGGCGACTTCTGCGCGGCGATTCGCTAGATCGGCAGGTATGGCAGCGGCCGCGCGCGTTACCAGGTCGATTGCTTCGGAAGCATCGGCGGGACGCGAGGCGGGGTCGCGGGCCGTCAGCGCCGCGACGAGATCGTCGATTTCTCGGGGAATCCAGGGCTGGGAAGCCGAAGGCTTGGGGACGTCGTCGGCGACGTGATGGGTGGCGATCTGCAGCGGTGATTCGCCTGCCCACGGCACAGCGCCGGTCAGCATCTCGTACAGCATGATGCCCACGGAGTAGATATCCGAGCGTGCGTCGGCCTCGGCCGTGGTGGCGATTTCCGGCGCGATGTACGCCACTGTTCCGAGCATGTTGCCCGTCGACGACATGGAGACCTCGGACGCCGCGCGTGCCAAGCCGAAGTCGGTGACCTTCGCGGGGCCGTCGGTCGGAACGAGGATATTTTCCGGCTTTATGTCGCGGTGGATCACACCGACGCGGTGAGCGGCACGCAGGGCTTCAAGGGTATCGGCCGTATAGCGAAGTGCCTGAGGGATCGTAAAGGCACCCTGTGCGCGCAGCAGTTGGCGCAGGTTCGTTCCGTCGATCAGTTCCATCACGAGGAAGCCCTGGCCGGTGATGACGCCCTGATCGAAGACGGAGACGACACCGGGATGAACGATGCGCGCTGCGGAGCGTGCCTCGCGGCGGAAGCGTGCGACGAAGTCCTGGGAGTCCGCGAGGTGCGGGTGCATAACCTTCAGGGCGACCGGGCGGTCGAGGCGTTCGTCCTGGGCGATGTACACGGTGGCCATGCCGCCACGCGCGAGCCTGCGCGTCACTCGGTACCGTTCGTCGACGAGGAGGCCGATCAACGGGTCCGTCTGGTCGAATGTCTGTTCATCGCTCACTTGCTTGATTCTATGGGAGTTTTCGCGAAATTATCGGAAGTGCCCACCTCGGTGCGGCGCATGAATGGGGTAGTCTTGCGCTCATGACCAGTGTTGATATCACCGTGCTCTCCACCGACGAGGTGTGCCGTCTCCTCGGCATTGAGGAGCGCCGCCTCAAGCAGCTGATCCGCGACCGAGTCCTCATCGAGGCGCGCGACGGCGCGGGTGTGCGCGGCGTGCCCCGAGAGATCATTATCAAGGGGGAGAACGGCTGGGAGCCGCTCCCGTTCCTGCAGGGAACACTCACCCTGCTGGCGGATGACGGGTTTACGTCTGAGGAAGCGCTCGCGTGGCTCTACACCGTTCAGGACGAGCTCGGTGAGCGTCCGATCGACGCGCTGACGTCGGGTCGGCATCACCGGGTGAATCGGATCGCTTCGACGCTGGCCTTCTGATTTGCGTCGGTGGGGCTCACGCTCGCCTGGCGGTGAGGATCGCGCACAGCTCGCGCAGCATGGCGCGGGCATCGTCGTCGAAGGACGAGGCCTCAAGCGCTGCGTGCCCGTCGGCGACCAGGCGCGCAATCTCAGCTTCGTGGGGGGCGCGACCGTTGGCCTCGACGATGCGGGTTGCCGCGCTGAGGCGCTCAGGCGATGCCTCTGCCACCCCGAGAACCTCGGTGAGGGCGGACCGCTCGGCAGGGGAGGAAGCCTCCCAGGTGAGTGCCAGGAGGACGGTGCGCTTTCCTTCGCGCAGATCATCGCCCGCAGGTTTTCCGGTCACTGCGGGGTCTCCGAAGACGCCCAGGTCGTCGTCGCGTAGCTGGAATGCCAGTCCCCAGGGCGTCAGGATCTCTTCGAGGCTGCGGGTGAGTGCGTCCCCGGCGTCGAGCGTGGGCGCGCCGCAGATAGCTCCCAAGACTGCGGGGTGAACGACCGAGTAGTGAGCCGACTTATGGAGTGCGACCTCCAGCGCGTCACTGACGTTCAGTGCGTCCGTCCGTTCGGGGTCGAGCGGGGTCTGTTCGGCGGCGATGTCCAGGTATTGGCCGAGCGCAACTTCTGCGTGCATGTCGGCAAAGCGGCGCGCGAACGCGCGTGCGCGTTTGTCGTCGAGTGTGAGCGCCTGCTCGTCTGCAGCGGCGGTCGCTGCGGAGAACAAGAAGTCTCCAACGAGGATCGCGGCGTGTGTTCCGAAATCTGAAGATGAGCCGATCCACGAGCGCGATGCATGGTGGTTGGCGAGGCTTCGATGAGGGGTCGGGATGCCGCGACGCTCGTCCGCCTTGTCGATGATGTCGTCGTGCACAAGAGCGCTGGCCTGGTAGAGCTCAAGCGCGGCGCTGAGGTGGGGGAGGGTCACGTCTTCCAGGGGGGTAGTCGCCCCGAGCGAGTATCCGATATGCGCCATCAGCGCGCGAAAACGCTTTCCACCGCGCACGGACGCGAGCACGGCCTCGGAAAATTCCTCGGATCTGCTGGATGCGCCTGCGCGGACCAGAAGGCGTGCGAGGCTCGAGGCCGTTGCTTCATCGATGTGGGGACGCAGCGTTGCGAAACTATCGCTCAAAGTCATGAGGCAACTCTAACCGAGGTTGCGGCGCGCGGGAGGGACGAGGCGGGGCATCCTCACACCTACCGCCAGGAAAACTGCGTAGCGAGGCACTAGACTGGCGGTGGTATGCCGATTTGCAATCGGCTCTGTTGTGCATGCCCATCAATGAAAGGGACCCGTGTGAGTGCATCTCGCGCTTCGGCAAAGGACTCCGCGACGGCTGAAGAAACCACGGAGGTGACGACCCCCGCGAAGAAGACGACGCGCGCCAAGAAGGCCACGACGGCCGCGGCTAGCGCACCCGCCGAGGAGAAGAAGTCTGCCGCGAAGAAGGCGCCGGCGAAGAAGACTCCCGCGAAGAAGACGACCAAGAAGGCCGACGCCGTCGAGACCGACAAGCCCGCCGCAAAGAAGGCTCCTGCCAAAAAGGCAGCGAAGAAGGCTGGCGCCGGCGAAGACAAGACCGCGAAGAAGCCCGCGGCCAAGAAGCCGCGCGGTCGCAAGAAGAAGGACGAGGAAATCGTCGAAGAGGTTGTCGTCGAGGAGCTCGGTGACACTGCCGAGGAGGACTTCGAGCCCACGGGCGACGATCTGGAAGATCCGGATCTCGAGGCAGACGCCGACGATGAGGCAGTGAGCGACGCCGAGGAAGAGGCCGAGGAAGAGGACCCGAAGGTCGCCGAGGGTGCAGCGTTGCGTGAACGCACCAACGCCGGCATTCATGTGAAGGGCGGATTCGTGGTCTCGGATTCCGACGAGACCGACGAGCCTGTTCAGCAGGTGACTGTCGCCGGTGCGACCGCCGACCCGGTGAAGGACTACCTCAAGCAGATCGGTAAGGTTTCCCTGCTGAACGCGGAGCAGGAAGTTGATCTTGCCCGCCGCATCGAGGCGGGCCTGTACGCCGAGTACAAGCTGAAGAACCAGGCCGACGAGATGACCAGCCGCGAGCGCCGCGAGCTGCACTTCCTCGCGCAGGATGGTCAGCAGGCAAAGAACCACCTCCTCGAGGCAAACCTGCGTCTCGTCGTGTCCCTGGCCAAGCGCTACACGGGCCGTGGCATGCAGTTCCTGGATCTCATCCAGGAGGGCAACCTGGGTCTGATTCGTGCCGTGGAAAAGTTTGACTACACCAAGGGCTACAAGTTCTCAACGTACGCCACCTGGTGGATCCGTCAGGCGATCACCCGAGCGATGGCGGACCAAGCGCGCACGATTCGTATTCCGGTCCACATGGTCGAGGTCATCAACAAGCTGGCCCGTGTTCAGCGCCAGATGCTGCAGGACCTTGGTCGCGAACCCACGCCTGAGGAGCTAGCAAAGGAACTCGACATGACGGCCGAAAAGGTTGTCGAGGTCCAGAAGTATGGTCGCGAGCCCATCTCGCTGCATACGCCTCTGGGCGAGGACGGCGACTCCGAGTTTGGCGACCTGATCGAGGACTCCGAGGCTATCGTCCCGGCGGATGCGGTGTCCTTCACCCTGCTGCAGGAGCAGCTGCACCACGTGCTGGACACCTTGTCTGAGCGTGAGGCTGGCGTCGTCTCGATGCGCTTTGGTCTAGGCGATGGTCAGCCGAAGACCCTTGACGAGATCGGCAAAGTGTATGGCGTGACGCGCGAGCGTATCCGCCAGATCGAGTCCAAGACGATGTCAAAGCTGCGTCACCCGTCGCGTTCGCAGGTGCTGCGCGATTACCTCGACTGACGCGTCGTCGGCACTCATGGGGGTCAGGAACATGCGTTCCTGACCCCCATGACAATATCGTCACAAAGCGCATGTTCTCGGGTGCCAACGTAGCATAGTCAGGGTCCGATAGGGCAGGATAATGGCATGCTTGAGGGTGCGTTGATTCTGTTTCTGACTGTCGTTCTTGTCCTCGTCGTCGCCGGTGGCGTCGTCGCGGTGCTGGCGCTGTCTCGTCGTAGCGCGGACGAGTGGAAGGGTGTCATCAAGCGAGAGAGCGAAGAAATCGCGGACGAGGTGAAGACTCACCATTCGTTGCCCAAACGTGCCGCGACGTCTCCCGATGGTCCCGTGGTGCCGCGGACGGCCTCCCTACAGTCGCTCCTTCAAAATGCTGATTCGCAGAGCGCATACTTCGACGCTGACCGCTTGCCGGGCATCGATCGGCTGGAGACGGTCACCGGCCGCGTGAGTGAACGCTTTGATCGCGGCCGTCGGGGCTCCGACGGGGGTCATGCCTCTGCGCAGGAGTCGGCGCAGTCCTAAGGTAGTGATGCCGCACTCAGCTTTTCTGTGAAGAGCGCCCATAGGGGATAATGACCCTATGGACGCTTTTATTTCCACTCTCCAGTCACCGTGGGCGGTCGTTATCGGCCTGCTGGTCGCTGTGCTGATCGGTGTGCTTATCCGCATCGTTGTCAGTTCCAAGCGCCGCTCCACGGAGGACGTCAATATCCCCGTTGAGCCCCAGGTTCCGGCCGAGGCACCCGGCGACGTGCCCACGTCTGCCGCGCGAGAAGGTACCGATGAGCCTCGTGCTGGCCCGTCTGACGCGCCTGAGGCGGCCCCCGAGGAGCCTTCTGAGGTCCCCGCGACCCCGGCCTCGTCTATCGAACGCCCCGAACCCGTGCGCGGCCGCATGGAGCGCCTGCGTGAACGTCTTGCATCCTCCGGTTCGCTGGGGCGTGCCATCCTCGGTGTCCTCAGCCGAGGACAGCTCAGCGCTGCTGACTGGGAGGAGATCGAGGAATCGCTCCTCATCGCCGACCTTGGCCTCGAAGCAACCGACACGCTGATGGAGGCCCTCAAGCGGCGTGTCGCCGTCGAGTCCGTCACGGACGAGGCGCGCATCCGCGAAATTCTGCGCGAGGAGCTCCTCGCTCTCGTTGGTCCCGACATGGATCGCTCCCTCAACCTCGAGCGCCCCGAGGTTGATGGTGCCACTAAGCCTGCCGTTGTCCTCATGGTGGGCGTCAACGGTACCGGAAAGACCACGACCGTCGGCAAGCTGGCTCGAATTCTCGTCGCCGAAGACAAGTCCGTGATCCTCGGTGCTGCCGATACCTTCCGCGCGGCTGCCGCCGATCAGCTTGCCACGTGGGGCGAGCGCGTGGGTGTGGACGTCGTGCGCAGTGATCGCGAGGGGGCTGACCCGGCTTCCGTCGCCTTCGAGGCCGTGCGCGAGGGTGTTGCGCGTGACGTCGACGTTGTTCTCGTTGATACCGCAGGCCGCCTGCAGAATAAGTCCACGCTGATGGACGAGCTCGGCAAGATCAAGCGCGTGATGACCAAGCAGGCCCCTGTGTCCGAGGTCCTCCTCGTCCTCGACGCCACCACCGGTCAGAACGGCATGAAGCAGGCCGAGGTGTTCGCGCAGGCTACCGGCGTGACCGGCATCGTGCTCACGAAGCTTGACGGCTCGGCCAAGGGCGGTATCGTCGTGTCCGTCCAGCGTGCGCTGGGTGTGCCCGTGAAGTTCGTCGGCCTTGGCGAGGGCGCGGACGATCTCGCTCCCTTCGATCCGCAGGGCTTCGTCGACGCGATCGTGGGCTGCGCGCAGGGCTGAACCTTCTCGTCATGACGCGCACCTCGGCCCCGGTGAGGAGACTCCCGGGGCCGAGGTGCGCTAACCTGTGCCTAGTACAGCCGCCATCTTGGGAGTAAACACGTGTTTGGAAACCTGTCAGATCGCCTGACCCAGTCCTTCCGCAGCCTGCGCAGCCGCGGCGTCCTGACCGAGTCGGACGTCGATCACGCGATTTCCGACATTCGTCGCGCGCTTATCGACGCCGATGTCGCGCTCCCCGTCGTTCGTCAGTTCACCACGCAGGTGCGTGAAAAGGCCTACGGCGCGGCCCGCTCCAAGGCTCTCAACCCCGGCCAGCAGGTCGTCTCCATCGTTCACGAGGAACTCGTCGAGATCCTCGGTGGCGCGACGCGTGAGCTGACCTTCGCCGAGTCTGGTCCCACGGTCTTCATGCTCGCGGGTCTCCAGGGTGCCGGTAAGACCACGCTGGCGGGCAAGCTCGGCAAGTGGCTGCGCGAGGAGGGTAAGACCGTCCTCCTCGTCGCCTCCGATCTCCAGCGCCCCAACGCTGTCCAGCAGCTGCAGGTTGTCGGCGAACGCGCCGGTGTGAAGGTGTGGGCGCCCGAGCCCGGCAACGGTGTCGGTGACCCCGTCGAGGTCGCCCGAAGCGGCGTCGAGTTCGCTCGCCAGAGTGGCATTAACGTGGTCATCGTTGATACGGCTGGCCGCCTCGGTGTTGACCAGGAGATGATGGACCAGGCGATCGCCATCCGCGACGCCGTGCGCCCCCACGAGATCATGTTCGTCCTTGATGCCATGGTCGGCCAGGACGCGGTCTCGACTTCTACGGCCTTCCGTGATGGCGTCGGGTTCACGGGCGTTGTCCTGTCGAAGCTGGATGGCGACGCGCGTGGCGGTGCCGCGCTGTCCGTGCGCGGCGTGACGGGTGCGCCGATTCTCTTCGCGTCGACGGGTGAGGGCCTGGACGACTTCGAGCGTTTCCACGCCGACCGTATGGCGGGACGCATCCTCGACATGGGTGACATTCTTACCCTCATCGAGCAGGCCGAAAAGAAGATGGATGCCGAGGAGGCGGAGAAGGTCGCGGCCAAGGCGATGGCCGGCCAGCTGACCCTCGCTGACTTCCTGAGCCAGCTGCAGCAGATCAAGAAGCTGGGCTCCATGAAGAAGATGCTCGGCATGATCCCGGGTGCCGCGCAGATGCGTGAACAGATTGACAACTTCGATGAGCGTGAGGTGGACCGCGTCGAGGCCATCGTCCGCTCGATGACCCCCGCTGAGCGTGAGGATGTCTCGATCCTCAACGGTTCGCGTCGTGCGCGTATCGCCCGTGGTTCTGGCACGACGGTCACCGAGGTGAATCAGCTCGTGCAGCGCTTCGAGGCTGCGCGCGAGATGATGGCGCAGATGGGCCAGATGGGCCAGATGGGCCAGATGGGCGGCGGCGTGCCCGGCATGGGAGCGCTGCCCGGACGCGGCGGTAAGGCTAAGCAGAAGGCCAACGCCCGTAAGGCGCAGGCCCAGCGTGCGCGCATGAAGAAGAGCGCTCGTTCGGGTAACCCCGCGAAGCGCCGCCAGCAGGAGCTGGAGGCCATGCTGCCTCCGTCGGAGCGCAGCGCGCCCAAGGGCTCGTCCTTTGGCGTCGCCCAGGAGGCTCCCGCTCCGCGTCCGACCATCGACGATCTGCCCGACGACGTCAAGCGCATGCTTGGCCAACTCTGAGCATGGAGTTCTCCGGGCTCGCCCTGTGGGCGGAAAACGAGTCTGAACGCCCGCAGTGGGTACGCGGCACGTGGCGCGTGGATGGTGCTGTGATTCGCCGCGTGAGCAGCGAGTGCACGGCGCCCACGGTCGGTTTCATCGTGCCCGGAATGGTCGATACCCACTGTCATATCGGATACTCGGCAACGGGTTCGGTGTCCGAATCCGAGATGGAGGAGCAAGCCCGAGCGACGCTCGCCAGTGGCGTGACGGTTGTGCGCGACTGCGGCGTGCCCCTCGACAACTCGCCTGCGGCTCGCGCTACCGGCCTGCATCTGATCCGCTGTGGTCGCCACGTTGCGCGCCCGAAGCGCTACATGCGCGATCTGCCGCTTGACGTTGAGGATCAGCGTGAGCTTCCCGAGGTCCTCGCCTCGATGGCGCGAACCTCCGATGGCTGGGTGAAGATCGTCGGAGACTGGATTGACCGCAGCGGTGGAGTCGAGTCGGATCTTATGCCTCTGTGGGAACCCTCAGTCCTGATTGACGCGGTGCGCGCCGTTCACGAGGTCGGGGCGAGGGTCGCCGTACACGCGTTCTCTCATCGTGTCATCGATTCGCTGATCGAGGCCGGGGTCGACGACATTGAACACGGCAGCGGAATCGACGCGGATCAAGCCAGCGAGATTGCCGCGCGAGGCATCGCGGTGACGCCGACCCTGCGACAGGTAGAGCTCTTCAAGGACTTTGCCGCGCAGGCGGGGCAGAAGTATCCCGTCTACGCAGCGACGATGCGGGGTATGTACGAGACGCGTCGTGAGCACTTCCAGATGCTCGTGGACTCCGGAGTTGTACTGCTGATGGGCACGGATTCGGGCGGCTACCAGGAACACGGAACAATCGCCGGTGAACTAGCGCTGTGGCTCCAGTGGGGAGCACCCGTTCAGTTCACCATCGACGCTGCAACATGGGCGAGTCAACGCTACCTGGGATACCCCGGCCTCGTCGACGGCGGTCCCGCTGATTTCCTCATCTTGGATGAAGATCCGAGGGATGATGTCCTCGCGTTGTCGAGGCCCGCTCGCGTGACGCTCGGTGGGACCACCGTGTGGGAGCGAACCTCCGCCTGAGCGTTAGTCGTGATCGATTTAACCGACTCAGGCGACACGGCACACCTCCCCCGGCTTGGGATATTGATGCGAAATATGGCATAATCGCTAGCTGTACCCGGCGGTTCGTAGACCCTCTCACTGCGCGCCGTCGTGTCCCGGTCCAATGCGACCCCTGTGTTTCCCACCTTGGGACGCAACGGTCCACACCAATCTGAAATGGAGAGACCACTCAAGTGGCAGTTCGAATTCGCCT
>ERZ772968.1307-NODE-1307-length-11725-cov-4.583205_pt1 | contig 11725 bp, 5 predicted proteins | sample MGYA00580674_ERZ772968 | MGnify/ENA primary metagenome ERZ772968 (study PRJEB29015, sample SAMEA2737940) | human oral metagenome | biome: human oral; feature: human-associated habitat; material: dental | place: China | collected 2138 ...
CGACATCCTCATCTCTCGCCTGCAAGCCGACGAACTGGGGCTGAAGGTGGGCGACCGCGTCTTCTCCTACTTCTTCGAAGAGAGCATCAAGACTCGCCGCTTCACCATCTGCGGCATCTACTGCTCCAACATGAACATCTTCGACAACAATTATGTACTCACCCCCATCTCCACCATCGAGCGGCTCAACCATTGGGACAACACGCAAGCCTCTGTGCTCGAAGTGCGTCTCCACGACATCGACCAAATCTCACAAACCCTCCCTGCCCTGCGCCGACTCTGCGAGCAGATGAACACCGCCCCCGACACCAAGTCGCGCCAGCCCCTCAGCATCAAGGAACACTATGCCCAAGTCTTCGCCTGGCTCAACCTGCTTGATGTCAACATGGTTGTCATCCTCTGCCTCATGGTGGCCGTGTCCGGCTTCACGATGGTGAGCGGTTTGCTCATCCGTCCGAAGGTCATCGCCATTTCATACTTCGCACCCTTCGCCATTCCGTTTGCCTTTATCAGACGGTTAAGGTCGTCGTAGGCATAAGTGTGGTTGAAAGCACCGCCTAGTTTTGCCTTGCCGCTATTGCTATTGTTGTTATTATTACTATTGGCCTGCGTCGGGTCTACGGCATTGGCAATGCCTAAGATATTATCCACAGCATCGTATTGGTACTTGTTCTCCATCACAGCCCTACCGCCCGCCGTAAGGTTCATCGCCTGCAGACGTTCACGCTGCTTGTCGTAGGTGTAGGTTGTCTCCGTGCCGTTGCCCAGCTTGGTGTAGACGGTATGCCCGTCCTTGTCGTAACCTATCCTGTCAACAATAACGCTCTCACGCCCCTGTTTATTGCCCGAAAGGCGAACTATTTGCCCTGCCGCATTGTAATGATAGGTAACCACCTCCCCGTCGGGATAGGTCATCGTGCGTACGCGGTTCCAGCTGTCGTAGGTGGCGCCGTAGACATAGGTGCGCACATCGGCGGTGCTCACCATCACCGACCGCACCGTCTTCACCACTTCGCCCTGGTTGCCGTAATAATACGCTTCGCCACCCGATGCGTCTTCCACCAGCACCAGCCTGCCTGCACGGTTGTACTTCTCGCCCGGTTTGCCATAGGTGTAGGTAACGCGGTTGAAGAGGTTCTTGGGATAGAGCACTTCGCTCAACCGTTCGTAGTCGTAGGTGTAAGTGACGGGTGCCTTGTCCGAAATCCGCTTTTTGAGTTCCGCCGTGAGCTTGGTCAGGAGGTTGCCTGCCGCATCGTAGGTACAGGTCACTTCGCCCGCATCGGGATGGTTCACGCGCAGCTTGCGCCCCAAGAGGTCGTACCCGTAGGTCGTGGCCTTGCCGTTGGGGTGATGCACGGCGGTTACCTGTCCCACGGCATCGTAGTCGTACTTCACGGTGATGTTGTCGCCCGAGGCATGCTGCACCGTCTCGCGGTTGCGCCCTTTCTCGTCGGTATAGCTCTCGGCATGGCGGCCGAGTGCGTCGGTCACCCTTGTTTCGAGCATCGGCTCGCCGTCATGGGAGACGATGCCGTAGGCCGTCGTGGTCATAGCCCCGTCGGGCAGCGTAACCTTCGTCGTGCGGTCGTAGGCGTCGTATTCGGTGGTTGCCTGCGGGTCGCCCACACCTTTATTATATAGGCCGATGCTGCCGTAGCTCTCCGTGGTGGGATAGAACGCCTTTACGGTGCGCCCGAAGGCATCGACAACGGCGCGCCCGCTGACGATGGACACTTTTTGGTTGCTGCCGCCCGTCCATACCACACCCGTCTGCTTGGTCTGCACGGCGCGCATCAGGCTGTCGGCAAAGGTGTAGGTCTCGATGTCGCCCTCGGGTGCGTAATGCACCGTGCGGGCATAACGACCGGCAGGGTGATATTCGAACTTAATGGTATAGGGTTTGCCTGCGGCAATCTCTTTCGGACCGACAATCGTGCTCGGGCGTCCCATGTCGTCGTAGGCATAGCGCATCTTGTTGCCGTTGAGGTCGGAAGTCTCCACGGGCACCGCCCATTTGTAGTCGTAGGCGGTGGAAGAGGTGTAGCCGTAGGCGTCTTTTACGCTCGTCACCAGCGCATGGAGCACATCGTCGTAAGTGTAGTCGTAGCGCATGCGCTGCCCCTTATGGTTCTCGGGCTTGGTGAGGCTCGTCAGGTTGCCGTAGGCATCGTAGGCCATGTCGTAGACCGACGGCTTTGCACCGTTGTGCATCGTGATGCTGGTGATGTCGCCATTGCCATTGATTTGCGTGGAGCGTTCGCGGCAGACCTTTCCTCCCTTGTCCTTTACGGCGATGTGCTTGGGCACGGAGACGATGTACTTCGCCTGCAAGTCGTGGTAGGCAATGTCGGCATCCAGCTCGTAGTTCGTTGCCGTTTCCTTATAGGAAGCGAGGTTACCGTAAGCATCATAAGTGTTGTGCACGGTGGTGCTCATGCTGCCTTGTCCTGCGTTGTCGTAAATGGTCTGCCTTACGGAGGCGAGTGCGGGGAAGAACACCGTCGTGTCTGTTTGTTGTTTGAGCTCGTAGGTGTTCTGTGTGCCTTGCAGTTTGTTGCCTGCCGCATCGTAGAGCGTCTCGGCAGTGACGAGGTCGTGCATGTACAGGTTGCGGTTGTGTCCGTATTCCGTCACCTGCTTGCGGTAAACGGCATTGCCGTTCTGCGTGTCTATCTGCTTGGTGGTGACCTTCTCAAAACCATAGAAGTCGCGTTCGCGGCGGTCGCGGTAGCCGCCTTCGTATTCAAACTCGTTGCGCATCCTGCTGGCCCCGTTCTCGGCATAGCCGCCCGTGGTCTCCACGCTTTTGAGTACATAGCGCGAGCCGGGCATGGCAAAGCTGGGACGGGTTTTCTCATAGGTCAAGGCGATATGTCCGCCGAAAGGCAAAGTAACGCCTTTAAGCAGATTGGTGCGTGCGGTGAGGTTTCGGCGTACTTTCAATTCATTAGGGCCATTTTCACTGACGTAATCGGGATAGCCGTCACCGTCTATGTCTATGAGAGCCGTTGAGTTACAACTCACACCATCTGATTTGGATGCAATACCACGTGGAAGAAGGGTTACAAACAATAAGGGAATGGCCACTCCCACATTGGCAAATCCGGATACGGAAGAAGATACGCTCCTTGCTAAGGCGGCATTTTGTATAAACTTTATCTTGGGTAGGAAACCGTTACCTGTGTTATAAGCCACGTACAAATCATCTCCTTCTTGTGTTATGATGTCGGGTAAACCATCACCGTTAAGGTCATTCATCGAACTAGTCGATTCTGAAGTGGTACGCGTACCGTTGAAACCGAAACTGATGTTTACCTTTCCTGCGATTGGAATGCTCACGCCACCACCGGCACCCCATGTTTTGGATTTGGATGTGCCGATACCACCGCAACCACTTTCTTGAGCATTTGCAAAAGAATTACCCAGATTATAACGCACACTACCTCCGTCAAGCATGTCGGGCAGACCGTCGCCATTGAGATCCGTCCAATCTCTTTCCGTACTTGTCTTGCTGCTGGTATAGTTGCCGCTGGCACTGACGGAGCCAGAAGAGGTTTCGTTGGCCTTTGCCGCAGCAATCAGACTCTTCTTACTGAAACTCCATTGCTCGGCAATCGTTGGCGACTCTGCTTTCCCGTCACCCGCATTGCCTCCGTCTTTGAGCTCAGCTCCAACCTCTATGCCCACCGTCCCAGATGAAGCCTTGAACTTGGGATTGGGAACATTGGGCTCAATTATATGGCTGCTGAGTGCACCTGTCGGTGTCGTTATTTGTGCTTTGATTTCTTCCTTGCGTTCGTTTATCCAATCAGGGTAGCCGTCACCGTTGATGTCCATGCAAGACACATTGGTGTATGAGTCCTGCCAGCTTTTACTTCCCGAGATACCCGCTTTAAGGAATTTCGCAGTAAACTTACCACTAGCAGAGACAGTATTTCCAGAGGCCTCCGTTTTTAGGACGGGAGCAGGGAGGGAAGAGCCACCGGCGGCATAGGAAACGCTATCGACATCTATCTCTTGCTGTCCCATACGTGAACTACACTGCGACACACTGCCGATATAGGTACCATCCGTCACACTGACGTAGACATCCCGCTGTGCATTGTAACCCATCACAAAGAAACGTTCTTTATTGATGGGTGTCATTGCCTTTCCAATCCGTTCAGGATCGGGGTCGTCACTTGCAATGTTTTTATATTTATTTCGGTCAATCTTCAGAACAGTGGTGTCAATAGGCCGCGAACCCCATTCCTTGTTGCCGTTATAGGCGAATTGCCCCCAGCCCCTATAAAGGAGACCATAGTCGTTGCTGTCGTATTTGCTGAAAACAGAGGCTTTGATTTCCTGCTCGAAGTCGGTTCGGATAATTTTGATACAGGCTGTATCGGCTTTCGTCAGCTCACGTTCAGAGGAGAATGTTACATAGTAACTACCATTCGCTAATCTTGCGGCAAGAGCCATATCGGTAAAGACAAGCGTGTCTCGTTTAACGTGTCCATCAGGAGCAAGGGTAAGATCCGTGGAATGAATCAAGTCGCCTGTGGTACTCTTGATGGTCAGGAAGACCTTAGTGCCTTTATCGGAGGCTGAACGTCTGGCCACTTTCAGGCAAGGAACAAGCCGGAAGCCAGTACCGTATGCCGGTGCAGAATGGCTCTGTAAGCAGACCATTGACAAGCTGGGGTTGAAGCGATGAGCGGATTGAAAAGCTGTGCCGAAACCGGTAATATATGCTTGGCAAAAATCGTTCTTGCAGGAGATAAGGCAATGGTGTCCTTATTTTCATAGTTGTATGTGGGTTTCCATGTTACCTTTCTCCAATCAATGGGGCTTTTCGTCTCGATGACAAACTGCAGCATGACACTATCTGACTTGTTGGCCAGATATTCCGTTTCGAACACACCGTCGGCAATGGTATCTGCCTTGAGATAGATTTTCGTCTGTGTCGTACTGCTTGCGCGAGTCTGTTTGATAACCTTTAAACACACATCGTCCGATGTCTTTTCTTTGTGATAAGGAGCTTTGATGAGCACCTTTCCTGTTTCTGCAAGGTATGCCGTAGAGGCCTCACCGCCGATATAGTCTTGCGAGGCTTTGTATTGGGTAAGGTCTTCGCCTGCATAAGTAGTCACGCCTGAAGCGATGGCCGTGTACCGTATGGCGGGATCCCATTTTACGCTGTCTGCTGTCCCCGAGTAACGGGATTGTAGACGGAAAAAGATGTGCTGCCCTGCCGTCACATTGCGGGTGAGAGCATAATGCCTAATTCCGCTTTCAATAAGAGAGTCTTTCCAAAGTATTATGCCCTGTGTTTGTATGTTCATCTTTACACCATCGCCACGTGTGGCTGTTCTTTCAACCTGTCCACTGATGGCAACGGTTCCTGTGTAAGGGGCTCTCCAAACTCTTACGGCATCATTGAGGGGGAATTCCCGTTCCAAAGAGTCTCTTACCTGTTTGTAGTCTGGGATAAACGTTTGGTCGACAACTTGCTCATCGGGCGTATGGATGGGATTGAATGTCCCTGCACTGGTCGGTTCAAAATAGGGCTTACCGTCCGCTCCGATATGGTTAAAGTACACTGTTCCCTTGTTGGCGACGTCAACCAATCCATCCCCATTGAAGTCCTGCATGTAGACTTTCACTTTGTCGCTCTGGATACTGTGTCCGTAAGATGCGCCGACACTTACCGGGCCGAAACCGGCACCAACATCAACTCCGATGTTATGGTTCAGGCTTTCGCTTTCAGAAAATCTGCCAATACCCTTTACGTGGACGGGGTCGCCAAAACCGCCTTGTGCGGTCTTTCCATAAAGGTTTGGTCTGTACCAAATGCCGGTGGAATTCTTAAAAATCTTATCAGGAAGCCCATCGCCGTCAATATCTGCAAAAGCCACCTCCCCATAGCTTTTGTTAATGCTTAATTCATAAGATGCACCAACAGAAACCGGACCGACAGCAACACCGAATCCGCCGCCGCCACTGCCACCGGAAGAGCTGGAGCTACCGAGTATGGACAGGGAGTCGCTGACATTGTCGAAATGCTTTGTGAAAAAGACAGGCTTCTCTTCTTCGCTGTTACTTTTCCACGTTTCTTCCGAAGAGAATATGCCATTCTTGGTCTCATCGAAATAAGAAAAGCCTTGTGCTGCCACGCGACTGCCTTTGCTGTCGAGTTGCACGATGCTGTCCAAAAGCGTTTTGGAAAAGACACCTTCCTTATAATGAAGCGCATAAGCGCGCAGCAGCTCGCTGTTGTACTTCACTTCCACGCGTTCGAGCAAGGCATCGTCGGTTTGCAGCACACCCAAACGACCGCTCTTGACCACATCCTTGCGCGCATCCCACTTGAAAGCGAACTGTACGCTATAAGCTCCCTCCTCGTCTTTACTGCCCGTATAGCGGTAGGTTTCGGGATAAAGGTTGTCGCTGCGTTTGCGGTATTTGTAAGAAACGAAATTGCCGTGGGCGTCTTGCGTCTTGCAAAGTGCCCAGCGCAGGATGTTGCCATTGCCGTCTTTGAGCACGGCACCCTCGTCCACCGTACCGTCCACGCCTCCGAAATAAGACACGGTACCGTCTTTGGAGGTTACTTCCCACGTGTAGTTCTGCGGACTGTCGCCCCTGCGGATAATCTTGGCAAAGCCGCCCTCTACAAGCGGATAGAAACGTTTGTCTTTGGTTCTCGCTGGTGCATCAGTGGTGCGGTAGGTGCGGTCGTTGAGCTTGCTGCCCATGAGCAGGTAGCTTTCGCTTTCCTTATCGGCATCGAAACGGGGAACACCCCAGCGGGTTTCGATGTCGATGCTTTGCAGGGGAAGGCTCCAACCGTAACCCACATAAGAAGAACCGCCGTCGCTGCTGTATTGCAGACCGACGCTCGGCTGCATGCCCGCCCGTCCTTTGGGCAGTTCAAAGGGATAGCTTAGTGCTGCCGTTCCGCTTTGATTGGCGGTGGGCGCGCTCACTGTTGTGATGCCGGCACTCGGGTCGGCTGCTTTGAGTTCGCTGATGCCCGTGGGTACGTAGTTCTGCGTTTCGGGATTCTCAGGCACTTTGATGATGCCATTGATGACGTCGGTAAAGTGCGAGGTCTCGGCCACAACTAGCTCTCGGTCCTTATCCAAAACCTTATGCCGCAACATTACCCATTGGGCTTTTAATTCGTCGTAGTAGTAAGTGTGTATGTCTTCGGCGGTATAGCCCTGCGGGATAAGGGTACTATCGTATGGCACGGTGATGCTTGCCAACGAATGGACGAAGTGCTCGCCATGCGGCAGGAAACGGTAACCGGCGATGCTGTCTTTCGAGTTGGCAGCAACGGTAGGATTACTCCTGTCTGCCGTTACGTTCACCATGCCTGCGGGCAGGTGGGGCAGCTCGCCCTTTCTAAGTGGCGTAATGCTCAAAATCTTGGCATGTTCCATACTGCCATGGGGCACTTTCAGCTCAGCGCGACCCACAGACAGAGAGTCTGCAAGGGTACCGGCGAAGTATTTGCTCACCGTGCGTTTGCGAAAATCTTGCAAACGCTTGGACACATGGTTTCTTTTATTTGTCCTTGTTTCCTTTTCCCTTTCTGTTTCTTTCGTGCCCGTTACCGCATGTGCATACTTCTTGGCAGGTAAAGATTGATTGTCTTTACCCATTTTCTGTTCTTTGGCATCCGAAACAGGAGAGTCCTTTATTTCTTGCTTATTGCTGATATGCGAAGTTCTCCTGTTGCCGTTACAAGAAACAAACAACAGAAACGCACTTAAAATAACCGCTGAAAAACATACCGACTTGTTCATAACTTCGTTTTTATGACTATTCCGTTTAATGGGAAACCGTTTACTTTATTGTCCTTATGAAAAATATCCCTATCTCCTATTTCCTGATGAGTTTGACGCTTTGTCTGCTCTCGCCACTACTCATCTCAAGTACGTATGTCCCATTCATAGGCAGATAGCAACGGGTGGCGTGATAGGTGTCGGCTGTACGCGCCTCCTTTTGCAACAGGGCGCCATCGGGGGAATACAGCCTAAATTCAAGAGGCAGCGACTCGGACATTTCCACGCGCACATCAACGTTGCCGTCGGTCGTGGGGTTTGGGGACACGTCGTGGCGTGCGAAACCGTCTTTGGCCATTGTCGATACGTTTAGCGTGCGGGTGGTGGAGCAACCTTCGGCGTTGGTCAGTTCGAGGATGTACGCTCCGTCCTCGTCCAGCGTAACGCTCTCGCCACTCAGGTATCTGCCCTTAGGGCTCTTCCATCGGCAGGTGTAACCGCCCTTGGTGTCAAGGTGGTAATCGCGAGATGCACCGCGGGCGAAACGTACGTCCTGCAACTCGGGCACATCGGCCATGTCGGCATTGGAAATCATGATTTCATTCAAAAGTGTCTTACCCGTATGGTCTTTGGCGGCAATCGTGTATTTGCCTTGTTGCAGGGCGGAAACGGAGATAAGGCTGTCACTTGTGGATTGGCTGTAACATGCTTTCCCATCAAGGCTTATCGTAACATTATATGGAGCAGTGCCGCCTGTGAAAAGCACCTTGAGCTGTCCTTTTTGCGCTGTGGAACAGCGGGGCCGTACTATTTCAACGGTTGCAAAGAAGTCTTTAGCGGCACGAAGCGTAAAAATGCTTTCCCCCGAATCGGCGGCAATGCCTGCAAAGACGATGCTATCGGTATGGCTGTCCTGTGCCTTGTAATAGCGTATTTGCCCGACGGGGAATTTTCCTGTGCCGCTGTTGTCTACGGCGAGATAGTAACACTCGTCCTTTCCGAGTGGTTGCAGTTGATGGATGCTTCGGGTGTCGAAAGTCAAGGTGAGATGTTCTGCGGGCTGTCCTGTCGTTGTGGCTGCCCAGCATCGCTGCATCCATTTCCCATTACCTTTGTCGGCAGTAAAAGAGAGTTGCTTGGCGTTGTCGCCCCAAAGGAAACTTGCGCCTTCGTTTATTGCGCTTGCAGATACTTTGACGACGGCTTCATTCTCGCTACTCTCGCCCGTGGTGCGGTGGAGTTTCGAGGTGGCGTCGCCGATGATGCCGGCAACGCGGTGGTTGTACGCTTTAAGCCGATAATAGTTGCGGATGGTTTGGCCTTTGGAATTGAGGTAGGAATGGGCAAGGGTGATGCCGTGGCGAAGGGCGAGGGCACTCTCCACGCGCATGCGTTCGGCGGCGGTGAGGGCGCGGTCGTAAACCACATATTCCTCCATGCCGTTCTTTAGGCTCTTGATGGGGAGTTTTTCTTTGGTCATCCCACCCACATTGAGCGTGCCCCGCGTACCGCTTGCAGATGAGGTGCTATAAGCGTACAGGCGCAGTTGTGGCAAGGTGTCGCGCCCGGTGTAGTTCATAAACGTGCCCTTGGCAAGGTTGGCGGCGCGGGCCGTGGTCTGCACACGTTCGGTTTTTCCCGCTTGTGTGCTGACATTCCATAGCAGCTGTTCGCCCGTTTTCTGTATTTTCCCTACACCGATAAAGGTCAGGCCGCCAGCACCGGTAAGGCGTACAGGGGTATTGTCGTTACCGCTTGCCCATTTAACAAAACCTGCCACTCCGCCAGGGGCTTGGCATTCCGGTTTCGGTTGTACTTGCGCTTGGGTATGCGCTTGTGCCCGACCAGTCGTTATCGATACGGCGCACAAGAGCGGAACAAGTATGCTTGTAAGGTGGAGTGTGGATTGTTTCATCGTCATTTCTGTTTGGTTAGGGGAATGGTATAGCCCACTGTCAGCAAAAGCAGGTGACTGTTGTTCGTGGCTTTGTGATAGCCGTAAGGGTTCTCGTTCGTCTTGATAAGGTCCATAAAGCCGTAACCATATTGCAGGTTGGCTTCGATGCCGTTCTTAAACGACGAGTAGCCTATCTTGAGCAGGGGCATCACGTGCAAGCGTGCCCGAAATGTTTCTCTTAAATGTTCCTGTGTGAGTTTGTCCACCGAAACGTATAGGGCTGCACGATTGCTCGAAAAGTCGATGCTGCCAGGATTGAGCGGGATGCTCATGCCCACACCAGCACCCATATAAAGGTCGCTCAGCAGGTAGAGTCGCGCGGCTACCTGCGGCATGATGACGTGATAACGAAAGACCGTCTTCTCGTCGATGTTGCCGATTTGCTTATGCTCCTTTAAGGTAGAAGACAGCCACGTGTAGTCTGCCGCCAATTCAACACCAAGGCGGTCGTGCCGCCAGAGGGCAAAAACGCCTATCGAGGGAACAAACGCACCGTTTTCTTCCATCGTATAACGAGGACGGACGGCTCCGTCTTCTACCAAGGCACCAAGGTTGCCGATAACGCTGTAACCCACGCCGGCACGGATGCCGATACGGGTTTGGTAATACCGTTTGTGCGAGAAAATACGCCTCGGCCTGGGCTCGCGAATGATTTCCGCCGTATCTATTACCACATCGTCAGATTCAGGTTCTATGCCGGTTTGTTGCTTAGGTTGTTCTTTGGGCGTTTCTTGCACAACAGCTGGTTCCGCTTTCTTTTCTACAGCCGCCACTTTCTCTGCGGGTTGAAGAGCAGAGGCGGCAATAACCTTCCTTTTCCTCTTTGGCTTTGAAACCTTATGCCACGCTTTTGGCGAAACTGTTGTCGTGCCTTGTTTGATGGTGTCTTGTGGGGTAGAAGCCGAGGGGGTTGCTTGAGGTGTCGGCACATCTTCCTCATCATGTTTGCAAAGTCGTAAACACAACAAGATAATGAGGATAACGATTAACGCAACAATGCCGCTAATGACATTGCGGCGGGTATTGGGAGTAGAATTGCCCATAGGCACTTTCCTATTGTTTACATGAAATGTGTTGAAATAAATTCAAACCTAAACCTTATGCCAATCTTGGCAAAGAGGGGAAAGAGAGTAAGGATAAGAACATGGTCAGAACTTATCGGATATTAATCGTATAGCCCACCGTCAGTTCAATCTGCTGATTGTGGTTGTCGTGTTCCACCCAGTTATAGGTGTTTGTTTCGGTCTTGATACTGTTGGTCAGACTGTAATGATAGCGCAAGTCGAGCGTCATGCCGAATGGGAAGTCATAGCCGATACCGCCGCCCAATGCCGCATCTGGACGGCCTTTGAGTTTGTCTTTGAGCATCCGTTCGGTCTCTTTTACGCTGGGATAACCCAACGCCGAGAACTTCGCATCCTCTTGGTTACCCGTATAGGTTAGATTGCTTGGAGAGAGGTTTGCGCCAATCCGTCCGCCCAATGATACGTGCAGCGAGTTTTTTGCCTTAAAAGGATAGAGATTGAAATAAGCGGCAAGGCCCAGATGGTGATAACGGGTGGAGAACGTGTAGTTCAATTCGTTCTTGTCCTCGTAACGAACTCGCGCCGTTTTGTTGTAATAGGCAATGCCCGCTTCAACGCCCCAAAGGCTTGCAGGCTGCCTGTAAAGGAAAAACAGCTCGGCACTTGGCACGAACTGTCCTTTGTTGTCGAACGAATAATTGGCGTAATAACCCTCGCTCACTAATATCTTGTCTACATGACTGTTGACACTGTAACCGCCGCCCAAGCGGACACCGGCATTGAAAGCACCCTCCTGAGCGCTTAGTGAAAGACAGGAAACGATAAAAAGAATAAGTAAATTAAATTTTGTGCCCATAACAGTCTAACTTTTTGTTATTAATGTTTCTAAGGGACTGAAGTTCCTCATTCTTCCGCAAATTTTACTACTCCATTGTTCCAGCGGTTATCATCCCATTGGGCGATACCAA
>ERZ772968.1315-NODE-1315-length-11694-cov-17.026377_pt1 | contig 11694 bp, 10 predicted proteins | sample MGYA00580674_ERZ772968 | MGnify/ENA primary metagenome ERZ772968 (study PRJEB29015, sample SAMEA2737940) | human oral metagenome | biome: human oral; feature: human-associated habitat; material: dental | place: China | collected 2138 ...
AGTTGAAGGGTCTTCACCTGCATTGATTCGCCGGCCAGGGCGGGCATGCCTTGCAGCAGCAACGCCGCACCTGCCAGCGTCACCAGAGCACGACGCCTATTCACTGATGCTTGCTCAACAGCGCGTAGAAAAAACCATCATGTTCATGCAGATCATCGCTACGGGGCAGCAGCTGCCCGCCTTTGGGCCAGTCGGCCCAGCCAGGCGTGCAAACCTCACGCTGCCACTGGCAATCCGCCTGTCTTGATGCAAATGCCGAAACGACCATCTCTCCCTCTTCGGGAAAGATGGAGCATGTTGCATAAAGCAATGTACCACCGGGACGCAGCAGCGGCCAAAGCTTCTCCAGGAGCCGCGCCTGCGTGGCGGAAAATGTCGCAATATCACGACGCTGGCGATGCCAGAGCACGTCGGGATGGCGCCGCACGATACCCGAGGCGCTGCAGGGGGCATCCAGCAGGATCCGGTCGAAGGGCCGGCCATCCCACCAACTTTCGGGGTCTCCGGCATCGGCAGCCAGTACATGGGCGCCCCAGACGCCCCCAGCGGCCTGTTCAGAGGCGGGTGTAGCGACACCAGGAGCCTCAGCGGCATCCTGCGACAGCAGCGGCACCCCGATACGCTGAAGATTATTCGTAATTATGGATGCACGATCAGGATCGATGTCGAGCGCCCAGACCTCGCAGTCGGCCATCTCGAGCAGATGGGCCGTCTTGCCGCCCGGGGCCGCACAGGCATCCAGGATCCGCTCACCGGGCTGAGGATCGAGCAGCTGGGCCGCACACTGGGCCCCGATGTCCTGCACGCTCATCGATCCATCAGCAAAGCCCGGGATGCGATCCACCGGCAGGGCCTGGTCCAGCACCAGCCCGTCCTGGCCCATCAGACGAAAGCCGATGCCCGCTTCCTGCAGCCGTGCGGCTGCGGCGACCTGTCCACCCTGACGGCGGTTGGCCCGCAGGCTGAGCGGCGCACGCGACAGCGATGCCATGAGGATCTCCTGCCAGCGATCGGGCCAGAGCTTGCGCACCTTGGCCACCCACCAGCCGGGATGGTTGAAACGGGCCTCATCGGGCAAGGGCTCGGCCATCAGGCTGGCACGCTCACGCGCGAAGCGACGCAGCGTGGCGTTGATGAAACCAGCCGCGCCCGGATGCGCCGCACCTTCGGGCAGCTTGCCGACAGCCCGGACGGTCTGGTCAATGATGACCGGCACCGGCCGGCGAGCATCGATGAGCTGGGCCATGCCCAGCGCCTGCAGGGCTGCCAGCAGTGGGGTGGGCTGGCGACGGTTGAGGCGCTCGCCCAGCCAGGCCAGCAGACCCTGCTGGCGGGTAGCGTCATAGGCCATGTTGCGCACGGCCTTGGCAGACGCGCTGGGCAGTTCACGCGTGTGGTGGTCGATGCTCTCGTCCAGGTGGGCACCGGCCAGCATGTCACGCAGGGACACCGCAGCCGCCACCAGCTCATCGGCCAGGGCGGCGCGCAGTACCGAGCCGCAGGGCCGGCTTTCGGCCTCATGCGGTTTCTCGTCGGAGCCGGGCTGCGGTCTGGGCGACCCGGCATGTCTCCTCATCGATTCGGCGGCCACGGCCTCAGGCCGCCTGCCCGTTCGGGTTCATCGCCAGCAGGCGACGCACCCTTTCCTCGGTACTGGGGTGCGTGGAGAACAGGTTGGCCAGGCTGCCGCCGGTCAGCGGATTCATGATCATCATCTGTGCAGTCTCGGGATGTGCCTCCGTAGTATGCAACGGAATGCCCGACGCATAGTGCTGGATCTTCTCCAGCGCCGAGGCCAGCGAACGCGGGTCGCCTGCGATCTCGGCGCCCAGCCGGTCGGCCTCGAACTCGCGCGCCCGCGAGATAGCCATCTGGATGAGCGAGGCAGCCAGCGGCGCCAGGATGGCCATGGCAATCGAGGCGATGGGGTTGGTGGGACGCCCTTCCTCGTCACGACCGCCAAAGAACATGGCAAAGTTGGCCAGCGCCGAGATGGCACCCGCCATGGTGGCCGAGATGGTGGAGATGAGGATGTCGCGGTGCTTCACGTGAGCCAGCTCGTGTGCCATCACGCCACGAACCTCACGGGCGTTGAGCAGACGCAGCAGGCCCGTGGTGGCTGCCACGGCGGCATTCTGCGGGTTGCGGCCCGTGGCGAAGGCGTTGGGCGCATCCTCGTCGATGAGGTAGACGCGCGGCATGGGCAGGCCAGCCCGCTGGGCCAGCTCCTGCACGGTCTGATAGAACTGCGGTGCGGACGACGCATCGACCTCACGGGCGCGATACATCTTCAGCACCATCTTGTCCGAGAACCAGTAGGCGAAGAAATTGGAGACCACCGCGAAGCCCAGCGCCATGATCATGCCGTTCTTGCCACCGATGGAAGCGCCGATGACACCGAACAGGGCGGTGATGGCAGCCATCAGGGCAGCTGTCTTGATCCAGTTGAACATGGTGTTTCCAGTCGGAATGTGTTGGAGGAAAAAGGGAAGGGGAAGGTCAGGAACGGGTCTGGGCAGCCAGGAGCTGCCATCGCAAGGCCCCGGCAACCCGGATGGATCCGGCTTGAGCCTGCCTGCATGATCGTGGCGCTTGTGGAGCGGATCCGGTCAGGTTGCAGGCAGCCAGAGGCCCCCAAGGGGCCCAGCATTTCCTTAGATTGGGGGCAATGCGTTGTTTTTCAAGGGAAAATGAAACCGGTCATGCCGGCCTGTCCACCGTGCGTGCCCCGAACCTGCAGACCGAAGCGTGCCGGCCTCGTCTGGCCGGGTGCCCCAATGGGGGGCTCAGGCTCCGGCAGAAATGAAACGCACGCCAGGCGAAAGCGGATGACCGCGCAGGAAGGCGTCTGCCGGCTGACGCCGGCCGCCGGCCCGCTGCAGGGCGGCAAGACGCACCACGCCCCCCTGGCCACAGGCCACGTCCACGCCGTCCGGGCCGGCTGCGACGATGGTGCCGGGCGCATCTGCGGCGTTTCCATCATTCCGCAGCACCTGCGATTGAAAGACCCGCAGTGGCGGGTCATCCCGATGCCCTTCCAACCAGGTGATGGCCCCGGGCGGATCGAAGGCACGTATGTGGCGACTCACTTCCACGGCGGCGCGCGCCCAGTCGATACCCAGTTCTTTCTTGTCGACCTTGGCGGCATAGGTGACATCGGCCTGCGACTGCGGCTCGAAGACCAGGCGGCCCGCGGACAGCTCGTCCAGCGCCGCCACGATGGCCTTGGCGCCAACGTCGGCCAGACGGTCATGCAGGGTGCTGGCGATATCGGTCTCGAGGATGGGCACGACATGACGTGCACCCACCGGACCCGTGTCCAGGCCGGCTTCCATCTGCATGATGCAGACGCCGGTCTCCGGATCGCCAGCCTCGATGGCCCGCTGGATGGGGGCTGCACCGCGCCAGCGCGGCAGCAGCGAGGCATGGATGTTCAGACAGCCCAACCGGGGCAGATCCAGCACCGACTGCGGCAGCAACAGGCCATAGGCGGCCACCACCATCACGTCCGGCTGCAGGGCCCGCAGAGCGGCCAGTGCTTCCTCGGCTTCCTGGTTGGCGGCCTCACGCCGTACCCGGCGCTCTTCGGTCTCATCGGCTGCTGCGGGGCGGATGCGCAGCGACTCGGGCTGAAGGACCGGGAGATTGGCTGCCAATGCGCGTTGCTTGACGGCAGAAGGCAGCAGTTTCTGGCCACGACCGGCCGGTCTGTCCGGCTGGCTGAGCACGGCCACCACCTCGTGGCGGGACCCGATGAGAGCATCGAGCGCCTGGGCGGCAAAGATAGGCGTACCGGCAAAGACAACGTGCAACGGACGGCCTACCTCTGCGGCAGGCTGGCCCGAAACTGTATGCGCAGGGCTGGACCCGGAAGCTGGCGATGACGGGGTCAAGCCGTGATCGGATGGAGCGCTCATCAGGCGGCGCTGCGCTCCCGCTCCATCTTCAGCACTTTCTGGCGGATGCGATTCTGCTTGAGCCGCGACAGGTGCTGGATGAAGAGTTTGCCGTTCAGGTGGTCGATCTCGTGCTGAATGCACACGGCCAGCAGGCCATCGGTCTCCAGCGTGAAGGGCTTGCCATCCAAGTCCAACGCCGTGACGGTGACGGCGTCGGGCCGCTCGACCTTGTCGTAGATGCCGGGGATGGACAGGCACCCTTCCTCGTAGCTCTGCAGCGTGTCGCTGGACCAGGTGATCTCGGGATTGATGAAGACCTGCAACTGGTCGTGGGTCTCGGTGAGATCGATGACGACGACGCGCTCGTGCACATTGACCTGCGTGGCCGCCAGCCCGATGCCAGGCGCCGCATACATGGTCTCGGCCATGTCGGCCACCAGTTTGCGGATTCGATCGTCCACAACCGGGACCCGCTCGGCAACCGTATGCAACCGGGCGTCAGGATACTTGAGTATGTCTAGCACAGCCATCGGACACTATCCACCACTGAACCTGTCACGCATTGCCGGACAGGATGCTGTCAGAAAGAATTTCTCTTGCACGTCAAGTCGGCACGCAGTTGCCATCAGCCTGGTGGGGCGTGCGTAGACGACTCCAAGGACCGACCATGTCGATGAAAAAGTTTAGCACCCGGGCCCTGAGCACCCTGAGCCTGAGCATCGCCCTTGCAATGGGCGCCGTGATGCCGCTTCAGGGCATCGCCCAGACCCGCCAAGATGAAATCCAGCTGGCTGCCGACGCCCCGGACCGCCACGTGGTGGTCAAGGGCGATACGCTGTGGGGCATTGCTGGACTTTTTCTGAAGGAACCCTGGCGCTGGCCGGAGATCTGGCAACTGAACAAGGCCGAGATCAAGAACCCGCACCTGATCTATCCGGGCGACATTGTATATCTGGATCGCTCGGGCGACACGCCGCGTCTGCGTCTGGGCCGCAATGTGTATGGCGGGTCCGACGACGCCGGTGGTCAGGGCCGCAGCGGCAATGGTATCAGCAAGCTGGAGCCCACTGTGCGCGCCACCATGACCGACAAGGCCGCCATCCCCAGCATCTCGCTCTCCAGCATCCAGGCCTTCATCAACCGTCCGCTGATCGTCGACGAGAAGGGCCTGAATGACTCGCCCTACATCGTCGCCCCCGAACAGGAAGGCCGGGTGAATGTCGGCAATGCCGATCGCATCTATGCCCGTGGCATCAAGGCCGACAGCGGCGTCCGCACCTGGCACATCTATCGCCCGGCCAAGCCGCTCGTCGACCCGGTGACCCGCAAGACGCTGGCCTATGAAGCCACCTACCTGGGCACGGCCGAACTGCAGCGTCATGGCGATCCGGCCAAGCTTGCCATCACCAAGGTGGTGGAAGAGATCACCGATGGTGACCGTCTGGTGCCGGCCGGCATCGATCAGGACGTAAACTTCGTGCCCCGCTCGCCCGAAGTCGAGAACCTGGACGGCCGCATCGTCTCGATCTACCGGGGTGTGACCATGGTAGGCCGCAACAGCGTGGTCGCCATCAACATGGGCAGCCGCAACGGCCTGGCCAACGGCCACGTGCTGAAGATCGAGCATGCCGGTCGCATGGTGAAGGACCGGGTGAGCAAAGACATGGTGCGTCTGCCCAATGAGGACGTAGGCCAACTGCTGGTGTTCCGCACCTTCGACAACATCGCCTACGGCCTGGTGGTCAACGCCAGCGCCCCGATCTCGGTCAACGACATCGTGACGAATCCGTAAGGCTCGACCCGCGGATCGACGACCCGCCTGCACACTGACAGCCAACGGCTGCCCGCAGGCGGCCATCGTCAGACATCGCTGATCCTCAAAAGCGGAACTTCATCGCAACGGCCACCCAGGGCAACCCGGGCGGCCGTTTCCATTTCAGATATCCACCTTCGGAGAACGATGCGGCCGCATCATCCATCCGGCTGATGCGGATGCCCGGGGACTTTGGCAATATCGACGGCTCCGACCGCCCTTGCCCGTACCCCGATGAGCACCCTGCTGGACGTTCCCGAACCCCCCTCCTCCGACGACGAATCCCTGGCCGCCTGGCTGCGTCTGGTGCACACGCCGGGCATCGGCGCTGTCACCGGCCAGCTACTGCTTCGCCGGCTGGGCCCGCCGGAAGCCATCCTGCAGGCCTCTTACGCCACGGTACGCGCCCTGGTGCGCAGTGACGAAACGGCCCGAGCCCTGCTGGCCGACGACCCGGTACGCGAGCAGGACATCCAGGCGGCCCTGGCCTGGCTACACGCTGGTGACGACCGCCATATCCTGGCGCTGGATGATCCCCGCTACCCGGCTGCGCTGCTGGATCTGCCGGATGCCCCCCTGCTGGTCTATGCCCGGGGCTCGCTGATAGCCCTACAACCCGCTGCCGTGGCCATCGTGGGCAGCCGACGCGCCAGCCACGAAGGACTGCGCAACGCCCAAGCCCTGGCCGAAGCCCTAGCTCGGCGCGGCATCGTTGTCACCAGCGGCCTGGCCGAAGGCATCGACGCCGCTGCCCACCAGGGTGCCCTGGAGGGCGCCCCAGCAGGTCAGGCGAGCACCATCGCCGTGACCGGAGCCGGCATCGACCGCATCTACCCGGCCCATCACCTGCCCCTGGCCCGGCGTGTGCTGGAACAGGGCGGACTCGTGCTGAGCGAGCAGCCCCTGGGCAGCGCCCCGATGCGCGCCAACTTCCCGCGCCGCAACCGGATGATCGCTGCGCTCTCACGCGGCACCCTGGTGGTGGAAGCCGCCCTGCGCAGCGGCTCGCTGATCACCGCTCGGCAGGCGGCCGAGCTGGGCCGCGAGGTAATGGCCGTGCCCGGTTCCATCCACAACCCGCTCTCCCACGGCTGCCACCACCTGATCCGGGACGGCGCCACCCTCATCGAAACCGTCGACGACATCCTGCAAGCCCTGGGCATGGTCAGCCCCGGGCAGGACGCTTCGGACCAGGAGACCATCCGGGGCGGTCGAATCCGTGCCCGCCAGCACACCGCCCGGCGTGCCAGCGGACGACGTGAATGGCAGTCGATCATCGCCGACCAGGAAAGCGGAGCGGTCGAACAGACCCCCTCCCGGCCGGAACCGCCCGACGACGACAGCCGCGACCTGCTCACCATCCTGGCCGCCAGCCCCATGTCAGCCGAGGCGCTCGCCAGCCGACTGGGCTGGCCAATTGATCGCATCCTGATCACTATCCAGCTGCTGGAGCTTGGCGGCTACATCGGACGCCACGTCGACGGCCGCTGGCAACGACTGGACTGAGGCCTCGGCTACCGTTTCGATCCACTTCCGGCAGCCCGGACCCAAAGCCATGACACGGCCAGCGACACGACGGCACCGAGCAGCGTGCCCGTCAGCCGATGCCAGGCATACAGATAGCGCTCCTGCCCATGCGCGACCAGGGCAACCAGCACGAAGGTGATGCAGCTGACCCGCCCCGCGATATCGGGCAGTCTGGCCAGGGCACACAGGACCAGCGTGGCCCACGCCCCGGCAAAGACCAGCAGAACGAACAGCGCCGGGTCATGAAGGCCATTATCCACTGCCGCGACGGCCATGCCACAGAGCCCGCCGATGACCACCCCCAGCAGACGGGTGCTGGCGGATTTCAGCGTGATGCGGCTTTCGGGTTGGGTGAGCATCACCGCCGCCGTGGCTGCCGCCAGTTCCTGCAGCGACAACAGCCGCGCCAGTGCCACCGAGGCGGCCACCGCAACGGCAATGCGCAGGGCCAGGGATCGGGTGTGCTGCGCGGCAGGCATCAGAGCGGAGATTCATGGATCCGCTCTTCTGGGGATCTCTGAGGTTCCACACTGCCCCTCCTGTTCTCGTTTCGCCCGCTTCTTCATTCTATCAACGAGGTAGAGCACCTCTCCCCGTGCCTGGGCTGGCCGATCGACCGCATCCTGATTACCATCCAGCTGCTGGAGCTTGGCGGCCACATCGGGCGCCACGTCGACGGCCGCTGGCAACGACTCCATGGACACCGGGAACGCCCTTTCCGGAAATCCGCGACTTGCCTGATCCGCAATCGTCCTCTTACTATGGCGCCGCCATGAGTAAAGCTTTGATCATTGCCGAGAAACCTTCCGTCGCCGCCGACATCGCGCGGGCGCTGGGGGGTTTCGTCCGTCACGGCGACTACTTCGAAAATGACGACTACGTGCTCAGCTCGGCGGTGGGCCACCTGGTGGAGATCGCTGCACCCGAGCAATACGATGTCAAGAGAGGGAAGTGGTCGTTCACTCACCTTCCGGTCATCCCGCCGCATTTCGATCTGAAGCCGATCGAGAAGACGCACGACCGCCTCAAGCAGCTCGCCAAGCTGATCAAGCGCAAGGATGTCACCTCGCTGATCAACGCCTGTGATGCGGGCCGCGAGGGCGAGCTGATCTTCCGGCTGATCGTGCAGTACGCCAAAGCCAAGCAGCCCATGCAGCGGCTGTGGCTGCAATCGATGACGCCCAGCGCCATCCGTGACGGCTTCGCGAACCTACGCCAGGGCGACGAGCTGAACGGCCTGGCCGACGCGGCGCGCAGCCGCGCCGAGGCTGACTGGCTGGTGGGCATCAACGGCACCCGCGCCATGACAGCCTTCAACTCACGCGATGGCGGCTTCTACCTCACCACCGTCGGCCGGGTACAGACCCCCACGCTGGCCGTGGTGGTCGAGCGCGAAGAGAAGATCCGCCGTTTTGTGCCGCGCGACTACTTCGAGGTCAAGGCCACCTTCGGCGCCAAGGCCGGCCAGTACGAAGGCAAGTGGTTCGACCGCAACTTCAAGAAGAGCGACGATCCCGAGCACAAGGCCGACCGCTTCTGGACCCGCGAGGATGCCGAGGCCATCGTGGCTGCCTGCGAGGGCAAGCCCGGCACCGTCACCGAGGAATCCAAGCCTTCCACCCAGATCGCTCCCGCGCTCTTCGACCTGACCACGCTGCAGCGCGAGGCCAACGGCCGCTTCGGCTTCTCGGCCAAGACCACCCTGGCACTGGCCCAGGCGCTGTACGAAAAGCACAAGGTGCTCACCTACCCGCGTACCGATTCGCGGGCGCTGCCCGAGGACTACCTGGGCACGGTGCGCCAGACGCTGGGCCAGCTCTCCGAATCCGGCGTGCACGGCGAATTCGCCCGCACCATCCTGGAAAAGGACTGGGTCAAGCCCAATAAGCGGGTCTTCGACAACAGCAAAATCTCCGACCACTTCGCCATCATCCCCACGCTGCAGGCCCCGAAGAACCTGTCGGATGCCGAGCAGAAAGTCTACGACCTGGTGGTGCGCCGCTTCATGGCCGTGTTCTACCCGGCGGCCGAATACCTGGTCACCACCCGCATCACCACCGTGGCCGGTCACCCCTTCAAGACCGAAGGGCGCGTGCTGGTCAACCCTGGCTGGCTGGCCATCTACGGTCGTGACGCCAGCGGTGGCGACGGCCCCGGCAACCTGGTGCCCGTTGCGCCCAACGAAACGGTGCAGACCGACGAGATCGCCCTGCAGGCCAACCAGACCCGGCCACCGGCCCGCTACACCGAGGCCACGCTGCTCTCGGCCATGGAAGGCGCCGGCAAGCTGGTCGACGACGACGAGCTGCGTGAGGCCATGGCCGGCAAGGGCCTGGGCACGCCAGCCACCCGTGCCGCCATCATCGAGGGGCTGATCACCGAACGCTACCTGCTGCGCGAAGGGCGTGAACTCATCCCCACCGCCAAGGCCTTCCAGCTGCTCACGCTGCTGCGCGGTCTGGGCGTGGCTGCGCTCAGCATGCCGGAACTCACCGGCGACTGGGAATACAAGCTCAGCCAGCTTGAGAAGGGCCGCATGGACCGTCAGGTCTTCATGTCGGACATCGCCGCCATGACCCGCGACATCGTGGAGAAGGCCCGCAACTTCGAGGCCGACACGGTGCCCGGCGACTATGCCGTGCTGCAGACTCCCTGCCCGGCCTGCGGTGGTGTCATCAAGGAGAACTACAAGCGCTTTGCCTGCAGCCAATGCGACTTCTCCATCACCAAGATCCCCGGTGGCCGCCAGTTCGAGCTGCCCGAGGTCGAGACGCTGCTGAAGGACAAGGTCATTGGCCCGCTGACGGGTTTCCGCAGCAAGATGGGCCGGCCCTTCTCGGCCATCCTCAAGATCACCCCAGAAAACAAGCTGGAATTCGACTTCGGCCAGAACGACGCGCAGGACGAGCAGTCCGAACCCGTCGACTTCAGCGGACAGGAGTCGCTGGGTCCCTGCCCCAAGTGCCAGAGCCCGGTCTACATCCACGGCATGCACTACGTCTGCAGCCACGCGGTGGGTCCCAACAAGACCTGCGACTTCCGCTCAGGCCGCGAGATCCTGCAGCAGCCCATCGAGCCCGCCCAGATGCAGAAACTGCTGGCCGACGGCCGCACCGACCTGCTGACCGGCTTCGTCTCGTCCCGCACCCGTCGCAAGTTCAAGGCCTTCCTGGTGCGCGAGCCCAGCGGCAAGATCGGCTTCGAGTTTGACAACGCCAAGGGCAAGACCGCCAAGGCGGATGGCAAGGACGGCGAAGAAGGTGCCGAAGGCAAGAAGCGCACCACCCGCGCGACCGGTGCCAAATCCGGCACGGCCGCCAAGGCCAGCACCACGGCCCGCAAGGCCAGTGCTGCCAAGGCAACCACAACGCGTCGCACCAGCAAGGCCGCCAGCGACGATCCGGCCGCTACCGAGGGCGAAAGCGCCACACCCAAGGCCGGTTCCAAGGCTGCCTCGACCGCTGGTCGGACCCGCAGGACTGCAGCCAGCGCCCAGGCCGACAATACGGGAGACCACCCAGCCGACCCAAGCGAATGATGTCTGTCGCCACCCCCGTTTCCCGTTCCAGTCACGCCACCCCGCAGGCCACGCCGTCACCTGTCGTGACCTCGGCCCTGCAGGGCGTTGCCCAGGCCGCCACGACGGCTGCCACCCGCCAGCGCGCCTACACGGCCCCGCCCACCCCCACCCAATATCTGCGGATGGAATGGGCCTTTGCCTACGGCTCGCTGATCTGGAACCCGGAATTCGACTTCGACGAGCGCCACAAGGTGCGCATCGACGGCTATCACCGCGCCTTCTGCATCAATTCGCACACCTACCGGGGCACGCCCGATGCACCGGGTGTGGTACTGGGACTGGACTGCGGTGGCTCGTGCGAAGGCATCGTGTACCGGGTGCGCAGTGGCCAGGAAGCCGACATCATGGACCGCATCTACCAGCGCGAGATGGTCAGCGAAGTCTACCGGCCGCTGGTGGTGGACATCTCGCTGCCTGACGGCCGCCAGGTGCAGGCACTTACCTTCATTGCCTGCCAGGAAGACCTGCACGGCTACCTGCCCGGTCCGCGTAGCGAAGTGCTGCGCCGGCTGCGCGAATGCACCGGCTGCCGGGGCAGCAACCGTGAATACGCCCTCAACACCCAGGCTGCCCTGCGCGAATGGGGTATCCACGACCCCTACCTGGACGCGCTGATCGCGGAAATGGACACTCCATCTGCCCAAGGTTCCCGGCCCGATTGCTGAGGCCGGATGAAGGCAGACGACCCATCGGCGCCAGTGCTCCAACCAAAGGCCTGAACCTCTTCTCACATGACCACGGCCACCTCCAGAGGCAGCTGATTTCCGGCCGCTCGTGATCGGAGGCCATCACCTTGAGGATCCTTAAGGATCCTCTGAAAAAGTCCCCGCGGCCGTCACATCCCCGTAACGGGCGCATGACTGCGTTGCCATTTG
>ERZ772968.1316-NODE-1316-length-11685-cov-16.863543_pt1 | contig 11685 bp, 6 predicted proteins | sample MGYA00580674_ERZ772968 | MGnify/ENA primary metagenome ERZ772968 (study PRJEB29015, sample SAMEA2737940) | human oral metagenome | biome: human oral; feature: human-associated habitat; material: dental | place: China | collected 2138 ...
CCCACGCTGACGGTGCAGGACGGTCTGGCCCGCTTCCTGGGCGCCACGCGCGACGGCATCCTCACCTATCGCTACCTGGATGCCGTGCGGCTGGCCGGCCACTCCTGCCCCACCGTGGCCGGCAGCTGGCTGATGGTCATCCGCGGCCTGAAGGCCCTGTACGGTGACGACATTCCCGAGCGCGGCAACATCGACGTGCTGATGCGCGACGAGCGCCACGAAGGCACCACCGGCGTGATTGCTTCCATCGCCACGCTGCTGACGGGCGCCGCCGCCGAGACCGGCTTTCATGGCATCGGCCCGGCGCACCGCTTCAAGCGGCAGGACCTGCTGCAGTATGGGGCCGCTTCCATCGACGGCATGCTGGTGCTGAAGCGCCGCGACACCGGCGCGGCCGTGCAGGTGGAACTGAATGCCGGCATCATCCCCTTCCACCCCGACATGCAGGCGCTGCTGCCCAAGGCGGTCAGCGGCTATGCCACCCCGGCCGAAATGCAGCGCTTCGGGGAAGTGTGGCAGGAGCGTGTTCGCGCCATCCTCATTGACCATGCCGATGACGACGAGCTGGTGCAGATCCGGCCCTGGTCCTCTGCGTGATGTCCTGCCATCCAGGCGCCGGCCAGGTACTCGACCCCAGGCACGCGACCCCAGGTACCCGCCCCCAGGCGCCTGAACCCGGTGCCTGAACTCCGGCACCTGAGCCCTGGCTTCTGAACTCTGGCTCCTGACCCTTGATCCAGAACCAGGTGCCAGTACCTGAACCCGGTGCCTGAACAGCAAAACGGCCTCCCGAGGGAGGCCGTTCTTCTTGCATCAACGGCTGCAAGGTGCCCGGTTCGCCGTCAGGCCCCAGCATAACGCCGGACCCCTGCCACGCACCGGGTAGGCATCTCAGGGATGCTGTTCCAGCGCGTTCTGCTGCCCCTGCGCCACTTCCACGTACTCGGGAATCTGGTCGAAGTTCATGTAGCGGTAGATGCTCTCCTTGTCGGAATCCACCACGCCCATTTCCTTCAGGTACTCCTGCGGCGTGGGCAGCTTGCCCAGACGCGACGCAATGGCCGCCAGCTCGGCAGAGCCCAGGAACACGTTGGTGTTCTTGCCCAGCCGGTTGGGGAAGTTGCGGGTGCTGGTGGAAATGACGGTGGCCCCTTCGCGCACCTGGGCCTGGTTGCCCATGCACAGCGAGCAGCCCGGCATCTCGGTACGCGCGCCCGCGGTACCGAAGGCAGCGTAGTGACCTTCCTTGATCAGCTCGTTCTGGTCCATCTTGGTAGGCGGTGCCACCCACAGCTTGACGGGGATGTCACGCTGGCCGCCCAGCAGGCGGGCTGCCGCACGGAAGTGACCGATGTTGGTCATGCACGAACCGATGAACGCCTCGTCGATCTTGGTGCCGGCCACGTCGGACAGCAGCTTGGCGTCGTCCGGGTCGTTCGGGCAGCAGACGATGGGCTCCTTGATCTCGTTCATGTCGATCTCGATCACGGCCGCGTATTCGGCGTCGGCGTCCGCTTCCAGCAGCTGCGGATTGGCCAGCCACTGCTCGACCTTCTCGATGCGGCGTGCCAGCGTCTTGGCGTCCTGGTACCCATCGGCGATCATGTTCTTCATCAGAACGATGTTCGACTTGAGGTACTCGATGATCGGCTCCTTGTCGAGCTTGATCGTACAACCCGCCGCCGAGCGCTCGGCCGAGGCGTCGGACAGCTCGAACGCCTGCTCGACCTTCAGCTTGGGCAGACCCTCGATCTCCAGGATGCGGCCCGAGAAGATGTTCTTCTTGCCGGCCTTGGCCACGGTGAGCAGCCCCGCCTTGATGGCGTAGAGCGGAATGGCATGCACCAGGTCACGCAGCGTGACGCCGGGCTGCAGCTCGCCCTTGAAGCGCACCAGCACGCTTTCCGGCATGTCCAGCGGCATCACGCCGGTAGCGGCACCGAAGGCCACCAGACCCGAACCTGCCGGGAAGCTGATACCGATCGGGAAGCGCGTGTGGCTGTCGCCGCCGGTACCCACGGTGTCGGGCAGCAGCAGGCGGTTGAGCCACGAGTGGATGACGCCGTCACCCGGACGCAGTGCCACGCCGCCCCGGTTGCTGATGAAGGCAGGCAGCTCGCGGTGCGTCTTCACGTCCACCGGCTTGGGATAGGCGGCGGTATGACAGAACGACTGCATCACCATGTCGGCCGAGAAGCCCAGGCAGGCCAGGTCCTTCAGCTCGTCGCGGGTCATGGGGCCGGTGGTGTCCTGGCTGCCCACGGTCGTCATGCGCGGCTCGCAGTAGGTGCCCGGACGGATGCCCTGCCCCTCGGGCAGACCACAGGCACGACCGACCATCTTCTGCGCCAGCGTGAAGCCCTTGCCGGTATCGACCGGTGCCTTGGGCAGGCGGAACGCGGTGGACGCCGGCAGGCCCAGCGCCTCGCGGGCCTTGGCCGTGAGCGAGCGGCCGATGATCAGGTTGATGCGGCCGCCAGCCTGCACCTCGTCCAGCAGCACCTGGCTCTTCAGGGTGAAGTCGGCAATCTTCTCGCCGTTCTTCTCGATACGGCCCTCGTAGGGGAAGATGTCGAGCACGTCGCCCATCTCCATCTTCGAGACATCCACCTCGATGGGCAGCGAGCCGGAGTCTTCCTGCGTGTTGAAGAAGATGGGGGCAATCTTGCCGCCCAGCGTGACACCGCCGAAGCGCTTGTTGGGCACGTAGGGGATGTCCTGGCCGGTGGCCCAGATCACGCTGTTGGTAGCCGACTTCCGGCTGGAGCCGGTCCCCACCACGTCGCCCACGTAGGCCACCAGGTGACCCTTCTTCTTCAGGTCCTCGATGAACTTGATGGGGCCGCGCTTGCCGTCTTCCTCGGGCTTGAAGGCCGCGTCGGGGCGGGTGTTCTTCAGCATGGCCAGGTAGTGAAGCGGGATGTCCGGACGGCTCCAGGCATCGGGCGCGGGCGAGAGGTCGTCGGTGTTGGTCTCGCCGGGCACCTTGAAGACCGTGACGGTGATCTTCTCGGGCACCTTGGGACGGCTGGTGAACCATTCGGCGTCCGCCCAGCTCTGCATCACTTCCTGGGCCTTGGTATTGCCGGCCTTGGCCTTGGCGGCCACGTCGTTGAAGAAGTCGAACATCAGCAGCGTCTTCTTCAGGGCGTTGGCAGCCACCCCGGCCACTTCGGGATCGTCCAGCAGCTCGATCAGCGGATGGACGTTATAGCCCCCGAGCATCGTGCCCAGCAGCTCGGTGGCCTTGGTTCTACAGATCAGCCCAACCTTGATGTCACCATGGGCAACGGCGGCCAGGAAGCTGGCCTTGACCTTGGCGGCATCGTCCACCCCCGGAGGCACCCGGTAGGTGAGCAGCTCCATCAGGAATTCTTCTTCGCCGGCAGGCGGATTCTTGATCAGCTCGATCAGCTCGGCAGTCTGTTTGGCATCCAGTGCCAGGGGAGGAATGCCCAGCGCCGCGCGCTCGGCAACATGTTGGCGATACTCATTCAGCATGGACTTCTCCTAAGGCCATCATCGATCCGTAACGGGTATATGGGGATGATTCCGCGCAAGCCGGGATACCATGCTCCGCCCTGTCCAGGTACGGAGAGCGCCCCACCTGCGGCAACTGCTGTCCGTCCGGTCGACGGAACCGGGGCGCACGATGGCCCCGTACAGCAGGAAATCGCCCTGGCCCGACCAGACAGGAGTCGTCACCCGCCGGGAGCCCGAATGGCGCGCCGTGCGCCATGTCCGGGGCTTTCCGGGCGGTTGCGCCCTGCCTCGGGAGCGCCCGAGGCCTGGACCAGCCTGCAGCCCTGTTATTTCTGCAAGTGCTGAAATTGTACTCGCCGCACCGCACCAAGGCGTAGCATGGACAGCAAATGGTTTTCCCCTATATCCCCTGAAAACCCGCACCATCCGCCAGTCGGCAGCCATTCGCCCCTGAACGGCATGCCAAAAAAAGCAGTAACGAGAATGATTATTTAATTCTTTTATGAAATGGATTGATCCGGATAATCGAGCACGCCGGACGAGCCCACGGAAGACGCCGCGGGGGCTCCGCACAGCCCTCGCTGCCCACGGACAGCACCGTGATACCTGAACAGCCCTCACGCCGATGTCTCCAGGCCCCTGACAGGCGTAGACCGTGGCCAAGGGGCAGAGCCCCCAAAAAAAACGAACAGGGCCGCCTCGCCCACCCGCACCTGGGTGAATGAGACAGCCCTTGAACGAAAGCAGCCCCTGCCCCGCCGGAAAACCCGCCGGGCTCGGTTCGCAGCCGCTTACTTGAACTTCTGCGCCAGCTCCTCGAACTTCTGCCGGATGGACTGCGCGAACTCTTCCAGCTTTTCCTTGCGCGCCTTGGTGTGCCGCGCCTTCAGCTCGGCAGCCGCACGGGCGTGCAGATCAGCCTGCACCTCCAGCGCATCCTCCATCTGCTGCTGGATGGTGGATGCGTCCCAGCGCACCACCAGCGACTTGAACCTGCCGAAGAACTGGTCCAGCGGTGCCTCGGACTTTTCCTGCACCAGCGCGATGATCGCCACATCGCCATCATTGAGCTTGGCAGCCACCGTCTCGACCAGCGTGGCCTGCGCCAGCGCCTGATCGGTGCTGCCCGTGCTGCCCACCCAGGCGCCCACACCGGCGCCAAAAAGCATGCCCAGCGGGCCGCCCAGGATGCCCAGCACCGAGCCGATCAGCGTGCCGGTGATGGTGGCGTCACCCACCTGCTGGAGCGGATCGAAGGCGTCCACCGGTGTGATGACACCGTTCTCCTTCTTGACCAGCGCCGCCTGGGCAATGCGCGTGTCGTCATTCTGCGGGAAGGCCTTCAGCTCCACGAAGGCCTGGTAGGCCTCGCTGGGTACCTCGAACAGGGTTGCCAGTACGTGTTCCATCGTCGCGCTCCTTCTTGTGTGAATGACAGTCCCTGCCCATCAGCAGGCAGGCCGGATGGCACCAGGATCGCTGGCGCCTTTCCTGCCAAGGTACTGCATCCGGAACCGGCCCATGGCCAAGGGCCTGCACCCCGACAGGGTTTATGACCGGGCGGTCATCAATCGTGCCAACAGAAGATGCGACCGAGGCCGCACCATCAGGCTGGCTGGAAACCAGCCGAAGGGCGGATCACCGACAGCAGCACGCAGTCCTCATGGCCGACATTGATGGCACCGTGCGTCTGCTCAATGCCGACTACCACGCTTTCACCGGCATGGATGGTGCGCCGACTGCCAGCCGCATCATCTATCAGATCGGCCTCGCCGCGCAGCACCAGCCAGATGTCCTCACCGCTCGGGTGCCGATGCGGCGGAAGGTTGCCCTGCGGCGGAATCTGCCACAGCACGAGATTCATGTCCGTACTCTGATGCAGCACGGTACGGACTGCCTCTGTCGGCCGGTCCTTCAGGTATTGGCTGATGTTCAGGATCTGCGGGACTTGAACGGTCGCGCTCATGGTCGTTCTCCTTCATGGACGGCGGCGTCGTGACCACCTCACCTGCATCTTGCCACACGACAATGCCGCGGGGGCTCCATGCGCCCTGCCACATGCATCATGGCATGCAGCCCCCTCATCCAATCACGCACCGCGGCAGGCCTCCTTCCGCGCACCGAAAGTCACGGCATATCGGCCAGTTTCACTTCCTGCGACACCGGATAGCCGCGCATGGAGCCGCGCGTGCCGTAGCCGGCCACCGAGGTGCCCGTCATGCAGTCGTCGCCCATCATGCCCTCGGCATGGCAGTCGGCATAGGCCAGCATGTCGATCTGCGCCTGCGTCAGCGGCAGCAGCGGATCCTTCGTGTTGACGAAGATGCGGGCATAGGCATTGCCCGGGTTGCTGGCCCGACGCTCGCCGTGGCGGTAGCCCCAGTATTTCCAGCCTCCGGTGCCGGGCGTCCAGCCATCGGTACCGGCATCGCGCGGATCGTCCGACAGCGTGTTGGTATGCTCCAGCAGGAAGCTCGTCACCAGCAGGCCGTCACCTGCCGGCGCGGCGATGCTGGAGAGCTGATGCCGCAGCGACAGCAGCGGCATGCCATCCGGCCAGGGCTGGTTCGGCTGGTTATTGCCCGCCATCACCTCGCTCAGCTCACCCGACAGGTCGGAAACGGTCATGCGGGTGGCGTTGTAGCGGAAGCTGCCATGGAACTCGGTCATGTCATGCGCATAGTCGGGTTCACGGAACTTCGCCACCACCGTGTAGCGACTGATGACATCAGCCGGCTCTGAAGCGGGGCCTGTGCCCGCTGCATTGGTGACCGACAGCGCAAAGGCATGTCCCGTGCAGCCACTGGCCGGACATGGAACCGTCACGGGCAGGGACTGCGCCTGCACCGTGATGCCGGCCGGGACCGACGTCACGGTATAGCCCGACGCCACCGCGCCACCGCCCCGGACATGGCCGGCCGTCACCAGCACGGTACCGTCCTGCGTGCCCCGACGGGCCGTCACCTTTTCTGGCGCCACCGGCACCGTCACGGCACCGGCTGCCGCAATCTCGAAGCTCTGCGTCAGGCGCGTGCCTGTCTGGCCCGAAGCCACATCGCGCGGTTCGGCCGCCACGGTGCATGTTCCTGCCGCCAGCGCCGTCACCAGACCACTGTCGGCGTCGGCGCGGCACACGGTTTCGGTCAGGCTGCTGTAACGCATCGGCCGATCACTGCCGGCCGAGACCGTGACGGCAGCGCTGTCCCCCACCGTCATCGGTGGTACGGCACCAAACTGCACGTTGGATTGCACGGTGATCTGCTGCTGTGCGCTAACAGACGCCCAGGTGGTATCGCCTGCCTGACTGGCTGCAATCACGCAATTGCCTGCGGCGCGCGCTGTCACCTCCCCGCTGTCAGCATCCACCGTGCAGATGCCGGTGGTCGAGCTGTTGTAGCGCACGGCCAGACCCGAGCTGGCCGTGGCCGACACCTTGGCCGTTCCGCCAGGCTGCAGGGCAGGCGCCTGGGCAAACTGCAAGGATTGCGGGCGCGAGCCGATGACCGGCCCCCGCTCTCCCCCTGGCCCTTCGGCGCCCCCGCAGGCGGCCAGCACGGCCAGCATCACCACGGAAGCCCCGGCTAGGGAGAACGTGCCAACCGTGAAGCCATTCGGCCGACTTCCGGTTTCATGGTTTGCCAAGCACGGTTCCGAAGACACGCCGACACCATCGTCATGAACTGTCCGGATGCTGCCACCGGAACGATATGAATCCGTCATGTCTGTCCCTCAGAACTTGTAGTTGAAACCCACGTAGACGGAACGCCCATGTCCGGGCACCGCCACGCCCCACGGCACGGTGTTGAGCATCATCGAACTGCCCTGACCCAGGTAGGCCCCGCCCAGCGGCAGCGCATGGCCACGGTCCAGCAGGTTCTCGATGCCCAGATCGATACCGAGCTGACCGATCTCGTAGCGCGTACGCAGGTGCAGCAGGCCGTAGCCGGCCGTGCGGATCTCGTTGCGCACCGCAGAGCGCCGCGTCTTGGAACGCACGCCTTCCCATTCCAGCGTTCCGCTCCATTCGCCCTCACCCACGGTACGCCGATGCTCCAGCCCCATCCGGAGATTGGCCGGCATGGTGTTGTAGAGGCCACCACCGGTATCCAGATTCTTGCCATGCAGCCAGGCCAGCTTGCCGCTCAGCGTGAGGCTGCCGGCATGCGGACTCCGGGCCAGCAGCCAGTGACCGGACACGTCGGTACCCAGCAGGCGTGCATCCTGATTCACGTAGCGCAGCAGCACGAACTCGTTGTCGGCCGTGGTGTTGCCACTGCGGCACTGGCTGGCCGGGCAGCGCTCGGCATCCACGTAGTCCGAGATGCGGGTCAGGTGCGCGCTCACCGTCAGCCCCCAGCGCTGCTCGTCCTCGGGATGATGCCAGTTGCCACTGACGCTCAGCGTGTGAGCCACTTCCGGTTTCAGATCCGGATTGCCCAGGTAGCCGTTGCCATCGCCCAGGAAGTTGTTCATGCCTGCGGCCATGGTGTTGGTGGACCATGGATAGCGCTCGTACAGACTGGGCGAACGGGTCTTGCGGGCCACGCCCATCTCGTAGCGATGGCCCTTGGCCGGTTCATAGCTGGCCAGCGCACTGAAGTCCCAGTGACGGTCATGCCGCCGCCGGCTGATGGAATTGAAGGCCGACGCATCGTCCGACCAGGTGGGCAGGCCGTTATAGCCTCGCACCGGACCGGCATCGGTACGCACCTGCGTGTGCCGCAGACCGATGACGCTGCTCCAGCGTGCATCCCAGCTGCGCTCCCATTCGGTATAGGCGCTCAGCCGGTTGCGACGCCCGTCATCGATGTTCCAGAAGTCGTTCGGCGCCATCCCACCGCTGGCCCCGACCGGCGGCCACCAGTCATACAGCTGGTAGTACAGGGCCTCCAGCCCCAGGCGCACGGTGTCCCGTTCGTTCAGCATCCAGCTGGCCTGGGCCGTGGCACCATCGGTACTGGCGCGGGTGCGCATGGGCATGCCGGTGCCGTAGCTGTAGCGGTCCTCGCCCATGTCCATGCGGTGACGGATGCGCTGGTTCCACAGACGCACCTTCAGCTCGCCCCAGGCAAACTGGCCCCGATAGCGCAGGCCGGCCAGCGTGGCGCGATTCTCGGTCATGTCCATGCGCTGGTTCGGGAACCCCTGGAAAGGCATGTTCTGCCAGCTGAAATCGGTCTCCAGCAGGTGCATGCCACTGCGCCAGGCAGCCGCCATCCGGTGGTTCTGGACCCGGAAGCCGCTGGAGCCCACCTCGTCGCCCGGCAGCACGCGCCCCTGTTCGCGGCCCGTCTCGGCCGGCTTGAAGTCCTTGCCTGCCCGATAGTTGCGTGCCCGTGCGTAGGAACCTTCATACTCCAGATGCAGACGCTCCGTGGCGTAGTGCGTGCCCAGGCTGACATCCACCCCATGACCATTGCTGCGGTAATGGGTGCCCACGTGCCCCCCCAGCAGGGGCTTGCCGTCCGGATCGGCAAAGCTTGGCGGTGCAGACTCCACCTGGATGCTGCCGCCAATGCTGTCGCCGCCCGCACTGACCGGCGAGATGCCGGCGTAGACGCGGATGCTCTCCACCTTGGCCGGATCGATGTAGGACAGCGCAGGGTTCATGTGGTTGGCACAGGCCGCCATCAGGTCCATGTCATCCACCGTCAGGCGCAGACGCTCGTCGGCCAGGCCATGGATCACCGGCAGTCCCGACACACCACCCGCCCCCTGCACGTCCACGCCGGGCATGTCCTTCAGCAGGCCCGTGGTGTCCGGCGTGGTGGCACGACGGCGCGAGATCTTGCCCGAATCCGTCACGCCCGATCCGGGCAGCGACATGTTGGGGGGCTGCACCTCGAAAAGACGTAGCGCACGAACGCGCACCTGCGGCAACTGCACGGTTTCGTCCTGGGCCTGGGCCGTGTCGCTCACCTGCCCAGCGTCCTGCGCCCAGGCCGGCAGTGCCAGCGCACCCAGCGCCGTGGCCAGCAGCGCAGGCATCCGGGCCACGGAAAACCTGTGGCCCGCATCGCCCCTGCGTCTGGCGGCTTTCGTCTTGTTCATTGTCATCGGTCGATTCCTCGTCTGTCCTTCATGGGCGGGATGCGGCGTCTTTCCGGAAAGGATCGGAAAATGCCGGATCGCTCAGGAACGTTTCATCCGTCAGCGTCTTCAGGAAGGCCACAATGTCTGCGCGATCCTGCGCCGACAGGCCCCGGTCGCGAACGAGCGGACTCTTGTGCGGGTTGGCACGTCCATCACCGGCCCGCGGACCACTGGTGATATTGCGTCCACCACCGGCCATGATGGCCACCGCCTCCTCAAGCGTAGCCACCGAACCATCGTGCATGTAGGGCTCGGTCACGGCCACGTTGCGCAGGCTGGGCACCCGGAAGGCCCCCATGTCGGCCGGGTTGGCGGTGATTTCCTCGACACCGGTGTTTTCTTTCGGGTAGTCGCCCCGACCATTCAGGTTATAGAGCCCGATGTTGTGATACCGGACCTTCAGCGTCGTGGTCTCGACGCTGACGAACTGGTCATCGAAATTGGGGGGTTGATGGCACTGCGTGCATTCGGCCTTCTCGAACAGCTGCCGGCCGCGCAGCTCCTGCTCCGACAGCGTGGCCTTGCCCTGCAGGTAGCGGTCATAGCGGCTGTCGGCCGTGACCATCGTGCGCTCGAAGGCGCTGATGGCCTTGAAGATGTTCTCCCAGGTCAGCGGATCGCCCTTGGCATCGGGAAACGCCTGTTGAAAGCGGGCCGGATAATCCACATCCTGGGCACTGGCCAGGCGCTTCAGCACCTCCTGAACGGAACTGTCGTTCACGCCCATCTCCACGGGTTCGGTACCGAACACGGGGTTCGGGATCTGGGCCTCCAGCGACATCAGCACCGGATTGGACCAGGTCTGTGTGGCATGCCAGGCCACGTTGCCCAGCCCCATGGAATTGCGGGGATGCTGCACGTTGGTGATGCCGCGCGGACGGTCCTTGCCGTCGGCAAAGGCACGCGCCTGTTCATGACACGAGGCACACGACATGGTGCCGTCACCCGAGAGGCGCCGCTCATGGAACAGGTAGCGCCCCAGCGCCACCTTGGCGGCATTCATGGGGTTGTCAGCCGGCACGCGGGGTGCAGGCATGTGCGAAGGAAGCTTCCATTCCCAGGCGTCAGGCGGGCTGTAGGCCGGATAGGTCCAGTCCAGCACGGTAGGCGCTGCTGCCTTCCCCTGGCTGCTACCTGCATCCGGTGTCGGGCTGCTGTCCGAGGAGCCTCCTCCACATCCCCCACAGCTCAGCAGCAGCACCAGCATGGCACCCGCTGCACGTCTGGACACCCCACGCGGACATCGGTGACTGCCATGCATTGGCAAACGGACGGGCAGAGAATTCATGAGAGACCTCCTTCAGTGACACGGGCCACCCCGCAGGCAGCCCGAACAGGGGAAGCAAGCCCTTCGCTTCCCCTCATCCCTCATGCAGCATGCCCCACCGGGGTGAGCATGCCCGCATGAAGTTACAGCGACGCTCAGGGCGTGACGGCCTTCAGCACTTTCTGCGTCTTGCCGGCCACGGCCACGCCGGTGCCGCTGCCATCGGCCTTCCAGTCCAGCGCCAGAGCATCGAAGGGCTTGGCGCAACCGGCATCGGTAGCGCCGGACATGCAGCCGCCAGCGCCTTCGGCCTTGCTGGCGATGTCATAGTTGAACAGCGCGCCGGCATCGAAAGCCACGACCTGGCTGGCGGGGTTGAAGCCAGCCAGCGTGACGGTGACCCGGTTGGGGGCCTTGCAGCTGGAGATCGGCGTGCCTGCGGCCGGATTGCCCACGCAGCCGGTGGAACCCAGGTGCAGGCGCACGGAACCCTCTTCGGCCTTGCCGTCCTTCACCTCGGCCGATTCCCAGGCGGCGGGATCAACGTTCTCGTTCTGGTCGAACTGGATGTTGGTGAACTTGCGGCCACCGCGCCAGTTCCAGGACATGGACGGATGAACGGCGTTCTGCAGCACGCGCGGCGTGGTTGCGTCAGCCGCATTCAGGTGGTTCAGCTCGAAGGGCACGCCCAGCGTCATTTCCACGCCGGTGTAGCTGCCTGCCGACACCGTGCCTTCGATGACGGCGTTGGTGGCGGCGGAACCGTCGCACTCACCCACGCCCTTCTGCTCCAGGTCGATCAGGCTGACGGTGTTCTTGCCGTCGTTGCTGGTGTAGTTGTA
>ERZ772968.1319-NODE-1319-length-11670-cov-5.286354_pt1 | contig 11670 bp, 10 predicted proteins | sample MGYA00580674_ERZ772968 | MGnify/ENA primary metagenome ERZ772968 (study PRJEB29015, sample SAMEA2737940) | human oral metagenome | biome: human oral; feature: human-associated habitat; material: dental | place: China | collected 2138 ...
ATAAGCGGCGTACCGGCAATGACGTAATCTTTAAAACGATACCCGCCCGGGCCGAGAACCAGCGTGTTAGGCGGCGTGCCAACCGGCGTCGCAAACGCGCAGGACGCAGCCACCGCGATGGCCATCAGCACCGCGTGGGGCTGAGCGCCGATCTGCTCGGCGATGGAAATGCCGATGGGGCAAAGGAGCGCCGCCGAAGCCGTATTGGACATGAACTGCGTCAAACCGCAGGAGAGGGCGAAAAGAATACCCGTCACTACCAGCGGGCTGGGATGACCGCCCATGATCCCCACCACGGTTTCCGCGATGAGTTTACCGGCCCCGGACTGATCCATGGCCGTCGCCACCGGCATCATACCGGCGAAGAGGAAGATCGTGACCCAGTCGATACCGCGGTAAGCCTGCTGCTCCGTGACGCACTTGCTGATGACGAGGAACAGCGCACCGATGACCGCCGCCACCTGCAGCGGGACGACGCCCGTCGCCATGACCGCGACAACGGCCAGCAAGGTAATCCCCACCAGCGCCTGCTTTTTCGGATCATTCGACGAAGCTTTGGCTTCTGCCGCCGCATCCTCATCAATCTCCACCTCTTCAATATCCCCCGCGGGCAGGAAGCGCTTGCCGATGAGAATCATGTACGCGATAGCGGCAATTGTCAGAGGAATGCCAATCCAGGCGAACTCAAAGAAACCGAAGGGACGAAGCCCGGCATTCTGAAGCGCACCCGAAGCGATGATGTTCGGCGGCGTGCCCACCAGCGTGATGATACCGCCGATGCCGCAGCCAAAAGCTAACGGCATGAGCTGACGCTGGGCCGGGATTTTTGCCGCGGTGCAGATCCCGATGATGACCGGCAAGAGTGCCGCGCAGGTCCCCGTATTGGAAGATACCGACGACATGAGAGCACCGATCGCCATGACGCCAAACATCAGGCTGTTTTCACCCGTGCCCAGCATGCGCACCACACGCTCACCGATGAGCTGCGCCAGACCTGTGTGGAACATGGCCGCGCTGATGACGAACATCCCGGCGAAAAGAACGACTGTAGAATTGGATAATCCGGAAAAGACCGTCTTAACGGGAATGACGCCCACCAGCCCGCAGGCGATGGCCCCGCCCATGGAGGTAACGGCCAGAGGAATAATTTCCGTGATGAAGAATACTGCCACCACGGCCAAAATAATCAGTGTCTTAACTGCAGGTGACATATTTACCCTCCTTTTACAGTACCATATCAAGTCGCTCTCAATATACATTGAGAGGCGACTCCATGACCGAAAAATTGTTTCAACCAAGCATGGCCAGCATGGTCCCCGCGGCCACCGCCGTCCCAATAACGCCAGCCACATTCGGTCCCATGGCGTTCATCAGGAGGAAGTTCCCCGGGCAGTACTTCTGCACTACCATCTGGCTTACACGCGCCGCCATGGGCACCGCCGAAACCCCTGCCGAGCCGATCAGCGGATTAACCCGACCGCCCGTGACAAGATACATCAGCTTGCCAAACATGACGCCGGCGAAGGTACCGCCGATGAAGGCCACAAGGCCAAGGCAGATGATCATGATGGTTTTGACATTGAGGAAACTGTCCGCATCCATGGTAAGGCCCGTACCCGTAGCCAGGAAGATCGTGACGATGTTAATGAGGGAATTCTGCGCCGTATCCGAAAGACGTTCCGTCACCCCGGACTCACGGAAGAGATTCCCCAGCATCAGCATGCCCACCAGAGAGGCTACCGGCGGCAGAAGCAGCGAGATCACGATGGTGCAGACCACCGGGAAGACGATGCGCTCAAACTTCGTCACCGGACGAAGCTGCGGCATACGGACTTCACGCTCTTTCTGCGTCGTGAACAGCGTCATCACCGGCGGCTGGATCAGAGGCACCAGCGACATGTAGCTGTACGCCGCCACCGCAATCGCACCCAAGAGGTGCGGCGCCATCTTCACTGTCAAGTAGATTGAGGTCGGTCCGTCAGCACCGCCGATGATCCCGATGCAGGCCGCTTCTTTGATATCAAAGCCCAGCACCATCGCACCCGCCAGCGCGATGAATACGCCGAACTGCGCCGCCGCGCCCAGAAGCATCGTATCCGGATCGGCAATCATCGGGCCGAAGTCCGTCATCGCACCGACACCCATGAAAATAATCGGGGGGAAGATTTCATACTTGATCCCGAATCCGATGGCCATCATGACGTTCATTTCGTCGTTGAAGCCCGTCTTCGGGAAGTTCGCCAGGATGCACCCAAAAGCGATTGGCGATAATAATAACGGCTCATACTCTTTCACGAATGCCATGTACAGCAGGAAGCAGCCCACCAGCATCATGATGACATTGCCGATAGTCAGGGCCTGAAAGCCGCTGTCGTTCCACACCGAAGCGATGGAGACGATAAATGCATTCCAAACTTCCATTCTAATCTAACTCCTCCTTCTCAGCAGACCGTATTCTGAACGCCGGCCACGCGGCCTGTGTTCTTCCAGACAGCACTTTCGATGGGACGGACCGTCACGATGCGCACATCGCCTTCATAAGCGGCGACGGCAGCGGCAATGACCGCGATGTCCACGTTGTTATCGACAGCAGAGGCTGGCACGGCTGCTGGTGCGGCGGTCTGGTTTGACGCCGCAGCGGCCGGTTCTTCCTCTTTGGCCTTTGTTGGGTCCACTAAATGGATTAAACGAATCATGAAACTCAAGCCGATCAATACCGCAAACACGATGGTCATGTTAATCAGCATGATGATCAAGGGATTCGTTGTTACCGGATGTCCCATTAAACAATCACCTCATTCTCTTTCCTCATGCCTTATTTCTCCTTCGTCGGGTCAACGAGATGGATCAAACGAATCATAAAGCTCAGGCCGATCAGAACCGCGAACACGATGGTCATGTTGATCAGCATGATGATCAAGGGATTCGTTGTCACCGGATGTCCCATTCAACTCCCTCCCCTCTCATCCGCACCCGGATATCCTAAATGCGGGAATCATCAGGATTTAACGGTCTGCCCTTCTCTTCCAAGCTGCCGCTTCCCGATGTCACCGTCTCCCGTCGCCATTCTTAAAACATTTTAACCAAGCATTCTTCGTCTGACGGCGGATAACAGTGTTATCTATCTGTGTGGCGCCGCGGAATCCAAAATGGCATAATTCCGTCGCACTCTGTTCTCAATTTATACCATTTTGCCATTTATGTCAATCCTTTTATTTTTCAGAATTCCTTGCTTTATTCCACAATACAAGGTCTTAATATGAAACAATATCCATTCGTTAAGTTCCCGTTTTGGGATACTATTCTGCAGCATTTATCATTCCCATTTTGGAATATATCAACGCATAAAAAAGACCTCGCTGTTTCCCACGAGGCCTGATAAATCAACCGAGTTCTTTTTTGATCACAGCGGCAATACGGTGGCAGAGAAGATCGAGTTGCTCCTGATCTGTCCCTTCCGCCATGACGCGGATGAGCGGCTCCGTTCCTGAAGGCCGAACAAGAATACGTCCGTTCTTTCCCATTTCTTCCGTACCTATCCGAATGGCCTCTTGGATCGCGGCATTCTCCTCCCACCCTTCTTTAGAAGAGACAATGACGTTTACCAGGAGCTGCGGATAACTGACCATGAGAGCATTCAGAGCCGACGCCGGCTGATCGCTCCGCATGAGCGCCTGCAAGACTTGCAATGCCGTAATGGAACCGTCACCGGTCGTCGTGAAATCAGTAAAGATAATGTGTCCTGACTGTTCGCCGCCCAGCACATACCCATGGGCCAGCATGTTTTCCAAGACGTAGCGGTCCCCCACCTTCGTGACCTCCGCCTTGATCCCCGCACACTCCAGAGCCTGGTGAAAACCGATATTCGCCATTACCGTAGTGACGATGGTATCTTTGGACAGGCGGCCCCGCTTCTTCATATCAAGACCGCAAAGAACGAGGATGTGATCCCCGTCCATAAGATCTCCCTTCTCATCAATGCAGAGGCAGCGATCCGCATCCCCATCGTGTGCAATACCGATATCCGCCTGATAGCGCAGGACCGTCTGCCGCAAAGATTCCAAATGGGTGGACCCACAGCCGTCGTTGATATTCGTTCCGTAGGGAGCCGCGTGAATCACGGTAAGGTCAGCGCCTAATTCCCGTAAAATCGTCGGCATGATCTCATAAGAAGCACCGTTCGCGCAATCTAAAACTACCCGCAACCCGTCCAGGCGCGTATCGATGGTAGATTTTACGAAGTCAATATAGCGTCGCTGCAAATCCCGGCGAAATTCCACCGTTCCGATGCCGCCCCGATGTGCCCGATACAGATCGTCGTCCAAGTCAACGCGACGGACCAAGGCTTCAATCTCATCTTCCACACCGTCCGGCAGCTTGTATCCATCTTTGCCAAAAAATTTGATGCCGTTGTCATAGAAAGGATTATGCGATGCGGAGACCACGATGCCTGCCTGAAATTCCAATTGCTTTGTCAAATAGGCAATCCCCGGCGTGGGCATGATACCTGCCAGGACGGCCTGTCCCCCTGCCGAGCATATCCCCGCGGCCAGTGCGGCCTCAAACATCGGTCCCGAGAGGCGCGTGTCCCGACCGATCAGGAGAGACGGCGCCTCTCCTTCTTCACGATGTTCTTCCCCAAAATAGAGTGCTGCCGCCCGCCCGAGCTGATAGGCCAACTCCGGCGTCAGTTCGAGATTCGCTTCGCCCCGGACGCCGTCGGTGCCAAAAAGTCGCGCCATGTTTGTTCCTCCCCTGCCGCTCCGATGAAAATTATTCTTTTACAGTATGACCGATTTTCGCTAAAAAGGCAAGCGCTGCACGCAGCCCGTCTACGGCGGCGCTCATAATGCCCCCCGCATATCCGGCCCCTTCCCCCATGGGAAAAAGTCCCGGTGTGCTCACGGAAACCAGCGTCACCGGATCGCGCAGGATGCGATACGGGGACGAAGATCTCATTTCTACGCCGGTCAGGGGCGCTCCAGAATCGGCAAAGCCGGGGATACGGCGATCAAAATCCGGCAGGGCATCGGCTATGGTACGAGCAACAAAGTCTGGGAGTGCTTTCTTCAGGTCGGCCGAAACCACCCCCGGTTCATACGTAGGCGTGACCAGGAAATCACGGCTGCCGACCTTCCCGGAAAGGAAATCCCCCACTGTCTGCACCGGAGCCCGATAGTCTGCCCCCGCGAGATGAAAGGCCAAAGATTCATATTGCCGTTGAAAGGCGATGCCCCCCGCCACCGTACTGCCAAAATCCTCCGGCGTCACGGTCACTAAGAGGGCCGCATTGGCCACCCCCGACCGGCGAGCATAAAGGCTCATCCCGTTCGTCGTGATATGATCTCTTTCCGAAGCCGCCGCCACCACCTGCCCGCCGGGACACATACAGAAAGAATAAGCCCCCCGTCCGGTCACTTCGTCCCGAAACGTCAAAGCGTAATCCGCCGCCGGAAGAAGCGGATTGCCGGCATCCGCACCATACTGCACCCTATCGATCAATGCCTGGGGATGTTCAATGCGCAGGCCCACGGCGAAGGCTTTGGGCATCATCGCCACCGCGCGCGCCAAGAGCTTCTGACAGGTATCCCGAGCGGAATGACCGATTCCTAAAAGAACCGCTTCGGCAGCGATGCGTTCGCTGTCGTTGACCACCACGGCACGCACGCCGTCCGTTCCCGTTTCCACATCCGTCATTTGCGCCCCGAAGCGGACTTCCCCCCCCGCGCGAAGGATTTCCTGCCGAATATGACGGACAATCCCGTGCAGCCGATCCGTCCCGAGATGAGGTTTATGAAGATAGCGAATCTCCTCCGGTGCACCGGCGGCAATAAAAGTGTCTAAGACATCCGCCATATGAGGATCGCTGCTGCGGCTGGTGAGTTTCCCATCGGAAAATGTCCCCGCGCCCCCTTCGCCAAATTGAACGTTAGCCGCGGGATTTAACGCGCCCCCCTGCCAAAACCGCTCTACCGCCGCGCGGCGCGTCTCTATATCCGCCCCGCGCTCCAATACCAGCGGGGAAAGTCCCGCTCGGGCCAACACGAGAGCTGCCATCATCCCGGCGGGGCCAAACCCCACCACGACGGGGCGTCTGTCTCGTCCTTCCCAGCGCGGCATCCGTTCCCAAAGAGAAGGACGCGGCGGTGGTGCGGCCATGACATCGCGATCACGATAGAATCGCGCCAAAAGCTTTTTCTCGCTGCCCGCGATCTTCACGTCCAACGTATAGGAAAATTGTATCGGCGTACCCCGGTAACGGCGGGCGTCTATCGCTTTACGGACCAACCGTACCTCTTGCACCGCTCCGGCGGGAAGGCGCAAGCGTCGGGCCGCCAATTCTTCCAGCGGCCCCAATTCCTCTATCGGCGCTGCCAAATGACGTATACGTATCACGAAACCGTCTCCTTTTTCACGGCGCAAAAAGGCAGGGGCCAAAAAATCTTAAGCCCCTGCGCTCACGTTTCCCTCTCTATTTACGGGCAACCGATACAGCCACTGTCACCGTCCGATTTGTCACGGTTACGCCATCCGGTAAAGCAAGGTTGACGACTCGTCGCGCAGATGCAGAAAGGCCAGCGATAGAAATAGGCTCCGTTTCCAGAGCAGTGATTTTTTCCAGCGTCGCCGCATCACCGGCAATTTCAAGGCGAGCCGGCTCCGTCCGGCTTTCCGTGACAGCGTAACCAGCAGCGGGCGTTCCTTCAAAGACCGGTTTAATATCCACAACTTTTTTGGAGAGACCACGGGCCAACTGAACGTGAACAGAAACATCTTCCGGCGTCAGCGTCACGTCTGATACCGATCGGCCATCCTCATCCATTGCCGACAGGGTCACCCGAACATCAAAATCTGCCGTACGATCGCCGCTGAGAGGTACATAGCCGATGACCTGTGTCACCGCATTCACAACTGTCTCCGGGCCGTCGATGAAAACAGAATCCGTCTCGGGCGTCATACGGGACACGGTAAATCCCGGCCCCACAGTCCCGGAGGGGATGATACGGAGAGACCGCCTCTTCTGTATCAGGGGATCGATAAGAACATCCACATATTCCGGCTTGAGGCTCACTACTTCCAATCCTTGCGGCAGAAGCGTCTGAACCGACAAATGATGCGTTCCCGGTTCTTTATCGCTCAGGTCAAGAATGGCTTTGATCTCATCCCGACGAGCAGCAGCAAAAACAGAGCGCGGCCCACGTAATTTTACCTTGATGTCAGAAACGCTCGGCGTCACCCTGGCACGATCCGGCGCTCCAATAAACGTCACCGGAACAGAAACGGACGAATCCATCACCGGATTCTGATCGCTCATCACGAAGAACCAAAGAACCGTCGCTCCCACGAGAGCGAATAATTTAACCACGAATTTGTGGCGAAAGATCCCCAAGAGCCCGTCCATCATTTCTGCCTCCAATTCGCGATCGTTTCCCGAATGCTGACAGATTCAGGTGAAAAAATCGGCTCCAGGTAAGCTTTAAGCTGATCAGCAGTCAGCCGGCGGGTGATGCGCCCCTCTTCCGCCACCGATACGACGCCCGTCTCCTCGCTGACCACGATGATCAACGCATCACATTGCTCCGATAGGCCGATAGCCGCCCGGTGGCGTGTGCCTAATTCCGAGGAAAGCCGCCGGTTTTCCGTGAGCGGCAGCAGACAGCCTGCCGCGACGAGGCGCTTGCCGCGTATGACAGCAGCTCCGTCATGCAGGGGCGTATTGGGAATAAAAACGTTCATGAGAAAATCAGCCGTCACCAGCCCGTCGATTTGAATGCCGGAGGCGCAGATATCATTGAGACCCATGTTACGCTCCACCACGATGAGCGCGCCGATCTTCTTCTCCGCCATCAGAAAAACGGCCCGAGTCAGCTCATTCACTAAGGAACGCGCCTCTTCGTCGTTTAAAAATACGGAACGGCCAAAAAATTTCCCCTGCCCCACATGTTCCAGCGTCCGCCGCAGCTCCGGCTGAAAGACAATGGGCAGCGCCAGAAAAAGAAGGGTTACGGTCTTTTGCAGCAGCCAGAAGATCGCATGAAGTTCCATCCAGTTGCTCACGAGGGTCAGTCCCATGAGAATAATGAGCCCCTTGACCAACGTGATGGCCCTGGTATCTTCCAACATTTCGTAGGTCTTATAAAGAATGATGGCCACTAACAGGATGTCCAGCGCGTCCCTCAGCCCAATGGTAGAGAAAAGCCCCTGAAGATGCTCCGGGAGCGCCAGGGAAGATACCGTCAGCTCATTTATATCCATCCTCATCCCCCCTGTTTTGTAAAATAAACGTCTCCGCGGAGCTCATCTCACCGAATCGCCTTTGACGTTCAGCGGTTCTGCCTAAACGTCGTGTGTAGAATGCTTTTATTATGCGGTCTATTGCTGACAAAAAAATGAAAATCGCCCCGGCCAGACCAATCGGTCAATCGACGACTTCTTTCAGGGATTTTCGCGCCAGCGGCAGCTTAGCCAAAAGATCCCCCGCTAAAAGGCCTTCGGCTTTTTCTTCCGCAGCCAAATCCCCCGCTGCACCGTGGAGATAAACGCCCAAGAGCGCCGCTTCTTCCGGAGAAGCGGTCTGCCGGAGAAGCCCGGCGATGGTACCCGCCAAAACGTCCCCCGTTCCGGCAGTAGCCATGCCGGCATTCCCCGTAGAGGTCAAAAAGACACGACCATCCGGCAGGGCCACAATGGTGCACTCACTCTTCACGGCCAAAATGGCCTGCCAATCGGCAGCCGCCTTCCGGCAAAGCGGGATGAGCTCTTCCCGTAAAGCGGGGATCGTGATGCCCAAAAGGGCCGCCATTTCCCCCAGATGCGGTGTCAGAATGACGGGTGCAGAAAGCGCCGCCAGTTCCTCCGTATGCCCCACGAAAGCAAACAGCGCATCTGCGTCAAGAACGCAGGGCTTCCGAGCGTCTTTGACAAACCGGCGCAGGAGTTCTCCCGTCTCACTGGCCCGCCCCAATCCCGGTCCCAGCAGTATCCCGTCATAATCTGACGCCAACTGCTTCAAAGGCTCCAAAGCTTTATCGCCGAGAACTCCCGCCGTACTTTCCGGCAGCGGCCGCGTCATAACCTCCGTCAGCTTGGCTGCTAATATGCCTTGCAATCCGGCCGCTACGGCCAACACCGCAATCCCCGCCCCGGCTCGAAGGATAGCCTCACCGCAAAGAGCCGCCGCACCGGTCATGCCCCGCGATCCGGCCACAGCCAAAATGCGGCCGCAGGATCCCTTATGCGCATCCAACGGGCGCGGCAAAAGCATCGCCCGCGCCCGATTTCGATCCAAATATTCTTGGCGAATGGTCTCGTCCGAAAGCAGCGTCGGCGGCAGACTGATGTCATCTACCACCAGCCGGCCTGCACAGGCCGCACCGGGGCAAAAGAAATGTCCTGTCTTGGGAAGGCCGAAGGTCACGGTCACTTGCGCCTTTATCGCCGCTTCACTGACCCGGCCGCTGTCCGCCTCAACGCCGCTGGGAACGTCAATGGCCACCACCGGCAGTCCCGAATCGTTCACCATAGAAATTAAACGGGGCAAAGGTTCCCGCAGAGCGCCTTTCATCCCTGTCCCCAAAAGACCATCCACCACGCCATCCGCCAAACGAAGGAGCAGGCCCAATTTCTCCCAATCCCGTTCCGTTTGCAGCGTCTGAAAAGAAAGTCCCAATTTCTTGCAGATATCGTAATTGAGCGCCGCTGCCGGCGACCATTTATCGATATCACCCGCCAGCACCAGTCTTACGACCGCGCCCCGGTTGAACAAATGACGAGCCGCGACGAGCGCATCACCGCCGTTATTTCCCGGCCCGGCTAAAATGCAGACAGTCCGTCCCGCTACTTCCCCCAGCGTTTCAGTCACGACGCCCGTCACGGCTCGTCCGGCATTTTCCATGAGAATGACTTCCGAAATGCCGAATTTTTCTGCCGCCGCCGTATCAATTCGGTGCATTTCATCCGCTACAGCGATCTTCATTTTGCAATCCTCCTTCACCGGCAAAAAAGAGAGGCTGCCGCGCATGACGACAACCCCTGAACCTGCTTTTCATTATCTTGCCACCAAGGTTCCTTCGGCCATTTTATACGTGCGGGCAATCAAAATCTCTACGCGGCGATTCTGGCTGCGTCCCTCTTCCGTACTGTTCGTTGCCGCCGGTCGATACTCGCTGTAGCCGATAGCACTGAACCGAGCCGGATCAAGGGCCGGATTGGATGCCAGAAGAAACTTCATGAAGTTCAGCGCCCGAGCCGAACTCAGTTCCCAATTCGACGGATACTGCGCCGTACTGATGGGCACATTATCCGTATGCCCCGAGATGATGACCCGTTCCGGGATTGCCCCTAAAAGGCCTGCTACCACCGGTCCCACCAATTGTGATTCCGGAACCAGTTCCGCCGAACCCGACGGAAAGAGTGCCTTCTCCTTGATCCGAATGAGAAGCCCATCCTCGGTCATGTTCGCGTGGAGATCATTCTCTAAATGGTTCTCCCGAATATATTCATCCAATGTCTGCTGCAGTTTCTCCAGTGTCTGATTTTCTACGATATAAGGGTTCGTCCCCTCTTCCATGGGACCGCTGCCCGTCCCCGAAGCCGTTGACCCGGCAAGTCCCGCTCCGGTGAGCAAAGAAACACCGCTGCTGCCCATGCTGAACGCCTTATGAAAAGCCTGCGCCATTTCCACCACTTTTCCCTGATCCGTTTGCGACATGCAGAAAAGACAGAGAAACAGGGCCAAGAGCAGCGTCATCAAATCCGAATAGGGTAAGAGCCAAGCCTCGCCCGCTTCTTCTTCATGAGGGGGGCCGTGCTTTTTCTTTGCCATAGATTTATCCCTCCGACTTAATGGCAGCCCGTTCGGACTGTGGAATGAATACCATCAATTTAGCTTCAATGGCCGTAGGTGAATCGCCGGCCTGTAAGGACAGAATACCTTCAATGATCATGCGTTTCTGACCGATCTCCATCTCGGAAAAAACCTTCAGCTTATTGGCAAAAGGAAGCCAGAGCACGTAACCCGTATAAATACCCAAGATCGTGGCGACGAAGGCCGATGCGATGGCGTGGCCCAATTTGTCAATATCATTCATGTTGCCGAGGGCGGCAATAAGTCCGACAACCGCGCCCAAAACGCCCAGCGTCGGCGCGTAAGTTCCGGCCTGCGTAAACATGGAGCGCCCCTCCATGTGCCGCGACTGCATGATAGACAGCTCCGCATCCAATACGTCGCTGACAAATTCCGGATCCATACCGTCAATGACCATGCTCAATCCCGTTTTAAAGAAAGGATCCTGAATCTCCTGCACCTTGCTTTCCAAGGCTAAAATTCCTTCCCGCCGGGCGATCTGAGACAGCTCGATGAAAAGTTTAACCAGCTCGTTGCGCTTCTGAAGGGCTGGACGATGCAGCGTTTTCTTCAACAAAGTCGGAAAATTTTTCATATTTTCCATGGGAAATCCCGTAAACAAACAGGAAAACGTACCACAGATAATGATCAAAAAGGCGGCTGGGTTATTCATGGCCGAGATCGGCGCCCCCTTGAGGATCATGCCGACGAAGACCGAGACTATCCCCATAGCCAAACCGACGACGGTTGATGTTTCCAAAATAAGTCCCCCTCTTTTCCCTGATAATCCTGCCGCCCGCAAACATCCCTTCCTTAGATGTCCC
>ERZ772968.1323-NODE-1323-length-11642-cov-6.653664_pt1 | contig 11642 bp, 11 predicted proteins | sample MGYA00580674_ERZ772968 | MGnify/ENA primary metagenome ERZ772968 (study PRJEB29015, sample SAMEA2737940) | human oral metagenome | biome: human oral; feature: human-associated habitat; material: dental | place: China | collected 2138 ...
TTCTGGTTGTGGGCGTCGTCGGCGACGTCGTCGGTGTGGCCGACGATGTCCAGGGTCCCGCCGTCGGGGTACTGGGCGATCTGGTCGGCCACGGTCTGGAGCTGGGAGTCGGCCTTGTCGGTCAGGTTGTAGGAGTCGGACTCGAAGGTTACGTCACTGGCGAGGGTGACGGTGACGTCCTTGTCGGTGGTGTGCGTGCTGGCCGAGTCGTCAATGGCACGGGTGTAGCGCTCCAGGTCCACCACGGCGGCCTTCTCGCCGGGGCCGCTTTTGTCCTTGAGGGCCTTGTCGGCCTCGGCCAGGACCTCGGAGCTGATGCCGGCCGCGTCGGCCTGGTCGCGGCCGATGACGCTCACCGTAACGAAGCCGGTCTGGGGGACAAGCGCGGTGACCTGGTCGATGTCGACCGGTGCGAAGATGACGGCGGAGGCGGCCGTTTCACCGGGCTTGAGCTTCAGGCCGCCTCCGGTTGCCGAGCCCGCGACCCACACCCGCCCCGCACCGGCGGTGTCGATCAGCCGCACTCCGTCAGCGCCCGTGCCCAGCGGAGGCGTTCCCAGATAGTTGCTGGCGAAAAGAATGTCGTCAAAGTGCTGAAATTCCTGGACGTCGTTGACCGCGGCGTCGTCCGCGGCCCGGGTGAGCTCGACGACCAGGGCCGTGGCGGTCTCTTCCAGACGCACCAACGGAGACACGCGCGCAGTGACCCGCTGCCCCATAATGTGGGCCTCCAGCTCCTGGAACTCGGCCGGAGCAGCAGACGTGCCACCATCAGACGACGCCCCGTCCGAGGCGCCGCCGCCGGGCGGTGCACCATCTGACGTACTGGCCCCAGATACACCACCATCAGAGCCGGACCCGAGCCCGCCACGACACGCCGTCAGAAGCGCTCCTGCTGCGGTCAGTGCCGAGACAGACACGAACGAACGACGTTGCACGGCAGTTCCTCTCATTATAATCATTCGATGCGAAGTTTCTCGGCTATAGTCGGTGCTTATTCGCCATAATATACATGCAGTACTGGGTGCAGGCGACGTTCTCAGTCGCCTGCACCCAGTGCCATAAAACGATGTGGCCTGCCATGTGTAAATATCAGACATGGAGACCACTGATGGACTCCCATGATCTTAGCGGCAATCAGCCACCGACGTGGAGCTTGCTGATGGCCTCAATAATCTTGGCGCCAATCATATTGCCGATGTCTTGACCCTGCGATGTCAGGGCGGCACCGGCGATGCCCACGAGCATTGCGACAATAAGAGCGATGCCGGCGTACTCGATCATGGCCTGACCCCGCTCGTCATCGCGCAAGTCTGCGAATGCCTGCCGAACGCGAACCTGCAGGCGGAGCAGAGAACTGTTGTTCATGGAGAACTCCTCATATGAAAACTAGATGACTGCTTGAAGACGAACTGCTTGCTCGTCCCCCTGACAGGTGAAACATATGGGAACGATGCCCCTACCGGCAGGGGCAAGTGCCCCGATCAGCGCCCCTGGCCGCGCCCCAGCCAGGCGGACACGGCCTCGGACCGGTTGTGGACGTCGATCTTCGGATACGCGGCGTTCAGATAGTTCTTGACCGTTCGCTCGGACAGGAACAGCCGACCGGCGATCTCCGCGTTGGACAGGCCATCGGCGGCGAGGTCAAGGATCTCCGCCTCCCGGTCGGTCAGACGCTCGCGCAAGGGGTTTGGGCGGTTGTCGTCGGAAGGGTGGAGCATGACGTCGGCCGCCTCTCGGCCCAGCACCAGTCCGCCATGCCGGCAGGTCTCGATCGCGCCCGCCACCTCGTTGACGCCGAGCTGACCGTGCACCAGGTACCCGCGTGCCCCTGCGTCCAAGGCGCGCCGAATCAGTGCGGGATCCTTCATGGAGGTGAGCATAATAACGGAGGCACTGCCGACGAGTTCCGGCAGTATATCCAGGCCGCTTCGGCCCGGCGGCATGGATACGTCCAGAAGAATAATGTCCGGAGAGTGGGCGGACGTCATCTCAAGTGCGGTGAAGGCGTTCTCGGCCTCCAGTACCTCGGCGACCGTGTCTACTCTTCCTAGAACCGCTTGGAGGCCGGCCCGTACAATCGCATTGTCATCCACCACCAGAACCTTTGTCACTTATTCCTCCCCGTCAGTCGCGTCGGTTCTGTTGGTCATGTTTGCTGTGAGGCAGCGGAGAGGGACCCTGAGGCGCGTGCGCAGACCGATGCTAGGTTCGGGCTGCGAATCGATTGTGAGGGCGGCGCCCAGCGCGTGCGCACGTTCTTGCATGCCTGCTAGACCATAGTGTCCTTTAGAGCGAGAAGAATCGGCGTCCGCCCCCCTGAGTCCGACGCCGTCGTCGGTCACTTCCACAAACAATGCGTTGTTCTTCACCCGGGCGGCGAAACGCACGGTGTGAGCATGTGCATGTTTTTCAATATTGGTGAGCGCCTCTCCGAGTATGCGTTGGAGCTGCCACATGGCTTCTGGTGAGCACGATAAGTGCGGTGCAGGCTCTGCGTCGTTACAAGTCGCCGTAATTCCAGTTCGGCTGCTCCAGCGGCTGACCTCGTCTGCCAAGGCGCCAATCGTATTGTTCTCGGTGCTCACTCGGAGCCCGTCCAGGACGAGTCGTGCCTCGCGGCTCGCCTCATCCGCAGACTCGAAAAGCGTGTGACTGAGGGGGGCGCACTCATGATTCTCGGCCTGAAGCAAGGCATCAAGGGTCTCGGTCAGCATTCTGATTCCGTGTACGCTCTTGGCAAGTGAGTCGTGCAGATCGCGGGCGATAGTGAGTCGCTCTGCCAGCGCGCGTTCGTCGGCCCGGGCGGCGGTCGCGGCGGCGGAGAGACGGCCGACCCGCTCGAATTGCGCGCGTAAACGATTGCCAAGGATAACTCCGGCGCATATGCCCAGTGCTGCCGCAATCATTGCTTTTGGGGCCATGGGTGCGCTGCTGGATCTTGTGAGGGTGAGGACGATAGCGCCCGCAGCCCATATCGTGGCCCAGGTCGTGGTTGTAATAAGGCCAGTAAGCAGGGCGGAGGCGAGAACGTAGGCCAGTGACAGGTAGATCGCGTCATTGAATAGAGTTGGCAAAGCGATAATGATCACAATAGCGATCGCCAGGTCCGCGCAGGGAAAGGCCCATTTTCTTATTAAAAGTCCTGGATTCTTGCGGACGAGCCACATGGGAATCCAACTCATTCCGGCACCCATCAACAATATTATCGTGAGGGCTGTGGATGATCTGCTCGTGAGTAGCCCGAGCTCTCCGGCGAGGAGAATGCCGATCCTGATGTCACAGACAAGCCCTATAGTGCTGAACAGGCTCTGATCGTGTATCGATGCCGACTGAGTCGGGTGTGACACTACTTGTACTGTCATAATCAACCTCCGAAAAGGCGGGAAAAAACATCACGATTGGCGTACAGCATGCCACCTGTCATGAGGATGATAGCGCCAGGTACCATGGTGATCGAGGCAACGAGGGAGACTTTGGGCTGTGCCTTGCTTGCGGCGCGCTTCACCTGCTGAGTGCGTTCGCGCCTGATCTCCTTGACAATAGCGGTCAGGGCCTCTCCGATCGGCGTGCCCAGCTCTTCGGACTGAAGAAGGGCGGTGACAAATGTGTCCACATTCTCCGAACGGCACCGCTCCTTTGCGGCGGTGAAAGCGTCCCGGCGGGAGACGCCCAAGCGCATCTCGTGAAGGGTTGTAAGCATCTCCTCGGAGACGGGGCCTCCAAAATTCTCGCACACGCGCTCGAGCGCTCCGCGGAAGGACAGGCCCGAGCGGACAACGACGGCGAGGACATCAAGGAAGTCAGGAATGTCGCGGTCGATTGCCGATTGCCGCGCGCGGAGGGCCTGGAGCAGCCATAGATACATCCATCCTGAGAAGATGACGGCGCTAATTACTCCGTACACCGGATGGCCGACGAGGATAAACAGGGCCAGCAGGATCAGGCTCAGGACGATAAATCCGGCCTCTCGTTGGATGAAGAGATCAAGGGTCAGTCCCTCGGGGTTTCCTGCGCTCCTGAGCTGCTTGTCCAAGGAGCGTAGTCGCACGGGGCCGTAGATGCGGCGGAGGGCGCGTTGCGCGCGCGTTCCGAGAGTGTCAATGAGGCGGATCATGGGGCCTCGGCTCTCGGTGCCCGGCGTGTCGTCGGTGGGGCTTCCGAGGATCTGGCTGGTGCCGTCGTCCCGCATCATTCGAATGCCATTGGCCCCCATGAGGACGAGAAGCGTGCAGAAAAGGGCGGCCAGCAGCGCCGTCATACTCAAACCTCCACCCGTGAGACGAGCCGCATGAGCAGCATGCCCAGGCCGAAACAGATAAGAGCCGCAAGAAGGATGAGGCGTCCAATGAATGATGCGACCATGTCGTCAAGAACGCCGGGCTTCATAATGTTGAGCAGTACTACGGAGGTGAGGCCGAGGAAGGGCACAATATAGCCGCTGAAAGCGGAGCCTATGATTGCCGTGCGTACCTCACGGTGCAGCTGCTTGCGGTCCTCCAGGGCTATAGCAATATCCTGCAGGGCGGAGACCAGGGCGCCCCCGGCCTTGGCCTGGATGACGATGGTGCGCACGAGCACATTGAGCTCTCGGGAGGGCATTCGCTCGGAGAGGTCGGTCAGTGCGTCGTCCAAGGCCCACCCGAGCGTCAGCTGGGACACAACACGCCCCAGCTCTTCCTTGGCCGGGGCGGGCATCTCCTTGGCGGCCAGAGCGAGAGCGCGCTCCATGGACATGCCGGCGGATGTTCCGTTGGACAGGACCCGCGACACCTCCGGAAGCTGGGCGATGAAGCGCTCGGCTCTCCGGATGGCGCGGCGCCGCAACCACCTGAAGAAGACAAAAGGAACCGCCGCGGCCAGAATCCCTCCGGCGATCCTGCCGATAAGGGGTCTGGTTCCCAGGTACACGAGCACAACCGCCGCCGCAAGAGCCAGCTCCGTCGTCGCGACGTCCCAGCTGAGCCCGGCACTCGCCAGGCGCCTACGCACTGGCCGATTGACGCGCAGTCTCCCAACAAGGGCCAGGAGCCGTGCAACAGGGCCGATCCGAGCGTCGTCGCCGGGAACGCCCAGGCCCTGGGCCACCTCGGCGGCGCGACTCGCGTTGAATCCGAGGGTGAGAGTCGCCGCCCCGCCCGCGAGCACCGTCGCCGTCGTGGCGAGAAGGATGAGACCGGTACTGCTCACGACGCCGCTCCAATCACCTTGAGGCTGTCCGGGAGCAACTGGCCGTGGCGGAGTACCCGCTGCGCCATGGGCTCTGGAATACCGCGGAACTCGAACGTCCCCTGGCTGCTGCGGCGCATCGCGTGGCGGTAGCGCAACAGGGGCATGGTCGTATAGGCCTCACGGCGCCGAGACGTGAGCGCCTCGATGGTGCTCACCCTGCGCGCGCCCGTGGCATCGCGCTCCAGCTGGATAATAATATCAATGGCCCCGTTGATCTGGTCCCGCACGGTCTCGACCGGAAGAGTGACATCGGACATCGATGAGAGAGTCTCCAGCCGGCTGAGCGCGTCGATCGCGGAGTTCGCGTGGACCGTGGTGAGCGAGCCCTCGTGGCCGGTGTTCATGGCCTGGAGCATGTCCAGGGTCTCGCCGCCGCGGACCTCGCCGACGATAATCCGGTCCGGGCGCATGCGCAGCGAGTTCCTCACGAGGTCGCGGATGGTCACCTGGCCGCGCCCCTCGGTGTTGGCGGGGCGGGCCTCCAGGCGCACCACGTGCGGCTGCTGCAGGGAGAGCTCGGCGGCGTCCTCAATGGTGACAATGCGCTCACGGTCCGGGATCGTGCCGGACAGGGCGTTGAGAAAGGTGGTCTTGCCGGAGCCGGTTCCGCCCGAGACGAGGATATTGAATCTCGCCGCCACCAGGGCGCCCAGCAGGTCCGCGGCCTCCTGGGGCAGGCTGCGGCGCGCCACAAGATCCGGGAGGCGGAAGGGCTCGGGAAAGCGGCGGATGGTGATCGTCGGCCCATCGAGGGCGAGCGGCGGGATAATGACGTTGACACGCTCGCCGCCGGGCAGGCGGGCGTCCACCATGGGGCTGGACTCGTCCACGCGGCGGTTGACCGAGGAGACGATGCGGTCGATGACCTGGTAGAGCTCGGCCTCGGAGGTGAAGCGGGTGGGGACCCGCTCGATCCGTCCGGATCGCTCCACGAAGACGTCGTCCGCCCCGTTGACCATGATCTCGGTGACGCTGTGATCGGCGATAAGCGGCTCGAGGACGCCGAGGCCGACGGCGTCGTCAATAATGCGCTTGACCAGCCACGTCCTCTCCCGGGGCGACATGACCGGCCCCTCGAGTGACAGGATCCGGGACAGGACCCGCTCCAGCCGCGCGCGCTGCTGGGGCCGCTCCAGGCCGGCCACCTCATCCAGGTCGACCTCCTCCAGCAGACGGGTCCGGTACTGGGCGACAAGGTCCTCCCTGCTGCCGGACACCTGCCGCCTGCCGCCGATGGGCGGCGCCACGCGCTCTCGCAGCGCCATCTCAGTCCTCCGGGAAGTAGGCGGTCCGGGTCACGGTGACGTGCTTGGTGGTGATGGACGGCAGCCCGATGGGGACCCGGGCCGTGACCTGCACGCAGTGCTCGCGGCCGCAGCCGTCGGTGACCGACTCGAGAGCGACCCAGTCCGGCAGCGACTTCTCCGCAGCGGCGGTGGCCGAGCGTCCGAGCATGGCGGCGCGGGCCCCGTCGCGGGCGGCCGCGCTGACGGAGGTCACGGTGGACACGGCCAGGAAGCCCTGGATCAGGAACAGCGTGATGATGACGAGGAGGGGGACGAACAGGACGAGCTCGATGTCGAGCACGCCGCGCTCGCTGCGACGCAGCCTGCGCAGCAGCCTTCCCGGAGAGGTGCGTCGCGAGGACCGCGAGGGCGCTGGCGAGATGGTCGATGTGGTCATGATCGCGTCTCCCGGACGATTCCTGCGTGGGCGGAGGTGCGGAGCTGCACGACGGAGGGCACCGGTAGCGTGACGGTGACACTGTCGCCGGCGCCCCGGGTGATGGTCATGTCCGAGCTGTAGGCCTCGGGCAGGTGGTCGGCGACCTCCTGGTAGACCTCGTCCGGGCTCATGCCGACGCCATAGCTGTGAGCGGCCTCCTCCGCGGCGTGGTTGGCGTACATGTAGGACACCCCGTAGCCGAGGAGCTGGACGCACAGCAGGAGCGCCGCCGTGGCGAAGGCGAAGACCACGGGGAACTCCACCATGACCTGGCCCCTCTCGGAGCGCCCTCGCCCTCGCCGTCGTCTGCCCTGGCGCCGCTGAGGACGCTGCTGATCCGGCTGCGCCTCCTCCGGTGGGGCCGGTCCCAGGGCGCTGGCCCCACCGGCCAGCGCCGCGGCGGCGACGGACCGGGCGGCCTTGGCCAGGACCGGCACCTTGGCTGTGAGCAATGCGTTCGAGTTGACTGCCATCTCTATCTGTCCGGTGATGTCGGGGATACTGGTCGCCAGCGGGACGCCCGCCATTCTCGCGGCCGCCTTGGGCTGGATCTCGCGCTGGCGGCCGCTGCGGTTCACAATGAGCCCCATCGAGCGCCCGCGGGCGATGTCGAGTCGGTTGAGCGCCTCCGTCAGCCGCCGCACGGAGCGCACGGCCGGGGTGTCGGGGGTGGTCACCACGAGCACCCGGTCGGCGGAGTCGAGCGCCATGGCCAGCACGTCGTCCAGGCGGCTGCCGCAGTCCAGCACGACGTGGTCGAACTGGTAGCGCAGCATGGAGATGATCTGGCGGGTGGCCGCCTCCGTCATGGCCTCGCCCATCTCGCCGTGGTCCGGCGCGGGCAGCAGGGCGATCCCGCCCGGCAGCGGGTACATGACCTCCGAGACCTCCCGGGCGCTCGCCTCCGCGGCGATGTCCACCAGGTCCGTGATCGAGCGCCGTACGGACAGGCCCGTCATGGCGGCGAGGTCGCCCCCGCGCACGTCGAGGTCCACCAGGCAGGTGCGGGCGTGCCGGGCCAGCTGGGCGGCCGCCATGAGCGCCACCGTCGAGGCGCCGACTCCGCCCTTGGCCCCGACGACGGCGACCACGGTGCCGATGCGGTGAGTGCTGAGGCCGTCCCGGGAGGCCGCCTCGCTGCGCACCGCCTGCGACCACGCCAGCACCGGCTGGAGGCGGTTGCTCAGCTCCTCCAGGGAGAGCGGCAGCGAGAGCACGGTGCGCGCACCCGCGTCCATGGCGGCCGTGAGGACCTCGGCGCTTCTGCCGCGGGTGAGCAGGACCACCGGGAGGAGTGGGTGGGACTGTGAGATCTCCTGCACCGCGGACATGGCGGAGACGTCCGCGAGGGCCTCGTCCACGAGGACGCAGGAGACGTCGTCGGTGCTGAGCGCCTCGCGCAGACGGTCGAAGGAGTCCGTGGCCACGACCTCGCCGAGCCCCTCCGCCTCCGCGATGGCCGCAGTCACCTGGAGGCGGATCTGCTCGTTGCTGGTCAGTAGGTACTGCATCAGTTACCTCCAGGGGCGGCCGGGGAGCTCATCGTCGAGTACTCGGGGTTGCTGACAGAGCCGTCATCGCCCTCGCGGCGCAGCAGGAGGCGCACCTTCTTGGAGAAGCTCTCGGCGTAGGCGAGCTTGAGCGAGTCCTCCGGGGTGAGGGAGAAGGTCACCGGAACGGCCTCCGACTCCGTGAAGTCGCCCGAGGAGCTCTCATCCTCCACCTTGGTGGCGACGCCGACGTCGGTGATGAGCGCGTTCTGGATAATGACCTGCGCCGTCTGCTGCTTGGTGTTGGGGTCCTCTATGGTGGAGACGACGTCGACGCGCGAGCCGGGCGCGATCTTGCCCGCCACGCCGGTCTCGGCGTCGACCATGATCGTCACCTCGCGGTAGCCCTCGGTCAGCTGCGGCGGGTCCTGGAGCATGCTGGTCTGGAGGACGGCGCCCTTGCTGTAGGAGGAGGCCGTCACCTTGCCCTCGAAGTCGGACAGGCTGTGGACTGCGTCCTTGGGGACCCAGCGCTCGGGCACATCAACGGCGGTGACGTCCTCGGCGGTGATCTCCTGGAGCTCGGTCACGTCCTTCGACAGCTCCAGCACGGTGGTCTTGGGGCCGACCTGCGAGGAGACGGACTGGACGTAGTTGAACACCGCCACGAAGGTGACGATGGCTCCGAGGACCGTGACGAGGATGAGCAGGACCCCTCGCCGTTGACGTGGATTCATCGGGTCTCCTTTGATGGGCTGGGGGCGAAGGCGGGCGGCATGGAAGGCGCAGCGGGTGCAGAAGGCGAAGCGGGCCGCATGGAAGACGGAGCGGGCGCAGAAGGCGAAGCGGGCGGCATGGAAGGCGCAGCGGGTGCAGAAGGCGAAGCGGGTGCAGAAGGCGAAGCGGACGGCACGGAAGGCGCAGAAGGCGAAGCGGGCGCGATGGACGCCGGCGGAGGCGCGGGCACGGGGTGGAACGCGCCCGCGTAGGGCCAGGTGCCGCACATGAGGCATCCCGTGGGGGTGGCCGGCAGGCCGCAGCGGGGGCAGGCGGTCCGGGCGACGCGGGCCAGCGCCTCGTTGGCCAGCGGGCTGGGATCGGCGTCGAGCACCGTCATCTCCGCCCATGCCTTCGTCGGCCAGCGCCGGGAGGCCGGCAGGAGCGGCTCCTGGTGGAGCCCCAGCCGGGCGAGGTTCGCGGTGACCCGGCCCGACTCGTCGTCGGCCGCCCAGACGGCCAGGCGGCCCTTGTCCGGCGCGGTCCAGGCGGTGCTGCCGAGCCTGATCACGCGCCCCCGGTCCAGGTCCAGCTCGAAGCGGGACCCGGGCAGCATGCTCTGCAGGTGCTGTCCCAGGGACGGGGCGGGGCTGGTGAGCTTGCTGACCGATGTGAGCACGACGCGGGTGCGCAGCGCGGGGCGCAGCGCGTCGGCGACGACCGGTGCCTGGCCGAGTGCCCGCGGGCTGAGCAGGCACAGGCAGTAGGCGAGCACCCGGAACCGGGTCTCGGGCTCGTCGAGCGGGAGCACGCCCAGCGCGCTGCGGCTCAGGACCGCGCGGACCAGGCGGGCGTCATGCTCGTCCTTGCCGGTGCGGCACAGCAGGAGGGCGGGGACGGGGCCCAGACCTTCGAGGACCTCGATGGCCTGAAGCACGTCCCGGTCGCTGGCGGCCTCGGCCTGAGGCTGGGAGCCGGTGAGCACAAGCATTCGCAAGGGACTTTCTGTTCGTCGCTGCCGCGCTGGGGCGCGGTACCGGTGACGCCGAGGCGATAGGACTCCTGCGGCGCCGACGCATGGGTTCCGGACGGTGATCGTGACGATACTGAGAGGTACCAATTCGGCACTATACATTACGGTGCGATCACGGCGCACTGTCTCCCCGTATTGTCGCACCGGTAAACAATGGCCCTGCTGCTATGCACCTCCATGCACCTCGGTTGGGTGGCGCCCGGTGCACGAGACGCGCACCCTATTTGTTCCTGTCTTTGGCCCGCAAGGCGCGCTCACCGCATTTTTTCTATAATTCAGAAAAAATGGACGCAGATGCACTTGCGATGGGGGCGTCTGGAAACCGGGTGCTTAGCGTCGCGCTTGTCGCGCGAAACGCGGCCGGCCGGCTGGGCGGGTCTAGGCGACGGCCAGGGGCCAGCTCAGCAGGGCGCCTGCGATGAGATACGGGCCGTAAGCCATAGGATCCTTTCGTCCGACACGACGGGTGATGAGCAGGGCGAGGGCGGCCAGGCCGCCGAGGATGCTTCCCAGGCACAGGGCGACGGCGAGCATGAGCGCTCCGTACCAGCCCAGCCACAGGCCGATGAGTGCGCAGAGCTTGACGTCTCCCAGGCCCAGGCCGGCACGGATGAATGCGAGCAGCAGGCTGACCCCTCCGACCGCGAGCGCGCACAGCAGCGCGCGGCCCGCAGCATGGATGTGCTCGGGCTCTACGATCACGGCGACAATGCCGCAGACCGCCAGCCACGCCGCCGCCGCGCCCAGCAGCCGGTCGGGCAGGAGGTGGGCGACGGCGTCGACGCTGGCGGCGCTGCCCAGCAGGGCGTAGACGGGCACGGCCGCGAGCGCCGCGCCTGTGGCGCCCAGCCTCGTTCCCCACCATGCGCAGAATCCGCAGAGCACGAGCGCGAGCACGCCCTGCGGGGCGACCGCGAGGAGACCGGGGTGCCGCAAGGTCGGATAGACCGGCGGCCTAGGCTCCAGGCTCCGGGCTTGCGAGACGTCTTCATCGCTCTCGGGCTCGTCGTCGACGAGCGGCCGGCGGATGTAGCGGCGCGTCCAGGCCGAGACGGGGCCGGCCGCGAGCACCACAGAGCACGCGACCGCGGTGAGCAGGATCCAGGGGCCCGCCGATGACACGGACGACATGGGCGACACGGATGGCACGGGCGACACGGATGGCACGGGTGACATGGCCGCCCCTCAGCTCGCCGTGTCCACGGCGCCGGCGGCGGGCGCTGCCGACAGGATGCTGCCCGGGCGGATGCCCAGCCGGGCCGCCTCGCCCTGCGCCATCTCGACGACGGTGGCGGCGCGCAGGCGCGGGAGCCCGATGCGGCCGGGCCGCAGGGGCGTGACGGCCAGAACTCTGCCGGAGCGGGTCGCGTAGACGACGTCGATCGTGTGACGCATGCCCAGGCAGTGCACCCAGTTGCAGCGGGGGATCCACAGGGCGCCGTCGA
>ERZ772968.1325-NODE-1325-length-11637-cov-4.124417_pt1 | contig 11637 bp, 10 predicted proteins | sample MGYA00580674_ERZ772968 | MGnify/ENA primary metagenome ERZ772968 (study PRJEB29015, sample SAMEA2737940) | human oral metagenome | biome: human oral; feature: human-associated habitat; material: dental | place: China | collected 2138 ...
TCGGCCAAACGTCATGGGGTATCTGCATCGGCTGATGATGCTTGCGGTGAGGGCGCTGCTCTTCAGGCGGATATACGGTCCGGCCTCCGTGGAGCGCGGGCCCGTCCTTTACGTTGGCTTTCACCGGGACGGGGCGGTGGATGGCTGGGTTTACAACATTGCGCTCCGGGGCCGGGCGGAGTTCCTCATCGCGGCCAACCTGGTGAAGAACCCCATCTCCCGTCTGTTCTTCTCCGGGATCGAGGTGACGCGCCCAGGTGACGGCGGGGCGGCCGCCTCGAATCGCAAGGGCCTGACCCGGGCCGTCTCGCGGCTTGCGGAGGGCGGGGACCTCTTCGTCTTCCCCGAGGGGACCAGCACCCTGGGGCCGGCGCACCTTCCGTTTCAGAAGGGCGCGGCGTTCATCGCGGCCATGGCGCTTCGAAGCCGCCCGGATCTGCGGGTCGTCCCCGTCACGGTCCGCTACGGTTCGCCGCAGCTCTGGGGCGGGGAGGCGGAGGTCCTGACCGGGCCGCCCCTGGACCTGGAGGACGCGGCGAAGGGTGGGGTCGACGGGATTCACGCGGCCATGACGGAGGCCCTCGAGGCGCTGGACCCCGACTTCGCGTCGGAGCGGCCGCAGGAGGAGGCGGAGGCGCTGTCCGCCCTGCTGCCCCTGCCTCCAGCCCGGGGGCTGAGCTGCGCCCGGCGCTTTCTTGCGGGGTTGGATGAGGGGCCCCGGTATCGCTGCGGCGGGTGCGGCGGCAAGGGGAGCCGCGATGCCCTCGTGTCCGGCGCGGAGCTCTGGCGGCAGTACCGGGAGGCGGCCCGGGGGTGCAGGACGTGGCGGGGCGCCGCGCTGTTCCCGAAGCGAGGCATTGTGCCCGAGGTGCTGACGTTTCTGGCGTCCGGCGCCTGTGTCGCGGCCGCTGCGGCGCTGAACGCACCCGCCGTCCTCGCCGGATGGTGGGCCGGGCGGCACATGCCGGATGGGCCCAACGTGGTCCTACTCTGGAAGGCCCTGGCCGGCCTGACCGTCCTCCTCGTCGCCGCGCCCCTGCTGTGGGGGGTATTGCTCCTCGCCGGGGCCCCCTGGGCCGTGGCGGCGCACGTCATCGTTACGCTTCTTGGCTGCAGGCTGCTGGACATCATGCGGAGGTCCGGGACGCGCCTGTGGAACTTCCGCTTCCGCCGGGATACGATGCCCCGGGTGAGGCCGCTCGAGGAGGCGCTGCATGATGCAGTTATGGCGCAGTACACGGATCCATGAACGGTTTTTCGGGGCCTTTATCCTGCTCACGCTCCTTCGTCTCCTGTGGGCCGTCGGCCCCTTCTCGCCCCACACGCTCGTCTACATGGGGTCCGCGGCGCTGATGGCGGGCGGCGTCCTCCTCACCCGGGGGCGCGAGACCTCCTGCAGGTGGCGCCTGCGCCTGGCGATCTACCCCATCCTGATGGACGCCCTTTTCCCCCACATGCGCTGGGTGTCCCCCCTCATCAACGAGGGCAGGAAGGACGCCCTCCTTTGGGAGCTGGACCGCCGGCTGTTCGGCGGCAGCCTCTCCGTCCGGCTGGAGCCCATGATTCAGCCGGTCCTCACGGAGTTCCTCAGCTTTTGCTACATGCTCTTCATGGTCTATCTGGCCGTCTGTATCCTGGACTATCTGTTTTCCGATCTTCCCCTGGCCCGGGCCTTCTACGCGGGGATGTTCTCCGTATACGGAATCGGCTACATCGGCTACACCCTGGTCCCGGCGCTGGGCCCCTACCTCGCCTTCGCCGGGGAGTTCTCCGTGCCCCTGGAGGGGTACTGGATGACGGACTTCCTGGCCGCCTGCTATCCCTATGGGACGAATGGCACGGACGTGTTCCCCAGCCTGCACTGCGCGGTGAGCGCCTACATGCTCTTCTCGGACTGGGCGTGGCGGCGGAAGCGGTTTTGGCTGTTCCTGATCCCCTGCGTCGGAATAGGGTTCTCCACGATCTACATGCGCTATCATTATGGGGCGGACGTCCTGGCGGGCTTCGTGCTGGCGGCGCTGGGACTGCTCATCGAGCGCCGCGAAGCCCGGGCGCTCCGTGCCGAACGGTAAGGGAGGTCCTTCCATGTCCTATGTCCTGAAGTTCAGCGACCCCGAGGCGGAGCTGCTTCCTCGAAGCGGGGGCAAGGGTTCCAGCCTCTCCAAACTTTTTCGCGCCGGTTTCCCGGTCCCGCCGGGTTTTATCGTCACGCCGCAGGGATACGCGGAGTTTTTCGCGTCGGTCCCCGGGGCCTGGGAGGCCGTGGAAGCCCTGCCCTTCGACAGTCCCGACAGGCTTGTGCCCGCCGCTGCGGCGCTGCGGGAGCGGATGAAGGGCGTCCTCCTGCCGGCGGGGCTGGCCGCCGAGGTGCGGGAGGCCCTGGCCGGCATGGAGCCCGGCGCGTACTCCGTGCGCTCCTCCTCCACGCTCGAGGACCTCGCGGGAGCTGCCTTTGCCGGGCAGCACGACACCTATCTGAACTGCGTCGGCGCGGAGGAGATCCTGGACAGGATACGCGCCTGCTTCTTCTCGCTCTGGCAGGATCGGGCCGTGGCGTACAGGCACTCGAGGGGCTTCGGGCAGCGCGAGGCCGCAATGGCCGTGGTCGTCCAGAGGATGGTGCGCTGCGACACGGCGGGCGTCGGCTTCTCCGTGGATCCCATAGCCGGGCGGGATGCGATGCTCATCAACGCGGATTGGGGGCTCGGGGAGTCCGTCGTCGTCGGCGAGAGCGAGGTGGACCAGTTCGTGGTGGACCGAAAATCCCGCCGCGTCGTCTCCTCCTTCATCGCGCACAAGCCCCGGAAGATCGTGTCCAGCGACTGCGGAACGGGCACGGAGACGGTGGAGGTTCCGGGGGAGGAGGCGGACCGGCCCTCCCTGGACGAGGGGCAGATCGCCGCGCTGGGGGACCTGATGCTGAAGGTCGAGTCCTTCTACAACTTCCCGCAGGATATCGAGTGGGGCTTCGAGGGGGAAGAGCTCTTTCTGCTTCAGTCCCGGCCCGTCACCAGCATTGCGCCCCTGTGGACGCGGGACGAGTCGGCGGAGCGCTACCCCAGTGCCATGACCCCCATGTCCTGGGACCTGATCGAGGAGGGGTTCCACCAGTCCCTGGACCACTCCTTCAAAATGATGGGCTTTCCGCCCCTAGAGGGCAAGTGGTTTGCCCTGTTCGACAACTACGTCTACGGCAACCAGAACGCCGTCCGGTTCTACCTGGGGCGCCTGCCCTTCATGCCCAGGAGCGCGGAGGAGCTGAGGGCGGGGATCGGGAGGTTCGTGGAGGAGCATCGCTGGGCGCTGTTTCTGCCCGCGGAATGGCGCTGCGGCCTCGACCGCTATCTCCTGCGCCTGGGCGCGCTGGGTGCGGAGCCCCTGGGCACGGACCCGGCGGAGCTGTGGGATTACGTCTCCCGCATCTGCGCGGCCGGCGGCGAGTACTTCCGCCCCAACATCGCCATCTCCATCACGCAGTCCATCCTTTACCGCTCCCTGCTGTGCTTTCTGAAGCTCTTCGCCCCGGAGGAGGCCATGGAGCTCTTCGACCGGATCACCGCCTGCTGCGAGACGAAGACCGGCCTGGTCAACCGGGACCTCCAGCGCCTGGCGGACCGGATCCGCGCGGACGGGGAGCTCCTGCACCTGGTGCGGGGGATGGATTCCCGGGAGCTCCTGGAGTCCGGAAAACTGGAGGCCTGGCCGGCCTTTGCGGAGGCCTTCCGGCGCTTTCTGGAGGACCACGGCCACCGGGAGGTGGAGTTTGACCCCTACATCCCGACCTGGTCGGGGGCGCCCTGGGTGGTGATGGACAACCTGCGGCTGATGGCCGCATCCCCGGAGGAGTGCGACGGCATGCAGGTCCGGGCGACGGCCTCCGAGGCGGAGGACCGTCTCTTCGCGCTGGTCCCGGAGGACCTGCACCTCCTCTTTCGCGAGATCATCCGGCTGGTGCGGCTCTACACGGAGCTGGACGACGAGGAGCACTATGAGACCACGCGGCTGCACCTGCTGATCCGCCGCAGCCTTTTCGCGCTGGGGCGTGCGCTGACCGCGCAGGGGGTGCTGGCGGACCCCGGGGATATCTTCTTTGCCCGAAGGGCCACGATGGACGCCTGCGTGTCGGGGGCGACCCCGTGGGACGGGCTGAAGCGGGAGGTCGGTGAGAACAAGGCGGCCTACGAGGCGAACCGGAAGCGCGCCCCCAGATGGACGCTGGGTCCGGATGGGGAGGAGCAGGGGCCCGGGGACGGGGCGGGGGAGCTGAACGGCCTTGCGGGCAGTCCGGGCATGGCGGAGGGGCCGGTTTTTATCGTCCGCTCATCGGACGACTTCGCGTCGTTCCCCCCGGGGGCGGTGCTGGTGGCCCGCACGACGAACCCGGCCTGGACGCCGCTCTTCCACGCGGCCTGCGCCTTGGTGACGGAGAGCGGCGGCCCCCTCTCCCACGGGGCTGTGACGGCGCGGGAGATGGGCATCCCGGCCGTCATGTCCGTGCGCGGGGTGCTCGGCGTTCTGAGGGACGGGGACAGGGTCCGCGTGGACGGGACCCGGGGGCAGGTCCTGCGGCTCTCCGAGGTCGAACCGTCCGGTGCCGAGGGTTGAGCGATGAGGACCCCGACGTCGGATGTCAAGGAGGTTGCCAGGTGAAAAAGCTCATATGCGCTGCAGGACGTCTTATCCTGAGGCTTTTGTTCCGCGTGGAGGTCCGCGGCATGGAGAACTACCGCGCGGCGGGGCCCCGGGCCGTCATCATGCCCAACCACGTCTCGCTGCTGGACCCGGCCCTGGCGGCGCTCTTCATCCCCGACGAGCCCGTGTTCGCCATCAACAGCCTTGTGGCCCGGTGGCGGTGGGTGCGGCCCTTTCTGGCCCTGTTCCGCACCTGGTCCGTGGACCCCACGAACCCCTTTGGCCTGAAGGGCCTCATCGAGGAGCTGAAGCGCGACCAGCATTGCGTCATCTTTCCCGAGGGGCGTATCACCACCACCGGCAGCCAGATGAGGGCCTTCGACGGTGCGGCCATGCTGGCCGACAAGACGGGAGCCGTGCTGCTGCCCCTGCGCATCGAGGGGGCCCAGCTCTCCCATGCGTCCTACCTGCGGGGCAGGTTCCCAGTGCGTTGGTTCCCGAAGATCACCCTGACCTTCCTGCCGCCCCGAAAGCTGGAGATCCCGCCGGAGGTGAAGGGGCGTCGGCGGCGCGCCATGGCCCAGACGTTCCTCCAGGACCTGCTTCGGGACGCGGCGTGGCAGGTGCGGGACAGCGGGCGGACGTTGTTCGGCGCCCTGCTGGACGCCCGGCGGCTCTATGGCCGTCGGCGGGTCATCGCAGCGGATATCGGCCGGAAGCCCGTGACCTACGACGGGATGGTGAGGGCGGCTCTGGCCCTGGGAGACCTGTTCGGCGGGCGCTTCAACCCCGGGGAGCGGGCGGGGCTCTTGATGCCCAGCAGCGTGCCCACGGCGGCCCTGGCCCTGGGGCTGTCCCGGCTGGGACACACGCCGGCCATGCTGAACTGCACCGTCGGCGCGCAGAACGCCCTGGCCTGCTGCCGGGCGGCGGAGATCCGGACGGTGATCGGCTCACGGCGTTTCGTGGAGGCGGGGAAGCTCGGCGCCCTGGTGGAGGCCATGGAATCCGCGGGGCTGAGGTTTCTGTGGCTGGAGGATGAGGCCCGGGCCCTGGGGTTGAGGGCGAAGCTGACGGCCTGGTTCCAGGCGCGCTTCACCACGCCGGAGACCGCCGGCGGGCCGGACGATGAGGCGGTGGTGCTCTTCACCTCCGGATCGGAGGGGACGCCCAAGGGCGTGGCCCTGAGCCACCGGAACATTGTCGCCAACCGGGACCAGCTCATGTCCTCCGTGGACTTCCGCCCCAGCGACGTGGTGCTGAACGCCATGCCCATGTTCCACGTGTTCGGCTTCGTGGTGGGCACCATCATGCCCCTGCTCAGCGGGATGTACACCTTCTACTTCCCCTCGCCCCTCAGCTACCGGGCCATCCCCCTGGTGGCCTACGACATCAACGCCACCGTCCTCTTCGGTACGGATACCTTCCTCTACGGCTATGCCCGCAGCGCCAGCCCCTACGACTTCTACAGCGTGCGCTACGTCTTCGAGGGGGCGGAGAAGCTGCGGGAGCGGACGTCCCGGATGTGGAGCGAGAAGTTCGGCATCCGCGTCCTGGAGGGGTATGGCACCACGGAGACCTCCGTCGTGTCGCTGAACACGGCCCTGCAGTGCAGCGCGGGTACGGTGGGCCGGGTGCTACCGGGGCTCGAGGCGCGGCTCGAACCCGTGGTCGGCCTGGAGGGCGTCGGGCGGCTCTTCCTGCGGGGGCCCAACGTGATGATGGGCTACCTCCGCTCGGAGCGGCCCGGTGTGCTGCAGCCGGTGGAGGACGGGTGGTACGACACGGGGGACATCGTCCGCCTGGACGAGCTGGGCTTTTTGAGCATCCGGGGGCGGGCCAAGCGCTTCGCCAAGATCGGCGGGGAGATGGTGTCCCTGACCGCGCTGGAGGAGGAGATGGAGCGCCTGTGGCCCGGTGTCCGCTGCGCCATGGCCGTCGTCCGGGACGAGCGGAAGGGCGAGCGGATCATCCTGGTGACGGAGAAGAAGGACGCGTCCCGGGAGGAGATGACGGCGCACCTGAAGGCCGCTGGCTACGCGGAGGTGGCCATCCCGAAGAAGCTCCTGCCGGTGGGGAAGCTGCCGCTGTTGGGCTCCGGCAAGACGGACTACCCGGCCCTGGACCGCCTCGCATCGGAGACGGCGGGGGCGGCGGAGTGAAGCGGAGCCCACCCGACGACGGTTGGTCGGTGGTGGGCGGCCCCGTCCGCGGGGAGCGGGGCGCGCCAGGTGAAACCGGAATCCGCAGGCAAAGTTTTCGACAGGCGCCGAATTGCGTTCTACACGGCCCCTCCTCCGATCAGCCCCTCCAGACAGGCCCGGGTCGCCGAGCCGTACGGGTGCCGTTCCTCCAAAAAGGCGTGCAGGTCGTCCGGGGTATCGAGGTCCCGGTACGGGTCCGTCTCCGCGCAGACGCAGCCCAGCTCTCGGGCCCGCTCCAGCGTGCCGAGCCGGACGCCGCCGCTGCCCCATGGGGCGGAGATGTCGAAGAGCTCCGGGATCGCCCTTTTCAGGCCGATGAGCCAGTAGCCTCCGTCGGGGGTCGGGCCCAGGACGACATCGGCCTCCGCCAGGAGGTCGAACGCCCTGCGGATGCTGTCGGGCCGCATGTGGGGGATGTCCGTCCCGACGATCGCCGCCCGTTCGTACCCCGCCTCGAAGGCGTCCCCGGCCGCGGCGAGCATCCGGTCCCCGAGGGTACGGCCCCGCTGTTCGCGGAGCCCGAGGGCGGCGGGGATCAGAGCGGAGTACGCCTCGGGCCGGCCGCTCCCCGTCCAGTAGAGGAAGAGGTCCGCCCGGTCCCGGAGCTCCAGGGCTGCGGCGAACGCATCGGCCCAGAAGCTCCGGTGCAGGGCCTCCCTCTGCCCTTCGTCCAGCAGGGGCGAGAGGCGCGTCTTGGTCTCCGAGCCGATCGGCAGCCGGGAGAATAGGATCAGAGCCTCGGTTTTTTCCCCTTTTTCAGTCCTCTTCGTCCCCGTCATGGGTTCGCATCGCGTCCTTTCTCCCCGCGGCGCCCCTCGTAGAGGGTCCGCAGCGTCTCGGTCGGCACCCCCAGGATGTAGAGCGCCTTGATCGTGTGGATCTTCATCAGCGTCCTCAGCCGGCCGTTCCGGATGAAGCGCCGGGCTGAGGTCCCCACCGGCGTCTCCAGCGCCCGGATCAGCCCTTTGCGGTGCAGCGGCCGCAGACGCCTCGCGAGCTCCCAGTCCTCCATCAGGGCGAGGGGCGCGAAGCCGCCGAGCGAGTCGAAGACGTCCCGCCGCAAAAACAGGGCCTGATCCCCGAAGATCAGGCCGAAGCGCCGTGCCCGCGTGTGGGACGTGCGCTCCACGAAGCGCATGAACCGGTCGTCCGCGTCGTAGAAATGGAGCCGGAAGAACCCGCCGACGCAGCCCTCCGAGAGGGCGAGCGCGATATCGGCGAGGCTCGACGGGGCGACTTGGGCGTCCCCGTGCACGAACCACAGCACGCCGCCCCGCGCGGCGCGGGCCCCCGCGTTCAGCTGAAGGGCCCGGCCCCTGCCGCAGCGAACGACGCGGACGCGGCCGGAGAAGGCCGACGCCTCGGCCGCCTCGGCCGTGCCGTCCATGCTGCCGCCGTCGGCGACGACGATCTCCTTCTCCCCGGGGAGGGCGGACAGGGACTCCAGCAGGCCCGTGATGCGCGCGCGTTCGTTCAGGGTGGGGACGACGATCGAGATCATGACGCGGCCGAAGCGCTCCGGGGCCGCGTCATGCCGTGGCCCCGCCGCAGCTGGATCCGCTCCCCGCCGTGCAGGCGTAGCAGTGGTTGCCCAGGCGGATATTCCGCCTGGCGGGGCGGTCCCCGCCCAGGTCGCCGATGCGGTCCGTCCCCTCCACGGTCCAGTCCAGGGCCTGATTGAAGTCGCAGTCGTAAAGGCGTCCGTCCCAGCCCACGGAGAGCTGGCTGCGGCACATCATCCCCTCCGCCGCGGCGGGGTTGAAGCTGTCGTGGAGGCGGCGCATGTAGCCCGTCATGTTGCCGCTGCGCACCAGGAAGGCGCCGAACCGTCCCACGGGATTGTTCGTGATCGTGAACAGCCGGTTGAACACGATCCCGTGCTCTGCGCCGAGCTTGAGCTTGTATTCCCGTTCCATGCCCGCCTGGGGCGGAGGGAGGAACGCCCCGCCAGGGTTGTAGACCATGTTCAGGGACAGCCGGTCGTCCTTCCCGTACCCCAGATCGTTCAGCCTGCGGAGCATGGAGACGGCGCTCCGGAAGGTCCCGGCCCCCCTCTGGCGGTCGCAGTCCCGCTCCGAGTAGTAGGGCAGCGAGCAGACGATCTCGACGCCGCGCTCGGCCATGAACTCCGGCAGATCGTCGTATCCCCTCTCGTGCAGGATCACCAGGTTCGTCCGCACGATGACGTGGACGCCCGCCGCCGTGCCCCGGTCGACCAGGAGCCGGAAATCGGGGTTCATCTCGGGGGCGCCGCCCGTGATGTCCAACGTGCGAAAATTCCAGGCGTCAAGGACCCTCAGGCAATGCTCCATCGTATCGCGGGACATGACCTCCGTCCGGTTCGGCCCGGCCTCGACGTGACAGTGCTTGCAGGCCAGGTTGCAGAGCCGCCCGACGTTGACCTGGAGGACGTCGAGCCGATCGAGGGTCTGACCGACCCGCGGGTCGGTCAGCTTGCCGCGGAAGGGAGGAACGCAGGCCAGAGGATCGTCCCGGCCCGCGTTCGGAGCGAGGGTCACAGCTCGAGCCTCCCGACGATATTCTTCATCTGGAGCCCGTGCACCAGGCTGGCGCCGCCCCGGATGGCGCAGGCCACATGGACGGCCTCCGTCATCTGCGCCTCGTTGACGCCGTTCTCCAGGCAGCTCTTCGTATAGGCGTCGATGCAGTAGGGGCACTGCACGGTATGGGCCACGGCCAGGGCGATCAGCGCCTTTTCGCGCTTCGTCAGCTCGCCCTCCTCGAACACGGCCCCGTAGTACGCCGAGAACTTCTCCCAGAGCGGGGACGCGCACTGCCCCATCTCCGCGAAACGGTTCAGGTCGTCGGCGTCGTAATAGGCGTTCGTCTTCTCCGTCGTCATCTTTGCGGAACCTCCTCGTGTCGTGATCGTGCGTTAAAAATTCAGAGGCAAAATCGAGTCGGGAAACGGGCTCACCGGTGAGGAGGCTTCCCTAAAAGCTGCCTCGTCCTCCAGCGGTTGAGCCAGCTCCGAAGCGACCGGTCCGGCGGGGGCGTGGGGCGGCCCGTCCAGTCTCCGCCGAAGACCAGGTCCAGGAGGTGCAGGCTCTCCCGCCCCCCCGTCCGCATGGCCGAGCGGCACGACGCGCAATAGGAGACAATCGTCCCGCACGGCGACTCCGCCGCGCGTTTTTTCATGGCCTCGTATCCCAGCCCGACGTCGCCCGCCGCGATCATCGGGGCGCAGCCGCAGCAGCGCGCCCGGTCCCGGGCATATTCCATCTCGCGGACCGTGGCCCCCAGCTCCCCGAGGACGGTGCGCACGCCGTCGTAGATCTCCGGGACGCCCCGGGTGACGCAGGAATCCTGGATCGAGACCTCGAGGCCGTGTGCGCCGCCATGGCTTCCCTCGGGGAGCCCCATCTCCGCCAGAATCGTCCAGAACGAGCGCACCCTCCGGCCCTCGTCGAAGTGCCGGAGGATGGAGTAACAGTTCTGGCAGGCTACGATCACCTCCTCCGCCCCCATAAGGTCGAGGTCGCGCTGCACCGTGTCGAACCGCCTCCGGAACTCCCCGGTCATGGCCATGAGCTTCAGCGGCTTCCCACAGCACTTGAGAAGTGCGCCGACGCCCTCCATGCGTTCGCGCAGGTACTGCCATGCCGCCAGGACGTGTCCCGGGGCGTAGGCCGACAGGCTGCACCCCGGGAAGAAGACGCGTTTCGCCCGCCCCTTTTTCGTGCCGACGGTACCGTCCGCCCCGACGGCGCGGCAGAAGAGGGGCGAGAAGGCCAGGCGCTGGTGAAAGCGCATGGTACGATGAAACGGGCGGGAGCTCGTCATCGGGTGCGTCGCGGTGCGAGGGCGATCAGCAACCATCCAAGGATGGTCGCGGCCCCGAGCGCCAGGTCGATCGTATCGAGCGGCAGACGATGCTGCATCAGCCCCTCGCGGACGATGGAGGCGGGCACGGAAAGGATGCGTTCTGTTCCCAGCAGGAGCCAGCAGAGCACGGGGACGGCGATCAGGCTGAACGTCGCCCCCGCGAGGGACCCGAACACACGGCGCAAAGGTCGGGTCCACGCCATGAGCAGGAAGAGAAGGGCCCAGAGCGCGAAGAAGGCCACCCCGAGGTTGACCCGCATCTCCAGCCAGAGGCTTTGAAAGAGCAGAACACAGAGGGCCATGCTCCACAGGAAGGCGTTGTACAGAGCCGCGAAACGGGGCATGGGGAGGTTTCCTAGGGGACCCTTCGAAAGATGACGGAGACGCGGGTCCCGTCCGGAGGCAGCACCTTGTCGTTGCCGAAGAACCGGACCTCGTCGCCCTGCGTCGTCCCGGAGGGGTAGGAGGCGTTGCTGGTGATGCCGACGGCACAGCTATCGAGGCACAGGATGCAGCCGGTGTGGAATGTCCTGGCGTTGTCCAGGTTGCCCCCGAACCGGATGTCCATGGGGCGCATGTCCTCCGGCTTCCCGGTTCGGATCGCATCGGCGAAGGGGATCTCCCTGTCGGATCCCTCCCAGGTCAGGAACACATCGAGCTTGTCGCCCTCTACCGCCTTCCCGTCCTTACTGGCCTTGGCCTGCATGTCCTGCATCGTCATGTTCTCCCCCGCCTTGGCCCCGATGTCCAAGAGCGCCTGATGGAAGGCTGCCTCGTTGGCGAGTCCGCGCAGGACCGACTTCTCCCCGTTGGAGCCGCCGGCGAAGACCACGCCGTGGCGGGTCGGGTTGGTGAAATATTTGCCGTTGACCTCGTAAATGTACCGGGCACTGTAATTCCACCACCCAATATCGGTATTGGTACTCATTTGTCAGAAGACAGAGACCCCTATTTG
>ERZ772968.1326-NODE-1326-length-11636-cov-4.393835_pt1 | contig 11636 bp, 5 predicted proteins | sample MGYA00580674_ERZ772968 | MGnify/ENA primary metagenome ERZ772968 (study PRJEB29015, sample SAMEA2737940) | human oral metagenome | biome: human oral; feature: human-associated habitat; material: dental | place: China | collected 2138 ...
GTGCCAGTACAAGATGCTTGTAGCGTCAGTACAAGGTGCTATGTACTGATGCTTTCGCCCAATATAGGCAAACTCGTCCATAAGACAATATAATTCTTTTTGATGATTTTTCTTGCGCCAATAGCCGCAACATAAAGCATATAAAAAGCCAATCAGCCAACCATGCAACCCACTTACACACAAGGCATAAGCCTGTGCGCCACTTGTTGAATTACCCAGCATTTATAACCTGCATGCAGCCTGTTAACATTCTTTTAGATAAAAATCGGCCAACATCACGCAAGTTTTCATATAATTGCAGTTTAAAAGGCAAACATCAAACAAAAAAGACGAATTATGAAGCAGTTACATTCATGGCTTGCAGGTGTGGGCGTTGTTGCCGCCGTATTCACATTCGTTGCTTGCCAAAACGACAAGGAAGAGGATACGCTATCGTATCCAACGGCCTTGGTGACCGTGAAGCCCAAGGCTTTGGACAACTCGTTCGTGTTGCAGCTCGACGATTCTACGCAATTAATACCCAACAAAATGAAGACTTCGCCCTACGGGTCGAAGGAAGTGCGGGCACTGGTGAACTATACCGTGGTGGAAGGGCCTAAGCCCCAAAAAGAAGATGGACGCGTAGACGAAAGAACATACGTGAACATTAACTGGCTGGACAGCATTCGCACCAAGGCAATGGTGAAGAACATGGGCGACGACAACGTGAAGGCCTACGGCAACGACCCTGTGGAAATTGTGAACGACTGGGTGAGCATTGCCGAAGACGGATACCTTACGCTGCGGTTTAGAACGCGATGGAGCAAAGGCCCTAAGCACACGCTGAACTTGGTGGCAACGCCTACGAAAGAATATCCCTATAAAGTGACACTCTACCACAACGCATACGGCGACCTGTTTGGGCAAATGGGCGACGGGCTTGTTGCCTTCCGATTGGCCGGACTGCCCGATACGGGGAAGAAATATGTGTGGCTAACGGTAGAATGGTACTCGTTCTCGGGAAAGAAAATGGCGAAATTTAAGTATGCAACACGTAAGGACAATGGCACGCCCAAAGGAAAGATGGCCATTCTTACCGCACCAGTACAGATTACAAGCGTAGACTAGGGACGTGCGGTTTTTTATCGGAGATAAGGAAAAGATAATCGTTAAGCGATTGCATGGCGGCGACAAATCCGCCATGCAAGACTTTTACACCCTTTACGCAGACTATCTTACCAGCGTGTGCGCTAGGTATATCGACAACGACGACGACCTAAAAGATGTGCTGCAAGACTGCATGGTGAAGATGCTCACCAGCATAGGCCAGTTCGACTATCGCGGGCCAGGCTCGCTGCAAGCATGGGCCACGCGCATCGTGGTTAACCAATCGTTGTCGTTCATCAAGCGAAAACGCACAGCGGCTATCGTGTCGCTAGATGTTGACCTGCCCGACGAACCGGGAAAAGACGACCCACCCATAGACCACATACCGCCCGAAGTTATCCACCAAATGGTGAGAGAACTACCCACGGGCTATCGAACGGTGTTTAACCTCTACGTTTTCGAGAACAAGAGTCACCAAGAAATAGCCCAACTTCTAGGAATAAAGAGAGATAGTTCGGCCTCGCAATTGCATCGCGCAAAAAACATGCTGGCCAAAAAGATAGAACAATATAACAAAACCACCCTTGCACAATGAACGAACAATGGAGAACTAACATGAGAGAGAAACTTGACGGGCACCGCCAAGCTGCTCCTCTGTTGTCGTGGGACGAGGTGGAACGCCGCGCCGCCGCGGTAGAAAAGTCGGCAAAGGTTGCCGCTTGGGGCCGTCGGGCTATGGCTGCCGCTGCTGTGGTGATATGCTTATGCGGCGTGGCCGCTACGCTGCTGTTGCTCAACAACGGGCAAAACGCACAACAAGTGGCCAACCTTGAACGCCATTATGCACCCCAACACAATACCACGAAACTTGCCAACAACACAAACGCTGCTGGACATTACACAGAAACAAGACAAGGAACGAACACAAACAACATGGCAGGTAGTTACAATAAGGCGAACTACTATGCCTGCGACAATAGGAACAACGTAAACACAAGCCACGGCACGAACCTATATGCTGCGGTGCCTGATGAGTACCAACAAAAGGCTACCCAACCGCAAACCGACATCATCGAAACCACGACCGATACCAAACAGCAAATAACAGACTACACCTCCAAAAACAGTACTGACAATGCCCCACGGGGGAAACAAACTACAACTACACAACCTAAGCGCACCGAGAACTTGCCTGTTGGGGTTACGCAAACCACAACAAAACCCGCAAAGGTTGCGGGCGCATGGATGGCCAAGGCCTACGTTTCGGGCGGAGCATTGGGCGCAAACAACAGCCAAATGCAACATCCCACATTGGCTACGGCACGCACTTACGGCGAAACTGCCGATGAGGCTGTCCGCAATAGCGAGTATGTGCGACTGGATAACGCATCGCCAACTGTGGAAACGAAGGCTCACCACAGGCAACCGCTAAGGGTTGGGGCTGCCGTGCGCTATGCGTTGAGCAACCGATGGAGCATAGATGCGGGCCTAACCTATGCGCGCCACCGTTCGGACATAACGCGCAAGATGGGCAACGTTGTGAACGAAACGCAACAAACGCTGCATTATCTGGGCGTGCCGCTGAACGTTAACTACCGCATTGCGGGCAATCGCCGCTTTAACGTGTATGCCGCTGCTGGCGTTATGGGCGAGAAACTGCTGAAAGGCAAACGAAAAACGGTTGCACAATACGAAGACATGCCCGACGACGTACAAACAGAATCTGTGAAGGAGGGCCGCGCCCAGCTGTCGGTAAACGCCGCCATCGGTGCTGAATACAAGATAGACGACAGGCTAAGCGTTTTTGCAGAGCCTGGCATAAGCCACTATTTTGACAATGGCAGCGAATTGTCTTCTATATATAAGGAGCGCCCCACAAACTTCAATCTCAATGTGGGCCTGCGTTTCTGCGTGAACAGGTAACACACATACTACGCTCGCTTATGGCTAAATGCCGATTGTAGTTGTATGCCTTTTACTGACATGAAAGAAATAATAGGTATGTTGATTGTTGGGATAACACACTGCTTATTGGGAGCAAGGCCGCATTCCACACCTTAGGTTGGGATGTGGCCTTCCGCATATTTATAACCAATCGGCCGTTAGACCGCTTACCTGTTATTTTAGTTTTTTCTATCGCTTCCTGTTCATCTTTCGTTTGCTTGTCGGCATATTGTCTGCCTTATTCTCTTGACGTAGTCCGCCACGTATTCAAGAATAAGGCAGACAATATGCTCAACAATACACAAAATCTGCACAGTCTCTAACGACCGACTGGGGTTTATAGGGTAAGGTACACAGCAAGTTGTACACAAAACAAAAAAGGCCATCGGCATAGCTGCCGATGGCCTTTAATTATGTATTCGCCTTGAAAGGCGGAGATTGGGCGGCGATATATGCGCGCTTACTCTTGCGTTGCCGCTTCTTTTTCAGAATAGTCGATAACGTTCTTGCGGTTGGCCTGCATGCGGTCGTACTCTTCTTTTGAGCCAACGATGATGCGTTCCCACTGACGAAGACCCGTTCCGGCAGGTACGAGGTGTCCGCAGATAACGTTTTCTTTCATTCCTTCGAGGCGGTCTACCTTTCCACGGATGGCAGCTTCGTTCAGCACCTTGGTGGTTTCCTGGAACGATGCGGCACTCATGAAACTCTTCGTTTGCAGGGCTGCACGGGTGATACCTTGCAATATCTGCGTTGAAGTGGCAGGCACGGCATCGCGAACTTGCACGGGACGGAGGTCGCGACGTTTAAGCGAAGAGTTCTCGTCGCGCAGACGGCGAGCGGTAACGATTTGACCGGCGCGCATGGTTTCGCTGTCGCCAGCATCGGTTACCACCTTCTTGCCCCAGATGCGGTCGTTCTCTTCCGAGAAGTCGAGCTTGTCTACCAACTCTTGTTCTAGGAAAGTGGTGTCGCCTGGGTCGTTGATTTGCACCTTGCGCATCATCTGGCGCACGATAATCTCGAAGTGCTTGTCGTTGATTTTCACACCTTGCAGGCGGTAAACGTCTTGCACCTCGTTAACGATATACTCTTGCACAGCCGTGGGACCCTTGATGGCAAGGATGTCGTTGGGCGTAATAACACCGTCGGAAAGCGGCGTACCAGCACGAACGGCATCGTGTTCTTGCACTAGGATTTGCTTAGAAAGGCTGACGAGATACTTCTTTTGGTCGCCCGTCTTGGAAGTAACGATGATTTCGCGATTACCACGCTTAACCTTACCCATAGTAACCTCGCCATCAATTTCGGAAACAACGGCAGGGTTTGAGGGGTTACGTGCCTCGAAGAGCTCGGTTACACGTGGCAAACCACCCGTAATGTCGCCTGCACCACCCACGGCACGAGGAATCTTAACGAGGGTTGTACCCGTTTTAACCTTTGCCCCATCTTCAACTACCACGTGGCCACCCACGGGGAAGTTGTACGTGCCCAACACTTCGCCATTAGCCGCCACGATGTCGCAAGTGGGCACCTTCGAACGGTCTTTGGCATCGGTGATAATCTTTTCGGTAAGTCCTGTGGTCTCATCAGTTTCTGCACGGAAGGTCACACCTTCTACAACGTCGTGGAACTTCAACGTACCAGCGTACTCGGAAACGATAACGGCGTTGAAGGGGTCCCACTTGGCAATGAGCGCGCCTTTCTTAACCACATCGCCATGTTTGTTGTAGAGCGATGCACCATAAGGAACGTTAAGCGTAGAGAGGACGATAGAGGTGTTGGGGTCGACGAAACGGATTTCGGCCAAACGGCTAACCACCATCTCGCAGTTGCGTTCGCCGTCTTCGCCATCTTCTACGAAAGGCACGGTGCGCAACTCGTCGAACTCGATACGCGAGTCGTTCTTTGCCACGATAGCGGCGTTGGCGGCTGCGTTACCAGCCACACCACCGGCGTGGAACGTACGAAGGGTAAGCTGCGTACCAGGCTCGCCAATGGCTTGGGCAGCGATAACGCCCACGGCCTCGCCCATTTGTACCATTCGGCTTGTGGCCAAGTTGCGGCCATAACACTTCATGCAGACGCCATGCTTGCTTTCGCAAGTGAGCACCGAGCGTATTTCAACACTCTCGATGGGCGAGTCGTCGATGATGCGGGCAATGGGTTCGGTAATTTCTTCGCCAGCCGAGATAATCAGTTCGCCCGTTGTGGGATGGATGATGTCGTGTACAGAAACACGGCCGAGGATGCGTTCGTAGAGCGTAGATATAATCTCGTCGCCGTTTTTAAGGGCGGTGCAAACCAGTCCGCGCAGCGTTCCGCAGTCTTCCTCGTTGATAATCACATCGTGCGACACGTCAACCAAACGGCGGGTGAGGTATCCGGCATCGGCCGTCTTCATGGCCGTGTCGGCAAGACCCTTACGCGCACCGTGCGAAGAAATAAAGTATTCTAGCACCGACATACCCTCCTTGAAGTTAGAGAGGATGGGGTTTTCGATAATCTGTTGTCCTTCGGCACCTGCCTTTTGCGGCTTGGCCATCAATCCACGCATACCCGAGAGCTGCTTAATCTGGTCTTTCGAACCACGGGCACCCGAGTCGAGCATCATGAACACGGCGTTAAAGCCTTGGTCGGCCTCGGTCATCTGTTTCATCAACACATTACCTAAGTCGTTGTTTACGTGTGTCCACGTGTCGATTACCTGGTTATAACGTTCGGTATCAGTAATGAAACCCATGTTATAGTTTTCGGTAATCTGGCGTACTTCCTCGTGACCGCGCTCAACAATCTCTTCTTTCTCGTTCGGGATGATGATGTCGTCGAGGTTGAACGAAAGTCCGGCAACGTATGCCATGCGGTAACCCAAGTTCTTGATACCATCGAGGAATTCGCAAGCGCGAGCCATACCCACACTCTTAATAACGTCGGCGATGATGCCACGCAGGGTTTTCTTCGAGATAATTTCGTTGAAATAGCCCACCTCGTCGGGGATGATGCCGTTTACGATAACGCGACCCACAGAGGTTTCTACCATTCGGGGTTGCAGTTTACCGTCAACAAGGTCGGTTACAACTACCTTAACGGGCGCGTGCAAGTCGCAGCGGCCTTCGTTATGGGCGATGATTGCCTCTTCGGGTCCGTAGAAAGTAAGTCCAGAACCCTTTGCACCTGGGCGTATCTTGGTGATGTAATATAGTCCAAGCACCATGTCTTGCGAAGGCACGGTGATAGGCGCACCGTTGGCAGGGTTAAGGATGTTGTGGCTTTGCAGCATCAACACCTGTGCCTCGAGAATGGCCTCGTTGCTCAATGGAAGGTGAACGGCCATCTGGTCGCCGTCGAAGTCGGCGTTGAACGCAGTACAAGCCAAGGGGTGTAGCTGAATGGCCTTACCCTCGATAAGCTTGGGTTGGAAGGCCTGAATACCCAAACGGTGAAGCGTAGGCGCACGGTTGAGCAGCACGGGGTGGCCCTTCATCACGTTTTCTAGGATGTCCCAGATAACGGGTTCGCGGCGGTCTACAATCTTCTTGGCACTCTTTACCGTCTTAACGATGCCGCGCTCGATGAGCTTGCGGATGATGAACGGCTTGTAAAGTTCGGCAGCCATGAGTTTGGGCAAACCGCATTCGCCCATCTTCAATTCGGGACCAACGACGATAACCGAACGTGCTGAATAGTCTACACGCTTACCCAAAAGGTTTTGGCGGAAACGTCCGGCCTTACCTTTAAGCGAATCGGAGAGCGATTTAAGCGGTCTGTTGCTCTCGCTCTTCACGGCCGAACTCTTGCGCGAGTTGTCGAAAAGGCTGTCGACGGCCTCTTGCAACATACGTTTTTCGTTGCGGAGGATAACCTCGGGAGCCTTAATCTCGACCAGACGTTTCAGACGGTTGTTACGGATGATAACGCGACGATAGAGGTCGTTGAGGTCGGAGGTGGCGAAACGGCCACCATCCAGCGGCACGAGCGGGCGCAATTCGGGCGGGATAACGGGGATAATCTTGAGAATCATCCACTCTGGGCGGTTGATTTCGGTGCTAGAACGGAAAGCTTCTACCACCTGCAAGCGTTTCAGAGCCTCGGTTTTACGTTGTTGGCTGGAGTCGTTATTGGCGCGGTCGCGCAGTTCGTAAGACAATGCGTCGAGGTCTAGGCCTGCCAAGAGGTCGTACACGGCCTCGGCACCCATCTTAGCAATGAACTTGTTGGGGTCGGAGTCGTCGAGGAACTCGTTGTTGGGGTCTACCTGCGTTTCGAGAATGTTGAGGTACTCGTCTTCGGAAAGCAAGTCCATTTGGTGCGAGCCGTTAAGGTCTTCGCCTTCGCTATCCTTGCGGCCTTCTAGCACACCAGGCTTGATAACGATGTACTTTTCGTAGTACACCACGGTATCGAGTTTCTTTGTGGGCAAGCCTAAGAGGTAGCCAATTTTGTTGGGAAGTGAACGGAAGTACCAGATATGAGCCACGGGTACCACGAGTTCGATATGTCCCGAACGTTCGCGGCGCACCTTTTTCTCGGTTACTTCAACGCCGCAACGGTCGCAAACAATGCCCTTATAGCGTATGCGCTTGTACTTTCCGCAGGCACATTCGTAATCCTTCGTAGGACCGAAGATGCGTTCGCAGAAAAGACCATCGCGTTCGGGCTTGTATGTACGGTAGTTAATGGTTTCGGGTTTGGTAACCTCACCATACGAATTTTCCAAGATTTCTTCGGGCGAAGCCAATCCGATGGTAATCTTCGTGAAATTGTTCTTTACCTTTGTATCTTTCTTAAAAGCCATTTTACTTTTTCAATTAAGGGTGTGAATTAATCCATCTTGATGCTCAATCCCAGACCGCGAAGCTCGTGCAGCAGCACATTGAGCGACTCGGGGATGCCTGGTGTGGGCATCGGCTCGCCTTTGACGATTGCCTCGTAAGCCTTGGAACGGCCAACAACGTCGTCGGACTTGATGGTGAGGATTTCTTGAAGGATGTGACTTGCACCGAAGGCCTCGATGGCCCAAACCTCCATTTCTCCGAAACGCTGTCCACCAAACTGCGCCTTACCACCAAGCGGTTGCTGCGTGATGAGCGAGTATGGACCGATGGAGCGGGCGTGCATCTTGTCTTCAACCATGTGGCCAAGCTTCAAGAAGTAAGTTACGCCCACGGTAGCAGGCTGGTCGAACTTCTCGCCCGTTTCGCCATCGTAGAGGTAAGTAGAGCAGAGACGGGGCAGTTCGGCCTTGTCTGTCCACTCGGAAAGGTCTTCAAGGTGGGCACCGTCGAAGATAGGTGTTGCGAATTTCAAGCCTAACTTCTTACCGGCAGCACCGAGGATGGCCTCGAAAATCTGTCCCAAGTTCATACGCGAAGGCACACCCAAGGGGTTTAGCACGAGGTCGACAGGACGTCCGTCTTCGAGGAACGGCATGTCTTCCATGCGCACCACCTTCGACACGATACCCTTGTTACCATGTCGTCCGGCCAATTTGTCGCCCACGCCAATCTTACGTTTCTTGGCAACATACACCTTGGCCATTTGGAGAATGCCCGAAGGCAGTTCGTCGCCGATGGTGATGGCGAACTTGCGACGCTTAAGCTCGGCATCCAGCAGTTTGTACTTGCGGATGTAGTTCATGATGAGCTTTTGTATCAAGTCGTTCGTATGGGCATCATCGGTCCAGTCGTTAGACTGAATGCCATCGTATTCCAAGTTCTTGAGCGCGGCCGCCGTGAACTTGCTACCCTTATTGATAATTTCTGCACCCGTGTAGTCTTTAACGCCTTGCGACACCTTGTCTTCGGTGAGTTCGAGGAGTTTGTCTACCAGGATGTCTTTGAGGTCTTCGTTCTTAGCCTCGTATTCTTCGTCTATCTTGGCAAGGATAACCTTGTCTTGTTTCTTCGAGTCGCGGGTCTTAATGGCACGCGAGAACAATTTCTTGTCGATAACAACGCCACTGAGCGAAGGGTTGGCTTTAAGCGACGAGTCTTTAACGTCGCCGGCCTTGTCGCCGAAGATGGCACGAAGGAGTTTTTCTTCGGGCGAGGGGTCGCTCTCTCCCTTAGGCGAAATCTTACCGATGAGGATGTCGCCTGGTTCGATACGTGCACCAATGCGCACCACGCCGTTGTCGTCGAGGTCTTTGGTGGCCTCTTCGCTCACGTTGGGGATGTCGCTGGTAAACTCTTCCACACCACGTTTGGTTTCGCGAACGTCGAGCGAATACTCGTCTACGTGAACCGAAGTAAGCACGTCGTCGCGCACCAAACGCTCGGAAAGCACGATGGCATCTTCGTAGTTGTAACCCTTCCACGGCATGTAAGCCACAAGGAGGTTACGGCCCAAGGCCAATTCACCATTCTCGGTGGCATAGCCTTCGGTAAGGATGTCGCCTGCCTTAACACGTTGTCCCTTCACGCAGATGGGGCGAAGGTCGATGGTCATGTTTTGGTTTGTACGGCGGAACTTGGGTACGCGGTATTCTTTCAGTGCGGGTTCGAAACTTACATACTCTTCGTCTTCTGTACGATCGTATAGAATACGGATGGTGGTGGCGTCTACATAGTCGATAACGCCATCGCCTTCGGCCGTAATCATGGTACGCGAGTCTTCGCAAACTTGTTTCTCCAAGCCCGTACCTACAATGGGTGCATCGTTGTGGAGCAGGGGCACTGCCTGGCGCATCATGTTACATCCCATCAGCGCGCGGTGACCGTCGTCGTGCTCCAAGAAAGGAATAAGACCTGCCGATACCGACGCAATCTGCTGTGGCGACACGTCCATGAGGTCTACCTCGGCGGGTTCCACCACGGGGAAGTCGGCATCTTGGCGACACTTTACCACATCGCGGATAAAGGTTCCGTCTTCGTTCAGCGGCGCGTTGCCCTGTCCGATGATGTGGTCTTCTTCCTCTTCGGCCGTAAGATACACCAAGTGCTTGTTGTCGAGGTCTACCACACCGTTAGTAACCTTGCGATATGGGGTTTCGATAAAGCCTAGTTCGTTGATGTTGGCGTAAACGCAGAGCGAGGAGATAAGTCCGATGTTAGGACCTTCGGGGCTCTCGATGGGGCAAAGGCGACCATAGTGCGTGTAGTGAACGTCGCGCACCTCGAAACCAGCACGCTCACGAGAAAGACCACCAGGACCGAGAGCCGAAAGGCGGCGCTTGTGCGTTACCTCGGCAAGGGGGTTGGTTTGGTCCATGAATTGCGAGAGGGGGTTGGTGCCGAAGAACGAGTTGATAACGCTAGAAATGGTTTTGGCGTTAATCAAGTCGGTGGGTGTGAACACCTCGTTGTCGCGTACGTTCATACGTTCGCGAATGGTGCGGCTCATACGGGCCAATCCGATAGAGAACTGGTTGGCCAGTTGTTCGCCCACGGTGCGCACGCGGCGGTTGCTCAAGTGGTCGATGTCGTCAACGGTAGCGTTCGAGTTAACCAGCTGAATGAGATACTTGATAATCTCGATAATATCGTCTTTGGTTAGCACGCGCGTATCCATATCCGTGTCCAAGCCAAGCTTTTTGTTGATGCGGTAGCGGCCTACTTCGCCCAAGTCGTATCGCTTGTCGGAGAAGAAAAGGTTTTGGAACACTTCTCTTGCACTGGCATCATCGGCAGGGTCGGCGTTGCGGAGCTGACGATAGATGTAGAGCACAGCCTCTTTTTCAGAGTTGCTGGGGTCTTTGGCCAACGTGTTGAAGATGATGGAGAACTTGTTTGCAGCATCTGCATCCTTGTGTAGCAACACGGTAGACACGCCGCTGTCGAGAATTTCGCCAACGTTTTCTTCCGTTATCTCCGTTTCGCGCTCCATAATCACCTCGTTGCGCTCGATAGATACAACTTCGCCCGTATCTTCGTCAACGAAGTCTTCGTTCCAACTTTTCAGCACACGAGCAGCCAGGCGTTTGCCAAGAGCATCCTTCATGTTCTTCTTGTTCACCTTAACCTCTTCGGCAAGGTCGAAGATTTGCAGGATGTCGCGGTCGTTTTCGTAGCCGATGGCACGCAACAGCGTGGTTACGGGCAACTTCTTCTTACGGTCGATGTAGGCATACATCACATTGTTGATGTCGGTAGCGAACTCAATCCACGAACCTTTGAAGGGAATGATACGCGCCGAATAGAGCATCGTTCCGTTGGCGTGCACGCCTTGACCGAAGAAAACGCCGGGCGAGCGGTGCAGCTGCGACACGACAACGCGCTCGGCACCGTTGATAACAAAGGTACCGTTAGAGGTCATATAGGGAATTGTACCCAAGAAAACGTCTTGGATAAAGGTGCCGAAATCTTCGTGGTCGGGGTCGGTGCAGTATAGCTTCATCTTAGCCTTCAAAGGCACGCTATACGTAAGTCCGCGTTCAAGACACTCGTCGATGGTGTAACGCGGCGGGTCGATATAGTAGTCAAGGAACTCAAGAACGAAATTGTTCCGTGTGTCGGTTATGGGGAAATTCTCAGCGAATACCTTATACAAACCGTCGTTCTTGCGTTCCTCGGGGGGCGTGTCTAACTGTAAGAAGTCTTTGAAAGACTTTAACTGCACATCGAGGAAATCCGGATAGGGCATCGGATTGTGAACGCTGGCGAAATTTA
>ERZ772968.1329-NODE-1329-length-11625-cov-4.335004_pt1 | contig 11625 bp, 7 predicted proteins | sample MGYA00580674_ERZ772968 | MGnify/ENA primary metagenome ERZ772968 (study PRJEB29015, sample SAMEA2737940) | human oral metagenome | biome: human oral; feature: human-associated habitat; material: dental | place: China | collected 2138 ...
ACCCGAGAATCAGGCGGTGAGGCTGCGATGACATCCAGTGACCTTCGGAGGGAAGCATGAAAGACAACAAGCATTCCGTCGCGGACATCGAGACGACCGACGCCGACTTCGCAGCCGTCGAGGTGGAGGACGAGGTCCTCGACCAGACAACGGACAAGTCCTACTCGCAAGGACAGTTGGTCCGCCGTCGCTTTTTCCACCACAAAGGCGCGATGATCTCCTTCGTCGTCTTCATCTTCATCGTTCTTGTGGCCTTCACGTCGATCGGGTACGGGCCGATACCGGGATGGTGGAAGTACAACTACTCGGACGTCTATCCAATTATCAACGAAGGGCGTCCCACCCTCGGATTCTTCCACCTGGGCGAGCATCCTTTCGGGCAGGACTCCGTCGGCAAGGACTACTTTGCGTTGACCATGAGAGGAACGCAGAACTCGATCATCATTGCCTTCGTCGTCGGGCTCGTCGGAACCCTCATCGGCACATTCGTCGGGGCCATCGCCGGTTACTACCGCGGATGGGTCGAGGCGGTCCTCATGCGTTTGACCGACCTGTTCATCGTCATTCCGCTGCTCGTTCTGGCCGCCGTCGTCGGCCGAATGACGGGAGAATTCGGAATCGTCTTCCTGGCTTTCATGCTTGGAATCCTCTGTTGGACGGGCCTGGCGCGCCTTGTTAGAGGCGAAGTCCTTTCTTTGCGAGAACGGGAATTCGTCTCGGCCGCGCGGGCGCTCGGAGCATCGGGGCGGCGCATCATCGTCCGGCACATCCTTCCCAACTGCCTGGGAACGATTATCGTGTCGGCGACGCTCCTTATCGCCTCGGCCGTGCTGCTGGAAACCGCCCTATCCTTCCTCGGATACGGTGTGAAGGCACCTGACACATCACTCGGCCTGCTTATCAGCGAGTATCAGGTTTCATTCACCACCCGTCCGTGGCTCTTCTTCGCTCCGGCGTCGGCGATTCTCATCTTCGCCCTGAGCGTCAACTTCATCGGCGACGGTTTGCGCGATGCGTTCGATCCTCGCCAGAGTGGAAAGGTGTCCTAGTGTCGGATAAGAAGGAACGTTTCTTCCACCGTCTTACCGCGGAGTCTGAACTCGACGGGGGCAACGTGATCGAAGTCCAAGAGATTTCCTCGGATCCCGTTCTGTCCTTCAAAGACCTTGACGTCCAGTTCAAAACGGAGTTTGGGCGTGTTCACGCCGTGCGAGGAGTGAGCATCGACGTCATGCCCGGCGAGGTTGTGGCCCTCGTAGGCGAGTCCGGTTCGGGCAAATCGGTCACATCAACCACCGCGCTCGGCCTCCTGCCCGGGAACGCGACGATCGACGGCGACGTCACCGTGGCGGGCCAAAAGGTGCGGGGCTTGGGCCTGCGGGGCTTGCGCAACCTGCGCGGTAAGGACGTGGCCATGGTGTTCCAGGAGCCCATGACCGCCCTCAACCCCGTGCTGACCATCGGGCGGCAAATGACGGAGGCGCTCGAGCAACACGGGATCGCTTTCGGGGCCGCGGCGAGCAAACGGGCGGCTGAGCTGCTCGAGATGGTTGGATTGAACGACGCCGAAGCCCGGATCAAGCAATATCCGCATCAGCTTTCCGGCGGCCAGCGCCAGCGCGTGGTCATCGCCATGGCGATCTCGTGCAATCCGAAGGTCATCATCGCCGACGAGCCGACCACCGCCTTGGACGTCACGGTGCAGGCAGACATTCTCGACCTGTTGCGCTCGCTCAAAGATAAGCTCAACACCGGCATACTCCTCATCACCCATTCGATGGGCGTCGTTGCGGACATGGCCGACACCGTCCACGTGATGTTCAAGGGGAATATCGTTGAGTCGGGCTCGGTGGACGCTGTGCTCAATCACCCGGAGCACCCCTATACGCAAAGATTGCTGCGTGCGGTGCCCCATTTGGGGCGAGGCCGAGCACAATTCGGCTTTGACGAGTCGCGTGACGAGTCCATCGACCTTTCCGAAACCGTTCTCAAGACGACGGATCTCTCCATCGAGTACGAGCGGCACGGCAAGGAGCCTTTCCGCGCCGTGGACGGGGTGTCCTTCGACGTCGCCCGCGGCGAAATAGTGGGCCTCGTGGGCGAATCGGGTTCGGGCAAATCGACGATCGGCAAATGCGTGCTGGGGCTGGTTCCCGCCGTGGGCGGGAGCGTCGAAATTTTCGGCAGAGACCTTCTGGGGATGTCCAAAGCAGAAGCTCAGGCTGCCAGGAAGATGCTGGGAGTCGTCTTCCAAGATCCCGCCGCTTCTCTCAATCCGCGTTTCCCGATCGGCGACTGTATCGCCGAGCCGTTGGTGGTTCACCGTGAAGGAGATAAGATCCAGCGGCAGCGACGCGTATACGAACTTCTTGACGCGGTCAGCCTTCCGCGTTCGACATTCAACCGCTTCCCGCACGAGCTTTCCGGCGGTCAGCGTCAGCGCGTATGCATCGCCCGAGCCCTGGTTCTCAAGCCCAGTCTTCTCATCGCCGACGAGCCGACGTCGGCCCTCGACGTTTCCGTGCAGGCCCAAGTGCTGACGATGCTCTCTGATCTTCAGCGTGACTTCGGCTTCGCCTGCCTGTTCGTCTCTCACGACCTCGCCGTGGTGGACATGCTGGCCCACCGGGTCGTGGTGCTCCAGAACGGAAAGATCGTCGAACAGGGGTTGCGTACATCCGTTTTGCATGATCCGCACCAGGAATACACGAAGAGGCTCTTGGCCGCGGCGCCCGTTCCCGAACCGGAGGAGCAACGCCACAGGCGCGAAGAACGTCACACATTGCTTCGTTCCTTCGGCGAGGAGGTCACCGAGCTCAAGCTATAGGCCGGATTTTGATCCGCGAAGGCGGACAGACTCGTCATGGCAGCCGGCGGAAGCCGGCGGGGGCTGATTCACCTTGGCAAAAGGGATAGATAACTTGCCACGGGGACGAGGGCCTTCAAGGGTTGAGGGCCTGCCTGATCCCCTCGGCGAGGAGTGCGATTCCAGCTGCCAATATGCAGGCTGAAACGGGTGAAAGACGGCGCGAGTAGCCGGTGTCGTTGCTGCTGTTGCCACACTCGTCGGCGCCAGTGCCGTTGACGGTGCACGTGCTGTTGCCCTTGTCTTTGCCGGTGGTGAAGAAATCGGCGGCTTTACCCTGTTTCGCCGCCTCCTTGTGTGCAGAGTCGATCGCAAGCCTGGCCTGCAAAGGCGTTGCCCATTGAAGACTGGCCTTTGGCCTGAGCGCCGGTTCGGGCCGATACGCCTGCCGCGAGGGTCCAAAGCCACCCCGCGAAGAATCCGTCTTGCGATTCCACCGATCGCTCCGCTTGATGGACCGCGGGTAGCAGGCCACGGCGTCGCTGCCTTGCCCGCTGAGAATCTCCAATCCCAACTTCGATACGTGACCGGTGTACTCCTCCCAGGGGATGCGCACCGTGCGAATCCAGTTCTGTAAGGTGATGCCCTCGTCGTCGAGAAGCACGTAGGGTCGAAAGTAGAAGACGTAAGCCAGAGCGAGGATACCGGAGGCGATGAGCGTAGGCGGAATGAGCGATGCCCGTGCCGAATCCATCACACTCGCCGCCTCGATAAAGATGGCGAAAGCGACTAGCAACGAGCCTTTGACGGCCTGCTGGGAATTGCGCAGATGGAAGCGAACGGCGGGCATGGGCAGATTGTCTCACAGGCCTGCGCATGGTCTGTCACACATTCATCCTTATAAGGCTATTCCCAACCTACACGCGTAGGATATTCGATGGCGTATCGTGCGCCCGCGCAAGTAAACGGCAGCGGAGGAAGAATCCGGTGCAAGCGCGTCGAGTTAGGACAAGTATTCATTGAGAACGCGTTATGACCTGCGAAACGTCGCCATTGTGGCGCACGTCGACCACGGCAAGACAACACTGGTCGATGCCATGCTGTGGCAGTCGGGCGCTTTCGGCGAACGAGCCACCGTCGAGAAGACGGGGGAGCGGGTCATGGATTCCGGCGATCTAGAACGTGAGAAAGGCATCACGATCCTCGCGAAGAACACGGCGATCCACTACACGGGCCCCTCGGCCGCCAAGTTCAACGCCCCCGAGGGAGTGACGATCAACGTCATCGACACCCCGGGGCACGCCGATTTCGGCGGGGAAGTCGAACGCGGACTGTCGATGGTCGACGGCGTCGTCCTGCTCGTTGATGCTTCGGAAGGCCCGCTGCCCCAAACCCGGTTCGTCCTGCGCAAAGCGCTCGAGGCGAAGCTTCCGGTCATCACTGTGGTCAACAAGGTCGACCGCCCCGATGCCAGAATCGACGAGGTAGTCAATGAAGCTCAGGATCTGCTTCTCTCGCTTTATTCCGACCTTGACGACCCCGACGATTCGGTGCTCGATCAGCTTTTGGAGATTCCCGTCATATTCTGCGCTGCAAAGGCGGGGTATGCCGATACGCTCCGTCCGGAGGACGGGGAACTGCCTGCCAACCGCGATTTGGAGCCGCTTTTTGAAGCGATCTTGCACTATATTCCCGCCCCTGTATATGACGGCGAAGCAGGCCTTGTCGCCCAGGTGACCAACCTTGACGCTTCGCCGTTCCTCGGGCGGCTCGCGCTGATGAGGGTGTACTCGGGCGAATTGAAAAAGGGAGCCTGGGCTGGGCTTTCACGCAAAGACGGAACCCTTGAGCGCGTGCACATTTCCGAGCTGCTCGTGACCAACGGATTGACTCGCGAGCCGGCGCAAAGCGCTTATGCGGGCGACATCGTCGCAATTGCGGGTGTCGAAGACATCACGATCGGCGACTGCCTGGTGGATATGGATGATCCTCGCCCGCTGCCGCCGATTCACGTCGACGATCCCGCGATTTCCATGACGGTGGGCATCAACACCTCGCCTTTGGCCGGCAAGGTAAAAGGGCACAAACTGACTGCGCGCCAGGTCAAAGACCGGCTCGACGCGGAACTTATCGGCAATGTCTCGATCAGGGTGCTGCCCACGGACCGCCCCGACCAGTGGGAGGTCCAAGATCGCGGAGAGCTCGCATTGGCGGTTCTCATTGAGCAAATGCGGCGCGAAGGGTTCGAATTGACGGTGGGCAAGCCGCAGGTTGTCACGAAAACAGTCGATGGCAAGGTGCACGAGCCCATGGAGCGCACCACGATCGACGTTCCCGAGGAGTACCTCGGCGCGGTCACACAGATTATGGCGGCGCGCAAGGGGCGGATGGAAACCATGTCTAATCACGGTTCGGGATGGGTGCGCATGGAATTCGTCGTGCCGGCCCGGGGAATGATCGGCTTCCGTTCGCAATTCCTCACGCACACGAGGGGAACCGGCATCGCTTCTTCCATCGGCGACGGGTACGCGCCGTGGGCGGGGCCAATCGAATCGCGGGCGACGGGCTCGCTCGTTTCCGATCGGCTAGGCCAGGTCACCGCCTACGCTCTGCAAAAACTGGAGGATCGAGGGACGTTCTTCGTCGAGCCAGGTCAGGAGGTGTACGAGGGGCAGGTTGTAGGGGAGAATCCCCGCGACGAAGACATGGACGTCAACGTCGTTCGCGCCAAGGAGATGACCAATATGCGTTCAGCCACGGCCGACGTCTTCGAAACTCTTCAGGCTCCTCGGAAGCTGACGTTGGAGGAATCCATCGAATTCGCGGCCGACGATGAATGCATCGAAGTCACGCCCGAGGCGGTGCGCATCCGCAAGGTCATCCTCGGCGCACAGGAGCGATATAGGGCCAATGCGCGAGCCCGGAGGGGAAAGTGACGATGCGCAAAGCGGCACAGATGATACTCGGTCTACTCGGCGGGGCGGTGGTAGGAATTTTGGCGACCATCGTCCATGCCGGACCGGTAGACATGCCAATCGTCGGGCTGGTTTTGTCATCCGCGATCGTGGCCACGGGCGCCTGGTTCATGATCGAATGCGGATGGATCACCGCTTGGCTTGCCGCTGCCGTTGGCGTCGCAGGGACAGCGGTGTGGCTCCTCATGTACCCACCGAGCAATGACTCGTTTGTCTCAGCCGATCAGTGGGTGTCGCAATTCTGGCTGTTTCTTGCACCTGTCTCCGCAATTGTTCCCGCTGGGTGGGTTCGTGCCCGCCGGGGAGAAGAAGGAAAGGATCCATCGTGACTCAAGAGCCCGAGAACCCCGATGCTCCCGATTTGTCCGCAGCGCACGGCGGTAGTCCCAGAGACGGCAAGCGGGAAGACGACGCACGAACCAACGACTCGAGTTCGGACCAAGACGCCGTGAAGGACACCGGCGATTCTAGTTATGATCCGGATATCACGGCCACGATTCCCGTCGTGAGGCCCAAAGGGGCGAAGGGATCGAAGAAGAAGGCTTCTAAGGCGGCCAGAGGCACGTCCAAGGGAAGTGTGGCCAAAGGTGGCTCAAATGCGGAAGGCAGGGCTAAAGGCGCGTCGAAGTCGGAAGGCGCAGCCAAAGTGGCGTCTAAATCCGGGGACGCGGCCAAAGGTATGTCCTCGGAGGATCTGGCTAGAGGCACGTCGAAGTTGGAGAACGCTGTTAAAGGCGTATCTCAGTCCGGGGGCGCGGCTGAAGCTGCATCCAAGGCGAGAGACGCAGCTAAAGGTGCGCCACAATCGAGCGGCGAGGCGGGTGCCAAAGTTGCTGACAACGTTGCGGACGCGCTCAAGAGCACGGCGGGAGTCGGCAAAGCCAGAGGCGACGATGCCGCTGCAACTGATCGCGAGACTGGAGCTGCGGATGTGGCTGCGGCCAAACGTGTGACCGCAGGCGCGGATGCTTCTACGTCCGATCGTGTTGCCCCAGGTGCGGATGCCGCGACGGACGTCGGTGTGGCTACGGCCGCCGATAAAGCCGGGATAGGTGCGGGTGCCTCTGGCAAGGCTGGTCAAGCTGGTACCTCTGGCAAGTCAGGCCAGACGTCGGCTCCCCGTGAGGCCAACGTCGCTGGTCAAGCTGGTGTCTCCGGCAGATCTGGCAAAGTGGATCAGGCTGCTCGCGGGATTTCCAGCGAAACTGGAACTTCCGGCATGGCCAAGCGCGATGATGCGGTTGAGGTCGCCGGAGCCGGAGCCGCTGGCGTGGCGAGGATCGCTGGCAAGGCTGGGAACACGCCTGAAGCGGATGCCCGGTCTGAAGCAACCCGTGCCAAATCTGAAGAAACCGGCAAGGCCCGAGCAGCTGAGGAAGTTGCCAAACCAGAAAAGGCCAAAGAGACGACGTCAAAGGATGCGTCTTCTCTTTCCACACCTTCGCCCGCTATTTCCTCGTCTTCTGCATCTATTCCTTCGTCTTCTGCATCGTCCGTTCCCGGTTCGCCGACGGGCCGGGAACCGGCCGGTCCCAATGCGCCGTCGATGCCAGAGGCGGCAGAACCGAAACCCGCGCCTTCGACGAGACCCGAATTTGGGGCCTCGAAACAGCGACCAAAAGCGACGGATACCGGTTTGGCCGCGACCGGGCAAGTTCGAGGCGAAGCGTCCGGTGCTTCAGGCGACGCCAAGGCCGGTGAGATATCTGTTGGAGCTCCTGATTCTTCCGCCGACGCCTCCCTGACGGATGGCTTGGCCGCGCGGGTGGGAAGGGACGTCGCCGAGCCGAGCGCTACTGCGGCCCCTCGCTCTGACGAGCACCGCCACACTCGCGATGTACGCGTCCGCGAGGAGAACCGTCGTGAAGAAAGACGTCGTGAGGAGAACCGCAGCGACGAGCGCCCTCATCAAAGGAACGCCCATGAAGAGAGCCGTCGCCAATACGGTAAAGACGTTCACGCCGACCGTCGAGAACATGCCGACCAGGCCATTCGCGGTGACGAAACCTCTCTTCCGGGCAGCTTGGACAGCGGCGACGACACTGCCACGATTCCCGCGGTCAAACGATTTCCGTCTTCGGTGGGTCCCATCGGGTCCGCCGGAGTCTCCGTTGGATCCGTCAAGGGCTCTGTTCCCGCGGAAGACCGAACAGAAAAGCCGCAAGGTGGCGGTGATGCCTCTGCCGACGCCGTTGAGAAAAACTCACGGACGGCCCACACCGGTGCTTTAGGCGACGCGAAGGGTACTTTTAACGACGCGAAGATTCTCCCCGATTCGCCGATTGCGTCAAATCTCAATGATATTCCGGCCCCCGAAGCGCCCTCGGAATTTTCCGATTCCGCGATTTCCCGGGACGCAGGAGCTGCTCAGGGATCAACGACGACTTCCGATTTGTCGGTTGATTTAGGTTCTGCCGCCGTTTCGCGTGCGACAGTCTCCGGTACGAGGGAAGCTCCGGATGCGAATGCCTCGGCCACGGGGACACTGTCGAGTACCGGATCTGCGTCAGATACTGAGGTTGCTTCTGATGCGACGGCTGCCTCTGACACATTCGCCGATATTCCTGCTCGTTCGGATATTGATGTTCCGTTGGCTCCGCCGAGAATGGATGCCTCCTCGGATACGCGCGCTTTCGACGCTTCCTCTGACAGGGCTGCACTTGATGCCATCGCTTCGAGCATGCCGGACTCCGCGGGGTCGCCGGCCGATTCGACGGCGGAGGCGCCGTCCTCCGATGCGCGCGAAGAAGACGAGGCTGGCTCTTTCTCGAGGTCTGCCGCCTGGGCGGGCCTTGTCGAACCCGTCGCACCCGGCTCGGGAGAAGCGGAGGCCGAATCGGCCACTCCCGCCGGAACTTCGGAGGTCGCCGATCCATCGCATCCGCGGGAAACCACGCCTGAACGTTCCTCAGAAGAAGGCTCACACAACCGTCCCGAGAAAGTCCAGACGGAATTTGCGGAAGAGGAGCGAGCGCAGTTTCCGGAGAAAGCCCGGGCAAAGAGCCTAGAGAAGGTAAAGAGCCTAGAGAAGGCACGGGCGAAGCGCCCGGAAAAGGCTCGGCAGAAGCGGTCGGCGCTGATCTGGGTTGCCGCGGCAGCGCTCATTTTCGGGATTGTTTACGTGGGAATCGCCTTCTACTTCTCGGACAAGATTCCCAGCAATACCACCGTTGCGGGAGTGAAGGTCGGCGGCATGTCTCGCGAGGATGCCGCGGCCAAGCTCAAATCCCAGCTTTCAAGCCGTCTATCGGGGCCTGTCAAGGTATCGATTGGCGGCAAGGAGCAAACCTTCGAGCCGTCGTCGGTCGACGCGAAGTTCAATGAGCGTGCCACCGTCGATTCCCTCGCTGGCTTCTCGCTCAATCCGGTTCGCATATGGGACAACATGACCGGAGGGTCGGATGTTGCTCCCACCGTCGATGTGAACGAATCCAAGATGAAGGCAACCGTCGATAGCATGGTCAAGGAATCGGTTACCGAGCCGATTGACGCATCGATAAAATTTGTGGGAATCAAGCCCAAGGTAACCAAGGCTCACAAGGGCGTGTCGCTCAACCGTGATGAGTCGGTCAAGAAGATTACCGAGACCATGCTTGACGGGAAGACGATCGTTCTGCCGGTCGAAGAAAAGGAACCCGAGATCAAGGACTCTCAGGCCCAAGAAGCCCTCACGAAATTGGCCAAGCCGCTTGTTTCTGGCAATCTCACGGTCAAGGTCGATTCGACGCCCGTCTCCGTTACGCCAAAGCAGCTCGCTTCGGTGGCTACCTTTGTGAAAAAGGATGGTGAGCTGAAGATCAAACTCGATGCGGAGAAATTGGGCGACATCGTGCGCAAGGCTGCTCCTTCCAAGCTCAAGGAAGGCAAGGATGCCAAGATCGAGATTGTCAACCACACGACTCCGAAGATCAGTCCCTCGGAAGACGGCGTTGGCGTTGATGAGGCCAAGCTCGCCGAGTCGGCGGCCGAAGCAGCGACGACGGGGGACCGCACTGTCGAGGTTACGACGAAGTCTGTTCCAGCGAAGTTCACGACGGAAGACGCCCAGAAGATGGGGGTGAAAGAAGTTGTCTCCTCCATTGAAACCCCGCTGACCAATGATGCGATCCGCACAACGAACCTCAAGGTTGGCACGGAAAAGGTCGCGAACACGCTCGTCAAGCCTGGCGAGGAGTTTTCGTTGCTCAAAACGCTTGGGCCCATCGATAAAGCTCACGGCTTCGTCCCCTCGGGCGTCGTGGACAACGGTTTCAATTCGACCGCCTTCGGCGGAGGCCTTTCCCAGCTTTCTACAAATACTTTCAACCTGGGATACCGGGCCGGGTTCGTGGATGTGGAGCATAAGCCGCACTCGAAGTACTTCTCGCGTTACCCCATGGGTATGGAATCGACCCTTTGGCAGGGCAAGTACGATATGAGGTTCAAGAACAACACCCCTTATGGTGCGGTCATCGACACTTGGATTGCCGACGGAAAGGTGTACTCGAAACTGTGGTCCACCAAGTATTGGGATGTGGACGTTTCAACGTCAAAGCCCTACTCGCATGTCTCTCCGACGACGAAGGTCAACCCGGCTCGTAACTGCGAGCCGTCTCCCGCAGGAGACCCGGGATTCACCGTGACCGTCTCGCGAAAGGTTTCTCGCGGAGGGAAGGTGCACGATAACTCCAGCTACAAGTGGACGTACTCTCCCACGCATAAGGTCGTGTGCAGTAAGTGACGCAATAGCCCAAAAGTCCTAAACAGGACTAGGCTTGTAGTCACGAAGAAAGAAGGAAGGAAATGCCGTACATCATCGCGCTTCCGTGCGTCGACGTCATGGATCGCGCTTGCGTCGACGAATGCCCGGTCGACTGCATTTACGAGGGTGAGCGGACGTTGTACATCCACCCGGACGAGTGCGTGGACTGTGGCGCTTGCGAGCCCGTATGCCCCGTGGAGGCCATCTATTACGAAGATGACCTTCCCGAGGAATGGTCGGTGTTCGAATCTGTCAATGCGGAGTTCTTTGATAACCTCGGTTCTCCCGGTGGAGCCCAGCAATTGGGACCTACGGGCAGTGACCATCCGTACGTTGCAGGACTTCCACCTCAGGGGGAGTGATGGGGCTCTTCAGCGCGCAACTGCCAGATTTTCCGTGGGATTCCCTTGTGCCTATTCGGGAGCGCGCCGCGGCGCATCCTGACGGCGTTGTGGATCTGACGATCGGCACGCCGGTCGATTCGGTTCCACCGGGCGCGCGCGAGGCTTTGGCCGAGGCTTGCAACGCCCACGGCTATCCGCTGACGGTGGGATCGGCCGAGCTGCGTGCAGCCATTCGCGGGTGGTTGGAGCGCCGACGCGGCGTACGTGCCCAGGTAGGCGTGCTTCCCACGATCGGCTCGAAAGAAATGGTGGCCTTGCTGCCTTCGCTTCTCGGGCTCGGGGCAGGGGATACGGTCGGCTTCCCGCGAGCCTCCTACCCGACGTACGACGTCGGCGCGCGCCTTGCTGGCGCCACACCCATGCCCGTGGACACAGACGCCGACCCTTCGACGTGGCCCGCGATGAGCATGCTCTGGCTGAATTCTCCGGGAAACCCTGACGGGCACGTGCTCGGCGTGGAGCGCCTGCGGGCGATCGTCGAGTGGGCGCGGGAGCGCGGCGTCGTGGTTGCCAGTGACGAGTGCTACGCCGAGCTCGCGTGGGATGTTTCCGAGGCGCCGTCGATTCTGGACGAGCGGGTGTGCGATGGCGACGTCGCGGGCCTCCTGTGCCTGTATTCGCTGTCCAAGCAGTCGAATATGGCCGGTTACCGGGCGGCCTTCCTCGCGGGCGACCCGGCGATGATCGGGCCGATTGCCG
>ERZ772968.1331-NODE-1331-length-11596-cov-9.585218_pt1 | contig 11596 bp, 7 predicted proteins | sample MGYA00580674_ERZ772968 | MGnify/ENA primary metagenome ERZ772968 (study PRJEB29015, sample SAMEA2737940) | human oral metagenome | biome: human oral; feature: human-associated habitat; material: dental | place: China | collected 2138 ...
CCGCCGCCGTCTTCCTGGCCGAGACCCTGGGCAAGACCTTCACCACCGGGGCCCAACCTGGCCTCCCACATCCGGCCTGGCACCGGTGACCAGGAGGTCGGGGTCCTCGATCAGGGGCGAGAGGCGTCTCCCACGCCGGCAGCAAGTGGCTCAAGAGAGCCATGCTCGGCTCCGCCCTCACCTCCCTCAGACCCGACCCCGTCAGCCGCGCCTACTACCAGCGCGGACCAGACCAGGCAAACACTCGGGCCCTTGCCCTGGCCCACCGCCGCGTCCCCACCCCGCACGCCATGACCCGCCACAGCGCCTTCCACGACCCACAGCCGGCAGACCAGCCACCCGCCGCCGCTTGGCACACAGCACAGGGGCGCCCCCGGGACCGATCGCCGAGATGCATTGCAATTCGATTACACCGCATTGCAGTTCAATTACGCATGGCGGTAGCGTGGAAGCACCCCACGTCCGTATCCCTTACAAGCAGAAGGGCACCCCCATGCATTCTGTTGCCCAACGCGTGGAGGCGCCGCCCCACTGGCGTCCTCTCGTCACCGTCCTCACCGCCGGCCTCGGGCTGATCGCCCTGGTCCTGGCGGCGGTGCCCTCCGGCACGGCGGCCGGGGCCGACGACGGCCAGGCCCCCGCGATCTCCGACGTCGCCCTGGTCAAGTCCAGCCGCACCGGCGAGGACTCCGCCGGGGGCCTGGCGGTTCAGGACGTCGCCAAGCTCACCTACTTCTGGGACGCCGGCAGCCGGGCTCGCGCCGGCGGCACGACCACGATCGACCTCGGGCCCCACTTCACCAACCTGGAGGTCGGGTTCTCCGCCCCCATGTCCGTGGCCCGCAACGGCAAGGTCGAGGAGGTCGGCACCTGCGACCTGACCGAGAAGACCATCACCTGCACCTTCAACGGCAAGGCCGACGAGCTCCGCGGCGCCGGCTTCACCGACTTCAGGGGCAGGGGTGAGGCCCTGCTCCTCGCCGCGCAGCAGACGGGCGAGGCAACCACCACCATGACCGCGAACGGCGTCGACGTCGCGGTGAGCCTGCCCGGCGAGGGCGGCATCAAGGAGGCCGCGGCCCCCGCCGACTCCCCCTGGCAGCTGTCCAAGGAGGGCAGCGCCGTCGGCTCCTCCTCGACGGACGTCACCTGGAGGCTCGACTTCGGCTCGGACTACGTCAAGGAGCAGCTGGCCGAGGGCGACTCGGCGATCGCTGCGGACGGCAGTACCCGGGACACCATCACCTTCAACGATACCCTCGGCGACGGCATGAGCTTCGGCTCCGACCCGTCCCAGTGGACCCTTTCCGCGCGCGGCCCGGCCGGCGCCGAGGGCACGCTCCTCGCCAGGGGCACGGCTGACGCCGGCGGTGCGGACCCCGGCGGCTCCGGCTCCAGCTCCTCAAGCGCGAGCAGCGACGCCGGGGGCTTCAACCTGGTCGTGACGACCCGCGGCCAGGCCGCCACCATCAGGGCCACCGGCCCCTTCGCCCCGGGCACCGACTACGAGATCGCCTACCGGACGGCATTCGTCTCCCCGACCGGCAAGGCTGTCATGGGCGCCCGCTACTCCAACAAGGCCACCCTCCACGGCGCAGGCAAGGAGGTCAGCAGCGAGCGCAGCTACGTGCAGCCCTTCAGAACCACCGTCGGGATGGCCTCCGGCTTCGGCGGCTTCGAGGTCGTCAACGCTCTGACCGGCTCGGCGATGGACGCCGTCCCCGCCGGCACCGCCTTCAACGTCAGGGTCGGCTACAAGCTGCCCGAGGCGGCCAGCGCCTACACCGGCTGGACCGCCCCCGGAGAGCTCAGCGACGACGGCGTGAGCGGCTCGGCCGTTATGAGGAGCGAGATCGGCAGGACGACCGTCTTCCCCGGTACCTTCCCCAAGGGCACGGTCGTCACCCTCAGCGAGGACCTCACCAGCGCCTCGCCGGCTCCCGACGGCTACAGCTGGGGCTCGCCGACCTACTCCGTGGACGGCGCCGAGACCTCGAGCCTGACCATCGGCTCCCAGACCAGCACCTCGGTCTCGCTGACGAATCGCGCATCCGCGACGCCCCTGGGCACCTTCCAGGTTCAGCAGACGGCCTCGGGCGCGGACACCGCCAGCACTGCCAACAAGGAGTACAGCTTCGTCTACGAGTGCTCCGACGACCAGTTCGGAGCAGTGACGGTCAAGGGCAACGACGTCGCCGCCGCCCCCGACAAGACCTTCGCGGAGGGCACGACCTGCAAGGTCAAGGAGGATGAGGAGATCGCGGCCATCGACGGCTACGACCTGTCGGTGCCGGAGGAGCAGACGGTCACGATCGCGACCGGGGCGACCGCGACGCTCACGTTCACCAACACCTACCTGCCGGAGGGAACGCTTCCGAAGCCGGGCCCGACGCCCACGGCGACGGCTGCCACGACCCCGCCCGCACAGGCCGCTCCGGTCTCCGAGGACCCGGGGGCGGCACCGGCGGCACCGGCCGCGCCCCCGGCCAAGACGTCGCTGGCGAGCACCGGCGCCGCGGTGGTGGTGCCCCTGATCATCGTGGTCGTGGCACTGATCGGCGGTGCGGTGCTGCTGCTGGTGCGCCGTCGCGGCCCCAAGGACGACGACGGGAACAGCGACTGATTCTCGCCCTCCCGCCGAGATCGGTTCATTTCCGCACCGAGATCGGTCGAGTTCCGCGTCGAGATCGGTTCGGGGCGGCTGCTGTGCGGGTGGTCCGGAGCCAGCCGGTCCTGTGCGGGCCGTGGTGCGGTGCTCGTATTGGGGAGCGGTTTGGACTGCCGGGATTGGGACGGATCGTTGGGATGAGGCGGTTTTGCGTGGTGTCCTGGTGTGCGGTTGCGACGTGTGTCCCGGGCTCGGACGCGTCGGGTCCGGTGAAGGCGGGGCTCGGGCCGCCCGCCGCCGGACGGGCGTCCAGTGGGCTCCTTGAACCGATCTCGGTGCGGAACTCGACCGATCTCGACGCGGAAATGAACCGATCTCGGTGCGGAACTCGACCGATCTCGGCGAAGGGGTGGAAGAGGCGACGGGCTGCGCGGGGCCTGTCCTGCACGCCCGCCCCGCGGCTCTGCGCCCCTGCTGGGACCAGCCATTAAACTGCACGCCGTGCGCCTGACCGCCCTTCTGCCTCCGCTGCTCGCCGACCCGACGATCGACGACCTCGTCGCTGCGGCTGGCAGTCGCTCCCGCACCGACCGCACCGTCGTCGTCGCACCGGGCGCGCGCCCCGCCGTCCTGGCCACCATGGCGCTGGGGGCCTCCGGCATCGCCCGCGCCACCGGTGCCGCCGACCTGGCCGCCCCCGCGGACGCCGAGGAGGGCACCCCGCTGCTCGTCGTCACCGCCACCGGGCGGCAGGCCGAGGAGACCGCCGCCGCCCTGACCTGCTACCTGCCGTCCACCGACGTCGCCGTCTTCCCCGCCTGGGAGACCCTGCCCCACGAGCGGCTCTCCCCGCGCGCCGACACCGTCGCCACCCGCCTGTCGGTCCTGCGTCGCCTGGCCCACCCCGAGGACGGGCAGGCTGGCGCCCCTGTGTCTTCCGGGGCGCCGGACCCTGTGTCTTCCGGGGCGCCGGACCCTGGATCTTCCGGGGTGCCGGACCCTGGACGCGGCCCCATCCGCGTCCTCGTCGTCCCCGTGCGCGCCCTCCTGGCACCCGTCGTCGACGGGCTCGGCGAGCTCGAGCCCGTCCACCTCGCCAAGGGCTTGGAGGTCGGCCTGGAGGCCACCGCCGAGCGCCTGGCCGCGGCCGCCTACACGCGCGTGGACATGGTGGAGAACCGCGGCGAGTTCGCGGTGCGCGGCGGCATCCTCGACATCTTCCCGCCCACCCTCGCACGGCCCGTGCGCGTGGACTTCTTCGGCGACGAGATCGAGTCCGTCTCCACCTTCGCCGTGGCCGACCAGCGCACCATCGAGGAGATCGGAGCCGTCACCGCCACCGCCTGCCGCGAGATCGTCCTGACCGACGCCGTGCGCGAGCGCGCCCGGAGGCTCATCGACGTCATCCCCGGCGCCGCCGACATGCTGAGCAGGATCGCCGAGGGCGTCACCTGCGAGGGCATGGAGTCTCTCGCCCCCGTCCTGGTGCCCCGCATGGTGCCGCTGCTCGACCTGGTCGGGGACCGCCTCGTCGTCGGTCTGGAGCCCGAGCGCCTGCGCAAGCGCGCGGAGGACCTCGTGGCCACCACCGCCGAGTTCCTCGCCGCCGCCTGGACGTCCGCCGCCTCCGGGGGCACCGCGCCCATCGACCTGTCCGCCGCCGCCTTCGCCCGCCTCTCCGAGGCCCGCGCCCTGGCTCTCTCGACGAACCGCGGCTGGTGGTCCCTGTCCTCCCTCGCCCCCTCGCCGGACACCGCCGAGCTGCCGCTGCGCGATCCCAAGAGCTACCGCGGCCGCCTGGAGGAGGCCGTCACCGACCTGGGCTCCCTGGCGCGCGACGGCTGGAGCGTCGTCGTGGCCACGGACGGCCCCGGGCCGGGGCGCCGCATGGCCCAGCTGCTCGCCGACGGCGGCGTGCCCGCGCGCATCGTCACCCAGCTCGACGAGCCCGCCGACCTAGGCCGCACCGCGGGCGCCGGCGCTGCCACCGATGCCGCCACCGCTGCCACCGGCGACGGCGTCGTCCGCGTCACCCAGGCCGCCGCCGGCCACGGCTTCGTCGCCGAGGGCCTGCGCCTGGCCCTCATCGCCGAGTCCGACCTCACCGGCCGCGCCGGGTCGGGCCCGCGCGAGCGCAAGGCCGTCCCCGCCCGCCGCTCCCGCAGGAGCGTCGACCCGCTGTCCCTGCACCCCGGCGACCTCGTCGTCCACGCCCAGCACGGGATCGGCCGCTTCGTCGAGCTCATGCGCCGCAGCGTCGGATCGGCCAGGAGCACGGCCAGTCCGGCAACCCGCGAGTACGTCGTCATCGAGTACGCCCCCTCCAAGCGCGGCCGGCCCGGCGACCGCCTCCTGGTGCCCACCGACTCCCTGGACCAGGTGACCAAGTACGTCGGCGGCGACGCCCCCGCCCTGAACAAGATGGGCGGGGCCGACTGGGCGCGCACCAAGTCCAGGGCCCGCAGGGCCGTGCGCGAGATCGCCGGCGAGCTCGTGCGCCTCTACGCCGCCCGCTCGGCCACCACCGGGCACGCCTTCGGCCCCGACACCCCCTGGCAGGCCGAGCTGGAGGACGCCTTCCCCTACACCGAGACCCCTGACCAGCTCGCCACCATCGACGACGTCAAGCGCGACATGGAGGCGCCCCAGCCCATGGACCGCCTCATCTGCGGCGACGTCGGCTACGGCAAGACTGAGATCGCCGTGCGCGCCGCCTTCAAGGCCGTGACCGAGGGCAAGCAGGTCGCCGTACTCGTGCCCACCACTCTGCTGGTGACCCAGCACGCCGAGACCTTCACCGAGCGCTACGCCGGGTTCCCCGTGCGCGTCGCCCAGCTCTCCCGCTTCCAGTCCGACGCCGAGTCCGCCAGGGTCCTGGCCGGGCTGGCCGACGGCACCATCGACGTCGTGGTCGGCACCCACCGCCTCATCACTGGGCAGATCCGCTTCAAGGACCTGGGCCTGGTCGTCATCGACGAGGAGCAGCGCTTCGGGGTCGAGCACAAGGAGACCCTCAAGGCCCTGCGCACCGACGTCGACGTCCTCGCCATGTCCGCCACGCCCATCCCCCGCACCCTGGAGATGGCGGTCACCGGCCTGCGGGAGATGTCCACCCTGGCCACCCCGCCCGAGGACCGTCACCCCATCCTCACCTACGTCGGCGCCTACGAGACCAAGCAGGTCGGCGCCGCCATCCGCCGCGAGCTGTTGCGCGACGGCCAGGTCTTCTTCGTCCACAATCGGGTGGAGGACATCGAATCGACCGCCGCCCGCCTGGCCGAGCTCGTGCCCGAGGCGAGGGTCGCCACCGCCCATGGCCAGATGAGCGAGTCGCGTCTGGAGAGGGTCATCGACGACTTCTGGCACAAGGAGATCGACGTCCTGGTGTGCACCACCATCGTCGAGACCGGCTTGGACGTGTCCAACGCCAACACCCTCATCGTGGACCGGGCCGACCGCATGGGGTTGTCCCAGCTCCACCAGCTGCGCGGGCGCGTCGGGCGCGGGCGGGAGCGCGCCTACGCCTACTTCCTCTACCCCGCCGACAGGCCGCTGACCGAGACCTCATTGGAGCGACTGCGCACCATCGCCTCCAACACCGACCTGGGTGCCGGCATGCAGGTGGCCATGAAGGACCTCGAGATCCGCGGCGCCGGGAATCTGCTGGGCGGTGAGCAGTCCGGGCACATCGCCGGGGTCGGCTTCGACCTGTACGTGCGCATGGTCTCCGAGGCCGTGGCCGCCTACAAGAAGTCCCTCAAGATCGGTGGGAGTGCGGGTCCCGAGACCGATGCCGAGGCGGGGATCGACGAGGACCTGCGCATTGAGCTGCCCGTGGACGCCACCATTCCCGAGGATTATGTCGCCCATGAGCGGCTGCGTTTGGAGGCTTACACCAAGTTCGCGGCCGCCCGCAGCGAGTCGGAGGTGGCTGATGTGCTTGAGGAGCTCGCCGACCGGTACGGACCCGTTCCCGAGCCCACCCGGCGTTTAGCCTCTTTGGCCAGGCTGCGTGCGCTCGCGGCCCACCTGGGGGTGCGCGAGATCGTCGCCCAGGGCAAGTCCATTCGCTTCGCCCCGGTCAGCCTGCCCGAGTCGGCGCGCATGAAGGTCACTCGCCTCTACCCCGGAACCGTCCTGAAGCCCGCCACTCGGACGATCGTCGTCCCTGCGCCGGGTACTGCCCGCATGGGCGGAGGGCCTATTGAGGGGGAGGACCTGCTGCGCTGGGTCGAGGTGCTCCTGCACGCCGTGATCGCTGGGGACAAGGACTACGAGGTTGAGGCCACCAAGTACCGACGGCGGCGGTGAGGCCGGCGATGGTGTCCAAAACGGAGGAGATCACCCTGCCGTCAGCATCGGTTTCCGCCTGAAACTAAGCAATGACCTGCACCTTCGGCCCCCTCCCGTGAGGGTTGCCGCGTTAATCTCCTCCGTTTTGGACACCTCACCCGCAATGGGCTGGAGGTGACCGCGGACAGTCGATACGGGAGCTTGTCCTCGCTGAAGCTCGCATCGCGATGGGGGCGGGAACATCTGAGAGGGCCGTACTCTGGGGATTCTGGGAATCCGGGGATTCGGTCATGATTGTGGTTGGGTCTTGGCCCGGTTGAAGGCGAGGCAGGCGTCCAGCCAGAACCGCAGCCGGTCATCGTCAGCGATGGAATCCGCCGCTACATTGAGCCAGCCGGGTCCCATCTCGCGTCCGGGTCCCATCTCTGCCGGGGAGGCGCCCGGCTGTCGTGACATTTCCGCGTCGTCGGCGGGGTCGATATGGGCCAGGAGATTTCCGTCTTTGCGGGCACAGCACAGCATCTTGTCGCGCACCATGATGGCGCGCGCGCCGAACATGGCGATCTCGCGCGAGATCGGCTCGTCGTGCAGCAGTTCTCTCAATCGGGTGAGGAGCGCCTCCTGCTCCTGCTTGCCTTGTTGTTCTCTCACTGCGCCCGTCGGGCCGCTCATGATGCCTCGGGCGGGGCGAAGGAGAGGCGATCGAAGATCAGGACGCTATCGGTGATGAGGCCGTTCTCCACGGTGAAGCACTCGGCCGCGGGGGTGGTGCTGGTCACGGCGGTCTGCGGGTAGTAGAACAGTGCGACGCGCTCGCCCTCGGCGAAGGAGGCGATATCGACCAATCCGGTCAATGCCGGGGCGAAGCCGCCGATGAACTCTCGATACTGGTCCTTGCCGGTCAGATCGATTCCGGGGGCGCGGCAGGTGATGTCGTCGGCCACCAGATCCATGGCGGAGTCGATATCGCCGCTGGTCCAGGCCCGGTGGTAACGCTGGATGACGGTTGTCGGATTGGCCATTGATTCGGTCATGATGCTCCTCGGTGTTGGTGATGCCGGTGCCGGTGCCGGTGCGGGCTCGGGGGCGCTGCGCGGGAGCCAGGAGTCCGGGCCGGGACGCCCGCCCTCGGCCGCCTCGTGGAGCCGGGGGATGAAGTGCTCCCAGCCCTCTGCGTGTCCGGGGACCTCGCTATCGGGCAAATCCGAATGGGTGATCTCGACCCGAGTGCCGCCCTCGATCTCGATGAGTCGGAACTCGACGGTGGATGCGCCCGGCGGCAGGTCGTCGCTTCCCGCGAATCCCCACGAGACGACGACGCGCGAGTACGGCTCGACGTGCAGGTACTGTCCTCGGACCGGGTATCCGGAGATATCCACGGCGAACCGGCCGCCCTGCCTGGGATCCAGCTCGGCGAATTGCCCCATCCAGGCGGTCATGCCCTCCTCGGTGGTCAAGAAGGTGAAGACGACGCGCGGGGGTGCAGCAATATCAATGGAATGGGAGAACTGCGAGAGCTCAGTCATGCTGTGCGTCCTTTATCTCCCGGGCCTCCTGCGCCTTCTGAGATTCCGGGTGGGCCTCCGCAGCCGCCTTGAGGGCGGACAGTCTGGTGGGCCAGAAGTCTTCGAGATAGGCGCGCACCGCTGTCAGGGCGTCGGTGTTGATGACGTACAGGTGACGGTTCGCGTCGTGAGTGCTGGTGGCCAGTCCCGCTCGGCGCAGCACTCGGAGGTGGTGCGAGGCGGCCTGCTGCGACATGCCGAGTTCATCCGCCACCGCTCCGACCTGGTGGGGCTCGTTGCGGATGACCTGCATGATGGCTCGACGATTCCGGTCGGCCAGTGCACGCAGGGCCAGGTTGAGGTCGATCGCGGGTTCAGCAGCCATTGTGGTCCTTCATGATCGCCACCGTATACAAATAGTTGCTTGTATACAAGGAGTGTCGGCTGTCGTTTCGCCTCACCGGTGACGTCGGACCGCCGGCGGTGCGAGGGCGACGCGAGAGTGACATCAACCCTGCGCTCCCGAAGAGGGCCTGGGCTAGACTCATCGTTGCTGATGAGGCGGCTCGCAGTATGGTTGCGCTGCTGCATGATGGAAAACGTCAAGGATGCTTAAGGATGCTCATGAGGTTGCATCCCGCTCTATGTCGTACGCCGGCCCTTGTCGTCGGCGCTCTTCTCGTTCTGCCGGTTCTGCTAACCGGGTGCAAGGACTCGTCCAGTTCCGAACCGGCCGAGACCGGGGGCGCTCCTGCGGCTCATACCTCCGACGCCCAGGGGTCGGCGAGCGGCCAGGCTTCGCCGGAGCCCAGTGGGAAGGCGGCGACGGAGGCATCCGAGGAGGCTACGCCGACGCCGAGCCCGACTCGGGAGTGCTCCGACAAGTCGGGGAGCGAGGCCCTCAGTACCTGGATGCCTCAGGTGCCGACTTACAACGACTGGGCCTGGAGCACTGCATATGCGGATACCTCTACCTATGATTCCTGCGCATCCCTGTCCTGGATCGTCCTGCCGATCGAAGGCGGCACGGCCTCGTCTCCCTACCAGATCATGTTGTTCCATCATGGTGAGTACATAGGGGTCACCAGTGACCAGATGATCGGATTCTTCCCAGAGGTGGAACGTCTTGATGACGAGACCATCCAGGTCACCTATAAGTGGCCGCGCGATGGGGAGAGCACCGCTGGAGCATCGGGGCGGTCAGTATCCGTCTTCACCTGGGATGCGATCACCCGTGCAGTGGTGCATTCCGGCGAATGGCCACCCACCATCGACGAGTAGGCAGACGAGTAGAAAGTAGGGACGAGAACAGGCTGATGGGGCGGGCGCTGCTGCGGGCGGGCCTGACGCCCATGTCTACCTCCATCGTTTCTAGGAACGGAGTCGCCATTGGGCGACAGCGGCCCCGGCGTCGAAGGCCGCTGTCGAGAGGATCACCGCGGTTCCAAGGGTGCTCTGCGGACGCCGCAGGGCGATGCCGCAGGTGAGGACCCACCCCAGATTGATGAGTGCTGCCCGCTCGAGGTCCGCATTGCGGATCGGCTTCCTGCGCGCCGAGCGGAGCAGCAGTGCGCTCGTGCCTCCTAGCGCGGCCGCCAATGGTGCTCGAGCGCACCTGATGTGCAGCGGTGAGCCGGGCCCGATCGCCACCGTTCCAATGGCTGCTGCGGCGCAGGCGATCCCATCGATGGCGAGGGCGGTGCGGGCATGGCTCTGCTCGGCGGATTCGTGCTCCGGCGCCGGTTTGTTGCCCGCTTGATCCGTTGGGCGTCTGAGGGGTTCAGTCTGGTGGGGTGAATGGGGTGAATCGTCGGTGTCGTTCCTGCTGTGATCGATCATGCGGACAGGCTACGTGCCGTACGTGCGGGGGTGCGTGAGGAAGCCGGAACCCTGGTGCGACGCCCGTCCTCCGTGCCGAGCCACGTTATGGGCGGCGGATGAGCCGGGGCAGCAGCCGCACGTAGACCACCATGACGATGAGCTCCACGAGTGTCTGGGTGACGACGACGATCGGCGCCAGGGCGTCCGGGAGAGCGAGGGCCAGGGGGAGAACCACGAGAGAGTTGCGGGTGGTTCCCGAGAAGGCCAGGGCCAGGCGGGCACTCCTGTCCTGATGTGCCAGCAGCCCGACGACATTGCCGGTCAGCGGCATGATCGCAGCGAAGATGAGGAATATCGGAATGACGTGCACGAGGAGGCCCAGATGAGAGGCGAACGCGGCGATCTGGGAGGCTGTTACCACCGTCAGGGTGGCCATCATGAGCGGAACCATGAGCGCCGTCGTCCCGCTCTGGACTCGGGCGACCGGACGGTAGCGGGCTGACGCCCATTGGGTGAGTGCGGACAGCCCCAGTGGCAAGGCGATCATGACGATGAAGGCCAGTGCGAATGGGCGTCGGCTGATGGATGCGAGTCCCGGGCCCGCGAGGGCCGCCAGCAAGATCGGCAGGAGAAGGGTCTGAGCGAGCATGAGTACGGGGGAGGCCGCCAGGATTCGCTCCCAGGCGCCGCCTGCAAGCCGAGTGAACACCATGACGTAGTCCACGCAGGGCGCCAGAAGGACGAGCAGGAGTCCTGTCAGAAGGGCGGGAGAGTCGCTGACCGGGCGGGACAGGGCCGCCACCACCAATGGCGCCAGGACGAAGTTCACGATCAGGAGCGCCACCACGAAGCGTGCGTCGGCGACGGCGGTGCGCAGACGCGTCAGCGGAACTCCGAGGAAGGTTGCGTACAGCAGTGCGATCAGAATCGGGTTGATGGCGGGTTCTAGAGCTCCCGCGGCGTCCGGCAGGATCAGGCCCGTTGCCGTGCCGAGTACCAGGGCGGCGAGGTAGAGGGGCACCTGGTGGCGCTCCATCCATGCGACCGCGCGCAATGCCCCGGGCTCACTCATGGCCGAACCGTACCGTCATGTACCGTCACTGGCCGTATACCGACTCCGGGCCCGGAGCATCGCGGCGTCACCTCGAGCGTACGGCGGCCGTCGTCCGAGAGGCTTTTCGTCAGCCGGTCGCGGGGTTCCGGACGGTCCGTGCCTTAGCGAGCAGGGGAATGAGCAGGAGCGCCATGACGATGGTGCTCAAGCGGTTCTTCAGCAGGTCCTCGCCCAGTGAGGACGTGGGCAAGCCGTAACCGAGGACGGTGACGAGGACCAGGAAGCCGAGCATCGCCCAGGTGGAGACGACGGCGG
>ERZ772968.1333-NODE-1333-length-11581-cov-9.241714_pt1 | contig 11581 bp, 13 predicted proteins | sample MGYA00580674_ERZ772968 | MGnify/ENA primary metagenome ERZ772968 (study PRJEB29015, sample SAMEA2737940) | human oral metagenome | biome: human oral; feature: human-associated habitat; material: dental | place: China | collected 2138 ...
GTTTTGAGGCATCGAACTCGTCGAGAGGTGCCGAACGCAGGTACTGCATTGTCGTATCAAGGATTTTTGTCTCTGCAACGGATAGCACCTTGCCATCGACAACATTATCTGACTTCCCAGGATTGAGTTCCAAAACGATGCCGGCTTTGAGGAACTTGCCTGTGCGCCCACCGCCAACATTGACGAGAACACCGTCTTTTGCATCACCAAGCTTGTAGAACACGCCGGGATCACGATGTGAACTGCCTCCTGAATACTCTCCTCCCCCACCGCTAACGGGCATATCTGATTGTGAGAAGATGTAATACGAAATACCTCCGGCTGCCGCAACTGCGACAAGAACCGCAACAACAACCACAACGATCATTGTGATCATGGGCGATTTCTGTTCCGACTGATCCAACAGATCCTTTTCCTCCGCCATGAGTAAATTCCCTCCCTAAAAACGACCACAGAGCCGTACTGACTCATCAACGAGGCACTCCCTTGCCACGAAGGAACATCGTTCCTCCCATTATACCAAAGGAATGGAAATTCGCCAACTAATTTTGATGGAGCGCACGACGATACTTTATCGTACGCCGTACGATCTCGTCCATCGACTCCTCGACGATTAGCTTTTTCCCGTTGGTGAGCGTCACCACGGTATCCGGCGTTTCCTCAATGCTCTCTATGATCTCTGCATTAAGGACAAACTCCCCTTTTTTATTCGTCTTGGAGTTGAACTTCGTCAGCATGATCATGACAGGCCTTCCCTCCATTCCCTTTCATTCTCTCAAGTTTTACTGATGATGCAGCTTTATTTGGAACTGCACTCATCGGCACGCCTAAGGATACACATATGGTAAAGACAATTAACTACCTGTTATAGTTTCGCCGTCCCCTGCTCTTTTCCTTTTTTTTCATAATGATTTTTTCACTTTGCAGAAAATATTTACCCACTTACCCAATCTGTGTTAAAAAATTGAGTGATCGAAGGGGATGCCCTGCAAGTTCCTGCACATGGGCCAGCACCAGTGTCTCTGCCGCCATGAGAACGCTGCCCCGCATGCGCGGCACCAAAGGCGCCTCCCATGCAAGATCCTGCAATCCAAGGAGCAGTGTACGCAGTTCCACCGGAAAAGAATCGCACCCGTCTTCCCGGCAGCACATGCAGAGTGCACCTCCTTCACGTCGGTGAAAATATGCGTCTCCTATGATTTCCTGTCCGCAGTGCAGGCAGTGCGCGTATGTCTGCTGAAGGCCTGCCGCCGCAAGAATTTGAAGGACTGCGGCAAGTGCCGTCACACGGGGGTTGCGTGTTTCAAATGCAGTGAGAATCTGCGTCAAGCGCTCAAATAGGTGCTCATCCGGAACACCTTCCGGCTGAAATGTACAGGCGATCTCTGCAACAAAAGTCGCATATGCCATGGCCGGCAAATGCTCCGAGAGGCTTTGATGATGCCGGCGAACCGCGGCTGTCTTTACGGTATCAAGTCGTTCCCCTTCCGCCAGCTGCAAATCGGCATGGACGAACATCTGCATAGCGCCGGAAAGGGCGCTCCGCGGTCTGCGGCAGCCAAATGCCGCTGCGCGCAAAAGTCCGCGTTCCCGTGTAAAGATCGTCATCATTTTATCCGCCTCTCCCCAGTTGCGCGCACCGAGAATCAGGCCCTCTGCGGCGTAAAGTGCCATTTATTTCTCCGTTCCCCGTTTTTTCGCAGAGGCTTTTACCGTATCCGAAAGCGGCATGACAGCACCGGCCGTCAGCATATATTGCAGGGCTTCTTCTTTTGAAATAGGAAGATCCACTACATCTTCCCTGCGCACGAGCAGCGTTGTACCTGATGTCATATTAAGGCTCCACGGAATAAAGACGCAGACATATCCGCCGCCCATCGTTTCTTGAAGCCGCGGCGGCAGATCTGTCATTACAAAGCCGATGGCGCGTGCCCCTTGAAACGGCACATGCACAACGCGTCTAAAGTTGCTGCTGGAATCGAGCACTGCTTCAGAAAGCCGCTTGACGCTCGTGTAGATAAATTTTACAACGGGAATGGTGCCGATCATATTTTCTCCAAAGGAGATGATCGAGGCGAGCGCCCAATTTGTTGACGCCCACCCAACCGCATAGATCACTGCCACTAGTGTGATGATCCCCATGCCCGGAAAATAAAATGGCAGATACTGTCCAAGTACCCCCTCTGTAAAGCGCAGTGTCCACTCGATCACTAGCATTGTGATAATGACGGGTACAAGCACGAGCAATCCGTTGACAAAGCGACGTGACATATTGTGCACGGTGCGCTGGTAGATCTGGTTCAGTTTAACTCTCATCCACACCCACGCTCTTTTCAGTCCTCTTCACGAAAGCCGAATTCCCGCAGTGCGTTCGCGCTCTCCCGCCAGTCCTTGCGCGTCTTGACCCAAAGATCGAGAAAAACCTTCGCCTCCAACAGCATCTCAGCATCAGCGCGGGCACGTGCACCGATGGTGCGCAGGAGCCTCCCGCCCGCGCCGATGAGAATCCCTTTCTGCGATGTGCGTTCTACATAGAGAACAGCACGGATATAGACATCCCCCTTCGGGCGGGTTGTCATTTCCTCAATGTCCACCGCAATGGCATGGGGAATTTCATCCCGTGTCAGCTCAAGTGCCTTTTCACGAATGAGTTCAGCGATGATGCGCCGCTCCGGCTGATCTGTAACCATGTCCTCTGGATAGTAACGCGGTCCATGGGGCAGGTGTTTTTTGATTTCTTCGCGCAGCCCCTCCAAATTAAGATTGTCACGTGCGGATATAGGAACCACTCCCGCAAAATCATAAGCGCTCGTGTAGCTTGCAATAATGGGCAGAACCGCCGCCCGCGCAAAATACTCTATTACTCGCTGCATATCCTCCACTTGACCACCTGGAAGGCGATCTATAGATAATATAAATGGGTATGGTACATCATTAATTAACACTTCAACTTGCCGAGATGTACCAGCTGGTATCGTAATCTTATTAACTGACATACCACGCGATTGTATAACACCGATTGAACGTCCCACAAAGCTTAAAAAGCGCGCACTAGCGATGGCGGTGCCTGGAGTATAGCGAACACCACTATTATCTACAATAGTGACCTTTGGATTCTCATAAATATTCTTCGTGAATGAAACACCATTAGCGTCAACAAAATACTTAACAGAATCAACCTGCCATAAAACTACCGGTTTACGAAAGTTCACGGTAAAGCGAGTTTTTGTAAAACCAGCTGAATCGCCTTTTGATACTGAGCTAACCTCTGGATGTAATTTTATAATATATTCATTTAGGGAATTATGATTAAGATTGAATCTTAATCGTTCGGTTGGATTGTTAGTTAAATACTTTTGAATAGACTTACTATAAACATCAAGATTATCCTGAGATATAACAGCCGCAGTATTAGATTCAATAACTACACTAGCTATAAACTGCCACAAAAACAAAGCAAGCCCTATACACGCAACGATAAGTCCAGTAAAAATCCAGGCAAGTCTTTTGCGTACACGCTCTAGATGGTGCATTTTTTCACGGGGTGTAGCAGTTTTAATGGCGCTTCTATCAGAGTTATTAAGACGATACATCGTAGTACCTGCCATAGTGCGTCCACTTCTAAAAGCTGAGTTATTGTTATAACGTTGAGTGCCGCTATTACCAACATTACGCCTCCGCGGAGGCAAAGCCTTTTTAGACTCTTGTTTTCCTTTAGAGAACAACCCCATAATACTTATGATTGTATCAGGTTTTTACAATTCAAGCGATAGCTTATGCAGCTTTTTTAATCAGTTTAGCAGTTTCTTTGGCAGCATCTGGCTTGGCAAATTGATTAATTTTTTGGCTAAGATTCTTCTTTAAGTCTTCATTATTCAAAATAGCATCAATTTTCTCAAGCAATAGATTTTCATCATCTTTAAATTTTTCTTCATCGGCAATTAAAACAGCTCCAGCATCTGCATAAACTTTTGCATTTTTAAGCTGATGCCCCGCCGTTAAACGCCCATTTGGGACTAGTATTGACGGAGCTCCAACTGCCGCTAATTCCAAAATTGAAGTAGCACCAGCGCGTGCAATAACTATATCTGCCGAGCCTAAAAGTTGAGCCATCCCAGACGATATGAAATTAACCAATTTAAAGTCAGCATCATCATCACCAGCTCTATGGCGAACATCATTATACTGCCCTACCCCAGTAATTAGTAAAATAGAAGCACGCTCTTTGAGCTCTTTTCTAAGCCTTAAAATAGCATCGTTTATACGCTTAGCACCCAAACCGCCGCCAGTTACGACAATTAATGGCTTACCAGGATTAAACCCATATTTACGCTTTATAGCTTCCTTCCTCCCCTCTTCAAGTAAAGTAAAATCACCCGAAACAGGGATACCTACGTAATAAGTCTTAGTTTTATCATAGGGGTAGTATTCTAAAGGAGCGCCAGTCGCTATGAATTTAGCCCTAGATGCTAATAGGCGATTTGTTAAGCCTGGATGAGCATCACTATCATGGATAATATATGGAATCTTCAAGAAGCGTGCAGCCCAACCTACAGGTAAGCAAACATATCCTCCCTTTAAGAAAATCACATCTGGACGCCAAAAAATCAGTTTAATAATCGACTGGATCAGTCCGAGAAAAACCTTACAAACATCAAATATATTAGGGAAAACTACTGAAGGAATCAGTAAATGCTGCCATAAAGTTAAATGATGATAGCGTCTCAATTTCCCTGCCATAATTACACTAACAGGAATTGATGAATCATATTTGGCCATAATACCTTTAGCTTGTGGTGCAAATTTTTTATCACACCAAAAACGCACTTCACTCACATCACCGCTTTTTTTAAGCTCACTTATTACTGCGGCGACCGGCGTAACGTGTCCGCCCGATCCGCCTCCGACTGCTAAGACTCTCATCTTTTACCTCCTTAATTTCCGACTTATGAACAGTGTATTGTGAAATCTGGAAAACAAAACCAAGTGCAGCTGCTATAAATAGCATACTAGTACCACCAAAACTTAAGAATGGTAATGTAATTCCAGTTAATGGAATCAGCCCGATCATTGCAGCAATATTGATAATAACATGCGATGAAATCCACCCAAAAACACCAGCCGCTAAAAAGCGATAGTTTGGATTCTGCGAACGATCGACTATAAAAAGTATACGTCTAAGTAGCGCATAGAACAAGAAGAGTATCACAACCAAACCCACAAATCCGAACGTCTCGCCTAAAATAGCAAAAACGGAATCGTTAATCGCTTCTGGTAAATACCCCGCCGCCTGAACACTATTGCCTATTCCTACACCAAATAAACCGCCAGATCCAATCGCAATCTTTGCATGTGTAATATGGTAAGAACTTGAATCACTAGTAGATGTTTCGTCTCCATGTAAAAAGGTAGCAAGACGGTCAAGACGATGTGGTGCAACCATAATCATTAATACACCAGCTACCAGCAAAATAAACAATATTTTAACACCAATTCTAGTATCAATCCCCGAAATAATTCCCATAGCTACCATAATCACAGCTAGCGCAACACCAGTTCCTAAATCTCTTTGTAAAAAAATCACCAAAAAACTACAAACAGCCAATAAACCTATCAAAGGTAAAATCGTTTTATCAATATTATTCACCAAGCCTTTTTTGTAACGGTAAGCTAAGAATCCAGCCGTAAAAATCAACACACCAAATTTAAGTAATTCAGCAGGCTGGAAAGTACCTATACCAGGCAAAACAAACCAACGGCAAGCCCCTAATGCGCATTGGGTTACTTGTTCTACGTGTAGTAAATTACCCAATAAATATAGCAATACTCCAGAGATAATTCCAGCTAATAAGATCCAGTTTTTATAGCGTAATATAGTATCAACTTTCAAAAACGCCGCACCAAAAAATGCAGCCACAGCAACAAAAACACCTAAAGATTGCTTAAGAATAAAATGTGAATCACTAAAATTACCCTCGCCAACTTCATTAAGAACATTGGCTCGCTGTGGACCAATCGCAAAAATTATAACCAGTCCAATCATAACTAAAAGTGCCGTATAAACGATTATGCTATAGTCTGGCTTATGTCGACGCGCGCCCTTTTCCCTACTTTCAGCAGCAAAACGTCGCACTCGATGCACGGCTTTAGACATTTGGAATATGACCTCCCGCCAAAGCCAAATAAATACCTATGAATCCAACTACACACGAAATAACCCAAAAGCGCATTGTTATCTTAGTTTCTGGCCACCCTTTTGCCTCTAAGTGATGATGAATTGGTGCGGAAAGAAAGACTTTCCTATTAAATATTTTTTTACTTAAAATCTGAATTAAACTAGACCCAGCTTCAATTACAAAGATCATACCAATCACAGGAAGTAAGAATAAAGTATTAGTTAGCATTGCAACTACGCCCAAACTTACACCAAATGCAAAACTACCAACGTCTCCCATAAAGAATCGTGCTGGATAAATATTAAACCAAACGTAGCTAAGTAATACGCCAACTACCGTAAAGCAAAATGCCGATAATCCAAGATGGCCCTGTAGAAGGGCAATTATACCAAAGGATCCAAAACTAATCGAAAGCAAACCGCCAGCAAGCCCATCTAACCCATCGCTAATATTAACAGCATTGCCAGTTGCTACAACTGCAAAGCCGAATAACGGCACCATCATCCATCCAATCGCCAAATCGCCCAAGAACGGTATATGTACAGATGAGTATCCTAACTTCGCAAAAAAATACCAGCCAAGAACTAGCCCTATTACGCTAATCATTAAGAATTTGACACTACTGCGCAAACCTGCCACGCCATGCCCATCACTTCGTAAGTTAATGATATCATCGATCAATCCAACTACAGCGCCGCCAAGCAGTCCAGCCAGGGGTAACAAAGTTTGCCCACGATCAAAATTAGAAGAAAAAGTAACCGCAGCTATAGAAATTACACCAATAGCACCAGCCATAGTTGGAATATTACGCTTAAATTTAGCGGAGTGTAAGCGTAAAAACACTTTTAATTTTTCACCTGTTGTACTCTCTTCACGTTGTTTTTTCCAGAATTTATATCTATACGCTAAAAATGTATATACAGGTGTGAGCATCATAGATAATATAAACGCCGCCACACTTAAGACCAAAATTTGTGTAATTTCATTTGTAATAACTTCTGGTTTCATTGTTACTTCCTTGGTTGCAGTTGATAATATTCTATAAGCCAATTAGATAGCTCTGTAAAAATCGGCATTGCATGTTTATTGCCTTCAAGATTCATATTTTTACCCGATACTTGTACCATTATAACGTATTTTGTATCACTATCGGTACCTCCAAATCCTAAATATGTACCAATTGTCTGGCTATCTATATACTGTCCACTTGCACCAATAGTTTGAGATGTTCCAGTTTTGCCACCGATATAGTAGCCAGGAGTATCATCTTTTGTATATTGAGTCCGAGCATTATGGATCATTTCACGCGTCTGAGCCGAAGCTGATTGGCTAATCACATTAGACTTTACGTTTTTAGAATTATCTAACTTTATACCATCTCTTCCGTATGTTCCAGCTACAACTGTTGGCTGATAATACGTGCCGCCATTAATAATCGCTGAAAATCCAGCAGCAACTTGTATCATAGTAACATCAAGCCCCTGGCCAAATGACATATTAGAGTAACGCACTGCATTACCTTGGTTATTTTTGTCACTAGGAGAGACTACAGTCCCCTTACTCTCGCCTGCCACTTCTATACCAGTAAGTTCGCCTAAGCCAAAGCGATTATGAAAATAATCATATAGCGTGTCTCTCGCTTGTCGGTTAATATTATGTCCATCACCAAGCCGCTGTGCAATTGTTACCATTCCTGTATTAAGAGAATTATTAAGCGCCGTTTGCATGGATATTGTTCCAGTTAGTCCTTTCAACGCATTAGAAATCGTACGATCTTCAACCTTAATTCTATCTGTATTATAATAGGTTGACTGAGCATCTATCACTTTTTTATCAATTCCAGTGGCGATCGTAAATGTCTTCAATACAGATCCTGGCTCATAGGGTAACATTGTAACGCCATTTACAAATGCTGCAGGATTTTGCACTTTAGTAAATTCGGCTGGATTATAAGTCGGCAAATTAGCCATCGCAAGCACATGTCCATTCTTAGGATTCATAACCAAAACGCTACCATTTGAAGCGCCCGTTCTGCGCAGTCCTTCGCTTAATACTTCTTCTGCTTTTGATTGAATATTTCTATCAAGAGTTAAAACAATTGAATCACCATGTACTGGATTTTGCCGTATATTTTCATTCCCGATAGATAATGGGACATTAGCCACATCAGTAACAGATTTAAGCAAACCATCTTTACCGCGCAAACGAGAATCTAGCATTTCTTCTATGCCGTATTGCCCCTTATTTTCATTATTAACAAAACCTAAGGTCTGTGCTGCAAGTGAACCTTCTGGATACGTTCGGCGTGAATTTTTTTGAAAACCAACGCCTTTAAATTTCTTATTTTTAATAAGTTCCGCCTGGCGCAAACTAATTCCACGCGCCAACACTTTATATTGCGATTTTTTGTCCTTCAAAAGTTCTTGAATATCGCCCTTTACTATTTCGCCCCCCGCTATAGAGCGAATAGTTTCTTCAATCTCACGCGGCTTATTAACTACAGTAGGATCCGCAAAAACAGTATAAACCTGTTGATTCATCACCAATTCAACTGGATTATTACCATCCATAGCATAAATACGCCCGCGCTCAGCGGGTATAATATGTGATTTAACCTGCTCTTGACGCGCAAGTTTTTTGTAGTAATCGTGCCTAATTATCTGCAAATAAAAAAGCCGCATCACAATTAAAACCATCGTACATAAAAGTACGAACAGTAAAAACTGCGAACGACTCATTTGTTTAAAATTTATTCCAATCATTGTACGTGTTCAACACTACTTGGAGCTGACATAGCTTTAGCAACATTGCTATTCTTAACAGATTCAAGTGAACTTAGGCGGGCATTTTCAACCTCTAGGTCGGCTTTTTTTGTTGAAAGTTCAGAAATCTTTTTATCAAAATCACTAGCTGCGTAATCATAATTAGCTGAACCAGCTGCCTGTGCTAAGTATACCAGACCCATAACTAAAATCATAAGAGCAACTATAATAGTGTGCATAACTGGACCAAGCTTAACGCGAGAAATAAACCTGGTTGTATTCTGATTTCGTCCCCAGCTTTGTTGCCGCCGAGTCGCATAATAAGTTCGTTGGTATGACATTTTATCTCTTTTGGTTTTAGTTTATATTTGTATTTTGCATGTAAAGAGCAGCGTATTATCTACACTACTCTTTACATAAATTAAGTAAGGCTATTACTTTACGTGTACAGCTACGATTTCTTCTGCTGATACATTTTGTACTTTGATTTGGATTGGCATATAACCTTTTCCTTTCTGTTTTTATTTTTTCAATGCGCCGCGCAGTTTAGCACTACGTGAACGCGGATTATAAGCGTCGTAAATTGCGCCATCGAGAGGTTTCTTGTTTAAAAGCTCAAGTTCAGATTCAAAACTTAATCCTGAATTATCTTTAAAGAACCTCTTAACCAGTCTATCTTCAAGACTATGAAAACTTATAACCCCTACTCTACCGCCACTATTTAGAAGCTGTAGTAAAAGCGGTAATAAGCTCTCTATCTGTGCGAGCTCCTGATTTACCTCGATCCGCAATGCTTGAAAGGTACGTGTAGCGGGGTGGATTTTTTGCCAGCCACCGCGGTGTGTTTCGACAATCATCTTAGCGAGTTCACTAGTTTTAGTAAACGGTCTTCTCTTGTATATTTCGTCCGCAATTCGTTTTGCAAAACTCAGCCTCTCTTCTCCATACCTTACAAGTATTTCGATTAGTTTTTGCTTTGGATATGAATTAACGATATCTGCAGCAGAAAACTTCTGGCGCTGATCCATACGCATATCTAGCGGACCATCATACATAAAAGAAAACCCTCTCTCGCCGTTGTCGAGCTGTGGTGATGACACCCCCAAATCAACCATAATTACATCAAACTTCTCCCCTACAGAAACAAGTTGCTTCGCCGCTGATACAAAATCAGCATTAATAAGCGTCGCGCCTAAAGCGGAAAATCGCCCGAGTTCGGCAATCGCGTTCTCATCACGATCAACCAAAACAGCACTACTGTAGGATTGAGTTTTATTTAGAAAAGCTTCAGCATGACCGCCATACCCCGCAGTTAAATCAAGATATCTTTCTTTAGGCTGTGGTTTAAGTAGATCAAGCGATGCGCTTAACAATACAGGAACATGTAAATCATACTGTTTAGTATGAAGTTGTGGTGGATGTTCTTTAATACTCATTCCTCTAGTATAAACTAGAGGTCTCGAGATCACCAAACTGACAGCATAGCTTGTGTTTGTTTTTGTAAGTTTTTTGTTTTATGAAGTCGTTTCTTCTAATTAGTGTGATCGGCTTGCGATCGGTACATGAAGAAAATTTGAGAGACTTATGTGTGTGAGGTGGAGTTTTGGGAGGTGTGTTTTAAGAAAGGTACATCGGTTTTTAAATCGAGTTCGAATTTCTCGTTGCCACACTGCCAGATTGGCTATCTCGAGGGTTTTCAATTTGTTAAAGATCTTTATAAATAACCAAATCAGGCTTTTTCAAGCCGCCAATATTTGCCCGCTCTAGTTGCAATGACATCACGCTCAACTCCAGCATAATCCAATAGATACTGCCCTATTGTAACGCGCCCTTGCTTCTGATCAAGCTCATCGGCTGTTTTACCACGCCTAAATTTCACGTTTAGGTCGGCAACTTGCTCATCAAGGATACTTCCTTGCAAGGCTGGCTCTACTTCATTATCCCAAATTTCTTGCGAGTAGATATGGAGATAATTTCCAAAGCCCTTAGTTATGACTATACCGCTAGAAAATTCCTGGCGTAACTCGGACGGGATAGTCAATCGCCTCTTCTCGTCTAGCTTACGCTCAAAATAATCTATTGATACTGCCATGCCTTTCCTCGGCTATTTATTTAGTGGTCTTGTTTATTTTTATTCTATTTGTTTGCCACTGACCTTATAATACCACCCACAATTACCCACTACAACCCCCTTTTTTCCACTTTTTAACTACTTATTCCATCCTAAATTAACGTTATCCACAGTTTCTGTGGATAAATAAAAAGCTACGCCATATATAGCGTAGCTCTATTATTTAAAAACCCTATTTTTTAAAAGTTATCCACAGTCAAAATACTCTAAATTCTTGCGAAATTCTAGCGCGCAAAAAGCACAGATGCACCACTACTCGCTCTTATTTTCTCTTATATATTTTATTGCTTTAGCAAATCCTTTGGCGCTTGGTCTAAGTTCTCTTTTAAGAGTATTATAGTCCACACTTGCCAATCCAAATCGTGGCCATTTTCCATAAGCCCATTCAAAGTTATCTATTAAGCTCCAGTGTAGATATCCTAATAACTTTACATCTTTATTTATTGCATTTTGCATGGCGTTTATGGTTTTTAAAATCCATTCCTGACGCAGCTCATCATCGCAGTCTGCTA
>ERZ772968.1336-NODE-1336-length-11560-cov-6.431291_pt1 | contig 11560 bp, 10 predicted proteins | sample MGYA00580674_ERZ772968 | MGnify/ENA primary metagenome ERZ772968 (study PRJEB29015, sample SAMEA2737940) | human oral metagenome | biome: human oral; feature: human-associated habitat; material: dental | place: China | collected 2138 ...
GACACCACAGCAATAATCGAGAACATCCTGGGTCACTAAACTGCGACAACTCAGGCCTGAGGATGCTACCAGCATCTCGGCACAGGCCTCACCACCGCTACGAACGCAGGACGGAACCTCAATTACGACCTTTGGAGGAACACGCATCGACGAAGGTCCCATACCGTCCGGACGCATACGACGACGACACATACGACACAGTGTGGCCCCACCGGAGTCCGGCAAGACCACACCATGGCGTATCAGCGACGCTCAAGCTGGCTGGCATCGCTGAACTACTCGGCTTCCTTCAGCTGGTGCAGGTCAGGTTGTTCTGTGGCAGCTGGCCGCCCAGGAGGAAGTCGTCGACGGCTGTGGTGATGCACTTGTTGCCGCGCATGTAGGCGACATGGGCATTACCGTCCCAGGTCAGCAGCTGCGCGGAGTCGAGCTGCTTGGCCAGGGCCTGGGCCCAGTGGTACGGAGTGGCTGGGTCGCCGGCGGTCCCCACCACCAGGATCGGGGCCGCGCCCTTGGCGTGGACGTCCTGCGGGATGGGGTCGGTCTTAGAGTAGTGACCCCACGCGGCGCAGGTCATGTCGAAGCTGGCGCCGCCCGCGAAGGTGGGAGCAACCTTCTGGGTCTCCTCATACTGGGCCTTCCAGGCATCCATGTTGCCTTGTGCGGGACGGTCCTGGCACATGACAGCCGTCCAGGCCGTCATGCTTACACCTGCCGAGGCCTGCTTGACGGCCTCGGCAAAGCCAGAGGCGTCATTCTGACCGATGGCAGGGGCCAGGGCCGCGGTCAGCTGCGGCCAAGCGCCGCCACTCAGGTATCTCCGGATAGCCCCGGTGAGTTGGGCTCCGGTGATCTTCACGTCGGGGTCGGAGGTTTTCAGCGGTGATGCGTTGGCGGAGGTAATGAGGTCACGGATCTGCTGCACCCCGTCCTCGACGCTGCCGGTCAGGGGGCAATTGTCGCCGGCTTTCCCTTCCAGACAGGCCTGGACATAGCGACGGAGGGCTTTCTCATACCCTTCAGCTGTTTCCACGGTCAGCCTGTGGTTGGTTGAGGTGGAGTCCATGGCACCATCGAGCACCAGCCGACCGGCATTCTCCGGGAAAAGCTCGGCATAGGTATAACCCAGTTCGGTGCCATAAGAGAAGCCAAGATAGTTCAGAGACTTCTCCCCCGAAACCGCACGAAGCACGTCCAAGTCCCGCGCCACTGAGGCGGTGCCCACATGATCCAGCAGACCCGGCTCGGAGTGCTCGCGGCACTGCTTCTCCAACTTGGATACCTCGTCCATATAGCCCTGGGCCCAGTTCTCAAAGGAGCTCTCCTCCTGGGGTTGCTCCGCGCTGGCCTCCTCAGCCGACTTAGCGTCCTGGCATGTGATGGGGGTGGAGGAGCCAACGCCGCGTGGGTCGAAACCGACGACGTCGTAGCCGGCCAGCAAGTCCTTCGAGAAACTCTTATCCACCGCCTCAACCAAGCTGATGCCGGAACCACCCGGCCCGCCTGGATTGATAAACAACGAACCCCGGGACTCGCCATCCGCGGCGCGTTTCTTCACAGCAACCTGGATGGTCTTGCCGTCCGGGTTGTTGTAATCCATCGGCACCGTCACCGTCGCGCACGAGAACTTACCCTGCTCGTCAGTTTTCTGTATGCCCCCGGAGTCGCCGCACGGATACCATGACACCTCCTGGCTATAAAAAGATTCCAAACCCTTCGGTACTGCCCCTGGCTCATCCGGGGCAGGGGTATTGGTGCCGGATTTCTGGGGCACCGCATAGGCCGGCAGAGCCGACGCCACCGGACCCGCCAGCAGCGCACACCCCACCACCAGCGCAGCCACGGAACGCCGCCTCTGGCCTACCCAAGGGGCTGAACCCGGCCCCACTTTCTCCTTCGTCCTCGCTGTTCTCATACCGCTCCTTTCTTTATCTTTTCTTTATCTGCTTGGGGCCCCTTACCGGACCGTGCAGGTGTATGGGAACCCCCAGCATCCCGCAACCAGGCGCCCGCATCCACCCTGCTAACGGGACAAACAAAGGTAGAGATGACTCACCCCTAAGGGTCGAGCTGAAGCCATATGGGCCACTCACCTTTTGGGAATCGCGATGAACAGCACCAGCCTGGCGAAGACGCCACACGGGATCAGGCACGCCCACAGCCACCAGCGCAACCTGCCGAGACCAGGCTGCCACGAAAGCTTATGCCACCGCGACACCATACGCGCGACTGCCTCCAGAACTGGCCCTATCCCCGGTTTGCTGGCCTTGTTGCCATTTGCTGGCGTCACAGCACAGGCAAACGCGATTAAGGCCAGCAAACGGGCAGGGGATGCCGAATACCCCAGTTCGCCAGATTCCGTGCGGAAACACAGCTAGCCTTCTGGTATGTCATCGCAGACCACGCGGCAGTCCAGACCGGGTCGCCTCACGGCCTCCGCCGGGTCGACGATCGAGGTCAACGGACTGACCAAGGAGTATGGCGGACGGGCTGTCGTGGACGACCTCTCGTTCACAGTCCGTCCTGGTCTCGTCACGGGTTTCCTGGGCCCCAACGGGGCGGGCAAGTCCACGACGATGAAGATGATCCTCGGCCTGGTGCACCCGACCCGCGGCAGCGCCCTGATCGGGGGACGCCCGTTCCGGTCCCTGCCGAACCCGGCGGCCAGCATAGGCGGCCTTCTCGACCCCCACGCTGTGCAAGGTTTCCGCACGGGCGCTGAACACTTGGCCTGGCAGGCCAGGACCGCCGGGATCCCGCTTGAGACGGTGGGACGAAAGCTTGAGCTGGTCGGCCTGTCACAGGCCGCCGACCGCAGGGTGAGCGGCTACTCGCTGGGCATGCGGCAACGGCTCGCGCTCGCCGGGGCACTGCTGGCCGACCCGGGCATCCTCATCTTCGACGAGCCCGTCAATGGCCTCGACACGGAGGGCATCTTGTGGATGCGTGACATGCTGAGGTCACTCGCGGCGCTGGGACGGACGGTGTTCGTCTCAAGCCACCTGATGGACGAGATGCAGCGAACAGCCGACCGGGTGATCATCATCGACAAAGGACGCCTGGTCAGAGACGTCACCCTCGACGAACTGACCGCCCAGGCAGTCGATCACCAGGTGCGAGTCCGCAGCGGCGATGATGATCGTCTGCGAGACGTCCTCGCCGCCGAGTCAGGGCAGGTCCGTCCTCTGCCGGACGGCATGCTCGTGACGGGCCTGGGGGCGGAGAGGATCGGACGCCTCGCCCTAGAGGCGGCCATCCCGCTGATCGAGCTGCACAGCGAGGCGGCGACCCTGGAGGATGCCTTCCTCCAGATCACCCACGCGGCGGACAGAACGGCGGCGGACAGGACGGAGGGCAAGCCATGACGGGAGTGCACCGCGCTGGTCTCTCGCCGGCTGCGGCTGGGGAGTTCGCCAAAGCCCGGTCGTGGCGGACGGGACGGGCGCTGCTGGTGGTGGCCTTGCTCGGCGCGGCCCTGGGGAGTGCGATGTTCGTCGCCACCGTGCCACTCACAATGAGCCAATCCCTGACGGCACTCCAGGAGCATCAGCGCGTGGAGGTGTCGCTGATGGGCGTGGACGTGGCCAACATCGTGTGCCTCGTGGCGGCGATCCTGTTCGTGTCGAATGAGAACTCCAGCAATCTCGTCGAGGTCACCGCGAGGCTGACTCCGGTGCGGCACCGGGTGGTCCTGGCGAAGCTGATCGTGGCGGGAGGGCTCTCGTGCGTGATCTCGATTCTCGCGACGCTGCTGGCCTATGGCGCCGGCATGGTCACCCTCACCGCTGCCGGGGCGCCGCTGCCAGCTTTCAACGGCGGCACGCTGCAGGCCCTGCTGGGAACCATGCTCATGATTCCGGCCCACACGGTCCTGGCTGTCGCCATGGCCTACCTGACCCGGAGCGGCCTAGTGGCCTTCCTGGGGGTCTTCGCCGTCATGTGCCTGTCCACCCTCAGCTCGATCCTGCCCAGCGCGCTCGACCGAGCCGCGCAGTGGCTGCTCCTCACCCCCGCGCTGCACACGATCTCGGGCATCGCCACCCCAGGCGGGAAAGAGTTCACCCACCCCGTCGCGGCGGCGGGCGTTGTGCTGGCCTGGATGGTCGTCCCCGTGCTGCTGGCGATCTCGGCCTTCCGGTCCCGTGATCTCTAAACCGCTGGCCTTATCGCGGTTTGCTGGCCTCACAGCACAGGCAAACGCGATTAAGGCCAGCGAACGCGGATTAAGGCCAGCAAACCGGCAGGTTAGGAGTCGAGCAGACGGGCATCGTGGACCAGGATCGCGACCTGGGTGCGGTTGGTGCAGCCGAGTTTGGTCAGGACCCTGGTTAGCGTGGCTTTCACCGTCGCCAGCGAGTGGTAGAGCTTCGTCGCGATCTCCGCGTTGCTCAGGCCCCGGCCGACCTCGACGGCGACCTCCAGCTCACGCTTGCTGAGGACCTCCAGGTCGGTCCGGGCGCGCTGGGTGCGGTCGTCGACGCCCGCTGACGTCGCGGCCGCGATCACCGCCCCGATCACCGACGGCGACAGCGACCGCTCCCCCTCGGCGGCGCGGTGGATGGCGCGGATCATCTCCTCCGGCGAGGTGTCCTTCAGCAGGAAACCGTGGGCCCCGGCGCGCAGCGCCTCCAGCACCAGCTCGTCGGCGTCGAAGGTGGTGAGCATCACGACCTTGGGTGGTTCGGGCTGCGTCAGGACCTGCCGGGTGGCGGTGATCCCGTCAACCTGCGGCATGCGGATGTCCATCAGCACCACGTCGGGGGTGTGCTCGGCGACCAGCGCGACGGCGTCGGAACCGTCGGTGCCCTCCCCCACCACCTCGATGCCGGAGTCCGCTTTGCTGAGCAACAGCTTGAGCCCGGCCCTGACCAGGGCATCATCGTCGACCACCAGCACGCGCCGGTTCACCACGGCAACCACACCTCCACCACGAAATCGCCTCCCTTGGGCCCCGCGCTCATCCTGCCACCCAGCAGCTCTGCCCGCTCCTCCAGGCCGACCAAACCCAGTCCGGAGCCCGGGGAGGCCACCGTGATGAGGCTGAGCTGGTTGGCCGCCCGGATGTTCAGGCCATCCTGCGGCGATCCTGCGATGGCGAGCTGCACCACAGCCCCCGGCGCGTGGCGGGCCGCGTTGGTCAGGCACTCCTGGACGATCCGGTAGGCGTGCCGGCTCAGCACGTCGTGGGGTTCGCCGTCGATCCGGACGTCGGCTTCGATCTGGCGTCCCGCCACTCGATGCTCAGCGAGCAGGGCGTCAAGCCCTGCCAAGGTGGGTTGCGGGCGCGCTGGTGCGCCCTCGGCGTCGATCTGGCGCAGCCGTCCGAGGATGGTGCGCAGTTCCTCAAGGGCCTGGGTCGCGCTCTGCTGGATGGTGCCGACGACGGGCCGGGTTTCCTCTGCGCCCAGGTCGTCGCGGTAGGCCAGCGCCCCGGCGTGCATGGCGATGAGGGAGATCTTGTGGGCGAGCACGTCGTGCATCTCCCGGGCCAGCTCGGCGCGCTCCTCGGCGCGCGCGGCGTCGGCCAGCAGCTCACGTTCGCGTTCCAGCGCCGCGATCCGCTCCATCTTCGCCTCCTGCCTGGTCCCCAGGAAACTGCCGAGCGTCGCGATGAGCATCACCACAAGTGCTGCGGCCAGGGGCGTCAGAGTTGTGAACAGCTGAGCCCATTCCCGAATGCTGGAGTACACATCGTCGGGGACGGCGATTCCAGGCTGGTCCCGCCCCTGTCCGAGGCCGGCATACAAGGGGTTCAGGATCAAGGCCGCATACATCACAACCCCGCCGAGCAATGTCAGGCGGATCTTTCGTCGCTTACACAGGTGCAGATAGGCCCAGACTGTGCAGGGTATGAGGAGCTCAATGAAGGGAACGGACAAGGCGCTGAGCGCCAGGGTGAGCGCCAGGGGGTACCGGTGCCTCAGCCGCATCGCGAACAATGCCGCTGCTCCAATAGCCAGGTGAAGGACCGTTCCCCAGGCTCCCAAGCGGCCCAACAGGAAGTTCTCGTCCGCGGTGGAGAGGTTCATAATCGTGAAGAGCCCGGCCACCAGATAGGGCCAGTTCGCCCTGAAATTGAGTTTCCGCACGTTCACGACCCTAGACCGCCCCCGGCGGCGTCCCGGCAGCTCCTTTGGCTAAGCGGACGCATCTTTCGGCTAGGAAACCGCATACCTTCACCCCTGGCGGCAAACCGGCCGGCTCCAGTGGCATGGAGCCATGATCACCTTCCAGAACCTGACCAAGAGCTACGGCACTTTCACCGCAGTCGACGGCATCAGCTTTGACGTCGCCCCCGGAACCATCAGTGGCTTCCTCGGCCCCAACGGGGCGGGCAAGTCCACCAGCATGCGCTGCCTCGTCGGCCTGGCCGTGCCTACGAGCGGCGCAGCCACCATCAACGGAAAGCCGTACCACGCGTTGAAGAACCCGGCCTTCGAGGTCGGCACGATGCTCGACGCCTCCGCCCAGCACCCCGGCCGCACCGGATACGAAACCCTCGCCCTAGGAGCCACCGTCCTCGGCCTACCCAAAACCAGAGTCAACGAGGTCCTACACATGGTCGGCCTCACCGAGAAGGAATCCAAACGCCGCCTCAAAGCCTACTCCCTAGGCATGCGGCAGCGCCTGGGGATCGCGCACGCGCTGCTCGGGTCGCCGTCGGTCCTGATCCTCGACGAGCCGGCCAACGGACTCGACCCCGCCGGCATCCGCTGGATGCGACGCCTGCTGCGGGAGTTCGCCGACCACGGCGGCACCGTGCTTCTCAGCTCTCACCTGCTACACGAGGTCCAGCAGATCGCCGACGAGATCGTGATGATCGGCCAGGGACGCATCGTCGCCTCCGGCACCCAGGAAGAGCTGCTGAAAACCACCGACGATCTTGAGGAGCTGTTCCTCGACCTCACCGAATCCACCTCCCGCGAAGGAGCCCTGTCATGACCGCCGCCGCAACACCCCTGCTGACCGGATCCCGCTCAGCCATCGCTCCTATCAGCTTCAGCCGGGTCTTGGCCTATGAGTTCCGCAAGTCAGTGTCGACCAGAGCGAGCCGCTGGGCCCTCGCAGTGACCACCGTCGTCACCGTGACATTGGCAGTCTTTCTCTATCTCTATTTCTCGCAGACAAAGTTCGACACCACGCCGCAGCTCACCTGGACGCAGTTAGCAGGTTACTACGATGACAAGGCATTCCCCCTGTCTATCGCCGAAGTCTCCGCAATTCTGCTCGGGCCTTTCTTAATCCTGTTGACTGCCAGCGAGTGGACCAACCGCAGCATCATAACGACATTCACACTAGTGCCCCGTCGCGGCCGGGTGCTGTCAGCACAGCTCATCGTCGCTCTGACCTACATCGCGGCCTTCTGGGCGCTACACCTCGGTCTGGGGGCACTTGTCGCAGGCCTCCTCTCCCCAAGCCAGAACGTGGACATCAACTGGTCGGTGACGCTCTGGGACGTGGTCGGGCTGCTTGTGGGCAATCTGGGATATCCAATGTTCGCGCTTGCCATGGGTATCGCCATCATGAGCGTCCCAGCGGCCATCGTGGCATGGGTAATGCTTGATGTACTCATGAACGTATTTCTAACCATCAGCGAAGCGGGCCAATGGTCCTATCTGATCGTCGCCCTGAGGACCGCGGCCACAGACCCGAATACAGCCACCAACTGGGCCCATGTCGCGACATCAGCGGTGCTGTGGCTCGCCGTCCCCGCAGTCATCGGTATCTGGCGTTCACTGCGCCGCGAAGCCAGCTGACCTCAACCATCACCGAAATCAAAGACCTACGGTCCGGTAAGTAGCAATACATGGCTGGTCTGCCAACCAGAATCTGCTACCTACCAGGCCGTAGGTCTTGATCAATTCGCGAAACGACGGCTGATCTCGGGAAGTCTCAGGTCAAGCCATCTCCGGCAATGTAGGCAGCTCGTCGCGATGCCACATTTTTATCTCTGGGACGTCGATGCCACAATGCTGGGCGAGGGTCATCATCGCGAACTCGTTGGCGGGTACCTCGGGGTAGACCGCGTCGGGCATCTTGACGATCCAGTCACCCTCCTGATCACCCGCAGGCAGCGTCAGCCGGTCACCAGATTGAAGCAGGGAGAACTTGAGCGCGACGCCGGCCAGGCTGAAACGCAGAACCTGTCCATCGTGACGCCGCACAGCGGGGAACTGCACCTGTTCTGGCCGCCAGGCGGGATCAGCCTCACCCTCAACAGGTTCGACGATCACCGCCCCAGGAAGCCCGAGCCCGAGCCGGACCAGAAGCCGCATCTCCCGCTGCTCATTGATGCCCGCGTCCAAGGCGACCCACTGCCTCAGTCTGCCCTCGGGAAGCAGATTGGAGAACCAGGGCGGCAGCCGCAGAGCCGCCGCCACTCGTTCCTCTGGGTTGTCCTCAAAACGCAGCCCGAGCATGGGGCGATCGGGGTCATCCCAGTAGCCCTGCTGCCATTCCAGCCAGGTGTAGTCTCCGCGGGCATACAGATGCGCAACAGTCTTGCCGCCAAGCAGGACCCGGAATCCCTCGGTCACCATGCATCATCCTGCGAAGAGTCATCATCGAAGTCGAAAGAAGCCAGAGGCGCGGAATCATCAAACCCCTGCCCCGTGCGTTCCTGAAGGAATTTATCGATATAACCTTGCAACACCTGTTCGCGTTCCTGAACGAGTCTCTCGGGAAAACCACCCAAGCCGAAGAAATGCGAATCGCGTACCACCGCGTCCCACGCTGAGACATCCCGTACATTCTCCAGTGGGATACCGGGCATAATGACTCGGTTTCCCAGCGAGCTCTTGGTGTTGCCAGACAACCTGATCCGCGAGAAAATCTCTGGACACACTGGGCTCGGTGTTGGCCCCCGCCGATTTCAAGAGCCAGATCCGCACGGGTGAACGGTTCGCCGGTGTCTGGCGACAGCGGCTTATGGTTCCACAGTGCGCACAGCATGATGTGCCCGGAAGCACGGTTTGACCCAAAATCATTCACATGTAGACGTTGCCCTGACCCGCTTGGCAATATCTCTAGAAGCTGCTGTATCGAATGGCTCTCCTCTCGCGGGTGAATACACGAGGCTAGGGTTCGGACAGCTCCGGTGATCCCACCTCTCATCACTCCGGGACCCGCTAAAGCAGCTCTCCAATACCAACGCTTCAAGAGGTTTAGATTCCGTGGCGATGGCTCCGGGAAGTGGGCGAAGAAACGGGCTAGGACCACGAGGAGATGCCGGTAGGCCAGGAACGTGAAATGCGGAACCCCCGCGATATTACACAGGAATTCGATGGCAAGCTCCAGGGAATTCAGCGCCTCCTGATGGGCCTGCTCCTGGTTCTCGTCAGGGAAATCTAGACCCTTCCTGCGGTCATCACGAAACTCCAGATGGATATCCCGGTAGACATCGGATGCTCTTCTGGCCAGGAATGCATGCAGGATGGTGTCGTGGTCAATCTGGCCCCAGTTGAGGCGAACGCGGATATCGTCCTGGATGGTCTCGAAGGTGGTCGCGGTGGAGTCGCTCTCCCCCGGCGCGAACAACCCTTTGAATGCCTCGGCCCGGGTCAGGCGCTTGCCTGCGTTGTTCATGCGGTCGTAGATCTCGCGCAGCACCCCATCGTCCTCGGAGCGCACCTCATAGACCGGCACGTGGAACTCGCGCAGCCGCTGGGTGGCGGTGTTGATCTCGTCGATCCGGTCGACGTAGTTCGGATGCTCACCGACCCAGCGCAACAGCCTAGGCAGTTCGAAGAGCACCGGTAGGGGGATGGCATGATCGCCGGAGTCGTTCCGGGTGCGGGCGCGAACCCTCGGGGGCTGTTGCCTGAGGTCGTAGACCAGCGCGAACTCACCATCAAGGCCATGCTTTGGGTCGAAGACGTTCAGGAAGGTCGTCACCCGCTGCTGCCCGTCTACCACGTAGCGGGCGTCGGTCCGCTCGGGGGCCTCCAAAGTCACCTCGCCCAGCCGGACCGTCTCCGCGGGTGCTTTGCGCTGCCACAGCAGGAGGCTGCCGATGGGGAACCCCCGCAGCACGCTGTCAATCAGCGCCACGGCATCCGCCTTCTTCCAGCGCAAGCCACGCTGGAAATGCGGCACCCGAACGACCCCCTCGCGCACCATGCCAACCAGCTGGGCCAGTGGATAGGTGCGGGCGGTTGGTTCGGCCAGCAGATCAGCCCGAGGCTGCTCGTCTAGCGACATATCCCCTCCCTCACGAGGCACTGCGCCCATTCTGGCATGCCGCACCGGATCCTCCGCTGACTATAAATACCGGGGAAATCAATCCGCGACCCTTTCAGTTCGCGACCCTAGATCTCTGGCTGCGATGTATCCCGGCTCAGCAGACGCATCTTTCGGCTAGGAAACCACAGACCTTTACCCCTGGCAGCGACCCAGCCGGCTCCAGTGGCATGAAGCCATGATCATCTTCCAGAACCTGACCACGAGCCACGGCTCCCTCACCGAGGTGGACGACGCATGACCGCCGCCGCGACACCACCGCTGACGGACCCCGCTCAGCCATCCCGCCTCTGAGATTCAGCAGGGTCCTGGCCTGCGAGTTCCGCAAATCAGTGTCCATCAGGGCGAACCGCTGGTTCCTCGCGCTGCTCGCCGTCGCCGCCATAGCAGCGGCAACCGGTTTCTATGTCTATTTCATGCTGACGACGTCCGGCGCCGCACCCCTCACCTGGGCGCAGCTGGGAAGAGTCATCGTCGATCCTCTCATGACGCTGCTCGGCTGCTTCCTGGTCACGTTGACCACCAGCGAGTGGACCAACCGCAGCATCATGACGACATTCACGCTGACGCCCCGGCGCGGCTGGGTGCTGTCCGCTCAGCTCATCGTCGCCCTGACCTACGCGCTGGCCCTCTGGGCATTGTGCCTCGGCCTGGGGACGCTCGTCGCAGGCCTGCTTTCCCCACGTGAAAACGTGGACATCAGCTGGTCGGTGACGGCCTGGGACGTGGTCGGGCTACTGCTGCCGAACCCGGTATTGGCCATCTCGGCCTTCCTGCTGGGCATCGCCGTCATGAACGGCTCAGCGGCCATCATCATGTGGATGATGGTCCCGGCTTTCCTGAACACATTGCTGAACTTCAACGGCGTCATCTCCGACATAGCCCAGTGGCTCAACCTGAAGGTCGCCTTGAATGCCGCCGTCGCAGACCCTGGCGCAGCAGTCAGCTGGGGCAGAACCGCGACATCGGCGGTGCTGTGGCTCGCCGTCCCCGCCGTCATCGGCATCTGGCGCGCACTGCATCGCGACGCCGGCTGACCGGAAACAAAAGACCTACGGTCCGGTACGTAGCAACATATGGCTGGTCTGCCTGCCAGGATCTGCTACCTACCGGACCGTAGGCTGGTTTTGCGCCTAACGCCTAGTTTTCGAGCTCCTTCGGGGCAGCCTCCTTCAGCAGGCCCAGCAGAGCATTCTCCAGGACCTCGGGCAGGGCCGGGTGAATCCAGTACTGGCCGCGGGCCAGCTCCTGGACCGTGTTGCCGAGGCTCATGGCCTGGATCATCGGCTGGATCAGGGTGGCTGCCTGGGGACCGATGATG
>ERZ772968.1337-NODE-1337-length-11555-cov-6.809130_pt1 | contig 11555 bp, 10 predicted proteins | sample MGYA00580674_ERZ772968 | MGnify/ENA primary metagenome ERZ772968 (study PRJEB29015, sample SAMEA2737940) | human oral metagenome | biome: human oral; feature: human-associated habitat; material: dental | place: China | collected 2138 ...
CCAAAGGAGGGAGAGAAATGAGCTCTAAAACATCAATCTGGTTAGCTTTTTTCTTAAATTTAAGCTACGCTATTGTTGAGTTTATCGCAGGAGGAATCTTTGGTTCGAGTGCTGTTCTTGCTGATTCTGTTCATGACTTGGGAGATGCTATAGCCATTGGCATATCAGCCCTTTTAGAAACAATCTCAAACCGAGAAGAAGATGGGCAGTACACCTTGGGTTACAAGCGTTTCAGTCTTTTAGGGGCCATCCTAACGGCTGTGATTCTTATGATAGGATCTGTTCTAGTGATATTGGAAAATATCACAAAGATAGTTCACCCTCAACCTGTCAATGAGGAAGGCGTCCTCTGGTTAGGAATTATTGCAGTAAGTATCAATGTGATAGCTAGTCTAGTAGTTGGTAAGGGAAAGACAAAGAACGAGTCAATTCTGAGTCTGCATTTTTTGGAAGATACACTTGGTTGGTTGGCGGTCATTCTAATGGCGATTATCCTCCGATTTACAGACTGGTATATCCTTGATCCGCTCTTATCTCTTGTCATTTCCATCTTCATTCTAACAAAAGCCATTCCTCGATTTTGGAGCGCACTCAAGATTTTCTTGGATGCTGTGCCAGAAGGGGTAGATATCAAACAAGTGAAGAATGACTTGGAGCAATTGGACCATGTGGCCAGTGTAAATCAGCTCAATCTCTGGACTATGGATGGTTTGGAAAAAAATGCCATTGTTCATGTTTGTATCAAGGATTGGGAGCAGATGATGGAAACTAAAGAAGCAGTGCGTCAATTTTTAGAAGAAATAGGTGTGCAGAATATTACTATTGAAGTAGATAGCAGTCAAATCAATCATGCGCAACATAAGCGGAGGGTAACAGCCTTGGAGCAGAACCATGGGCATCATCACTAGAAAAAACGATCTCTTGTTGAGGTCGTTTTGATATCTTATTCATTCCTCGTACTTTCTCTCAGAGTCAGTCTAGTTCCCAGCATAGTTAGGCTAGGAGTTTTCCGACCATGGAGAACTTCCTTGTTAAGAATATCCATACCTGCTCGGCCCATCTCCTCAGTATAGACTGTGATGCTAGATAGGGGAGGATAGACCTGCTTGGTTAGGCTAGTGTCGTTAAAGGAAATGAGACTGACACGGTCTGGTAGGCTAATTCCAGCTTCTTGAAGGGCACGGAGGGCACCGATGGCTAAACTATCGCTGGCTGCGAAAAATGCTGGGGGGAGTTGATCACCCAACTTGTGAATAGCCTCCTTCATCAAGTCATAGCCAGACTGGGCGGTGAAGCTTCCTTGAAAGACCAGTTCTTCATGATAGATTCCTTTTGTCTGAGTATAGTCTCTAAAATATCCTAGGCGCTTATCCTGAACAATTTCTTCTTGGTCTGTTGTTTCTTCAAGGCCGGTGAGAATCCCGATACGATCAAGCCCTTGGCTGAGGAAGTGGTCTACAACTTGTTTCACAGCAGTGTAAAAGTCAGTGATAATACAGGTATGACCTAGTGAGAGGGTATCGCTGTCTATAAAGACTAGGGGTTTTTGATATTCTTCAAAGGCAGCAATCTGTGCTCGGCTGAACTTTCCAATACAGAGAATCCCAATCACTTCCTCGCTCAGAGTAAAAGGATGGTCGTTAAAATAGCGCAAGATATCATAGTCCAACTCTTGGGCTCTTTTTTCAATACCGAGACGAATCTGGTAGTAGTAGAGATCGTCCAGCTCCCCCTGCTCGCTGACCCATTGGATAATGGCAATCTTTTGCTTGGGTTTGTGGGATTCGCCTGTCTTGAGGTGCTTGGTATAGCCCAGTTCTTCAGCGACAGTTAAAATACGGTGTCTGGTTTCTTCTGTAACAGATAGGCTCTGGTCGCGATTGAGGACACGAGATACGGTCGCGATAGAGACAGAGGCTAGCTGTGCAATGTCTTTTAAGGTAGCCATAAATCCTCCTCCTTTTAGGTTAGTATATCATATTTTTCCTCTTTTTACCGATTGTTTAGTAAAACTTTAGTAAAAAGGATTGACCTTGGTAAAAGCCTTAGATACAATAGAAGAAAACGATTACACGTTAAGGTGACTTAACGGACAGTCAAAGGAGAATTCATATGACACAACATCTTACTGCTGAAGCCCTTCGCAAAGACTTTCTTGCCGTTTTTGGTCAAGAAGCAGACCAAACTTTCTTTTCACCAGGCCGTATCAATTTGATTGGTGAACACACGGACTACAATGGCGGTCACGTTTTTCCTGCTGCGATTTCCTTGGGAACTTATGGGGCGGCTCGCAAGCGTGACGATCAAGTTTTGCGTTTCTACTCAGCCAACTTTGAGGACAAGGGTATCATCGAAGTGCCTCTTGCTGACCTCAAGTTTGAAAAAGAGCATAACTGGACCAATTATCCAAAAGGGGTCCTTCATTTCTTGCAAGAAGCTGGCCATGTCATTGACAAAGGTTTTGATTTTTATGTCTTTGGGAATATCCCAAATGGTGCTGGCTTGTCTTCATCAGCATCCTTGGAACTCTTGACAGGGGTCGTGGCAGAGCATCTCTTTGATTTAAAACTAGACCGTTTGGATTTGGTTAAAATCGGAAAACAAACAGAAAACAACTTTATCGGAGTCAACTCTGGTATCATGGACCAGTTTGCTATCGGTATGGGTGCAGACCAACGTGCTATTTACCTAGACACCAACACTCTAGAGTACGACTTGGTGCCACTTGATTTGAAAGACAATGTCGTTGTTATCATGAACACCAACAAACGCCGTGAATTGGCCGACTCTAAATACAATGAGCGCCGTGCTGAATGTGAAAAAGCAGTGGAAGAATTGCAAGTTGCCTTGGGCATTCAGACCTTGGGTGAATTGGACGAGTGGGCCTTTGACCAATACAGCTATCTGATTAAAGATGAAAATCGTTTGAAACGTGCTCGTCATGCTGTTTTTGAAAACCAACGTACCCTCAAAGCCCAAGCAGCCCTTCAAGCAGGAGATTTGGAAACATTTGGTCGTTTGATGAATGCGTCTCACGTTTCTCTTGAGCATGATTATGAAGTAACTGGCTTGGAATTGGATACTCTTGTTCACACAGCTTGGGCACAAGAAGGCGTTCTCGGTGCTCGTATGACAGGGGCAGGTTTTGGCGGATGTGCCATTGCCTTGGTGCAAAAAGATACTGTTGACGCCTTTAAGGAAGCTGTAGGCAAACACTACGAAGAAATGGTCGGATACGCTCCAAGCTTCTATATCGCTGAAGTTGCAGGTGGCACTCGCGTCCTTGACTAGTCAAAAGGAGGCTCTATAGTGACCTTAGTAGATAAATTTGTAACACATATCATTTCTGAAAGTTCATTTGAGGAAATGGATCGAATCTACCTAACCAATCGTGTCTTGGCACGAGTGGGAGACGGTGTTTTGGAAGTTGAGACCAATCTGGATAAAGTGATTGACCTCAAGGACCAGCTGGTTGAGGAGGCGGTTCGATTAGAGACAATTGAGGATAGTCAGACTGCGCGTGAAATCCTTGGTGCTGAACTGATGGACTTGGTGACCCCTTGTCCCAGTCAGGTTAATCGTGACTTTTGGACAACCTATGCCCACTCTCCTGAGCAGGCCATTGCGGACTTCTACCAACTTAGCCAGAAAAATGACTACATCAAACTCAAGGCCATTGCTAAAAATATTGCTTATCGTGTACCGTCTGACTACGGAGAACTGGAGATCACAATTAATCTCTCCAAGCCTGAAAAGGATCCGAAAGAAATTGCGGCAGCCAAGTTGGTGCAAGCTAGCAATTATCCTCAGTGTCAGCTTTGTTTAGAGAATGAAGGCTACCATGGTCGAGTAAATCACCCAGCTCGTAGCAACCACCGTATTATCCGTTTTGAAATGGCGGGTCAGGAGTGGGGCTTCCAGTATTCGCCCTATGCTTATTTTAATGAGCACTGTATTTTCTTAGATGGCCAGCATCGTCCCATGGCCATTAGTCGGCAGAGTTTTGAACGTCTGCTCGCTATCGTAGAGCAGTTTCCAGGTTATTTTGCAGGCTCAAATGCCGACCTGCCCATAGTAGGTGGCTCTATCCTAACCCATGACCACTATCAGGGAGGACGCCATGTTTTCCCTATGGAATTGGCTCCACTGCAAAAAACCTTCCGCTTTACTGGTTTTGAACAGGTCAAGACTGGGATTATCAAGTGGCCTATGTCAGTGTTGCGTTTGACGTCGGATTCCAAGGAGGATTTGATTAACTTAGCTGATAAGATTTTGCAGGAATGGCGCAAGTATTCTGATCCTACAGTGCAGATTTTGTCAGAAACAAGCGGGACACCGCACCACACCATCACACCGATTGCGCGTAAGCGTGATGGACAGTTTGAGTTGGACTTAGTCTTGCGGGACAATCAGACATCGCCAGAACATCCTGATGGTATCTATCATCCTCACAAGGATGTCCAACATATCAAGAAGGAAAATATCGGCTTGATTGAGGTCATGGGCTTGGCTATCTTACCACCACGTCTGAAAGCAGAAGTGGAGCAAGTAGCAGCCTGCCTTGTCGGAGAAGGTGAGACAGTTGTTGCATATCATCAGGAATGGGCAGACCAACTCAAAGCTCAATATCCAGACTTAGCGGATAAAGAAAAAGCCCTTGAAATCGTCAAAGACTCTGTGGGCGCTATCTTTGCGCGTGTACTTGAGGATGCAGGAGTTTACAAGCAAACGGAGCAGGGACAGGCAGCCTTTATGCGCTTTGTAGAGCAGGTCGGAATTTTGCCAGACTAGGAGCTTTCTCCTTGCACAGTCCTATAAAAAGTAGTATCATAGTGTCGTTTGAAATATCAGGAGGAAATGATGAAAGATTTTCACTTTGACGCTATATCTGCCTTTGAAAATTACGAAATTGAACAAATGAGAGATGGTCACGTTGTGGTGACGACCAAAGTAGTGGACTCGTCGCTCAACTACTATGGCAATGCTCATGGTGGCTATCTCTTTACCCTTTGTGACCAGATCAGCGGTTTGGTGGTCATCTCACTGGGACTAGATGGAGTGACGCTCCAATCCTCCATCAACTACCTCAAGGCAGGAAAACTCGATGATGTGCTGACCATTAAAGGAGAATGTGTCCATCAAGGTCGTACAACCTGTGTAGTGGATGTGGATATCACCAATCAAGAGGGCAGAAATGTCTGCAAAGCAACCTTTACCATGTTTGTCACAGGTCAGCGGTCAGATGAGAGACAGGCGAGAATATAAAGTACTAGGAGGTGAACTGCACTCTATGGGTTAGATATCTTTTGTCGAACTTTTTTGAGTGCAGGTTAGTTTTGATTCTCGCAGATGAACCAACCGCTTCACTAGACCCCAAAAACTCTGAGGAATTACTTTCTATCCTAGAATCTTTAAAAAATCCGAATCGAACGATTATTATTGCGACCCACAATCCTCTTATCTGGGAGCAAGTGGATCAAGTAATTCGAGTTACCGATTTATCTCATCGATGATAAGAGAACATTAAGTTAGAAGAAAGAGTCACAAACACACTTTGTGGCTTTTTTATTTCCATAAAAATGGTAAAATAGTAGGAGTAGAAATGGAGTTTGAGACATGAAAGTAATCGATCAATTTAAAAATAAGAAAGTTCTTGTTTTAGGTTTGGCTAAGTCTGGTGAGTCTGCGGCCCGTTTGTTGGACAAGCTGGGTGCTATTGTCACTGTTAATGACGGCAAACCTTTCGAGGAAAATCCAGCTGCTCAAAACTTACTAGAAGAAGGTATCAAGGTCGTCACTGGAGGGCATCCTTTGGAGCTTTTGGATGAAGATTTCGCTCTGATGGTGAAAAATCCAGGGATTCCTTATAGCAATCCCATGATTGAAAAGGCTTTGGCGAAGGGGATTCCAGTCTTGACTGAGGTGGAGTTGGCTTACTTGATTTCAGAAGCACCGATTGTTGGTATTACTGGTTCAAATGGAAAAACGACGACAACGACCATGATTGGGGAAGTTTTGACTGCTGCTGGACAACATGGTCTCTTATCAGGGAATATCGGCTATCCGGCTAGTCAAGTGGCCCAAACTGCGACAGACAAGGACACGCTTGTCATGGAACTTTCTTCTTTCCAACTGATGGGTGTTCAAGAATTCCATCCAGAGATTGCGGTTATTACCAACCTCATGCCTACTCATATCGACTATCATGGTTCGTTTGAGGAATATGTGGCAGCTAAATGGAATATCCAGAACAAGATGACAGCAGCTGATTTCCTTGTCTTGAATTTTAATCAAGACTTGGCAAAAGAATTGGCTACAAAAACAGAGGCTATGGTTGTACCATTTTCAACACTTGAAAAGGTTGATGGAGCTTATCTAGAAAACGGTCAACTCTACTTCCGTGGGGAAGTAGTCATGGCAGCTGATGAAATCGGTGTTCCAGGTAGCCACAATGTGGAAAACGCCCTTGCGACCATTGCAGTAGCCAAACTTCGTGGCGTGGACAACCAAACCATCAAGGAAACTCTTTCAGCCTTCGGTGGTGTCAAACACCGTCTCCAATTTGTGGATGAGATTAAGGGTGTCAAATTCTATAACGATAGTAAATCAACCAATATCTTGGCAACTCAAAAAGCCTTGTCAGGATTTAATAATAGTAAGGTCATCTTGATTGCAGGTGGTTTGGACCGTGGCAATGAGTTTGACGAATTGGTGCCAGACATTACTGGCCTCAAGAAAATGGTCATCCTCGGTCAGTCTGCAGAACGTGTCAAACGGGCAGCTGAGAAGGCTGGTGTGGCTTATGTGGATGCGACAGATATTGCTGACGCAACCCGCAAGGCTTATGAACTTGCGACTCAAGGAGATGTGGTTCTCCTCAGTCCTGCCAATGCTAGCTGGGACATGTATGCTAACTTTGAAGTACGTGGCGACCTCTTTATCGACACAGTAGCGGAGTTAAAGGAATAATATGAAAAAAATTGTCTTTACAGGTGGGGGAACAGTTGGACACGTTACCCTCAACCTTTTGTTAATGCCCAAGTTTGTCGAAGACGGCTGGGAAGTCCACTATATCGGGGATAAGAACGGAATCGAACACCAAGAAATCCTCAAGTCAGGTTTGAATGTGACCTTCCATTCCATTGCGACAGGAAAATTGCGTCGCTATTTCTCTTGGCAAAATATGCTGGATGTCTTCAAAGTTGGTTGGGGAATTGTCCAATCCCTCTTTATCATGTTACGACTTCGTCCGCAGGCTCTCTTTTCTAAAGGGGGATTTGTCTCTGTGCCGCCAGTTATCGCTGCGCGTGTGTCTGGAGTACCTGTCTTTATCCACGAATCTGACCTATCCATGGGCTTGGCCAATAAAATTGCCTACAAATTTGCAACCAAAATGTACTCAACCTTTGAGCAGGCTGCTGGTCTCGCAAAAGTTGAGCATGTGGGAGCAGTGACCAAAGTTTCAGACCAAAAAACTTCAGAGCCAGATGAATTGGTGGACATCCAAACCCATTTTAATCCAAAATTGCCAACTGTATTGTTTGTTGGTGGTTCTGCAGGAGCTCGTGTCTTTAACCAATTGGTGACAGAACATAAAAAAGAGCTGACAGATCGCTACAATATCATTAATCTCACTGGAGATTCAAGCCTCAATGAGTTGAGTCAAAATCTCTTTCGTGTTGATTATGTGACGGACCTCTATCAACCCTTGATGGAGATGGCAGATGTGGTGGTGACGCGTGGTGGTGCCAACACAATTTTTGAGCTTTTGGCTATGGCGAAACTCCATCTCATCGTACCATTGGGTCGTGAAGCAAGTCGAGGAGACCAGATTGAAAATGCTGCCTATTTTGTTAAAAAGGGTTATGCAGCAGAACTCCAAGAGACAGAATTGACCTTGGAAAGTTTGGAGAAAAAACTCAGTCACTTGCTTAGTCACAAGGATCAATACCAAGCTAGTATGAGGGCTTCAACTGAATTGAAATCTCTTGATGATTTTTATGCCCTACTAAGAAAAGACTTATCATAAGGAAAACCAATGTCAAAGGATAAGAAAAAAGAATCAAACCAGAAACAAGAATTGTCTGAATGGCAGAAACGGAACCAAGAATATCTGAAAAAGAAGGCTGAGGAGGAAGCTGCTCTAGCTGCGGAGAAGGAAAAGGAAAAACAAGCTCGGAAGGAGGCCAACTCGAAGCTTTTGGAGGAGGCCAAGAAATCCTCGAGTCAGTCGGACGAGGAAGATACCAGTCCAAGCCAAGAACCCTCCGAGAAAGATGAGAAAGCTCAAAAGGAAGACACAGAAGTTAAAAAAGAGAAAGAGAAGAAGAAAAAAGAAAAGCCAGAAAAAACTGCCAAACCGAAAATTGCTCCCGTTCATATTTGGAGGGCGGTTAGTATCTTAGTGCCAAGTGCTCTGGTCCTCCTTCTCTCAGTCTATCTGTTGACTCCGCTGTCGACCATTAAAAATATCGAGGTTAAGGGAAATGTCCAGACTCAAGCGGATGACATTAAACAAATTTCTGGCATTCAGGATAGCGACTATACCTTAGCTCTGTTGTTGGATAAGGAAAAATACGCTGAGAAGATCAAGTCTAACCACTGGATAGAGTCAGCAAAGATTGACTACAAATTTCCGACAAACTTTACGATTGAAGTCAAAGAGTTTGAGATTGTTGGCTACTATGTGACAGGTGAAGACCACTATCCAATCCTGTCTAGTGGAACAATTGACCCAAGCCCTGTCAACCTTTTGAACCTGCCTGAGACCTATTTAACAGTTACCTTTAACGATGAGCAGCAGGTGAAGGACCTGATTGCGGGTCTTTCTAGCATCAGTGAGGACATAAAGAGTCAAATCCAGAAGATCGAACTAGCCCCAAGTAAGGCAACTGCAGATCTTCTAAAAATCACCATGCTGGATACAGATGAGATATTGGTTCCCTTGTCAGAGTTGAGTAAAAAATTGCCTTATTACAGCAAAATCAAGCCACAGTTAGCAGAACCGAGCTTCATCGATATGGAGGCAGGAATTTATAGCACTAGTCTGGCTGATAAACGCTTAGAAGAAGCTGAGGAAAAGGCCAAACAAGAGGCTAAGGAAGCGGAGAAGAAAAAACAGGAAGAAAAAAAAGCTGAAGAAAAGAAACAAGAATAAGAATCTTCAGTTTTTACTTGACAAGTGTCGTTATAAATAATAGAATAGTAGAAAACCTTTAAAGCAGTCCAGAGAGGCAGCTAAGGTTAGACAGTGAAAGGGTGGAGACTACCCGTTTTTCGTGGAACCTAGCTGCTAGCAGGTTCCTTTTTTGAGCAATGGACTGTTAGCAAAGAATAGGAGAAAAGAATGCGTGAGAGTCGCCCGGTCATTGCTCTGGATTTTCCAAGTTTCGAGGAAGCCAAAGAATTTTTAGCCCTTTTTCCAGCAGAGGAAAAGCTCTATGTCAAGGTAGGAATGGAAATCTATTATGCAGTAGGTCCAGAGGTTGTTCGCTATTTGAAATCATTGGGACATAGTGTTTTTTTGGATCTCAAGTTGCATGATATTCCAAATACGGTCAAGTCAACCATGAAAATCTTGTCTAGTCTTGGGGTTGATATGACCAATGTTCAGGCTGCAGGTGGGCTTGAAATGATGCAGGCTGCGCGTGAAGGTCTTGGTGATCAAGGAATTCTTATCGCGGTGACCCAATTGACCTCAACATCTGAGGAACAGATGCAAGACTGTCAAAATATCCAGACTAGCCTGCAAGAGTCGGTCATCCACTATGCTAAGAAAACAGCTGAAGCTGGATTGGATGGAGTGGTTTGCTCAGCCCAAGAAGCCCAACTCATCAAGGAAGCTACAAACGAAGATTTTATCTGCTTGACACCAGGTATTCGACCAGCAGGTGCTGAAGCAGCGGATCAAAAACGCGTAGTGACTCCTGGTCAAGCCTATCAAATTGGTAGTGACTACATTGTAGTAGGCCGTCCAATCACGCAGGCAGAAGACCCTGTAGCAGCCTACCATGCTATCAAGGAAGAATGGACACGCGACTGGGTCTAAAGCGTATTTGATTATAGATTTAAGGATAAGAAGGAGTATACCATGACACTTGCTAGAGACATTGCTAGCCATCTATTGAAAATTCAAGCGGTTTATCTCAAACCAGAAGAGCCTTTCACCTGGGCATCTGGTATCAAGTCACCTATTTATACGGATAATCGTGTGACCCTAGCTTACCCAGAGACTAGAACTTTGATTGAAAATGGTTTTGTGGATGCTATCAAAGCAACCTTTCCAGAGGTAGAAGTCATCGCTGGTACAGCGACAGCGGGGATTCCACATGGGGCTATCATCGCGGACAAGATGAACCTACCCTTTGCCTATATCCGTAGCAAACCAAAAGACCACGGAGCAGGCAACCAAATCGAAGGCCGTGTAGCCCAAGGTCAAAAGATGGTCGTTGTCGAAGATTTGATTTCAACGGGTGGTTCTGTTCTCGAAGCAGTGGCTGCTGCTAAACGCGAAGGGGCAGACGTTCTTGGTGTCGTAGCGATTTTTAGTTATCAACTAGCAAAAGCAGATAAGAACTTTGCAAACGCAGGCGTGAAACTGGTGACTCTCTCAAACTACAGCGAGCTCATCCACCTAGCTCAGGAAGAAGGCTACATCACACCAGAGGGATTAGATCTCTTAAAACGCTTTAAAGAAGACCAAGAAAATTGGCAAAATGCTTAAGATATAGAAAATCAGGTAGTCACTAGGATTACCTGATTTCTTTTTGTGATTTTTATTGGATCTTAGTCAACTTTTCCGCCTTCAACAACTAGATCATCTGCTTTAGCAGCGTCACCGTAGGTTGGGTGGAGTGTCTTTTCATAAGCCTTGTGGAAGAAGTTTTCTTTACCAAGTTTTTCGATTTCTTGGTTGATGTAGTCTAAAAGTTCTTGATTACCCTTTTGAACTGCTGCCGCAATAGTATCTGGATTACCGAGGGAAGTAATTCCTACTTCAAATCCTTTATTTTCGAGAGCCCAAGCTAGAACCTCAGTATTATCAGTTGAGAAGGCATCTCCACGTCCGTCAAGAAGGGCTTGGTAGGCATCACTATATTGGTCGTATTTTTGGAGTTTTACTTCTGGGTGATTTTTTTCAAAATAAGTCTCAGCAGTCGTTCCTTTTGTGACAATCAAGGTTTTGCCTTCTAATTCTTTAACATCCTTAATCAGCTTATCCTTAGGTGATACGACACCAAGTGATACTTTCATGTAAGGAAGAGCAAAGTCTACTTGTTTCTTACGTTCGTCAGTCACTGTAAAGTTAGCAAGTGTGATATCCACCTTGTTTGAAATCAAGTATTCAGCGCGGTTGGCAGCATCAACAGAGACGTATTTGACCTTCACGCCCAAGTCTTGAGCTAATTGGTTCCCCAATTCGATATCGTAACCTTGGTAAGAACCGTCATTATCAACGTAACCAAATGGTTTTTTGTCTCCAAATACGGCGATTCGAAGCTCACCACTTTTTTTGATTTCGTCGATAGTGCGGGCCTTGGCGGTTGCTTTTCCTG
>ERZ772968.1346-NODE-1346-length-11500-cov-10.224377_pt1 | contig 11500 bp, 9 predicted proteins | sample MGYA00580674_ERZ772968 | MGnify/ENA primary metagenome ERZ772968 (study PRJEB29015, sample SAMEA2737940) | human oral metagenome | biome: human oral; feature: human-associated habitat; material: dental | place: China | collected 2138 ...
ATCACGCTGGGGCGTTCCATTGCACAGTTCAGTTGCAAGCTGTTCTGCAATCCCGATTTGTGGAACCCGCGCGAAAGTCGGATGGACGGGAAGAGTCGCGAAGCCGTTGAGGTCAATGCCAAATTGGACAACCTCCTTCTCGCCGTTCAGGCCTCCTATCAATCCTTGCTTGCCAAGGGCTTACCGTTTGACGCAACCGACATCAAGGAGGATTTCCAAGGCAGCGTGCAGAGTCGAACCATGCTATTGGAGCGGTTTGACGGCTTGATCGAGGAAATGAAGGATCACGTCGGTGTAGACATCAAGGAAAATTCTTTGGCCGCGTACCGTCAGACAAGAGTGCAATTACAGCAGTTCATTCGAGCGAAATACAAAGTCTCCGACTTGACCTTTTCGCAGCTTACGGAGGACTTCATCAAGCAGTTCGAGCAGTATGTAACCGGAGAAGTGGGGCTGAAACAGAGCACTTGCTATAACATGATCGTCTTTATTAAGAAGGTATGTAAACTGGCGTATCGCGAAGGGGCGGCAGACTCCTTGCTATTTGACAGTGCACATGTGGACAAAGGAGATAGCCGTCAGCCCAAAGCGCTCGATAAGTATGCGTTAGACAAGCTAAAGGCGCTGTGTTATGACGGTTTGGACGGGGATATGGAGACCTCCCGCGATGTGTTTCTTTTCGCCTGTTACACTGGCGCCGCCTATTGCGATCTGATGGTGCTGCGCCCAGAGCATCTTGTCCGCGACGACGAGGGCTCCCTTTGGCTGAAGTTCAACAGGCAGAAGACAGGCGTCCTCTGTCGCGTGAAGCTCTTGCCTGAAGCCCTTCGGTTGCTGGAACAGCTACACAACGATGCCAGGGAGACACTGCTCCCTTATATGAATTATGCCACCTATTTGTCTTGCCTGAAAGCAATCTCACTAAGGGCCGGACTGTCTTTGCCGATCACCACGCACACCGCCCGACACACCTTCGCCACACTCGTGACCTTGGAGCAGGGCGTACCCATTGAGACCGTCAGCAAGATGCTTGGGCATAGCACGGTGCGCATGACCGAGCGATATGCGAAAGTCACTCCCCAAAAGCTGTTTGAAGAGTTTGATCGCTTGATCGCCTTCACCGAAGACTTACACCTGACTATTTAACCACAAAGCACTATGAGAAGTACATTCAAGATCCTGTTCTACATCAACAAACAGAAGACGAAGACAGACGGCAAGACAGCCATCTTTTGCCGTGCCACCATCGATGGCAGAAGTACAGTCATGACAACCGGCGAGGAATGTCTGCCAGATGCATGGAACAGTAGACAGGGTATAACCAGCGAAAAGAAAATCAATCAACGCCTCACTGCATTCAGGGAGCTTGTGGAAAAGACTTACGCAGAAATGCTTACGAAGGACGGCGTGGTCAGTGCAGAACTACTCAAGAACCGTTTGCGGGGTGTCGCCGCCGCACCGACTACCCTTTTGACCATGAGCGAGGCAGAACTGCAATCTGTAAAAGCATGCGTGGGTAAGTCAAGATCTGAGGGCACCTATCGAAATCACACCTATTCAGACAAGATGCTTCGCGAGTGGATAGAAGACAAAGGGCGAAAGGACGTGCCCATCCACGCTGTTACAGAAGACTTGTTTGAAGAGTTCCGCTTCTATCTAAAAAAGAAACGGTTTGCAGCGAAGACGGTTAATCGACACCTCTGCTGGCTGAGCCGATTGATGTATCGTGCGGCCAGTAAAAGGATCATTCGCTACAACCCTTTTGAGGATGCCATCTATGAAAAGGAAGAGAGGATGATTCGCTTCTTGCAAAAGAGTGATGTAGCCAAGCTCATGGCGCTGAAAGTAAACGACAAGGAAGCAGAGCAGGCTCGACAGATGTTTCTCTTCTCCTGCTTCACCGGACTGGCCATTGCGGATATGGAGTGCCTAAAGTTCTCGCACATCCAAACGGCGGCAGACGGACGGAGGTATATCCGCAAGGAAAGGCAGAAGACGGAAGTGGAGTCTATTGTCCCGTTACATCCGATTGCGGAGGCGATCCTTAGCAGATGCCAAGAGGAACAAACGGTGAAAGAGAAAGGTGACTGCCTAGTCTTTCCTTGCAGCTGTAGCCGCAGTACGATGAATAACAAACTAAGCACTGTGGGCAAAGCCTGTGGCATCAGGCAACGCCTGTCTTTCCACATGGCTCGTCATACGTTCGGGACGTTGTCGCTCAGCGCAGGCATCCCGATAGAGAGCATCGCCAAGATGATGGGGCACGCGTCCATATCCAGCACTCAGATCTATGCGCAGGTGACGGACAAAAAGATCTCAGAAGACATGGACAAGCTGATCCGGAAGCAACAAGCGGCGTTAGTGTGATCCCCTGTACGACCATGCTGTTTCTCTCTCATATTTCACGAAAGGCCGCGACCTGCGTGCGTTTTGAATGATGCAGGAGACCGTCTCGTTTCGACAAAAAGTGAACAAACTACCGACATATCTGTAAGGCCTGATCCAGCGGCCCGCCTGACCTTTGCGGCCGTAATCATGTCATGTAACGAATAGAGAAATGAAAAAGATCGTATCACTGGCCGTGATGCTGCTCGCCGTGCTGACTGCCGGCGCCTGCATACCGGCCCAAAAATCAAAGGAGACAGCAAGTATGAATGACAAAAAGGTGCTCGTGGCCTACTTCTCTTGGAGTGGCAACACCCGGGCGGTGGCGAAGTATATCGCCCAAAAGCTCGGCGCCGACGAGTTTGAGATCGTCCGCGAAAAGGCTTACCCGACGGACTACGAGCCGTGCACGGTGGAGGCCAAGGCCGAGAAGGAGCAGCAGGCACGACCGGCCATCCGGGGACGCGTAGAGCGCATGGAGGCGTACGACGTGGTGTTCGTCGGCGTACCCGTCTGGTGGTACACGGCGCCGATGCCCGCCTTCACCTTCCTCGAGCAGTACGACCTGAAGGGCAAGACCATCATCCCCTTCTGCACCTGCTACACGTCAGAGTCGGAAACGCAGAACGACATCGTCCGGGCCACGCCCGACTCCGACCATCGCGACGGCCTGACCATCGTCACCAAAGAGATGGGCGGCAAGGGCATGGAGAAGGAGCACACGCGGATCGATCAGTGGCTCGAGGCGATCGGCTTCTGACCCGGAAAGAGAGGTACCCCGAAATCAAAAACGATAGAGCGTATGAGAGCAACAGCCCTGATCATAACAGTTACAGCAATCATTAGTTACAGCAATCATTAGTTACAGCAATCATTATGAGTACAACAAGCATGCAGGCCCAGCCGTACGGCGACGAGGGGCCGACCCTGACGCCCAACCGACTCGGGTTGGTCTATGAGGGCGCCATCGAAAGGAACGAGCCCGGGCGGGTGCAGATCCGTCGGGTGGATTACGAGGTGGACGGGCTGCCGGTCGTGGCCAACGTCTACACGCCGGCCGGATACACGCCCGAGGGGCACTATGCCGCCGTGGTCGTGGCGCATCCCAACGGAGGCAGCAAGGAGCAGGTGGCCGGGCTTTATGCGCAGCGGTTGGCCGAGGCGGGCTTCGTGGCCATCGCCTTCGACGCGCGCTATCAGGGCGAGAGCGGCGGCCAGCCGCGTCGCACGGATAAGCCGGCCCACCGCATGGGCGACATCTACGGCGCCGTGGACTTTATCCAGCGCTTCCCCGGCGTCGACCCTGCACGCGTCGGCGCCTTCGGTATCTGCGGCGGGGGCGGATACACCTTCGCCGCGGCGCAGGCCGACAAGCGCATCCGGGCCGTGGCCACGCTGAGCCTCTTCAACACGGGCGACGTGCGCCGCAATGGCTACATGCGCACGCAACTGTCCACCATCGCCGAGCGGCAGGCCGAAGCCTCCGCGGCCCGGCAGAGGGAGGCGGCCGGCGCGTCGCCCGAGGTGGTCGGCTTCGCCAACATGTCGCCCGACGAGGCCCGCGCGCTCACGGTGGATCTCTACCGCGAGGGCTACTTCTACTACGCCGTCACGCACCGCACGCCCAACGCGCCGGGCACGTACCTGAAGAGTTCGCTCATGGACATGATGGCGTGGGACGCCACGGATCACGCCGACCTCATCACGCAGCCGTTGCTCGTCATCGCCGGCACGGCGGCCGACAGCCGCTACATGTCCGAAGAAGCCTTTGCCAAAGCCACCGGCACGGCCGACAAGGAGCTCTTCCTCGTCCCCGGCGCCACACACATCAAGACCTACTACGTGCCCGAATACGTCGACCTGATCACGGCCAAGATCCGGGCGTTTTTCACCGACAAACTGAACTCATCGAATAAAGAATCATGGACAAGAGAATCTTAGGAAAAGACCTCCGCGTCTCGGCCATCGGGCTGGGATGCATGGGCATGAGCCACGGCTACGGCGAGGCTCGAGACAAGCAGGAGATGATCGCGCTGATCCGCCGGGCGCACGAACTGGGCGTGGACTTCTTCGACACCGCCGAATGCTACGGCCCGTACGTCAACGAGGAGCTGGTCGGCGAGGCGCTCCAGCCGATCCGCCACGAGGTGCGGGTGGCCACCAAGTTCGGCATCCAGCTGCGCGACTTCAAGCAGACGCTCGACAGCCGTCCGGAGACGATCCGCCGGAGCGTCGAGGGCTCGCTGCGCCGCCTCCGAACGGACTACATCGACCTCTACTATCAGCACCGCGTGGACCGCCAGACGCCCATCGAGGACGTGGCCGGCACGGTGGCCGAGCTTGTCCGTGAGGGCAAGGTGCTGCATTGGGGCATGTCCGAGGCGGGCGTCGAGAACATCCGCCGGGCGCACGCCGTGCTGCCGCTGACGGCCGTGCAGAGCGAGTACTCCATGTTCTGGCGTGAGCCGGAGGAGGCGCTGCTGGGTACGCTCGAGGCGCTCGGCGTCGGCCTCGTGCCCTTCAGCCCACTGGGCAAAGGCTTCCTCACGGGGGCCATCACGAAGGGCGTGAAGTTTGGCGCCAACGACTTCCGCTCCACCGTGCCCCGCTTCACGGAGGAGAACATCGAGGCGAACATGGTGATCGTGGATTTGGTGCGGTCCGTGGCCGAACGCAAGGGCATCACGCCGGCGCAGATGGCGCTCTCGTGGGTCATGGCGCAGCGGCCGTTCATCGTGCCCATCCCCGGCAGCCGCAGCCTGAAGCACCTCACGGACAACTTAGCCGCCGCCGACGTCACCTATTCGCCCGACGAGATGCGCGAGATCAACGCGGCGCTCGACAAGATCGTCCTCCAAGGCCACCGTTACTCGCCCGAAGCGCAGAAAAACATCGACAGGTAAATGACAATGAAACGCCTCCCCACCCTTCTCCTTGCCGCCCTCCCCACCCTTCTCCTTGCCGCCCTCCCCACCCTTCTCCTTGCCGCCCTCGTCACCCTCGGGGCCGCGGCGCAAGAGCCGCTCACGATAGCCCGACAGGGGCACTTCACCGTCGGCGGCACCACCCTGCAACGCCAGGGCACGTACGATAATTCCCGCTTCGTAGGCTGGGCCGAGCAGGTCGAGACGGGCCAGAGCGCCCGCGTGGATCACGCCTTTGTGGACTTCCAAGTGCCCGCCGACGCTCACCCGCTGCCGCTCGTGTTCGTGCACGGCTACGGCGGCTCGGGTGTGTGCTGGCAGATGACGCCCGACGGGCGCGACGGCTTCGCCACGCTGATGCTGCGGCATGGCTTCCCGACGTACGTCATGGATCTGCCCGGCCGCGGCCGCGCCGGACGCACCTCAGCCACCGCGGAGGTCAAGCCCGTGGCCGACGAGATGTTTTGGTTCGACATCTGGCGCATCGGCATCTGGCCGCGCTACAACGAGGGCGTGCAGTTCCCCGCCGACTCGGCCTACCTCAGCCAGTTCTTCCGCCAGCTGACGCCCGACCTGAGCGACCATCGGCAAGACATTCCCGCCATCCGCGCCCTCACCGCGCGCATCGGCCCCGCGGTGCTCGTCACCCACTCGGCCGGCGGCTTCTCCGGCTGGATGGCCGCCATGCAAGACACCGCCGTGCGCGCCGTGGCCGCCTACGAGCCGGGCGTGTACGTCTTCCCCGAGGGAGAAGTGCCGCCGCACATCGACGGCCTGACGGGCGGCACGGAGGGCGTCCCCGTGCCCCCGGAGCAGTTCAAGCGATTGACGGAGATCCCCATCGTGCTCTACTTCGGCGACTACATCCCCGAGACGCCGAGCCGGAACCTCGGCGACGAGAATTGGCGCGTGCGCCTCCAGATGGGTCGGCGGTTCGTGGACTGCATCAACCGTCACGGCGGCCGCGCCACGCTCGTAGAGCTGCCCAAGCTCGGCATCCGCGGCAACACCCATTTCCTCATGCAAGACCTCAACAACGACGTCCTAGCCGACCTCTTCGCCCGCTGGCTGCACGAGCACCGGCTGGATTGATGTACCCGACTCACTCGGCCGGCGCTCCCGGCGCCTTCTGCTTTTCCGGGAGACTTACCCCGCTTTGTGCGTTTCATTTCCTGAGGCAAAACGGCATTTCCGGTCGTCAAAGTCATTTTCCTCCAGGCAATGGGGCATTTCCGGTCGTCAACGGCATTTTGCCTGAGGAAATATGCCTCATCTGTTCGCTGAAAACCGCATTTCCGAGTGGAAATGTCATTTTCAGCGAACAGATGAGGCATTTTCGGTCGGAAACGCCGAAATCAGCGAACAGATGAGGCACCGACTACCGTAAGTCGCCCGCGTCATGCGACAAAAAAAGCATAGCCGATCGGAAATGCCGTTTTATGCGACATGATTCCGCATTTCCACCCGGAAATGACATTTTATGCGACATGATTCCGCATTTCCGAGTGGAAATGGCATTTTATGCGACAAAACGCGATTTCAGCCCTCGCCCTTGTCTTTTCAAAAGATGAATCTCGACGATTATAATCCCCCAACCCCTATGCACAGACCCCTTTCCATCCTCGCCCTGCTGGGCGCCTCGGCCATAGGCTGCGCCGCCTGCGCCGACAAGTCGGACGTGAGCGACACCCGCGCGACGGCCGAGGGCAACCGGCCGACGCCCGCGGCGTCCACCGTCATGCAAACCACCACCCCCGTACCCACGGAATACTTCGCGCCCGCCGCGCGGCAGGGCACCGTGGAAGTCATCCGCTACGACTCGAAAGACTACACCCGCGCCGACCGACCCGCCACCCGCAAGCCGGCCTACGTCTACCTGCCGCCCGGCTACGACGCGGCCGAGAGGTACGACATCATCTACCTGCTGCACGGCTGGACGGGCACCGCGGAGCAATACTTCGGCCTCCCCGGCATGCCGCAGATGAAGCACCTCTTCGACAACCTCATCGCCCGTGGCCGCTGCCGACCCTTCATCGCCGTCTCGCCCACCTGGGACAAGGACAACCGCGCCAAGGACTGGGGCGAGAGCACCCGCGAGGCGGCCGTCTTCTCTGAGGAGTTCATCGGCGAACTCATCCCCGCCGTCGAGAGCCGCTACAGCACCTACGCCGCTACGACCGATCGCGCCGGCATCCTCGCCTCACGCGCCCACCGCGCCGTCGGCGGCTTCTCGCTCGGCGCCATCACCACGTGGCACATCTTCGAGCAGGCCTTCCCTTATTGCCGCCTCTACCTGCCCATGAGCGGCGACAATTGGCACGTGGAGATGTTCGGCGGCGCCTCCCGTCCGCGCGAGACGGCCGCCTTCTTAGCCGACCTCGTCAAGGCGTCCGATTACCGCGACGACTTCTACGTCTGGTACGCCGTCGGTAGCGAAGACGTGCGCATCGCCCAGACGCACAACCAGGCGTTGGCCATGATGGCGCACCCGGACGTCTTCAATCCGCGCACCTTTTCTTATCACCAAAAGCCGGGCGGGCGGCACGACCACAACGCCGTCTGGGAGTTCCTCTACCACGCCCTGCCCACCTTCTTTCCGATGAATAATGACCCGCGGCCCGCGACCGCCTTTACCCGCACGAGCCGCATCGCGGACGTGATCTCCGACCCCGCTTTTTCGGGCTACGGCCGCCTGCTCTTCCCCGCCGACGACGGCTATTGGGGTGGCGAGACGCTGGAGCAGCTGCGCCTGACGTGGTACACGCACATCGACCCGGACAAGACCGTCGAGGTGGCCAACTACCTGCGGTCGGAAGCCGCGGCCGGTCGGCAGATCTTCTATGACCTCTACACCGAGGCGGAGCGGTCGGCCGACCCGCGGCGGCGCAACACGGGCCTCTTCTTCTTCCGCGGACGCCCCGGCGCGCCGTTCGCCGTCTGCAACGCCGGCGGCGGATTTGCCTACGTGGGCGCCATGCACGACAGCTATCCCCACGCCTTGGAGCTCTCGAAGCGGGGCCTGAACGCCTTCGCTCTTGTCTACCGTCCCGGCGCGGAGACGGCGATGGAGGATCTGGCGCGCGCCCTGACGTTCATCATCGACCACGCCGCCGAGCTCGGTGTGCGGCGCGACGGCTACGCTTTGTGGGGCGGCAGCGCCGGGGCACGCATGGCGGCCACGCTCAGCAATGCCGACGCGCTCCGCCGCCTGACGGGTCGCACGGATCTGCCCCGCGCGGCCGCCGTGGTGATGCAGTACACGGGTTACACGCCCGTCTCGCCGGCCGACGCGCCGACATACGCTTGCGTGGGCACGGCCGACGGCATCGCCTCGTGGCGCACCATGCAGAGCCGGCTGGAGCGCCTGCGGTCGCTCGGCATCCCGACCGAGTTTCACTCCTACGAAGGCCTGCCGCACGGCTTCGGGCTGGGCCGCGGCACGGTGGCCGACGGCTGGCTCAACGACGCTGTCCGCTTCTGGCAGTCGCACATCAGCGGTGCGACGGGGAATGTGGTCGTGCCGCCACGCACGTCATCGATGGGTAAGCGATAATAAAGGAAGCAGACAGCCATGTTTCAGCTAAACAGCGACAGCATGCCGTGCCCAGAGACCGACGCCTGGCTCTTGGGCACCTCCACGGTACGCCGATTCTTCCCCGAGCGGTTCGATGGCGGCACATGCCACGCGGCCTATCCCGACCAGCTGCACACGTTCGTGGGCGACTGCGGGAGTCCGCGGCAGATGGTGGCCCTTGTGCCCGAAGGCGATGTGAAGTTCACCGCCAACAGCCTATGCGGCGAGAACTTGATCGCCGTGCTGGGCGAGCGTGTGAGCGCCGACTATTTGGAGTTCCTCGAAGACATGGAGATCAGCTACGTCTTTGCCGGCAGCGACGGCATGGACATCGGCCGCGCCTTGGCCACCTTACACCGCGACTTCGGCATCCGTTGCCTCTCTCGCCCACGCACCTCCGATCTGCTGCGCGGCCGGGCAGACCCGGACTGTGCGGACATGTTGATTGCAATCAGACAGAATGTATGATGACACGAAATAGATTTTTAGCCGGCGTCTTGTTGATGGTATCTACCGTCCTGCCGGCACAGCAACCAGGTATAGATGAATGGAAAATCGTACGTCCGCCTATCGAACGCGTGGATCGTACACCGGTAGTATTCAAACAGCAAGAGAACGGATTCACCCTGGCCGGCATCCTCTATCGTCCGCGCACAGGGAAGCCGGGTGAAAAGCTCCGGGCCATCATCGTAGGCGGCCCGATGTACAGCGTGAAGGAGCAGACGCAGAGCATCTATGCGCAGCTGCTCGCTGAAGCGGGTTACGCCACGTTGGTGTTCGACCACAGCTATATCGGAGCCAGCGAAGGGCACCCGCGCGGCTATGAAGACCCGGAAATCAAGGGCGCCGACCTCCGTTCGGCCGTGAGCTACCTGTTGACCCTCGACGACATCGACCCGGATCACATCGGCGCCGTGGGTATCTGCGGCTCGGGCGTATACGTGCCCAACGGACTGCGTAACGACAGTTGCGTGAAGGCCATCGTCAGCATCGTCCCATTTATTATGATGACCGACATCAAAACAGCCTCTGACGAGGAGCTGCTGAAGATGAAGGCCGACTATGAGCGGGGCGGAGAGGTGCAGCGCCTCGATCTGATCAAGGGCGGCGAGGGCGAAGCCTACTATCGCAACCCTGATCGTGGCGCGGCCGTGCAGGCCTGTCCCACGCCGGCATGGAGCCAGCTGGCATGGCACACTTTCCACCCCACCGAGACGGTGCGCGAGCTCAAAGTGCCCTACCTCGTCATCGCCGGCGAGAAGGCTTTTACCACTGAGGGCGCAAAGAAGATGTTTGAGAATGCCCCGGAGCCTAAGCGCTTCCACCTCACCCGTGGCGCAAGCCATTTTGAGATGTACGATGTGGAGCCCTACGTGAAGGAGAACGTCCGGGAGATACTGTCCTTCTTCGGGGAATATCTATAAAAGGATACCCGACGGAGGCCGTCCGGTAATGACCCGAGAAGCGCTGCGGTGAGTCTGTCTTGCCGCAGCGCTTTGGTTTGTCCACCCCGTCCGCCCGATCTTTGTGGCGCAAAAAAGATCATCCTGCTTATGCCTTTCCACCCTGACAACCTCCTTCTTGACCACCATCTGGACCGACTCGAGGCGGCCGACTTGGCGGATCACGTGGCCCACGTCCTTTGCACCCGCGGCCGGCTCGACTTCACGTTCGACGGTCGCCCGTTCGCTTTACAGGCGGGCGAGACGATGATCATCGTCGTCCGCAACCTGCTCGAAGACCTGCGCCCGTCGGCCGACTTTGCCGGCATGTGCGTCTACGTCAAGCCCGACTTCTTGGAGCGCTGCACCCCGCGCAGCAACTACGGCATACGCGGCTCGCTGGCGCTCTACGCCTGCCCTGTGATGCAGCCGGACGCCGCCCGCTTCGAGCAGCTCAAGGCGGACTTCCTGCAGATCGAGCGCCGCCTGATGGACGTCGGCAATCACTTCCGCGAAGACCTCCTTGTCTGCGCCACGCAGATGATGTTCCTCGACTACTTCGACATCCACACCTCGCTCAACGGCCTGGCCCACATCTCCCTCCAAGACAACGACCTGATGACGCGCTTCATGCAGCTGCTCGAGCGCGGCGACTACGTGAAGCACCGCGAGGTGGGTTATTACGCCGACCAGCTCTGCGTCACGCCCAAATACCTTTCCGAGGTCTGCAAGTCGGTCAGCGGTCGCACGGCCAACTACTGGATCACGCGCTTCACCACGATCCACCTTCGCCGGCTGCTGCGGGAGAAGAAGATGTCCTTCACGGAGATCACCGACCTCTTCGAGTTCTCCTCCGCCGCCTACTTCAGCCGCTTCGTGCAGAAGCACCTCGGCATGCCGCCGTCGGCGTTTAGGGAGTAAGAAAACTTCGAGGCAACAGCCTCGACCACCAGTCGGTGGACGAATTTCCTCTGAGAAACAGCCCCAACAGGTGGCCGGTGGGCGAATTTCCTCTGAGAAACAGCCCCAACAGGTGGTCGGTGGACGAATTTCCTCTGAGAAACAGCCCCAACAGGTGGCCGGTGGGCGAATTTCCTCTGAGAAACAGCCCCAACAGGTGGTCGGTGGACGAATTTCCTCTGAGAAACAGCCCCAACAGGTGGCCGGTGGGCGAA
>ERZ772968.1354-NODE-1354-length-11438-cov-16.312571_pt1 | contig 11438 bp, 7 predicted proteins | sample MGYA00580674_ERZ772968 | MGnify/ENA primary metagenome ERZ772968 (study PRJEB29015, sample SAMEA2737940) | human oral metagenome | biome: human oral; feature: human-associated habitat; material: dental | place: China | collected 2138 ...
CCTGCTGGCTACCGGAACCATCGGCCAAGGACCTGCCTTTGCCAAAAGGGCGGGTATCGGGTTCCTGGGCGGGGTCATCTCCTTTCGGGGTAGTTGCACTCCGGGCGTCCTCGTGCGATGTGGCGCGAGAGGATGAGGCAGGGCGTGGTGGTGACACCGGACCCCGGGCAGCGGCAAAGCCGGCACGCAGTTGAGCAGCGTATTCGGGCTCGTCGGCGGCTTGCTGGCGGGGCTGGGGCTGATCGCCACGGGCCTCGGCTAGGTCGGCGGCCAGGGCGATGTTCAGGCGCCGGGCGCCGCTGCCCAGGGCCGCCATCGACAGCGCGTTGGGGTAGAGGCGGATCAGGATCCGCTCCATGGCCAGGGTCAGTTCGGTCTGCAGGGCGCTGGCCAGGGCGTCCGGACCATAGTTCTGGCGCTTGCGCCAGAACTGGGTGAACTGCTCGTGCTGCTGTCCCAGCACGTCGGTGACGGTCTTTTCCCAATGGGCGGGGTGCTCGGACTGCGCCCATTCGCCCCGACCCCGGCCATAGTGAGCCACGGCCAGATAGGTCAGCAAGGCGGACTGGACCAGGCGGTTCATGACGGCGTCGGTCCAGGTGACGGTAATGGCGTCGATGCCACGCACCATGTTGTAGCCCCGGGCCAGGCCGGCACCGCCCAGGGCACCCAGGACGCCGCCGGCGATCATGCCGCCACCCAGGGTAAGGCCCCCGGCCAGCAGGTCGGCCTTCAGGCCCGCCAGTGCGCCGGTGACCAGACCGCCCACGACAGCAGCATGGCCTTCATTGAGGTTCTCGGTCACGTCGTAGTGATCGGCCATGCGGCTGAGCACCTCGTCGGTGGCGTGACCCACCAGACCATTGGCCTGGATCAGCTCGTCAGTGGACTGGCGGATGGCGGTGTTGAGGCGTTCAGCGAGCTTGGCCATGGCCTGCTGCTTGGCATCGTCCTGCGGGGAGCGCGAGACACCCAGCACCTTGCCCACCTCACGCAGCTGATCCTTCAGGCTGCTGTTGGGGATGCGTTCGCGGTCAAGGGCGGTTGCAGCCAGCCGGGTGGCCAGGACGTGCATCGAACGGTCGAAGGTCTGGCGGCGCTGGTTCTGCCACAGACGGTTCAGCCGTCCGAAGGCGGCCTTCTTGGCCTGGAGCAGCAGCGGCTCGACGGCCTGCAGCAGGGCACCTTCCTGGACCCAGCAGCGGGCAAAGGCATCCAGGGCCAGCACCTGGTGGACGTTGCCGAAGCGAGTGAGATAGGAGCGCCAGCGGTCGATCTCGGCTTCTTCGGCCTGGTGGCCAGCCGGGGGGCCCATCTGGTTCAGCAGCACGATGATGGGCTTGCCAATCCAGGCCAGGATCTTCATCTCGGGCTCGACGTAGCCGGCGTCCTCGGGGTTCTCGGCCGCGTTGACCAGGTACAGCACCACGTCGGCTTCCTCACGGACGTTGTGCACGGCCTGCTGACTGGACCACAGGGCGCGGTCGGCGAAACGGTCCCAGACCTGGCTGACGAACCAGCCGATGGGGCGGTCGGACTGCAGCAGGCGCCGCGCGAGACGGGCGCTGTCGCCGAAACCGGGGGTGTCCCACAGGACCAGCTGGTCGCCCTGCGGGGTCTGGGCCAGCTCGAAGCGGTCGTTGGTGTCGGTGACGTGCGGCTCGTCGCGCACCTCGCCTACGCTCTGCGAGAGCAGGGTGCGGGCAAGGGTGGTCTTGCCGACGTTGGTGTGGGAGACCAGGCTGAGGGAGATGATGTTGGCGGCGTCGGGCACGGCGATGAGAAAAGCAGAGGTGGATCAGGCGCTGGCGGGCATGGTCCGGGTTGAGGCAGCCAGGAGGGCGTCCAGGCCGTCCAGGACGTCACGCGCGGGTTCGGCGGCCAGGTCGACAAACAGGGGCTGGACATCGCTGCGGCTGGCCAGGATGCGACGCCAGGCGTTGCGACGGCTTTCCAGGCGGTCCGAGTCGGCGCCGAAACGGGCACGGAAACCGCTTTCGTCGACCAGGGCCACCAGGGGCAGGCCGGCCGGCACGTGGCTGGCCAGGGTGGCCAGGAAGGCCGCGTGGTTCTCGGCTTCGGGCGTGGCCGACAGCGAATAGACGGCAGCCGCCAGGCTGGCGCCGTCGAGGCCGGGCAGCGGCGGCTGCAGGTCGTCCTCGCCGCCCAGGGGCAGCGGCGGCTGCAGGCGCAAGGACACGGAACCCCCCAACGCCTGCTGCAGCAGCTGGGACAGACTGGCCTGGGCCGCGTCGTTCAGGTGGTAGCTGTAGGGCAGGGCCCAGGCGACGGCAGCTTCGCCGCGTTGGCTGCGAAGCAGATCGCGGAAATAGCTTTCATCAAGCGATAGCGGAAAGTGAGTGCTCAGTTTTCGGGACTGTTCGCGGGCCCAGAGCGCCAGCAGCAGGCGGGGAATGACCACGATCAGCAGCACGGTCAGCGTCTGCAGGTGGATCCACTGGGCCGCGTTCTCGCCGGGGTTATGCGGAAAGCGGATGGCAGCCAGGCCGTCGGCATCGGGCAGGGCGATGCCGCTGACCAGGCTGGCCGGTCCCCAGAGCAGATGCGTGAGGGTCTCGACCTGCTGCGGGTTCAGGAAGGTGCTTTCCCAGCCGGCGCGGTATTCCAGGACCAGGCCGTGCAGATAGAGGCTGATCAGGGCGCCCAGGGCAAACATCATGGCGCCGCCATGTAGAAATGTGAGCGCTCGCTGACTGTAGAGGGGCGCTGCGGCGTGGAACCAGCTAGCGCGGAAGGCGTTGGCCACGCTGCCCTCGCGGGAGCGGCCGATGTGCTTCCAGCCCTGCCCGGTGGCCAGGCGAATGACGTGGCGGCGCAGCCAGCCGCCGGTGCCGGTCGGTTCCTGATCCTGGGAGGCTGCGTGCCGGGCGTTCTTTCCGGACTTGCCGGCGGCAGCCCCTGTGTGACCATGGCCCAGTTTTGCGCGGATGGCGCCAATGGCCAGCACCAGATAGGTGAACAGGTTCCAGGCGATGATCAGCAGCAGCGGCGGGTTGAGGATGTTGATGCGATCGCCGCCGGCCGAGTCGAGTAGCGCGCCGGCCAGCAGGGCCACTAGCAGCGCCACGGGGGTGAACCAGCCGCGCCATTGCAGGCTGTGCAGCAGGTCGCCTAGGGCGGGCTTGCGGGCAATGAGCCGTTCACAGGCCAGCCGGGCGCGTTCGATGACGAAGGTGCTGCGCTCGGCCTCGGGGCCGGTCTGGCGCAGCGCCTCCTGGCTGGCGTGAAGGCGGTCTTCGTCTGTCCAGGTGGAAGAGGCCGGCTGGCGCTCGATGGCGCGGACCAGCAGCACCTGCTGTGCGTCGTGTTCAGTCACTGATCAGTGGGAAAACCGAGGTGATGTACTGTTGGCGCCATTGCTCGAAGTCGCCGGTGTCGGCGGCCTCGATGTCGGCCTGTTCGATGAAGGATTTCTGTGCCATGCGGGTGTAGGCGTCGCGCACGTCGGCGGTCAGCGGCAGCGACAGCAGGTGCTGGCGGTGGGCCTGCGAGCGGGCCAGGGTGAGCGCGGTCAGCGAGTCTTCCTCGTTGGTGGCCAGCTCGGCCAGCAGCCGTGCCGACGGCGTGGTGTCGGGCGATTCCAGTCGCTGGCGGGCCATCTGCAGGGCTGCCGCATAGGCACCGCCGTGCTCGGGGAAGGCTTCGTCCAGGCGCTGGGCGACCGGCTGCAGGTCTTTCAGCAGCTCCTGACCCCAGTCCTGCAGCGAGCGCAGGCTGCCGTCGCCCTGCTGCAGCGCCAGCCCGGGTTCGCGACCACGCTGGGCCACGGCATGCCGGTTGGCGGCCTGGGCGGCCGTGATCTTCGGGTTGTCGGGCGGGCTGTCGGACAGCAGGCAGTACAGCAGGAAGATGTCGAGGAAGCGGATGGTCTCGGCCGTGATGCCGATGGGGCTGAAGGGATCCAGGTCCATCAGCCGCACCTCGACGTACTCCACACCCCGGGCAGCCAGCGCGGCCAGCGGCCGTTCCTTCGGACGGATGGGCTGCTTGGGACGGATGGTGCCGTAGAACTCGTTCTCGATCTGCAGCAGCGACGTGGAGAGCTGCCGGTACTGGCCGTCGTACAGGATGCCCATCTTCTCGTAGGCGGGATAAGGCTGGGTGAGCGCGTCGTAGAGCGATTCGGCGTAGCTCTTGAGGCAGTTGTAGCTGGCGCCGATGCGCGACTGGGCGTCGCTCTGGTAGCCCAGCGGCCCCATGCGTAGCGAGGTGGCATGCGGCAGGCCCAGGGCATCCCGGCCGAAGCGCTTGAGGATGTGCGGCATGCCCACGGCGAAGCTGCGCTGCACGAGGGGCGAGGCCCCGAAAAGCAGTAGGAGCAGCCATGAGTGCTGCCGGAAGTTGCGGATGAGCCCGAAGTAGCCCTGGCTGCGGGCGCGCTTGAGGTTCTCGTCGAGCCTCAGACCGGGCATCTGCTGCAGCAGCGGCCACAGGGTCTGGGGGATGGAGAAGTTGTAGTGCAGCCCGGAGATGGTCTGCATCCGGCTGCCGTAGCGATGCTTGAGGCCGATGCGGTAGATGGTCTTGGTGCGGCCGATGAAGGAGCTGCCGTACTGCCCGATGGGAATCTGATCGTCGGCGGGCAGCGGGCAGGGCATGCTGGTGCACCACAGCGACTCGCCGTCGATGTCGGCCAGCGTGATCTGGTGAATCTCGGTCAGCTCGGCCAGGCAGGCTTCGATGTCCTCGTGCACGCCGGTGATCAGCTCCACTTGGGATTCGCTGAAGTCGGTGGTGATGCGTGGGTGCGTGAGCGGAGCGCCCAGCGCCCGCGGGTGCGGCCGCATGGACAGGTTGCCTTCGGCCGTGGCACGCAGGCTTTCTTTTTCCAGGCCGCGAGAGATCCCGCGCAGCGAGGCGGGTTCGATGGCGGACAGGCGGGTTCGCAATGAATCAGTCATATGGTACAAGTTGTCGTGCCCAGCCCGCAAAGGGTAGCAGAAAGGGCACAGGTGCGGATACCGGGTCAGCCGCCGTTACGGAACACCTGGGTCGGCAGCCAGGTGCTCAGTTCGGGGAAGGCCATGACGATGCCCAGGCCGATGAGCTGCAGCGTCACGAAGGGAACCGCACCTCGGTAGATCATCCCCGTGGTGACGGCGGCCGGCGCCACGCCACGTAGATAGATCAGCGAGAAGCCGAATGGCGGGGTCATGAAGCTGGTCTGCAGGTTGATGCCCACCAGCACGCCCAGCCAGATCGGATCGACATCCATGCCCAGCAGCACCGGCGCGGTGATCGGGATGATGATGAAGATCACCTCGAAGGTGTCAAGCACGAAGCCCAGCAGGAACATCACCAGCATGACGCTGATGAGGGCGCCCATCGTCCCGCCCGGCAGGCTGGAGAGCAGGGCATGCACCAGATCCTCGCCGCCCAGGATGCGGAAGACGATGGAAAAGACTGCGGCGCCCAGCAGCAGGGTGAACACCATGGAGGTGATGGTGGCCGTGGACAGGCAGGCCTGCTGCAGCATGCGCAGGCTGAAGCGGCCCTTGATGGCAATGAGCAGCAGCGCGCCGACCGAGCCCACCGAGGCGGCCTCGGTGGGGGTGGCGATGCCGCCCAGGATGGAACCCAGAACGGCCAGGATCAGCGCCAGGGGCGGCAGCAGGGCGGTGACGATCTCACGGCCCAGACCGTGGCCGCCTTCTTCGCGCTGGAAGGGCGTGGCCGGGCAGGACTTGGGGTCGAAGACGGCTTTTCCGGCCATGTAGAGCATGTATAGCCCCACCAGCACGGCACTGGGCAGAATGGCGCCGACGAACAGATCGCCTACCGAAACCGGGGTAGGGGCGAAGTTGCCCTTGGACATCTGCACCTGGGCGTTGATGCCCGAGAGCATGTCGCCCATGAAGATCAGGATGGTGGACGGTGGGATGATCTGGCCCAGTGTACCCGAGGCAGCGATCACGCCGGCTCCCAGCTTAGGGTCATAGCCGGCGCGCAGCATGGCGGGCAGGCTGATGAGGCCCATGGTGACGACGGTTGCGCCCACCACGCCGGTGGAGGCGGCCAGCAGCGCGCCCACGATGATGACCGAGAAGCCCAGACCACCGCGGATGTTGCCGAAAAGGCGCCCCATGGTGGTGAGCAGGGCCTCGGCGATGCCCGATCGTTCGAGCAGCACACCCATGAAGATGAAGAGCGGCACGGCCACCAGCACCTCGCTGGACATGAAGCCCACGTAGCGTGAGGCGAGTGCGCCGAAGTTGGAGAAGTCGAAGACCTCGAAGTACCAGCCGACGGCAGCCACCATCAGCGAGGTGCCGGCCAGCGTGTAGGCGACCGGGAAGCCCAGCGCCAGCACGAAGATGATGCCGAAGAACAGGGTGCCGGCCAGGATCTCGCCCAGCAGGATCGGATCCATTTCCATCATGCAGCCTCCTGGTGGGCGTGATCGTGGGTCTGGTAGCGCAGGTGGGCGGGCAGCAGGGTGTCGCGGCCGGCCAGCGTGAGGATGCTGCGACACAGCATGGCCAGACCCTGCAGCGCGGTCAGCACCACAAAGACCAGGATGAAGGTCTTCAGGATGTAGAAGCCCGGCATGCCGCCGGTGTTGGGCGAGCCCTCGTGCAGTCGCCAGGCGCGCTGCACATAGGGCAGGGCGTAGGTCCAGACCAGCAGGCAGAAGGGCAGCAGGCAGGTCAGCACGCCAAACAGGTCGTGCCAGGCCTTCTGGCGATTGGAGACGCGGCGGTAGAAGATGTCGACGCGCACGTGCTCGTCACGCATCAGGGCATAGGCGCTGACGGCCATGAACATGGCGCCGCTCAGCCAGACATACAGATCCTGCATCCAGATCTGCGAGGTGGAAAAGAGGTAGCGCTCCACCACGACGGTGAAGCAGACCAGCACGATGCCCAGGGAGAGCCAGGAGAACACCTGGCCCACCAGCCGGTTGATGGCGCTGATGAAGATCGTATAGCTTGCGAGAGCCCGCATGGGAGCTGTCCTGGAGGAAAGACGTGGAGATAGGGGCAAAAGGGCGGCAGCCCGGCCACAGGTCGGACAGGGCGACGCGATGAGGGTGCGGCAGGCAGTCGTCAGACGCCCGGGCCGGTGGAATGATACCGGGGCGCAGGGGGGCTGCCGGAGGGGCCGCGCTGCAGCGGCCCGGAACGTGCAGGCGCCGGACGGATGGAGACCGGCCGGCGCCTCGGGATGGGCCCGTGTCACTTCAGGCTGAAGTGCTTGGTGCGGGCCTCGATGAACGGCTGGTCGGTACCTTCGGTCTTCTGGCGAAGCAGGTTGAACGAGGCGATGAAGTGTTCGGCCGTCTTCTTGGTGAGCGGGTCCTTGCTTTCACGCATTTCCAGGATCAGCTCGCGGGCATACTGGCCGCCCTTCTCGAAGATCTCGTCGGGGAAGCGCTGGACCTTGACGCCATGCTTGCTGACGAGCGTGTCGAGCGCGCGCGGATCGTTGGCCGCGTAGGTGGCGTACATGTTGTCGTACTCGGCCTGGCAGGCGGCGCGGACGATTTCCTGCAGGTCCTTGGACAGGGCCTGGAACTTCTCCTTGCTCACGACCAGCTCGGGGGCCTGGGCCGGCTCGGTGAAGCTGGGGATGTAGTAGTTCTTGGTGATCTGATAAAGGCCCAGCGCCAGGTCGTTGTAGGGGCCGACGAACTCGGCAGCGTCCAGCGTGCCGGTCTGCATGGCCTGGAAGATGTCGCCGGCGGCCAGGTTCATCACCGACACCCCCATCTTCTGCCAGACCTGGCCACCCAGACCAGGTGAACGCATGCGCAGGCCCTTCACGTCGGCTACGGACTTGAGTTCCTTGCGGAACCAGCCGCCGGCCTGCACACTGGTGTTGCCGACCAGGAAGCCCTGCACGCCGAACTGGTCATAGACCTCGTCCCACAGGGCCTGGCCGCCCATGACGTTGACCCAGGCCGACATCTCGGAGGCTGTCATGCCATAGGGCACGCCGGTGAAGAAGGCCAGGGCCGGGCTCTTGTTCATCCAGTAGTAGGCTGCGCCGTGGCTCATCTCGGCTGTGCCTTCGATGACAGCGTCCAGCGCCTGCAGGGCTGGCACCATCTCGCCGGCGGCGTAGACCTTGACGGTGAGCTTGCCGCCGGACATCTCGGTGATGCGTCGTGCCAGGCTCTCGGCGCTGGTCCCGATGCCGGGGAAGTTCTTGGGCCAGCAGGTGACCATCCGCCATTGCTTGCGGCCTTGCGAGATGGCGGGGGCGGCCAGTGTGGCACTGCCGGCAGCGACGCCGGCGGCGACGCTGCCCTTCAAGGCGGAGCGACGATTCATTATATAAGAGTCCTTATTCTTTGACGGGCATTGTTGCAGGCTGGGTACCGGCCGAAAAATGCGGTCCGTGCCGGAGGCACCACAATGCTGAATGTTAGCCGACGGAGTGTTTCTTTTCATCGGGGCTTTCCAGCCTCAGGTCCCGCCACTGGCGGCTCAGGCGGCGCCAGCCTTCGGGGCCCAGCGCCTGCAGGCGGGCGATGTTGTTCTCGAAGATGCGGTCAGTGTCCTCGCCCCAGGCGGCCACAGCGCGGTCGATGCTAGTCTCGCGCAGCAGGTGCAGCGTGGGCCAGGGCGCCTGGTTGGTGGCGTTCTCGATGTCGTCGATGGTTGTGCCCGCAAACTGGTAGTGGGGATGGAAGCTGGCGATCTGTACCATGCCGTTCAGGTCCAGCTCGGTGAGCAGGGCGTCGGCCATGTCCAAGAAGTCGTTGAATTCCAAGAAGTCGGCCAGCATGTGGGGGCACACCAGCAGACTGGTCTCGATCTCTGTTTCCGGGGCGTCCAGCAGGCGCTTCAGTTCAGTTCGCAGATCCTCCAGCAGTGCCAGCGGTTCGGTGGCTTCGCTGACCTGAATGTGCAGGCGCTTCTTCTTCAGCACGGCGTTGGCGAAGGGGCACAGGTTCAGGCCCACGACGGCCTTCTCCACCCAGATGCGGGTGGAGGTGAGGACGGCCGCGGGGTCAGGGACGGTACCCGCAGCCGACGTGCGGTCGGCAGGTGGGGGGGCTGTCCGTTGCGGTCGTCCGGTTCTGGGCGGCATGGAAGGGGCAGCCGGAAGGGAGTGATGAATGGGACATGCGATGGAGTGGCGGAGGGGCGCCGGGTGAGCAAGGCGGATGCACGGCTCTTCCGGCATCAGGATCCGGTCCCGTGCTCCTGGTGGGGATATGGGGCGCGCTGGGCAGGCGTTGGCCGGGCCCGGCACAGTCTAGCCGAAAGGCTGGCCGTCGGCCGGTCGAAGGATACCGCCGGGCGGGGGCTGTCGGCGAAAGGCTACGGTGGGCCGTTAGTATGAAGAATTGTCTGGAGGAGGACACCTCATGAGCGTGAGACGACTGCTCAGCAACATCAGCAGCGACAGACTGCAGGAAAGCAGGGATTTCTATGTCGACCTGCTGGGCATGGAGGTGGCCTTCGAGTCCGATTGGTACATCCGGCTCCATTCGCCCACCAATCCGGGGCTGGAGCTGGGCATCATCCAGCGCGACCATCCGCTGCTGCCGGCCGACTGGCGTGCCGCACCGGTAGGCATGTACCTCACCTTCGTGGTGGACAATGTGGATGACATCCACGCCCGTGCCGTGGTGCGTGGCCTGCCCATCGTGCAGCCGCCGCGTGACGAGTTCTATGGTCAGCGGCGCTTTCTCACCCGCGATCCCGACGGCACGCTGGTGGACATCAGTTCGCCGTGGCGCCTGGAGGCCATGCCCGAAGAGCGCCCGCCGGTGGCGATTGCCGCGCCGGAACAGGTCCGGGAGGGGGGGCGTTCGGCCCGGATGGTGCGCAACATCGCACGCCGTGCACTGCCTCGCCGCACCATCGATCAGGTGCTGCGTGATTCGCGCATGATGCCGTTGCCCGCCGGTAGCTGATGCTTTCGGCTCGCACTGTCGGAAACGGGAGTACTTTGTGTGCACGCTACCCGGGATTGCGTGCGTTTCTGCGCCAGTCGGGGGATAATCGAGCCAAGGCAGCACGGAACATCGACGTCGCCGCCACGCGGGTCTTCGGGGCCACGGGTGTCGTCTCTCTGTTTGAATGCGCTGCCGGGCGGGGACAATAACGGCAAGGTCTGGGTTCATGCCTTCGGGCACGGGCCGCAGCACAATCTCCGGATGGGTCCCCCACGGCTTCGATGAGTTTTCCTTGGCCTGGGATTCGTCGCTGGCGGGAAGACGGGGCGAAAGTGTGGCTGCCCGGCAGAGCCGCCCCTGGCAGTCAGGGTGCCCTTGGGTGCCATCTGCCTGTCACGAGGTCCGTCCGTGTCGGTGCGGTTGGGTCCGACGCCGGGTGGCTGGCGCAAGTTCGTGTCGGTGCTTCCTTGAACAACACATAGGAGGGACTCATGGACAAAAACGCACGCATCGATCTGGAACGCCGGCTGCCCAAGCGCGCCATGGCTCTTATTCTGGCCGGAGGGCGGGGAAGCCGCCTGAAGCAGCTCACCGACACCCGCTGCAAGCCGGCCGTGTATTTCGGCGGACACTTCCGTATTATCGACTTCGTTTTGTCGAACTGCATGAACTCGGGTTTGCGTCGCATCGGCGTGCTCACGCAGTACAAGTCGCACAGCCTGCTGCGCCACCTTCAGCGCGGCTGGAACTTCCTCAAGTCCGAGATGCACGAATTCGTCGATCTCATTCCCGCGCAGCAGCGTGTCGACGAGGAGTTCTGGTACCGTGGCACGGCGGATGCCGTCTATCAGAGTCTCGACATCATCAAGGCTAACAAGCCGGAATACGTGGTGATCCTGGCGGGGGACCACATCTACAAGATGGACTACGCCCGCATGCTGGCTGACCACGCCCTCTCGGGTGCCGGCGTGACGGTGGGCTGCATCGAGGTCGATCGCCAGGAAGCCAAGGCCTTTGGCGTGATGGCCACCGACGAGAACAAGAAGGTCACCTCCTTCGTAGAAAAACCGGCTGATCCACCGGCCCTGCCGGGCAAGCCCGATCGTTCGCTGGCCTCCATGGGGATCTACATCTTCACGGCCGACTACCTGTACCGGATGCTGGACGAGGACATTGCCCTGGAGGGCTCCTCACACGACTTTGGCAAGGACATCATTCCGAAGGCCGTGGGGGAAGGCCAGGTGGTGGCCCATTTCTTCCAGGACAGCTGCGTCTACAACAGCGAAAAGGCACCGGCCTACTGGCGTGACGTCGGGACCATTGATGCCTATTGGGAGGCCAACATCGACCTGACGGCCACGGTGCCGGAGCTGAACCTCTATGACCGTGACTGGCCCATCTGGACCTACCAGGAACAGCTGCCGCCGGCCAAGTTCGTGCACAACGAGGAAAACCGTCGCGGTGAGGCCATCGAATCCAGCGTCTCGGCGGGCTGCATCCTGTCTGGCTCGGTGCACAACTCGCTGCTGTTCTCCAACTGCCGCGTGCATTCCTATACGCAGATCCA
>ERZ772968.1357-NODE-1357-length-11434-cov-4.405923_pt1 | contig 11434 bp, 12 predicted proteins | sample MGYA00580674_ERZ772968 | MGnify/ENA primary metagenome ERZ772968 (study PRJEB29015, sample SAMEA2737940) | human oral metagenome | biome: human oral; feature: human-associated habitat; material: dental | place: China | collected 2138 ...
CATGTCGCCACTTTTGGCTCGCTTTCATTTATGTTTCCCGATCAAATCTATTATATTCGTCTAAACGAAGATAGTCAATGAAGAAAAGGATGAAACGCTCATAAACGCTCATAAACAGATTCGATAATCAAGTTGTGGGCCGACTGAGCCGGCAGGCGAAACCAGCGGATGAACAACATCCGGGGCAGGGCAACAGAGATCGTAAACCACAATCTGATCCACGCATAACGTATCGAGCGGCGGGGATTACTCCCCGCCGCCTGTCGGATTAGTTGGCATTTATCTGTTAGTGTTGATACAACTCATTGAATAGAAACTCTGGCGCCTCGCTGACAAATACTTTCGCCGCTTCTTCATCGCTCTGCAATTGCCATGTAAACCAAGCTACGGCATATCCGTTTGCGGAATACAGCATATTACCATGAGCGGCACCTACCCGCCTTGCCATGACTTTCCTTTTACCATTATAATCTACATGCTAAACTGTGAAAGGCTTTCGCCGTTTTTTCTTCATTCTCCAAGAGTAGTTTACAGTGCTAATATTGCATTGTTAAACATTCTTGCGGCTTCTTTCGTTATTACCATTTAAACACGGCAAGCCTGTTATTGATGTTTTTGCCAATGATCGCAAATAGTTTCCCGCGTATCGAGTATTTCTTCATTTCTTCATTGTAGCTTCTCTCGGATACATAGGTAAGACGCGGTTCAAGCTTAAGATATTCCTTTCCTGATTTTGTGCCCCATCCAAAGGTCGCATTTGTGTTTTTAACTGCATCGTGATGCTTGCTGTTCTTTTCCATAAACGGTGAGTGCAGTTCTGCAAGCAGATATCCGTGTTCGAAGCTATTACAAAGCATATTCAGACAAGTTTTAACCTGCTCCTTTGAAAAGTATTCAAGCACTCCTTCCATAACAATGATATTCATATTGCTTCTCGGAAGATTCTTTGTCCACTCTCCCTCAAGCGCATTGCCGTCAAGCATCGTGCAGCGCTTTCTGTCTTCATATACCTTACGCCTTACAGCAATCTGATCAGGAAGATCCACATCATACCATGTGATACTTCCGTTATCGACCTGAGAAAACTTGTCATCAAAGCCGCATCCGAGATTAATGCAAAGCGCATTCGGATACTTATTGATCAGTTTTTTTAACTCTTCTCGAAACATGATGGTTCTTGCGATCACGCCCTCATGGGATAAAAACGGATCATATTTACTCACATCCACACCCAGTGTGTCTATGATCTCTTTTGCCTTAAGATCTTTGATTCTGGCATTCGACCTTGCTGTTTCACTTGCCTTAATCGCAAGCGGGATAAGCGCTGTTTCCTGAATGTTTCCAAACTTTAAATCCATCTATATTCACATCCTCCTCGTATTATATACTTGATGGTTTTGGAAAGGCTCCAACCACAGTCTCTTTGCTCATTTGTTAATCAGTTAGATACTGCATGACGGTTTATTTAGAACGAGGCTACAATCGCAAGGAGTTCCTGTGGTTCTAAAACAGTATCAAATACATTTTAAAGGAGATTATTATGATTTACGTAGGAATTGATGTCGCTAAGGATAAGCATGATTGCTTTATCACAAACTCTAATGGAGAAGTATTATTTAAAGCTTTTACCATTTCTAACAATCAAGATGGTTTCAATGTCCTTTACCAAAGAATAGAATCTGTTATGGAAGATGTAACAAAAGTAAAAGTAGGACTGGAAGCTACCGGACACTATAATTACAATCTTTTAGGGTATCTCATTGATAAAAGTTTGCCCACCTATGTCATCAATCCGTTACATACAACTCTGTACAGAAAAAGTCTAAGCCTTAGACTCACGAAAACGGATAAAGTAGATGCCCGCACGATTGCTTACATGCTCATGTCTGATGTGAACTTGAAGTCCTACTCAGACACATCTTACCACAACGAAGAATTAAAGTCATTAACTCGTTATCGTTTTAATAAGGTAAAAGAACGTGCCAAGCTAAAAACTTCCGTTTCAAGACTGGTCTGTATCTTATTTCCTGAATTAGAAAAACTTGTACCAACACTTCATATGGCATCCGTTTATGCATTGCTTTCTGAATTTCCCGGGGCTAAACAGGTAGCCGGTGCACATCTTACCAGACTTACAAATCTTCTTTCAGATGCATCTAAAGGTCGATATGGTAAAGATACCGCCATAACTTTCAGGGAAGCTGCAAGGGCTTCTATCGGCTCAAATATGCCAGCCAAATCTCTTGAACTAAAACACACCATCAAGTTGATACTGGAACTTGGTTCTGAGATTGAGGAAATCGAAAATGAAATTAAAATTATCATCGATGAAATTAATTCTCCAATTCTCAGTATTCCAGGTATCAACTATCGTATGGGCGCTATGATCATTGCCGAGATCGGTGACTTTAGTCGGTTTGATTCTCCTGATAAAATCTTAGCTTATGCCGGGTTTTCACCATCAACATATCAATCAGGACAGTTTGACTCAGCATACTCCCACATGGAAAAACGAGGTTCCAAATATCTACGATATGCTCTGTACAATGCAGCCAAGTATGTTTGCCACTGGGATGCGACATTTGCCGAGTATCTTGCCAAGAAACGAGCTGAAGGCAAGCATTATAACGTTGCAATATCTCATGCCGTCAAAAAACTGGTTCGAGTTATTTATCATCTTGTAAAATCGAATCAGCAATACATGAAAGTAGCTTAATTAACTCTAATTCAATACTCCTTTTTCATGCACCTATCATGATGCTCTTTTTGTCATGCAGTTTTCAAAGTGCAAGGAACTCTAACTGTATTCCGAATATATCTAAAATACATTTCTGTACTTTATTCAAAAATTTTATTTTTCTACTTGACTTTTAATAGTTAGTCTTTACCTGTGGAAGTTTCTGACCGTAGGAGAACCTACTGCTGAGTCTGCTCTCTTATCCGCTTAAATACTCCATCCTGCGTTTGCGGCCTGGAGACCAGTCATAAGTAATTTCTCATCCAATAAACAGTGTCGCCACATGATACACAATGCATGAAAGAAGCAAAGCCGCTCCGACGTAGAAAACAGCAGTCCTTGCGGTCCACTTCAGCGAATGAGACTCCTTATAAGTGGTCGAAAGAGCCATCAGGCAAGGCACGCTGAATGTGACACCAAAGATGAATGCCAACGCCTCTGCTTCGGAGATCGCCTGGGTCATAAACCCGGTCAGGGCCATAGTATCTACACTGCCCGTATAGCCGTGGAAAGCCACATCTGCCAGATTGCTCTGTCCGCCGAAGACCGCATTCAGTGTTCCCAGAACAGCTTCCTTAGCAAAAGCGCCCGATACAAATGCCATGAATGTCTGCCAACCGAGCCCGAAGAACTTCGTAACAGGTTCGATGGCTGTACCGACTTTATACAGGAGCGAGCTCTCTACGGTTCCTGACGGGCTATAGGAAAAGACCCAGAAAATGACGGAAACCAGTGTCACGGTCTTAATAGCCCGCTTGAACATATCGGCACATTTGAACCAGGCTTCCTTCAGTATATGACCCCAGTGCGCCTTATGGTAGGGCGGAAGCTCCATGATCATGCCTGACCTTTGATCTTCAGCAATCAGTTTGTTCCCGAAGACCTTTGACACAAGCCACATAAGGAACACCATATAGGCGAAGATCCCGATAACGACCAGCGCTGTTCCCCAGACCGGAAAGAACATGTTCGAAACGACCGGAATGATGCTCCAGATGGATCCGCAGGGTACAGCCCACGCTACGATGATGGTCAGCATCCGCTGCCCCCAGTTATCCATAACTCTGGTTCCTGTGGTAGAACCGATGGTGCAACCCAGTCCCATCAGGATCGGAGCCACAGCCTTTCCCTGCAGGCCAAGCTTCGACAATACCCCGTCAAACTGATAGGCAACCCGGGCGAGAAAACCGATCTCTTCCAGAAAACCGAAAACGATATTCACGCCAAGGACAAAAGCAGACATGGAAGCACAGAAATAAAGCGTGTTCGGGATCAGCAGAGAGAATACCGACACCAGCCAGGGATGAACGTTCAAACCGGTCAAAAAATTTGCGATCGGAGGACCGATGAGTCCCGGGAGCATTCCTGCCACGCTCATAACAGGAACGCATATAAGCATCGCAATCAGAAAGCCAAGCAGGATGATCCCCAACGAGATAATCTTTCCCAGCACAGGGCGCAGCAGCTTCTGATCAAATTTTGAGAGTTTATATTCGGATGATGTTGCTTTCGTGACTCCGTCTAGGAGTGTACCGATCCAGGCATATTTCTCATTTGCATCGGCGACTTCCTTTACGGATGCCGGTTTTGAAATAAGCTTGTGGGGATTTCTTATCTCCTTCTCGATGAGAGCCTTCAGCTTGTCATACTCTTTTCCATCTGCCGCAGTGAATGGCAGGACAAGTATGCCAAGTCTCTTTGAAAGGAGCGAATCATTGATCGTCTTTCCCTGTCCCTTTGCTACATCCATCATATTGAGGATAAGGACTGCAGGAATGTCCATTGCAGCAAAATCCGCGAGCATATACATGCTCCGCTCAAGCTGGGAGGCGTCCACAAGAACACAGACCAAATCCGCATTTCCTTCCTTAATGAATTTTTCCGTGATGATTTCCTCATCCGAATTCCCGGACAAACCGTAGCTTCCCGGCAAATCCACTACTGTATATTTCACGCCGCCTAACTCGAAAGTCCCGTCCTTCTTCTCCACCGTCTTTCCAGGCCAGTTGCCCACATGCTGGCGTGAGCCTGTCAACTGGTTAAACAGTGTCGACTTGCCCGAATTGGGCTGCCCCAAAAGCGCAATCGTATTCATGCTTCTGCCTCCGTAACTTCGATTTTTTCACAGTCTTTTCTGTTCAGTGCCAGCAGTGTTTCCCGTACATAGACGAGCACCGGCATTTTCCGGTCATTTTTGACCACCTGAAAGGTTGCTCCTTCATTCAGGCCGACCGATGTGATTCTGTTCAGAAACCGCAAATCGCCCCTCAGATCCGCTACCCTTCCATGGGCACCGGCAATCATTTCACTCAGCTTCATCTGATTTTTCCTCCCTTCTGTTTTCTACAACCATATGTGCGCAGCTTCCGCTGCATCCCGGACAGCCGCAGCCACAGCCGCCTTTCTTTCTCTCTTTGATTTTGCTCTTTACAAGCAAGGCAACTATCAATACCAGAACTGCTGCAGCGATCAGCGTGGCAAGATTTTCGGACAGCCACTCCTTAATTCCCATAGACGTCTTCCTCTCGTGTACAGTTTATTGTGTCTTTTCTACTTCTATGTTAGCTTTGGCTAACCACGGTTTTTGTAAAAACCCCGCCACTGACGGGGCCTGAGTATATCTCCTTAACGAAATTCAAACACCGAGCAACTTATAGGATCCGGCTGTGAAAAACGCAACGATCTTTGATATATACTGATCCATTTCTTCCCGGCTGAGATCATGCAACGCAGCTTCAAAAACACTGGAAATATAGGCATGACAGATAATGTGCATCTCTATCTCGGATGGCAGCTCACAGGAAATGATACCGAGCCTTCCGGTCTCTCTTAAGGCTTTCAGAGAGATATCGGTTTCCAGAATGATCACATCATCCAAAAAGCTGTTGTACCCGGTACCGTCTGAGCATTTAAGAAGGAGCTTCAGCGCATCGAAATTACGATAGATATAATCCAGTATTTCCTTGGCGCCAACTATATTCAACAGGTCGCGGATGTTCCCCTTCCGGACAACTTCCCTGCAGGCGGGTTCTGCATCAGTAAACATCTTTTGGATGTCATCCACCGCAGGCTGCACAAAGAACGAGAACAGATCCTCTTTTCTGGTAAAGTGTCGGTAGAAAGAGCCTGTGGTGATCCCTGCAGCAGCGCAAAGATCGCGAAGGTTGGTTCGCTCATACCCGTTGGCAAGGAACATCTTCATCCCACTGTCAATAATTCTTTGATGCGTATCATCGTATGTCCCATGAGCCATAAGCACTGTCTCCTTGTAACAATGTTCGCTAACTTAGTTATCATTTAACTCCACTCGTTGTCAAGACAGAAACGTTCAAGGTTGTTTTTTTCATTTATACGGATTATCCTGCGAAAATATCCTTGTCTTTTATGATCAGGCCATATTTTTTGAACTGCCTGAGCTCTATTTTTTCGATATACCTTTTACGCCACACCATCTGCATGGCTTCATAACCTTGCGAGTTTTCAGCACGCAAAGCTCTTCAATTCGTTTCTCTTGGTGACCATCGTCCGATACAGGCCGTTTGCATCCATCAGTTCCCTGTGTGTTCCCCGTTCAGAAATCATTCCATCCTTTATCACAAGAATCTGATCCGCACCCTCAATCGTATTCAGACGATGAGCTATGACCAGCAGGGTCTTGCCCCTGCATAGCTCCGATATAGCCTGCTGAATATAGCTCTCATTATCCGCATCCACGCTTGCGGTTGCCTCATCAAGGATGACGATAGGCGAATCCTTCAGTATGCACCTTGCGATGGAAAGCCGCTGTGCCTGACCGCCGGAAAGAGACGCACCGCCTTCCCCGATCACAGTATCGAATCCATCGGGAAGTTCCATGATAAAATCATAGCAGCGTGCTTTCTTTGCCGCCTCGATGACTTCTTCTCGGGACGCGCCCGGTCTACCAATGGTGATATTGTTGTATATAGTATCCTGAAACAGATAAACTCTCTGAAATACCATGCTGATATTGTCCATATGCGTGGCAAGAGGAATACCCCGAATATCCGTCCCTCTCAGAAGAATCTCACCGCTATTTACATCCCAGAACCTGGTAAGGAGGCTTGCGATCGTCGATTTGCCGCCTGAAGGTCCCACAAGTGCTGTCATGGTGCCCTTATCCGCCTTGAAAGACACTTCCGTAAGGACGTTCTTTTTGTCGTAGGCAAAGGTTACATTTTTGTATTCGATCTCCGGAGCGTCATTCCCCAGCTCCTGCTGCCCGCCATCATCCAGTTCCTCTTCGACAAAGAGTTCTTCTATTCTGTCCATACAGGCGCTCATAACCGTAAGCCGTGCTTCCTGGTCGTAGAATGATTTGATCGGCACGAAGAGATCGAACAGGCACAGCAGCATTCCGAGGAAAAAAGGAAGTTCCATCCATCCGCCCAAATAAAGAAAAGCGGAGAGGACAAGCATAACGATGGTCCCTATACCATAGATCAGGAACACGCCCCGCTTGTACCCCTTTAAGCTGTCTTTGCTAAGCTATCGACCAGTTCTGTCCCTCGGTCTGGAGATGCAACATCTGTGCAAATGCTCCACCCTGACTCATTAGCTCCGCAGACGAACCTTGTTCAGCTACGCCGCCGTCCGATAGCACCACGATCTTATTCGCTCCGGCAACGGTACGCATTCTATGAGCAATTACCATGACCGTCTTATCCTTGATGAGCCTTGACAGTGCGCCCTGAACCTTTGTCTCATTTTCCACATCGAGAGACGCTGTCGCCTCGTCCAAGAGGATAATCGGCGCATCTTTCAGGAATGCCCTTGCTATGGAAATGCGCTGGCGCTCGCCGCCGGAAAGCTCGCTGCCGTTCTCTCCGATTACCGTGTCGTAGCCATTTGGAAGCTCGCGCACGAACTCATCACAGTTTGCAAGCTTTGCGGCATTCAGGACTTCCTCGTCTGTGGCGTCCCTTTTGCCCACACGGATATTCTCCATTACAGTGTTGTTAAAGAGCGTCACATCCTGAAACACTATGGAGAAAGAACCGAGAAGCGTTTCAGGGTCGACAGTGGGTACATCGACACCTCCGACTGTGACCTTTCCCTTGTCGGCGTCCCAGAAACGGGCAGCCAGACGGCTGACGGTGGTCTTGCCTCCGCCGGATGGTCCGACCAGCGCCGTGACCTCGCCCTGCTTCGCCGTAAAAGATACATCAGAAAGAACAGTCTTTTCATCCTCATAAGAGAAACCTGCATGGTCAAAAACGATGTCATATCCCTTTGGTGCAAAGTCTGCTGTGCCGGTCTGTTCCGACATATTATTAATCTCGTTCATTCGATCAACATTGACCTGTAATGCATTGATCGCGGCGAGATTGATAAGCGTTCCGCTCATCGGTTCATAAAGCCTCGATGCCAGCAGCAGGAAACAGAAGAACTGCATGAGTGTGAGATTCCCATCTATTAGCATAGTTCCTCCGACAAGTGCCACCGTGCCGATGCCGAATTTCAAGAGCATCTGTGCCGTTACAACAAACATTGCCGAACCAAGTTCACTGCCAATGGCACGTTTTTCCAGCGTATCAATCTTCTCGTCAAGTCCCTTCAGATATTCGTCTTCAGCATTGTTGCTCTTCAAGTCGCGTGAGGTTTCTATGAACTCCTGCACGCCTTCATTCAGGTCAATCTGTGCCGCCCGTTGCCTGCGTGTGAAATGATTTTGAACGCTCTTTGATGTGAGTACGATCAGAAGTGCGAGCGGAATCGGCCAGACCGCAGCAAGCGCCATTTTCGGCTGGAAGAAAAACAGTCCGACACAGATGACCAGCGTGGAGACAATGCTGCCGTAATACTGCGGAGTCATATGGCTCCGCATGCGGTCGGCGACTTCCTTTTGTACCATAACCGTATGCCGTAATACTGCGGAGTCATATGGCTCCCCGCGTGTTCCATCACCTCCGCATCGGACATAATGGTACTGGTCAGGTCGGCAAGGTCGCGCTTTGCAAAGAACGAAAGCGGAAGCTTGCGCAGCTTTTCCGCGAGGGAAATCCTTCTTGCCGCAGACTCCTTGTAGGTCGCCTTATAGGCCGTGTTATACTGCCAGATGCTTGTGATGACAATGAGTGCAAGACAAAGCACAATACCGCCGACATAAAATCCCGTGCGGCTTTGCAGATTAACGCCTCCAATGTAATCTCCTGTGAAGAGATATAGTAATGTAACAGGAAACATAAGCGCCAGATTCTGTGCCACAACAGAAGCGATGCCCCATATCATTTCCGTTGCGCCCCGGTTGGACAGGGCAAATTTATTCTTGAAGTATGTTTTCATACAGCTTCACCTACCTTCCAGCTGACAGCACTCTGGTATTCCTTCCACATTGCGCTGTAGATCCCGCCCTTTTCGACCAGTTCATCATGGCGACCCTCTTCCACGACTTCGCCGTGGTCAAGTACATAGATCTTATCTGCGTTTCGAATGGTGGAAAGTCTGTGCGCTATCATGATGACCGTGCTGTGTTTGGTAAGCTCCGTAAACGCTTTCTGCACCAGCACTTCATTTTCGGGGTCGGCGAACGCAGTGGCTTCATTGAGAATGACAACGGGAGCATTCTTCAGAATCGACCTCGCAATAGCGATACGCTGCTGCTCTCCGCTGGAGAGATATGTACCCTCGCTGCCAAGAACGGTGTTAATGCCCTGCGGCAGTCTTGCGATAATGTCATCACATTGTGCAGCGTGGAGTGCCTCCTTCAGTTCTGCATCTGTTGCATCCTGTTTTGCGATACGTAAGTTATCAGCGATGGAACGCTTAAGAAGTCTCGAATCCTGGAACACATAAGAAACTGTGTTCATCAGTTCATCCTTGCTGATGTCCCTTAAGTCTACGCCGCCGATTTGGACGCTGCCCTCCTGTGCATCAAAGAAACGCGAAATCAGCCCTGCCGCCGTAGTCTTGCCGCTGCCGGACGGTCCCACAAGGGCAACGATCTGATCCCTGTCCGCAGACATGGAGAGATTCCTTACGGCAGGATTTGTGTCCTCAGAATACCGGTAGGTCACATCTTTGATCTCGACGAATGCACCGGACGGTGTTTTCTTCGTCTTAGCTTCGGCAAGAGGCTCAATGTTTTTGATGGAATTCACTCTTGCAATCGCATCCTCGATCTTCATGCTGTTTTCAGGTATGTACATAACGCGCATCATCGTGGTGGTGATGATCGGCGTAAAGATGACATAGAACAGGAAATTCACGAGAATGTCCTGCGAGGCAGCACCTCCCCTCGTGAGGAACAGAGTCAGACCTATGAGGAACGCAAATGCAGAGTTGATGAACATCTCAAACAGAATCATCGACCTCCGACACTCGAAGGTATATTTCAGGCAAAATTCGCCGTAGTCATCGATGGATTTTTTGAATCTATGAAACGAAAATACAGTCTGCCCGAATGTCTTGACGACCGGAATGCCGCGAACATACTCCACAGCCTCGTTACTCATGTTCTCCAGGGCATCCTGATATTTCTTCATGTCCTCCGCCATCCTCGGTCCCATCATAGTAAACATCATGCAGAACGAGAGAATGATAGGGATTATGCAGGCCAGTCCGAAGCGCCAGTCGTAGATAAACAGCATCACGACCATGGCAATCGGCGTGACAATCGCCTGCGCCATATCGGGCAGGTTGTGTGCAAGCATTGTTTCCGTAGAGGATGTTGCCTCGGTAATGATACGCCGCACCTTACCGGAACCCATTTCATCCACAAAACCTATCGGCAGCTTTGCGATATGATGGAGGAGATCCTTCTTCATGTTGCCCGCCACACGGAACGCAGACAGATGAGAACACATCAGTGCCCCGAAGTAAACCAACATGTAAATCAGGGAAAAGATAACTACCATCCAGCCGTTATGAGTAATACCTGTCGCCATCGAAAAGGTCGGAGCAACCTCCACCACCTCTTTGATAATTCGCCAAAGACAGACGAACGGCATGAGTGCCAGCACCCCACATGCCGCAGACAAGATAAGCGACAAATATGTCAGCACCTTATGTCTTCCCGCATAGCCCATCAGCACCGAAAATGCCGATGGTTTCTTCTGTCCTTTCATGGCTATTTGGCTCCTTTCATTTCCTTTAGTCTTTTCTGCCTGCGGTATTCAAGAGGTGTCACTCCGTAACAGGCTTTGAACGCAGATCCGAACTTTGCCTGAGTAGCGTAACCTACGGTCTGTCCGATTTCAGTTACCTTCAAGTCTGTTTTTGCCAGTAGCTCACATGACCTTTGCATACGAGCCTTCTGCTGGTACTCCGCATAGCCGCAGCCATAAACGCTTCGGAAATAATTCTTGAGACTTGTTTCGCTAATGCCGTACTCATTTGCAAGATCTTTTGCCGTGAACCTGACAGACAGATCAGACATAATTGTCTCCCTGACACATTTGGCGATCTCCGTCTGAGAAGCAGTATAATAGGTTCTGTTGATACTCTTCCGGCGGTATCTGCGTCCTTGTTTCAAAGCTGCCGGGATTTATTTTCGCATTGTCCTCGTTCTTTTTATCCTTCTTTATAAGCATCTTGTTAAGAAGCTTCGGACTTGTGAATGCCTTTCCCATAACAACCTTTGCAATCCTAGGAAGCTTTTGAAAATTTCGCTCATAGGAAAGCACCATGAGGTGTCCTATCTCATCTATGGAAAATCCGTATCTTTTTAACACCTCTCCC
>ERZ772968.1366-NODE-1366-length-11396-cov-6.612115_pt1 | contig 11396 bp, 10 predicted proteins | sample MGYA00580674_ERZ772968 | MGnify/ENA primary metagenome ERZ772968 (study PRJEB29015, sample SAMEA2737940) | human oral metagenome | biome: human oral; feature: human-associated habitat; material: dental | place: China | collected 2138 ...
CGTTTGTTCATCATAAACGGGGCTGCGGTACGAATGTTTCGATTCGTACCGCAGCCCCGTCTCTGTCTTTTCGCAGTGCAGAGCTCCCTATAGGATGAGGGATGTGTCCCTCCTCAGTGATGGAAGAGGCGGATGTGGGTCATCGCCATGGCGATGCCGTACTTGTCGCAGGTGGCGATGACATTGTCGTCGCGGATCGAGCCGCCGCTCTGCGCGATGTAGGAGACGCCGCTCTGATGGGCACGCTCCACGTTGTCGCCGAACGGGAAGAACGCGTCCGAGCCGAGCGCGACACCCGTGACCGTGCGGAGGTAGGCGCGTTTCTCCTCGCGTGTAAAGGGCGCGGGTTTTTCGGTAAAGAGCCGCTGCCAGTCCGCCGCGAGCAGGGCGTAGTCGTCCTCGTCGCCCGCGGCATAGACATCGATCGCGTTGTCGCGGTCGGGGCGGCGCACATCGTCACGGAACGGGAGTGCGAGCACCTGCGGGCTCTGGCGCAGCTGCCAGATATCCGCCTTGTTTCCCGCGAGGCGCGTGCAGTGGACGCGCGACTGCTGTCCCGCGCCGACGCCGATCGCCTGTCCGTCCATCGTGTAGCAGACGGAGTTCGACTGCGTGTATTTCAGCGTGATGAGTGCGAGCAGGAGGTCGCGGCGGGCGGCAGCGGGGATGTCCTTGTTCGCCGTCGGGCGGTCCGTGAGACAGTCCTCCGTGATCTTCACATCGTTGCGCTGCTGCTCGAACGTGACGCCGTACACATCCTTGCGCTCGATCGCGGGCGGCGTATAGTTTTCATCCATCTGAAGAACGAGGTAGCTGCCCTTGCGCTTGGACTTCAGAATCTCTAGGGCCTTCTTCGTGTAGCCCGGCGCGATGATGCCGTCGGAGACCTCGCCGCGCAGGAACTCTGCAAGACTCTCGTCGCAGACATCGGAGACGGCGGCAAAGTCTCCGTAGGAGCTCATGCGGTCCGCGCCGCGCGCCCGCACATAGGCACACGCCACAGGTGAGAGCTCGCGCCCCGCCGCGTGTGTCGCACGCGCCAATGTCTCGCTGAGCGGCAGACCGAGTGCCACGCCTGCCGGGCTGACGTGCTTGAAGGACGCCGCTGCGGGCAGCCCCGCCATCGCCTTCAGCTCGCGCACGAGCTGCCAGCTGTTCAGTGCGTCGAGCAGATTGATGTAGCCCGGCCGTCCGTTCAGTACGGTAAAGGGCAGTCCGCCGTCGGCAAAGACACGTGCGGGCACCTGGTTCGGATTGCAGCCGTATTTGAGGGTGAGTTCTTCCATGTGAGCACTCCTTTTTGCTGATGAAGGAATCGCTGAATTTATCAGTGCTTCCTATATTCTCTTTTCATTATAGCGGGGCGGCGGCGGTTTTTCAACCGAAGAACAGAAGTGACAGGGGAAGTGCGGCATACGATAATGATGCAATGAAAATTTTTTGCGTGTGAATTTTCTTTGACAGTGCTGCGAAAGCAACGTAATATGTAGGATGAGCAGCGCATAGAAACATACGCCGCTATGCCTGTCACGCGTATATTCTGCCACCCGCAGGGGAGATGCCATGGAAAACGAAAACAAACCGCGGTTCATTCAGTTCCCCGAGACGTACGACCGGAGACGCCTGAACAAGATGTACTGTGCGGCAGGCCTGCCCGACCGCAAGTCCTATCTGCTCCGCAGCTGCTTCTGTGCGATGGCGAATCTCTACGGCACGATTTCGTTGGCGGAGGCCCGGACGCTGATTCATTCCTATCATCCGCGCGGTGCGATTACGGAGGAGCAGTTCTGGACGTTCGCCGAGCTGGCGCGCCATGGGGATGAGGCCTATGACATCATGGGGCTGGACGAGTGCTTTGCGGATGAACCGCTGCACACGCCGCAGGAGCGCAGCATCATCAGCGATATCCTGTTCGAGACGGACGAGGGGTAGCCGATGTGCTCGATCAGCAGCGGGGAAAGCCGCTCTATGTGCCTGCGACGAAGGAAGAGATGCTGTATTATGCGGATTGGCGGTATGTTGAGGCGACACCGTGGCAGAAAAAACTCGCAGCCTTTCTGATCAAACGGATGCCGAAAAACTGGTACCCGCTCGACCGAGAGCGCGCACTCTGGGAGGTCTTTTTCGGCGTGCGTATCGACAGCGATGTTCATCTCTTCTTCAGCGTAGCGGAGGAGTGGGGGCTTGTCATGAAGCGTGACAGCGAGGTCGAGGAATTTGTCGCGCTTTGCATGGACTACACCAACCACGCGCGGCTGTTTGTCAATCGCGGGCATACGCCGGCCGAGCTTTCCGCCTTGATGCCGCGTGACTTCACGCAGCCGCAGACGGCGAGCATCGGTCCGCGGATGCGCGAAGCACTCGCGCGCGGGACGATGACGGTGGAGGAGCTGCGCGAGCAGTTCCGTACGCAGGAATTCCCCCATGAGAGTGTGCGCACGGCATTTTTGGAGGAGCTGGAGCGCGTTGCGGCAGAGCTTGGGCTCTCTGCAGGGCAGGAGAAGGTCGGCCGCAACGATCCCTGCCTCTGTGGGAGTGGGAAAAAATATAAGAAGTGTTGCGGACGGTGAGCGGTAAAACCGTTCGTGTTGACAGGAGGAAATCATGGACATTGTCACAATGATCGATCACACACTGCTGAAAACGGATGCGACGAGAGCCGACATCGACCAGCTGCTCAGCGAGGCAAAACAGTATCATTTCGCCTCCGTCTGCGTCAGCCCGCTCTGGGTGTCCTACGCGGCGGCGTAAAGATTGTCAGTAGGCAGGGGGGACGGCAGTAAATCTGGTAGAGGCTGTGGCAAAAGATTATTCGGACTTTGTGCCACAGCCTCTTTTGAGATAGGGGGAAGGAGTACGAAGCGGAATGGGTTAGGATATTGCACAGAGATCTATTGATGTAGTAATTTTCACACCTATGTTTTATCATATTAAGTTCTTCGAATTCAGTGATTAAAATCGGGTACTCTCTTTTTCCTGTGCCTGCACGCGATCACGGGTGGTTCTTCTTGTAGAACGGCAACTAGAGTACCATTCCCGGAGAGGAAAACAGCATGTTCCTCTGCGCTGAGCCGATGGACGTGCGTTGGCAATATTGAGGCCTGCGAGTGTTTTTCCAGCGCCGGGGACACCGGTCACAAAGCAAATGCCTTCCTGCGCAACTCTTTACAGGCGTCCCTGACCTGTCCAATGGCCGTTGTCGTATTCATCGTTACGAGATATATCGTACACTGCGCGGTATGCTGAGTTCAAAGGCAATCTCTCTGTCGGTAAACGGCATGAGCAGGTCCTTTAAGATCTGGATTTCAGCGCGCCATGCGTTCTTTTGTTGGTCCTCTGTCTGATGTTCATCCGCGACTATGAGCTGACCAAGAATATGATCTTTGGTTTTCACAAGAAATGATGAGATTGAACCGGAATAATATGCGTGTTTCGTTTTTTCTTCGCGATCAAGTCGATGGTGTAAATGTATGCTTATCATATCATGACTTAATCTTTTTATATGAGCGTATTTGGGGTTGACATGGATAAGGTTGCGTACCATAATGATAAGACCCGATATCATACGGAAGTGTTTTGACGTACTTCGGAGCAGGAGACCCGGCATAGATGAGGAGGCGCGGTCAATGGATATGACAGCAGCAGGAATCGTGCGTAATGGTGAGGCCTTTTTGGGCATCGAGTTGGGCTCGACACGGATCAAAGCCGTTCTGATTGATGCAAAATGCAATGTGATTGCACAGGGGAGTTATGCGTGGGAGAATCATTTTGATGGACGGTATTGGTCCTATCATCAGGATGAGATCTGGCGCGGCCTGCGCAGTGCATATACGGATCTCCGACAGTGTGTGGAAGAGCGATACCGAGTATCCATTCAGCATGTTGCAGCGATGGGAATTAGCGGAATGATGCACGGGTATCTCGCTTTTGATACGGCAGGAGATCTGCTTGTTCCTTTTCGGACGTGGCGGAATAATACGACGGGAGAGGCCGCAGAGGCGCTTACCCGCGCGTTTTCGTTCAACGTTCCCGAACGGTGGAGTGTGGCGCACCTCTATCAGGCGCTGCTGTCTGGCGAGATGCATGTGGCGCAGGTCGACTATATGACGACGCTCTCCGGCTATATCCATTGGCAGCTGTCCGGCGAAAAGGTGCTCGGCATCGACGATGCATCTGGCATGTTCCCTATCGACCCCACGACAGAGACGTACAATGCGCGTATGCTGGAAATATTTTCCGGGCTTCCGGCAGCGGCGGCACTTCATAAAAAGCTGGATGACATCCTGCCGTGTGTACTCATGGCAGGGCGGGAAGCAGGTAAACTCACGCCCGAGGGGGCGGCACTTCTGGATGAGAGCGGTACTCTTATGGCGGGCTGCCCCATGTGCCCTCCGGAAGGCGATGCGGGCACGGGAATGATTGCCACGAACAGCATCCGTGAGCGGACGGGAAATATCTCCGTTGGTACGTCCATTTTCTCGATGAATGTGCTGGAGCGGCCGTTTCAAAAGGTTTATCGGGACGTTGATATCGTCATGACGCCGAACGGGAAGCCGACGGCAATGGTGCATAGCAACAACTGCACATCGGATATCAACGCATGGTTCGGTCTTTTTTCGGAGATTGTCACAGTGGTGGGGCAGCCCGTCTCTGCTGATACGTTATATCAAAAGTTATTTCAGCAGGTGGAACAGGCGGATCCAGGTGGTGGTGGCCTCCTCAACTACAGCTTCCTCTCAGGGGAAAACCTCACGCGGACGGAAAAAGGCAGGCCGCTCTTTGTCCGCACGCCGCAAAGCTCACTCACGTTGGCAAATTTTGTATTGACACAGCTCTATGCGGCGTTTGCCCCACTGCGGATTGGATTTGATATCCTGACGCAGGAGGAAGGCATCCGGATGGAGCGCATGATTGCCCACGGAGGCTTGTTTCGCACGCCGCACATTGCGCAGCAGGTACTTGCCAACATGCTCGATGTGCCAGTGGCGGTGATGAAGACGGCAGCAGAGGGCGGCGCGTGGGGAATGGCAGTGCTGGCACTCTACGCGTTTCGTGGAAGAGGAGAGGATCTCGCCGATTTTCTGGATCGGGAGGTGTTCGCGGCGACAGACGGAGAGACGCTGACCCCCGACGTGGCAGGTGTGCGCGGCGCGCAGGAGTTCATTGCCCGTTATCGTGCGGCACTCCCCATCGAGGATGCTGCCGGGAATGCACTAACGTACGACGGATGAGCATGCATGGCTGCCGTGCGAAGAAGAGACTTCCGCACGGTGGCTTTTTTTGTGTTGTAAATTCTCTGTGATTTGCTGCATCCATCCTGCCTCCCATGAAAACGGTTTCTTTACAAGCTGCCGAAATAGTGCTAGAATTTTGTTATTGAAGATTCCTAATATTAGCAGGAGGGACTTATGGACTTTGCAAAAATGATCGACCATACGCTGTTGAGAACAGATGCAACAAAAGCTGGCATTGATCAGTTGCTCAGTGAGGCGAAACAGTATCGTTTTGCCTCTGTCTGCGTCAGTCCGATCTGGGTGTCCTATGCAGCAGAGCAGCTGCGCGGCACTGGAGTCAAGACTTGTACGGTTATTGGTTTCCCGCAGGGCGCGACACCGACAACGGTGAAAGCCTTCGAGGCACGACAGGCAATCGAGGACGGCGCAGAAGAGGTAGACATGGTGATCCCGGTTGGCCGCCTGAAAGATGGGGACTACGATTATGTGCGCGCGGATATTGCTGGCGTCGTTGCCGCAGCAAAAAAGAAAGCGCTTACAAAGGTTATCATCGAGACGTGCCTTCTGACCGATGAGGAGAAGCGCACGGCATGCCGCCTCGCCCAGGAGGCGGGGGCGGACTTTGTCAAGACTTCGACGGGATTCTCCACGGGTGGTGCGACGGCGGCGGATGTCGCACTGATGCGTGAGACCGTTGGCCCCACGATGGGGGTCAAAGCGTCGGGCGGCGTCCGCAGCCGTGCAGATGCCGAGGCGATGGTCGCCGCCGGGGCAACGCGACTCGGGACGAGCAGTGGTGTGAAGATCGTGAACGGGGAGGGCTGAGTGCCATGAAAATCGCTGTTGTTGGATCTAACATGGTCGATCTGACGGCCTATATCACGCGGATGCCCGCCCCGGGAGAAACGCTGGAGGCGCCCGACTTCGCGCTGGGCTGCGGTGGCAAGGGGGCGAATCAGGCAGTTGCCGCTGCTCTGTGCGGTGCAGATGTCATGATGGTCTCGCGGGTCGGGGCGGATATCTTTGCGGATAATACGATCCAAAATTTTAAGGCCTATGGTGTTGATACGACACACGTTAAGAAAGTGGAGGGGATGTCCAGCGGTGTTGCCCCTATCTTTGTGGATCAGCATGGACAGAACAGCATCCTCATCATCAAGGGGGCGAATAATGCACTCACGCCGGCCGAGGTGGATGCGGCGGAAGCGAATATCAGGTCGTGTGGGCTGATTATCTTGCAGCTTGAGATCCCACTCGAGACGGTCTATCATACGATCGAGCTCGGGCGGCGCAGTGGGATTCCGGTACTGCTGAATCCCGCACCCGCGACCAAGGAACTTGCTATCGACCGTGTATGTGCCTGCGATTTTTTCGTGCCGAATGAAACGGAGCTCGCCATTCTCACCGAGATGCCGACGGCGACGCAGGAGGATGTCGAGCACGCGGCGACATTCCTCCTCGAAAAGGGATTGAAGAATGTCATCGTCACACTCGGGGAGCGCGGCGTTCTTTGGATGACTAAGGCGGAGAAGTACTATGTTCCGGCGTGCCGTGTGGATGCGACCGATACCTCCGGGGCAGGTGATGCCTTTATCGGGTGTTTTTCCAGCTGCTATGTGCAGGATGGAGACGTCCTTGCGGCCATTCGGAAGGCGAGTGCGTTTGCAGCACTCAGCGTGACGCGCAAGGGAACGCAGATGTCGTATCCGGATCGTGCGGCGTTTGCGGCGTTTCTTGCACAGCAGGGGAGGCAGTGAAAGATACAATCAAAAGATAAGATTATATTGACAATTCCAAAGAAAAGAAATACAATACATTATGTAATCGCTTACAAGAAAGGATATGGGAATTGACGCTCTAAGCACGATGAAATGCCTGAGACAACGTTCGCTTGAATCATTCTTCGGAGGAGGTGCAGCGATGAGCGTCAATATCTATGATGTTGCTCGCCGTGCGCAGGTGTCCTCGGCGACCGTCTCACGTGTGCTCAACGGTAGTCCCCATGTCAAGGAGGCGACGAAACGGCGTGTCATGCACGCCATCGATGCACTGGACTACACACCAAATGCATTGGCGCGCAAGCTGAGTACGGGGCGCACGGGGAATATTGGCTTTCTGATCCCAGACATGGAGAACCCCTTCTTCTCGCAGCTCCTGCGTGGCGTGACGCACGCTGCGGATGAAAGTGGTTATAACATTTTCTTGTATGGCACGGATGATAATGTGGCAAAAGAGCATCGCTTCTTTGATGTGGTGCGCACGGAGCGGCTCGCAGGTATTCTCGTAATTCCCGTGGATGCGGGAAACGAAAAGACGTGTGAGCGGCTGCTTGCCCTTGAGGCGGAGCATGTGCCGGTCGTCTTGATTGACCGTGACCTAAAGAATGGACGTTTTGACGGTGTCTTTTCTGAAGACTTTCGCGGCGCGATGGATGCGGTAGACTGCCTTTTACATGAGGGGCATCGCCGCATTGCGACGATTCGTGGCCCGGAGAATTCTCGTCCCGGCAGTGAACGGTGGATGGGATATCTGGCGGCCCTTGCCAAGTGGAATATACCGCAGGATATGCGCTATGTGGTGCAGGGCGATTTTCATCGAGAGCGTGCTTATGCCGCTATGCATGAACTCATGGAGCAGAACGACCCGCCGAGCGCTGTCTTTGCGGCAAATAACATGACGTCGCTTGGCTGTCTCCGTTATTTTCACGAGCGTGGGCTGCGGTTGGGTGAGGATATTTCCCTGATCGGCTTCGATGAGATCGAGATGCTGCATTACAGTGGCACGGCCCTCAGTGTCGTTGACCGCGATATATGCCGCATGGGACAAGATGCGATGCATCTCTTGATTCGGCGGATTCAGGACAAGGCGGAGCATGCAGGAGATGCGCGCAGGCGGCAGGAGATTTTCCTGCCGACAAATCTCATCCTGCGTGGTTCAGAAAAATGGAGAGGAGCGTGACCGATATGAAGGAGTATGAGGAGCTCTATCGCCTAATGCTCCGCGAGCATGAAAGTGTTTTCGCGGCGCAGGATCAGACGCAGCTTGCAGCGGCTCTCGTGGAGATTGCGGCGGCAGGACGTATCTTTGTCGTTGGAGCGGGACGTGAGGGCATCGCTGCGCGTGCTTTCGCGATGCGGCTGATGCATCTCGGCAAGGAGGTACATTGGCTCTGGGACGATACGACCCCAGGGATGAGAGCAGGAGATCTTCTCATCGCTGTCAACGGCTCTGGTGCAATCGGTCACATTGATTATCTCCTCGATCAGACGGGGAAAACCGGTGCGCGGCGTCTTGTCATCACGGGAGCACCTGCTGAGCGGACTCCGTCGGAGGCGGAGGCGATCCTCTTTGTACCAGCAATGGTATACAAGGGGAATGACCCGCGTACGATTCCATCAAAGCAGCCGATGGGCAACCTCTTTGAGCAGCATCTCTTTTTACTGTTTGATCTTATCGTCATGTTGCTGGTGAAGCGCCTGCATGAGACGCCACAGACGATGGAGGCGCGTCATCGCAACATTGAGTAGTGTGCCTCACCTTTTGTAGATCTATTGGATTGGAGGTAGTACATTATGTTAAAGGGTATCCCAAGGTGTATCGGTCCGGATCTTTTGAAGGCTCTCGCAGACATGGGACACGGCGATCTTGTTGTCATTGCAGACGATTTCTATCCTGCCGTGTCGATGGCGAGGAATGGGATCACGATTAATGCGGACGGCATTGGTGCGGCGGAAATGCTGGATGCGATTTTGACACTGATGCCGCTCGATACAGAGTATGAAAAACATCCGGTGCAAATTATGGATGTCATGGAGGAAAAGCGGGCAGAAATCGGCCGCCCCAAGGTATGGGATGACTTCATTGCAGCGGTAAAACGCCATGTGCCCGAGGGAGAGTCCTGTGTTGGCTTCATCGATCGTTTCAGCTTTTACGATAAGGCAAAGACGTCTTTTGTAACAATCTCCACAGGAGAGCGACAGCCCTATGGCTGCGTGCTGCTGCAGAAAGGCGTTATGTAGGGGCCGCCGCCCGGCATCCCCTGAATAAGATGAGGAGGTTTTCATCATGACCGTGAAAAAGAAACTCTTGGCGGTGGCACTCGGCGTCACCTGCTGCCTGTCGTTCGCCGGCTGTGGCGGAGATAGTGGAAAGCAGGAGGGCAGCGCAGATAAGTCTGTTGCGCACGTCGTCGAGACCACGGATGTGGCGACGCAGGGCGAGAAGAAGGACTGGAAAATTGCCGTTGTCGTCAAGGACTCGTCCAACGGCTGGTTTGCACGTATGGATGAGGGCGTGAAGCAGTATGCTGCTGATACCGGGATCAACGCCTATCAGAAGGGGCCGGCGGCAACCGATGCAGCACAGCAGGTACAGGTCATTCAGGATGTGATCAACCAGGGAATCAACGCCCTCTGTGTTGTCCCTGTTGATCCGGCGGCGTGTGACCCGGTACTGAAGGAGGCCCGCGACAAGGGCATCGTTGTCATTACGCATGAGGGCTCCACGTGCAAGAACTCGGATTATGACCTTGAGGCATTCAATAATGCAGGCTATGGTGCGTTCATTATGGACAAGCTGCAGGAAGCGATGGGCGGCAAAGGCATCTACACGACGATGGTCGCACATCTGACGAATGCCTCGCAGAATGAGTGGGCAAACGGTGCGGTCGCGCAGCAAATGGCAAAGTATCCGGATGTGAAGCTCCTCGATAACCCGAAGCGCGTTGAGTCGGAGAACAACTCGGAGAAGGCATATCAGGTCGCGAAGGAGGTTATCAAGTCTCATCCGGAGGTTACCGGTTTTGTCGGTACCAGTTCGATGGATACCCCAGGTATCGCGCGTGCGATCAACGAGCTCGGCCTGAAGGGCAAGGTCTTTGTCGTCGGCACTGGTATGCCGAATGAGTGCCGTGCGCTGATCAAGGACGGCTCACTTTCCTACATCACGCTTTGGGATCCAGCCGAGGCAGGATATGCAATGTGCGTGCTTGCGCGTCAGATTCTTGAGGGTAAGACTCCGCAGGCTGGCATGGATCTCGGCCTGAAGTCCTATAACAATCTGCAGGTTAGCCCGGACAATCCGCACCTCTTCATGGGGGCCGGCTGGCTTGCAGTCAACAAGGACAATGTCGATAACTACAATTTCTAATTAAATGTGTCAGCGAAGGCGCGGCAGTCCCCCGGCGGGCTTCTGCGCTTTTGCTCTATGTACCTATATATTGGAAGGAGGCGCTGGGGGATGTCTGACTATATTCTGAAGGCAACCGGTATCAAAAAATATTTCGGTGGCGTCAAGGCGCTGGATGGAGTCAATCTCTCCATACGAAAAGGGGAGGTTCATTGTCTCGCGGGGGAAAACGGCTGTGGAAAGTCAACCATCATTAATGTCATTTCGGGATTTTATACACCGGATGGTGGGGTGCTCGAGATCGACGGCGAGACGTTCGACTACATGACACCGCAGATAGCAATTAATAGCGGCATCCAGGTTATCTATCAGGATTTATCTCTTTTTCCGAATCTCACAGTGCAGGAAAATTTGGCACTGAATATGGAGGTCGCCTCGGGGCGCAGCATCGTCAATAAGTCGCGGATGCGGCAGACGGCACAGGCAGCACTTGCGAAGATCAATTTGGATGTAGATCTCGATGAGCTCGTGGAGAATCTAACCTTTGGCATGCGCCAGATGATCGCGATCAGCCGTGCACTGCTCAATGACGCACGCCTCATTATCATGGACGAGCCGACGACAGGTCTCACAAAAAAAGAAGTGGATACCCTGTTCCGACTGATTCGTGAATTGCAGTCGCGCGGCATTGCCATTCTCTTCGTCTCCCATAAACTGGACGAAGTATTCGAGATCGCGGAGCACTATACAATCTTCCGTAGCGGAAAAAATGTTGCGGAGGGGAAGACGAGTGAACTCGATCAGGATAAATTTACATATTATATGACCGGGCGTGAGATTGTCACGAAACATTTTACCTATCAGGACAATGGTGCCCCTACGGTTCTCGAGGTAAAAAATCTCAGCCTCGACAACGGTTTCCGCGATGTGAGTTTTTCTCTGAAAAAGGGGGAGATTGTCCGTATTACGGGGCTTCTCGGCTCGGGGCGGACAGAGCTCGCGGAAGCTCTTTTTGGCTACCATCGCCCACAAAGC
>ERZ772968.1367-NODE-1367-length-11381-cov-13.385132_pt1 | contig 11381 bp, 9 predicted proteins | sample MGYA00580674_ERZ772968 | MGnify/ENA primary metagenome ERZ772968 (study PRJEB29015, sample SAMEA2737940) | human oral metagenome | biome: human oral; feature: human-associated habitat; material: dental | place: China | collected 2138 ...
GCGAGCTGGGTTCAGAACGTCGTGAGACAGTTCGGTCTCTATCTATCGTGGGCGTAAGATATTTGCGGGGATCCTGACACTAGTACGAGAGGACCGTGTCGGACAGACCTCTGATATGCCGGTTGTTTCGCCAGGAGCACAGCCGGGTAGTTAAGTCTGGAAAGGATAAGTGCTGAAAGCATCTAAGTACGAAGCCTTCCTCAAGATGAGATATCCATTAAAGGGTCGTCGAAGACTACGACGTAGATAGGCTGCAGGTGTAAAGTCAGTAATGGCAAAGCTGAGCAGTACTAATTGCCCGAAACTTTTTATCGGAAAAGAGTTTACAAGACGTTTTATCGCTACGGCAAGAAGATCCCTTAAAGAAGAGTAGATATCCGATGTAAAGCGGAGTCTTAACTCTTTGTTTTGTCCTGAAGATGTCAGAAAAAGAAAGATATTAAGGTAGTTATAGCACGGGGGATCCACCTCTTCCCATTCCGAACAGAGAAGTTAAGCCCCGTAACGCCGATGGTACTGCTGAACTAAAAGTGGGAGAGTAGGTAGCTGCCGTTTTTTGAAAGTGAAGTCCCTCTGTTGATCGATTAAGATCGGCGGAGGGATTCTTTTTTTGCTGTTATCCCATGTGCTTCCCTCGAAGAAAGAGAAGAGGATGAAGAGGAATCAAGATCTTCTCTGGGAGCTGACAGGGGGCATTTAGGGACTAATTCGGATTGAGGTGGGCCAAGAAGAAGACAGCTGCCTCTGTCGGTGGATAAGGGGCGCATGCAATACGTCTCATGTGTACCCGGATCCTGATCACAAGCCTCTTTACAGGCCCCATGAGAGGCGAATGTGATACGCAACTTTTGCCCTAGTGCTCTCTCTTATGACCGACTTGGGATGAATAGAAAACGCCCCACCGCCTACGATGGCAGTGGGGCGTTGTTTTTAGGGGAGGAATTGGAGGCTTTAGTCCGTGAGGGTGAAGGCTGGGTGAGCGGTGAGCTCTCGCTTTTGGCGCTCGAACTCCTCGGGGGAGATGGGGCGGGTGAGGCGTTCGGAGAGGGTGACTTCGTAGCCTAAGGAGAGGGCGTCCTTGATGGTGTAATAGACGCAATAGTCGGCGGCCAAACCGGCGATGGTGAGTCGGCCGATGCCGAGGCCACGGAGGTAGCCGTCGAGGCCGGTCTGACGTCGGCGGAGGTTGTCGAAGAAGGCGCTGTAGCTGTCAATGTCGGGGTGGATGCCTTTGCGGAAGATGGCGGCGATGGGTGCCGTATCGAGTAGGGGGTGGAGGGCGGCGCCGTCGCTGGCCTGTACGCAATGGGGCGGCCAGAGGGTCTGCGACTCGCCGTCGCGCTCGATGGTCTCGAAGGGCTTTCGGCCGGGGTGAGAGGTGTGGAAGCTGAAATGCGTGGCGGGGTGCCAGTCTTGGGTGGCGATGACGTACTCGTAATCCGTCATGCAACGGTTTACGGGGTCGATGATGGCGGCGCCGTCGGGGACGGGGAGGCTGCCGGTGATGAAGTCGTTTTGGATGTCGACTAAAAGGAGGGCTGTTTTCATATTTATGCGTGTGTGTGAGGTTGGGGTAAATGAAAAATCGGGGGCGAAAGTAGCTGCCCAAGCCGTTTTTCCAAGCTCTGGAGCGCGTGACGTTACATCTCGTGGCTGGGGCACCCGATTTTCTGCCCAAAAGGGTTGCTCACCGAAGTTATCCGCCCCCTTTTTTATTTTGGAGGAGCCGACACTCCCCCGCAGCTATACATTTTTGAGGGGGGAAGCACTGTCACGGACCTCGATCGGCTCTTTATTTCGAGAAAAACTACAGAAATGAGGTTCATATAGCTATATATCTCGAGAAATGGAACTGAAATGGGATTCGGATAGCTGCATATTTCGAGAAATGAGATGAAATGAGGTTTGGACAGTTATATATTCCGAGAAATGGTTCTGAAATGAGCTTCGGATAGCTATATATTTCGAGATATGGTACAAAATAATCCACAGGTATGTGTATATTTCGGGGAATGATACTAAAATGAGATTCGGATAGATGTATATTTCAAGAAGCGATACCGAAATGAGCTTCATATAGCTATATATTTCAAGGGATAGTACGAGATGAGCCTCGGGTCACTGTATATTTTGAGGAATGATACTAGGATAAGCTTTGGATAGCTATGTATTTTGAGATATGCTCTGAAATGGAGGTCGGGTGGAATCGTATTTCGAGATATGGAATGAGATAAGGCCTTGAATAGTTGTGCATTTTGAAATATATCTCTGAAAGAGCCGTGCGGGTGGTCTTCTCTGAAAAAAGCGGCATGGACGGTGGTGCGGGGCAGTCCTACCCGAAAAAAGAAGACATGGACGGTGGTGCGGGGCAGCCCTTCCCGAAAAAAAAGAAGGCCTTGCCGGATGAGGTTTACAGGGCTTTGCGGGGATTCTTTGCTTGACAGGACGGCTGTCGGAGATGTTTTTCTAGAAAGATAGCCCTCACCCCATCTCCTGTCGGAGCTGCTGTTCGGCAAGGAGGCGGTAGCGGCGACCTTCGACGGCGATAAGTCCCTCGCGTACCATTTTACTGATCTCTTTCGAGAGTGCGGGGCGAGTGACGCAGAGGTAGTGCGCCAGTTGAGAGGTGTTGTGCTCGGCCGTGAACCATCCGTCGGGGCTGGTCGGGCGATCCAGCAGGTAGGCTACGAAGCGGTTGCGGACGGTTCGCTGCGTGAGGATGCGTAGGCGGACGGAAGTGCAATGGTTGCAGTTGCCCGAGACGTGCAGGAAGTTCTTCAGCAGGTAAGGCTCCTCGCTGATGAGTCGAAAGACGGATTCGCGTGGGGCCATAAGCAGTGTGGAGGGCATGGTGGCTGTGAAAGTGGCCGGCAGCGTCTGGTCGCGGCTGAAGAGGTGGGGCGTGGCGAAGGAACGCGGTGCTACGATCGTTTCAATCATCACCCGATTGCCCCATTCATCGACGAGGTCGGTTCGCACACGCCCTTCGAGTAGCACGTAAAGTGCGCGGCAGACGGTGCCTTGATGAGCGACGATTTCGTTCTTTTCCAGCGCATAGAGTCGGGCGTCAAGCCGCTCCGTAAGCGATGCGCGGAGACTTTCCGGGGCCCCTTCGAAAAGTGGGATCCGGAATAAGGTCTGTTGTAGTGACTCAGTGAGTGAGATCTCATTCATGGTGCGTGTTCAGTACTTCTACTTTTATTCTCAAAGGCAAAGGTAGCCCTTATATAGAGTCGTCAGGGGAGTGTGCGTGCGCGGCGGCGTAATAAGTATGACGGCCAATGAACCGAATAACCCCGTCCTTTGCATCCATTAATCAAACAATGGAGGACTAAACAATGAGACGAACTATGTTTTGTATGATCTTTTCGCTGTTCGTAGGCGGAATGATGGCACAACCGGGCGACAATCAAACGACGGTAGACGTGCAGGTTCGGCCGCGAGCCGAGTATCGTAACGGGGCACTCTTTCCGCGTGATCGGGGAGAACTGCCGGCTCGGTTCATTGCCAATCGAGCGCGCCTGTCGTTGGGCTATGAGCGCAGCCAACTTGAGATGCGCTTCTCCGCGCAGCATGTAGGCGTCTGGGGGCAGGATCCGCAGATCGACCGCAACGGGCGCTTCATCCTCAACGAGGCTTGGGCTAAGCTCCGCTTCGGCCACGGCCTGTTTGCCAAGCTGGGGCGCCAGCCACTCTCGTACGACGATGAACGCATCCTCGGCGCACTGGATTGGAACATGGCCGGGCGTTACCACGACGCCTTGAAGCTCGGCTATGAGTCTCGACGGGATCTCCTGCACCTGATCCTGGCCTTCAATCAAAACGATGAGCGGGTGATCGGGGGCACGTATTATCACCCCGGTGCACAACCCTACAAGTCGATGCAGACGCTCTGGTACGCCCACTCCGACGAGCATTTCCACGTTTCGGCCTTGGCGATGAACTTAGGGTTAGAAGGCGGCACCGCGGATCGTGCTGAGACGCGCTACCAGCAGACTTTCGGGGTGAACCTCGGGGTACGTCCGGATCGTGCCTTGGATCTCTCCGGTGCGTTTTACTATCAAATGGGACGTACCGCGGCCGATGTCTCCATCTCGGCCTGGATGGCAGCCTTACGCGCCAACATTCACGCCACCGAAGGTCTCTCGTTCCAGCTCGGCTCGGACTACCTCTCGGGCGACAAGCGCGAGAGCACCCGCTTTGAAGCCTTCAATCCGCTCTACGGTACGCACCACAAGTTCTACGGGGCGATGGATTACTTCTACGCCTCTCCCTTCGCCAACGGTCTGAACCCTGGACTGTGGGACAACTACGCCGGACTGAACGTGGCTGTCACCCCCAGCTTGAGCCTCGGCGCTACGGGTCACTACTTCAGCACCACGAGCAACCTTCAGTCAGCCACTGGTCAGCGTTCGAAGGGCTTAGGCACAGAGGTCGATTTGCAGCTTAGCTGGAAGCTCATGAAAGACGTCAACCTCATGGCCGGCTATTCCTTTATGTCCGGTACGGAGACGATGGACTATGTGAAGGGCGGTGATCACACGCGCTGGCAGGATTGGGCGTGGCTCTCGGTGAACATTCAGACGCGCGTCTTCCAAGCCATGTGGTGAAGATGGCTGCCTATGTGCTGATTGCATCTGTAATTCTTATTACACTCTTGTTTACACTTCGGGGCTACCTTTGCCCCCGTTGATTGTAGCCCCGATCCGTTATGAAGAAATTATTGACCTCCCTACCGCGTCAGCTTGTCCTTCCCCTCTTCGTTTTCGGGGGAATCTTGGCCGGGCTTGGCGCTTATGCGGCTTACATGGCGAGGATACACACGTATCTCGGCGACGACCCTTCGGTGTGCATCAACTGTCACATCATGGCGCCCTACTACAACTCGTGGGATCATAGTTCGCACGGGCGACGGGCAACGTGTAACGACTGCCATGTGCCGCATGACAACGTATTCCTCAAGTATGCCTTCAAGGCCAAAGACGGACTGCTCCACGCCTCCGTCTTCACGCTGCGAAGTGAACCTATGGCGCTGCGTCCGCGCGAGGAGAGCTATGAGGTGATCATGAACAACTGCATCCGCTGTCACACGCAGCTGAATCAGGAGTTCGTCAACACCGGTATGATCTCCTACGTGGATGCTGTGAATGGCAAAGGCAAAGCCTGCTGGGATTGTCACACAAGTGTGCCCCACGGCAAGCGTAGCAACCTGAATGGTACGCCAGACGCCGTTGTACCGCTGCCCAAGTCGCCCGTCCCTGACTGGCTGAAGAAGATGATGGGAAGCGGGAAATCGAAAATCTAAAGACGAAGCGCTGAGCACTCTTGTAATTCCTTTCCACTACCCTCTCACTACTTCTTACAACCCTTTGACTACCCTCTAACTACTTCTTACTACTATGTTCAAGAGATTAACTGACACCATTAGGCGCCGACCCATCGTCGGGTGGATCCTGTTCTTCGCCATCATGGCGGGCGTGTTTCTGCTGGGTTTATTAGCCGCATCCATCACGGAGCGGCGCGCCGAGATTGCAACGATTTACAACAACAAGAAGACCGACATCCCCGAGTTCGAGACGCGCAACGAGATCTGGGGCCTCAACTTCCCGCGCGAATACGAGACTTGGGCGCAGACGGCGGACACCTCCTTCACGTCCGAGTTCAACGGTAGCCACGCCGTCGACGTGCTGGCTGCCCGGCCGCAGATGGTTATCTTCTGGGCGGGCTACTCCTTCTCTCGCGAATACAATTCGCCCCGTGGCCATAAGCATGCCATCGAGGACATGCGCGCCATCCTCCGTACGGGCAATCCCGGTATAGACGGCGAGGGCGACATTCAGCCAGCTACGTGTTGGACATGTAAAGGTCCCGATGTTCCCCGCATGATGCACGAGATGGGTATTGCCAACTTCTACAAAGCACCGTGGAGCTCGATGGGCGCCGAGATCATGAACCCGATTGGCTGCGGCGACTGTCACGACCCGAAGACAATGGATCTGAAGATCACCCGTCCCGCGTTGATCGAGGCTTTCCAACGCCAAGGCAAGGACATCACCAAGGCCACCCCGCAGGAGATGCGCTCGCTCGTCTGCGCCCAGTGCCACGTGGAGTATTACTTCAAAGGTGAAGGCCAATACCTCACCTTCCCGTGGGACAAGGGCATGACGATGGAGGACGCCGAGGCTTATTACGACGAAACGGACTACTATGACTATATCCATGCCCTCAGCCGTGCACCCATCCTCAAGGCGCAGCACCCTGAGTATGAGATTGCTCAACAAGGCATCCACGCGCAGCGCGGCGTAGCTTGCGCCGACTGCCACATGCCTTACAAGGCCGAAGGCGGCATCAAATACACCGCCCACCACTCTGGGAGTATCTCGGTAGAGTGCCCGGTGGAGGGGTCGAAGCCCACCATTACCGACTGCCCAACGGAGTAGACCAGCCCGCTGTCTGGATTGTAGATTGCCTGTAGGGTCTCAAAGCTTTTGGCCGTTCGGAATTCGCCTGGCACTAGGGTGGCTACCGCAGCGTGTTCCTCCACGTGCAGCGGGCGGTAGAAGTCGATTTCCACCCTTGCCAGCACTACCCCTACACCATCCCAATCGATAGGGCGCCCTAGCACGTGCATGAAGTAGTGCAGGCGGCCAAGATCGTAGAATTGCTGGTAGACCGAGTTGTTCACGTGCCCTAGGCGGTCGGCATCGCAGAACCGTAGCTGTAGCGGCAGGCGGTGCCTAAAGGGCGATAGGAAATCGGGAGACTCTGTCTGCTCCCGAGCGATACGGCGGCTCATGGCGAGGGGGGATTTAAGGCGAGGTTAGCCCTCGGGGTCTAGGTGGGTATTTTTCAGCCCTTTTTGGCACTCTGAGAGGGGTTTTGCTCCTTTGGCTCGTGGTCTAGCACCTCAAAGCGCGAGTTTCTGCTCTGGAATTCTGGCACTATCTCCTTCATCTTGGCTACTATGGCGAAGTCGTCTGCCTCGTTCAGCAGCCCTAGCAGCTCGTCAATCTTCTCGGCCACGTAGCCGGGTTCGTAGTCTCGCACCTTTGCCCGTAGTATCTTCGGGTGGTGCGTGGGCAGGGTGTTCTCCTCGTTGGCCAGCAGCTCCTCGTAGAGCTTCTCGCCAGGGCGCAAGCCCACATAGACTATGCGAATATCCTGATTGGGCACGTAGCCCGAGAGCATGATCATCTTCTCGGCCAGGTCTACAATCTTCTCCGCCTTGCCCATGTCGAACACGTAGATTTCTCCACCCTCACCCATCGTTCCTGCCTGTAGCACCAGCTGGCAGGCCTCAGGAATGGTCATGAAGTAGCGCCGGATCTCTGGATGGGTTATCGTCACCGGGCCACCGTTCTCTATCTGCCGTTTGAATCGTTGCACCACCGAGCCGTTAGAGCCCAGCACATTGCCGAATCGGGTGGTGATAAAGCGGGTGGCGCCGTTGGCAGCATGGGCCTGCACGTAGATTTCGCAGAGGCGTTTGCTTGCGCCCATCACGTTGGTGGGGTTTACCGCCTTATCGGTGCTCACCATCACAAAACGGCGCACCTTGAATTCCACCGAGAGGTCTGTGAGTATTTTGGTGCCTGCTACGTTGTTGGATATGGCCTCGTAGGGGTTATCCTCCATCATTGGCACGTGCTTGTAAGCCGCGGCGTGGAATACCACCTCTGGGCGGTAGTCCTCAAAGGTCTCTCGCATCCGCACGGGGTCGGTCATGCTCCCGATTACCAGGTGGAAATCAACGAAACCAAGAGCCTCCCTCAGCTCGAGGTCGATATCGTAGAGTGGGGTCTCAGCCTGGTCAAAGAGCACCACCAGCTTGGGGCGAAATTTGCTGATTTGCCGCACTATCTCTGAGCCAATACTCCCAGCAGCCCCTGTAACCAGCACCGTTTTCCCGGTGAGGTACTCCTGGATTCCCTCGCTATTTAGCACGATGGGCGGGCGGCTCAGCAGGTCGTTGATGTCTATCTGCTTCACCCGGTCGAAAGTGATATCGCCCTGCAGCCATTTGGCCACATTGGGGGCTGAGAGGACTTTTACCTTGCGCCGGAGGCAGATGTCGAGTATGCGATCCCGCTCCGCCTCATTCATCCGGTCGTTGGTCAGGATGAGCTTACCCACCTGATTGTCTCGCAGCACGTGGTCTAGCCGATGGAGGGGGAATATCGGTATGCCCTCAATTTTTGCCCCTCGGTGCTGTACCCCGGGTTCCACTATTCCCAGGATGCTCACGCCCGCCCCGAGGTCGCGGTCTAGCGTCCGTTTCACCTGCAGGGCGCTCTGCTCATTGCCCAGAATCATCACGGCCTCTTGGCTCACCGTACGCACGGTGTAGGCATGTATAGCCTTGAATATCATCCGCGATCCGATAAGCCCGAAGTTCGTAACTATGTACTCCAGCAGGATGATACTCCGGGGAATCTCCAGCACCTCGGAGTCGCGCACCAGGAGGCTCGCCATGTAGATGAGGATCGACCCCACCGTGGTAGCCCCTAAGATCCTGATGGCATCGGCAGAGCTGGTGTAGCGTACCAGCCCACGGTAGGTTCTGAATAGCAGGAAGGTGAGCAGACGTGCAGACAGCACAATGGCCAGCACCCAGGGGATGTGGTGCCCGTAGTAGGCGTCTAGAATCTGGAAATCGAAGCGCAGGGCATAGGCCACCACCACCGCGACGGCGCACACCATAAGGTCGATAGCCAGCACCACCAGGCGTGGAGCATGCTTCATGCGTAGCTTCATATGGCAAACATTAGGCATCGCAATATTAGGGAAAATTGCAGGAACGGCAAAAGCACCTTTGACGAATACGCCGCTTGGTTACGTACACTCCTTCTGGTGGAGGCTCTACCTCTGCCCCTGTTACTCCCTGTAGTTAATGCTAGTTATAGAAAAACCATTGTACCCCGAAACGCCACTCTCGGGCGCGATCTGGGTAGTGGGGAGCAGCGAAGTAATCTCGCCGTGCCAATAGGCCGCTGTGCAGGTGTAGCACCTTGGCGAATACGTTGGCATTCTTCCACTTCAGGCTCAGCACCGCATTCGCCATGGGGTAGCTGCCCATGGTGCGCTGCAGCTGCCGGCGGAAAGCCCCGAGGTCGCTATTCCACATATCCATCCGGTAGGCGGTGCGTATGTATCCCTCGAGGCAGGCCGAGGCCGTGAGCACCCCCTTTATCAGCTCGTACTCATACCCCAGACGGGCAAAGAGAGAGACTCTCGGCAGGCTCAGAGCCTCGGTGTGCGTATTCACCTGGTAGAGAACCCGCCCCCCAGCTATCAGTCCCCACCTGCGGAAATCGGCCTCTAGCCATGCGCCTAGCACACTCACAGAGCCCACCTGCTGCGGGCGGCTCGTAGAATCCAGATAGGTGAAATTCTGGTAGCTCCTATGGCGTCCGCCCAACTCTATCCCTAGCCCGGGGAGGCGTAGCGAGAGCGATTGCGTGTACCCAGTTTCGGGCTGAAGCGGGAGGTTATCCCAACGGACGGTATTGCTGAAATAGCTCTTGGCCAGCGGGGAATGCCTATTCTGGTCTAGGCTCAGGTAGCCCTCCACGGTAAGAGCCTGCGGGTTGGCGAATACACGGTATACCCCCCCGAAGTAGGCAGAATATTCACCGGCGCGGGCCCAGAGGACGCTAGCGTGCAGATGAAGGTGGAGATCTAGCCGATTCCCTGCGTAATCCGCATTCAGCCCCGCGGTGATGCTCGCCTCCCCTGTGGAATTGCTGGGGTAGAGGTATTGGTTCGGGCGCTGCGCAATGGTAACCAAATGCTCGTAGCCCACCCAGGCCCGTAGGCTCGGCAGCGTGAATCCGCCGGGGTGCTGCTGGGAGTAGGCCAGCCCTAACCTCCCGTGGTAGTGGTGGATAGCCACCGTATCGTAGGTCTGGGTGCGGGAGATGTAGGGAGGATCGAAAGCCCTCAGGGAATCGCTACCCCAATACGGATTTGAGTTCCGCCAGCTGCGCGCCCACCTTCGGTAGGTATGCAGGCTCACCAGGCTGAGAACTGGGCGAGAGTACCGGTAGAGAATCCGTTGAGCCGAGTCAATTCGCTCATCGTACCGTCGGAGCAGGTCGAATCCTATATCCAACAGGTAATCTTGGCTTCGCGTAAGGCTCTGGGCTTTAGCCTGCCGAACCGGAATCGTCTCGGGCTCTACTACCGTGTCGGTCAGCATCCTATCCTCCCGAATCCCTCCGTTGTCGCTAAAGGTCAGCTTGCCGAGCTGGGCGTAGCCATTGAGGTAGAAGCGTCCCTTTGCGTAGCTGGCCTGCATTCGCCCTCTGCTTACGGAGCTCTGGAGATTCACGTACTCCGCCTCCTCTGTGCCGTGTAGCAGGTCGAAGCCCAAGTTGAGCGCGGGGTTCACATTCTGGGTGACGAACCACCGCGCGAAGAGGTCCCCTTTATTCGTCCGAAAATTCGTGGCAGTCCAGAAGTATGACGTATGCCCGTACGTGCTGTACAGCGGTGGTTCAGGGTCGAGGTAGGGCTGCACCGCCACGAAGGGGAAAGGCGTGCTAGCAGTTGGCCGGTGACGTGCGAAAAAATCGTCGGTCTGCAGGGGAGAGTAGGCTACCCCGAGGCGCACCGATGTTGTGTTCGGCAGGGCGCCATAGTCATAGTACTGCGCCTGGATGGCGGTGCTGTCCCACCGCTGCAGCCTGTACGTCCAAGCCGAGGGGTCGATCCGCCAGGCCGTAATCCAACCGATGGTGTCGGGCAGCGGAAGGCGGGCGTAGAGATGCCCATCGTATTGGCATACAGAGTCGTAGCCATTCGCCGTGCTCCCGAGCGAATCGGCGGCTACAGGGGAGGCAATCTGGACCGAATCGGTAGCCTGTGCGAATGCGTGCGTCCGGGTGCTATCGGTACGCAGGCTATCGCGTATCTCCGCGCAGAGCGGGGTACCGACAGCCTGCCCAGGGAGGGCGGCGAGCCCACCAGCCACCCTTGTAGCCCCCGATGCCAGCGCAGGAGTCCACCACCCCGCCGCGAGCAGCAGGAACGCCGCCAGCAGCTGAGGCAGCCTAGATGGATGGGGGGAAGTACAACGCTTGGGCAATGCTACCATATGGCCTTTCCACGGGGTGCGCACCCTGTGGATTCCTCATTGTTTCAAAGGGCAAATGTAGGGATTTGAAACTGGAAAACAAAGCAACGGCTAAAACATCGGTGCGCAGAGCCCCAGCGGCTAGACGATTCTGTATTCTAACGATGGCGTGTAAGCACTTGGATGAATGGCAATTGCCCTTATAGGCTAGGCGGTGTATGCGCGTGTGGCAGCGAGGTAGCGAGCCGAAATGCGGGACTCCCTCTCCGCAGGACGATAGCTGTGAGCCGTTGAACAAGCGGGGGCT
>ERZ772968.1369-NODE-1369-length-11377-cov-8.991079_pt1 | contig 11377 bp, 9 predicted proteins | sample MGYA00580674_ERZ772968 | MGnify/ENA primary metagenome ERZ772968 (study PRJEB29015, sample SAMEA2737940) | human oral metagenome | biome: human oral; feature: human-associated habitat; material: dental | place: China | collected 2138 ...
CACCAGCACCAGCACCAGCACCAGCACCAGCACCAGCACCAGCACCAGCACCAGCACCAGCGGAGCACGCTCCGCACGCACAGTCAAGTCCCTAGACCGCACTCGATCGGCCAGCCCCTCCCGGCGCTAAAGCTCCCCACACCCGCCTCGTCGCTCCCGATTATCCACAGGACAGCGTCGCTCCCGATTATCCACAGGCCCCCACCGCTACCGCCGCGATCCACAGGACGACTCCCGTTTGTGGACTCCGCAGCTGCGGGACGGCCATTCTTCTGGAATGGAAAGCAACGATATCGACGTGTACCGAGTCCCCACCACCAGTGCTCCGCCGGGAGCCGACGGCTCCCGGGAAGTGCGGATCAAGTACGGCTTCCGGGCTTGGATTTGCAACGCCCCCGCGGATCTGCCCCGGTGGGAGATCTGGGAGGCCATTGCCCTCGCCCGCATCGCCGCAGTCAACGGTTCCCTGGAATCGACGCCCACGTTCGTGGGGTCCAGTGCCCTCCTGCTCCACGGGATCACCGGATGGGTGAAGAACCCCGATGTCACGATCCACATCGACGCACGGCGCCGGACCACATGGCTGCCCGAAGTGCTATTCGGTGATGTCCGGATCCCTCCCGTCCGCGTCTCGTGCCGCCGCAGCCGTCCGTTGACTGGAGAACCAAGTCTCCACGGCTCCGGTTTCCTTGTGGAGTCGCCTCAGGACGCCCTGCTCCGGGTCGTCATGGGGGACGAGCAGTTGCCCGCCTTCGTACTCGCCTGCATGGCCATGCGCGCGTGGGCGCCCTTCAACGCTGCGGACCAGGAGGGCGCCCGGAAGAAGGAGGCGCTGATAAAGGCCCGTCTCGCGGAGATCCTGGACGCCCGCGCGCCCGGTCGGGGCACGCGTCGGGGCTCGCGCATCCTCCGCGCCGCTGACGCGGGCTGTGAGAATCCCGCTGAGGCGGCGCTCCTGTGGGTGGTGCTCACCGTCAGTCCCCTGCCCGTCGTCACCCAGCATGAGATCCGCCTTGGTGGCCGCACGTACTACGCGGATATCGCCGTAGTCGATTTGAAAATCATCTTCGAGTTCGACGGGTTGGCCAAACTCGGCTCCTCGAAGGCCGAGATCGAGGCGGAGAAACGGCGCTGGGTGCTCCGGGACGAGGCGCTGCGCGACGACGGCTGGAAAGTCATCCGGGTGTGCTGGGCGGACTTCGAGGACTTCCACGCCCTCCGACAAAGGATACGCAGGGCGTTCTCCTCAACCCGGTCGCTGTCGCCACCCCCATGCGCGCCGCTCTGGGCGGTTCCGTCAAAGGACTGCGATGGCCCTGACCGCCGTATCCACTCGTCGGCGCCCGTTTCCGCGGACACGCGAAGGAAGGCGCCCCAGCATCGTGGCGGCGGCAGCCCGCAGTCGTCCTCAACAGGCGGGATTGATCGAGGCGCTCACACCGCGGAGCGGAGAACCCCAGCGGTCGGCCTCACACAGCGAACACGCACTCTACTGGTGGATCCGGACCCACCGGATTGGACGGAGTGACGGCACACGGTTGGAGTGCCTCCTCCGAGATCCGGATCCGCTGTGCGATGGGCGCGGCTATGACACCTCGACGGAGCGCGGGGGAAACCTCAGTGGAGACAGATCAAGCGCACTGGGGTAGGCAACCACCCATTGGGGTAGGCAATTTGCCTACCCCAATGCACCGTTCCCTGCCCCAATGCACCGGACAGCGGCGCGTCCCCGCTTCGCCCACCTACCCCAATGCACCGTTCCCTGCCCCAATGCACCGTTCCCTGCCCCAATACGCCGGACCGCCTGCGGATCGAGTGGGGGCGCAGGTTCGCGCGCGGCTCCATGCCCCAATACGCCGGACGGCCTGGTCGTTCCCTACCCCGCGATCCGCCACCGACCATCAATGCCACGCGCACGGGCCCACTGCTCCACGGCTTCCCCCCTCACGCAGGACGGATCGACGAGGATCGCGGTAGAAAGGGCCTCGGCGAGCACTCCGGATCCGGCGAGGACGCTCACCTGGCGCGCTCCGCCGCTCGCGGGGCGCCCAGTGCGCGGGTCGATGATGTGGTGGGCGAGCAACCGGTCCACGAGGCGGCCGCCGGGACGCGGCGCGCCACCCGACGCCCCACGCTCCACCCCACCCGGCACTCCACGCCGTGCGCCACGCGGTCCGCGCTCCGCCCAAAGTTCCGTTTCACGCGGTGTTTCACGCGCTCCGCCATTCGCCTGGCCATACGTTCCACGCGTCCACTGGGCGTCTCGCCCAGCGCCCGGTACGCCAGCCCCATCCTCCCCACGGGCAGCGCCGTCAGCCCCACGGGCGCCGCCTCCCCATTCCTCCGAACGCCCCGGTCGTCCCCCTGGGCCGAGCCGCCCCACGGGACCCGTCCGCGCCGCCGGGCCGAGCCGCCCCAGGTTGTCGCCCGATGTGGACAGGGACGCGAGCCCTTCGCATGGGAGCTCGATGACGGAGGCGACCGCCGTCGGCGGGCCGTCGGGGTCACGCAGACCCACCCGCCAGGGTGTCCCATCCGGGCGTGTCGCGTAGGCGGCGATGGAGGAAGTGCCGATGGAGACGAGGACGCCGCGCGCGCCCATGTCCACCGCCAAGTCGCGGCAATCATCCGCAGTCCGCCCCTTGGCGATGCCGCCGAGGTCGAGGGAGGGCAGCGCACCGGCCCCCGATGGCTCTTCCGAAGCTGCGCGGCCGCCCTCATCCGCGCAGCGCCCAGCGCCCCCGGCGGACCCCTCCCCCAGCGTCCAACAGTCATCAGCCCTCCAGCCACCGCCCCCCGCGGGCGCGTCCTGCCCGCCCAGGGCCCAGCGCGAGGGCCCGACGCGCCGCAGCAAGCGCGCATCGACCGCGCGCAGTGCCGACTCGATGTCCGCCGCGAGGGGCGCGGATGGCAGGGAGTCGCCCGCGAGGAACGCCTCGCGCATCCCCTTCACGTCCCACAGCCCCACAAGAGGGCCGATCAACGGGTTGAACGCTCCCCCCGTCGCGTCGGACAGCGCCAAGGCGTCGCGCAGCAACTGGTCGGTGGCCGCGCTCACGGACACCCCCGGGCAGTGAACCGCTCCAGAGGCGCCAATCCCCGGGTCACCAACCGCGCCGGGGCAGCCGGGCGCCTCCCCGCCCGCTCCCCCCGCGGGGAGCGGCACTACGCGGGCAGCCGCGTTGAGGCGGGAGACCTCGGAAGCGGGCCGGAACACGCTCCACATGGCCTCGTGGCGGGCGACCAGGCGCACGCAGGCGTCGACGACGCCCATGCCGTCCCCGCCCCAGCCCACGATATCGACGCGGGTCCCCATCGCGGGGAAGGACGAGCGCCACAGGCGCGCCCCCGGCCCGGGCGCGCTCAGCCGTTCCCCCCGCCGAGGTCCTTGTCCAGGTCGCCGCCGTCCTTCGTGGACTCGCCCAGGCCGGGGATGTCCACCCCGTCGGCGGCCCCGGAGCCGTCCACGCCCTGCGCCTGCGCGATCGCGCGGATCGCCGCCTGCACGAACTGCTGGTGGGCGACGGTGGCGCCGGAGATGACGTCGACCTTGGCGGGGTCCCCGGTCTCGGTGAGTTTCGCGGAGTACTCCTCGAAGGAGGCGACGGCGGCCTGCGCCTTGTCGTAGTAGTCCTGGTTGAATACCCGCCCGGACGAGTCCTTCCCGTAATCACCGCCCTTGTCGGAGCCGTCGGACATGGCCGTCGTGTACGAGGTCGAGGTGATGGATCCGCCCTCGACGGTGATGGTGATCGTGCCGACCGAGCCCTGGTCGTCCGCGTTGGACTGCGCCGACCACGTCCCGTCCTGCAGGGGCTTGGACATGTCGAGGCCTGTGGAGGGCTGGCAGGCGGCAAGGATCGTCGCCCCGAGGGCACCGAGGACCGCGCGGGAGGCGGCGGAAGCCCACCGGGGGGAAGCCGGACCGGGGGCGTCAACGCGCGGGGAACCGGGAGCGGCCGCGGCCCGCCGCTGGTCTCCGTCGGCGCGGCTGCCGTCATTCATCCGAGGGCTCATCGGACCTTGTCCTTCCCGCTGCGCGCAGGCCCCTGGCCGGCGCCGCCGTCGGCCGACGGGGCGGGGACCGCCAGGCCGGAATCGCGGGGGGTGAAGCCGTGGTCGTGCCATGTCTCCTTCACGACCCTGCCGTGGTCGAGGCGGATCTCGCGCTGTCCCTGTTCGGCGACCAGGGCGTCGTGGGTGACGACCATGAGGGTGGTTCCGTCCTTGTGGAGTTGGGCGAAGAGGTCGAGGACGATCTCTTCGTTGGTCTCATCGAGGTTGCCGGTGGGCTCGTCGGCGAGGACGAGCTTGGGGTAGTTGATGAGGGCGCGGGCCACGCACACGCGCTGCTGCTCGCCGCCGGAGAGCTGGCGCGGCAGGTGGGTGGCGCGGTCGGCGAGGCCGACTCGGTCGAGGGCCTCCATGGCCTCCTTCTCGTCGGGCATCGAGTGGTAGTACTGGGCGACCATGACGTTCTCCAGGGCGGTGAGGTGCCCGATGAGGTGGAACTGCTGGAAGACGAGGCCGATCGTGCGGCACCGGATCTCGGTGAGCTCGTCGCCGGTCAGGTCGGAGATGTCGTGCCCGTCCAGGGCGACGGTCCCCTTCGTGGCGGTGTCCATGGCGCCGACGATGTTCATCAGTGTGGTCTTGCCCGAGCCCGACGGCCCGACGATGGACACCCACTGGCCGCGCGGGATCTCGAGCGACACGTTGTCCAGGGCGTGCAGGTCGCCGTAGATCTTGGACACGCCGGACAGGCGGAGCAGGGGGTCGCCTGCGGCCCCTCCGCCCGCCCGGCCCTGTGCGGGGCCGTCCTGCGCTGTTCCTGCGGAGTCCGGCGGCGTGCGGGGGTCCGGGGCTTGTGGGGTGGTGGGTGTGCTGCTCATTGCGTACCTCATTCTCCGCGCAGGACCAGCGCGGGATCGACTGCCAGGGCGCGGCGCACGGGCGGCAGGCACGCCACTACGGCGACCGCGACGGAGGAAACGACTGTGGCGATCAGGATCAGGGGGTGGACGGCGACGGCGCGGTGGAACACGTTCCAGCTGATCGCGGCGGCCAGCGCGTACCCGGCGGCCGCGCCGACGAGGCCGCCGATGGCGCCCAGGGCCACGCCCTCGCCCATGAACTCGCCCATGATCGACCGCGACGTGGCGCCCAGTGCCTTGCGCAGGCCGATCTCGTTGCGCCGCTCGGTGACCACGGCGATCATCGTCGTGGACACTCCGATGGTGGTGAGCGCCAGGACGATCACGGTGATGATGCCCAGCAGGGAGCGCAGCATGTCGATGACGCCGGAGTCGGACTGGACGAGGCGCTTGACGGTCTGGGCGCGCACGGAGGGCACCGAGGCGTTGATCGAGTCCACCAGCGCCGTCAGCTGGTCGCCCTCGAGGGCGACGGAGTACTGGGCGATGGAGGGCTCCCAGGCGCCCGTCAGCTCCACCATGTCGTCGGCGGACATGTAGATGTAGCCGTCCTCGTTGCCGCCCGTCTTGAGGATGCCGGACACGGTCACGGTGATGGAGCGCGCCTGCCCGTCGGCGCCCGACTGCGCGGTCTGCGCGCCCTGAGCGGCCTGGGCGCCCTGCGACGCCTGAGCGCCCTGTGGGGCCTGGGCGGTCTGCGCGGACAGCGGGTTGGAGGCCGATTGCGCCCCGTCCTGGGAGCCCAGGCCGGGGGCGGTCGGCGCCCCGCTGCTGTTCGCCTTCCCGCCGCCGCTGGCCGCCGCCCCGCTGCTGTTCGCCTTCCCGCTGGCCGCGCTGCCGCTGGCCGCCGCGGCGTTCGACGAGGCCGTCCCGTCGAGCTGGTTGATCGTGATCCGGTCGCCGGTCTTGGCGTCGATGGTGGTGGCGACCTCCTCGCCGAGCAGCACCTGCGCGCTGCCCGAGGGCCATTCGCCGTCGACGAACCAGAAGGGGCTCATCTGGCGCACGGCCGCCAGGTCCGTCCCTCCCACGACGTAGGGCTGGTCGTTGACTGTGACCGTCTCGTAGTCGAAGGACGCCGATCCCACGAGTTGGGCGGCGGGGAGCTCCTGGTCCACAGCGGCCAGGGCCTCGTCGTCCATCGCCTGGCCGTCGGCCCCGGTCACCACCAGGTTCGCCCCGTAGGAGCGGATCTCGCGGGCCATCTGCGCGGGCACGTCGACGGTGATGGTCGCCAGGCCCGACAGGGTCGTGGCGCCGATCGCGACCGCCAGGACGGCGATCAGCACCCGGGAGCGGCGGCGCAGGACGGACGAGGCGACCATCCGCCAGAACATCGCGCGTTTGGACACCGCGCTCACCTCCCGTGCAGCACTTCGGCGGCGTTGAGCCGCAGCAGGTAGCGGATCGCGGGGATCGACGCGCCCAGGACCACCAGGACCACCAGGACCGCCACCAGGGCGACGACGACGGGCGCGAAGGCGATCGCGGATCCGAAGACGGTGTAGCCGATGATCTGCGCCAGCGCGAGCCCCGCTCCGTAGCCGAGGACGCCGCCGGCCAGGCCGACGACGATGGTCTCGGTGAGGAACAGCCCGATGATCGACTTGCCCTTCGCCCCGACGGCCTTCATGAGCCCGATCTCGCTGGAGCGCTCCATGACGCCGGCGGTCACCAGGTTCGCGATCGCCAGCGCCGAGGCGACGAGGGCCAGGGCGGTCACCAGCACCATGAGGAGCTGGGTCTTCTCCAGGATCGAGCCCTCGGATTGGGCGACCTGGCGGACGGGGCGCGCCACGGAGTCGGTCATGACCTCCTCGATCTGGTAGGCGATGGAGGACACGTAGGCGGTGCAGTACCAGGTCTCCTTCTCGGACACGGACAACGACTTGGGGTTCTTCGCGGCCTTGCGCGCCAGGTCGTTGTCGGGGGTGGTCAGGGCCGACACTTCGACGCTGCCCACCGCCCCCTGGCGCCCCAGGAGCTCCTGGACGAGGCCCAGCTGGGCGTAGACGGCGTGGTCGGAGTCGTCCCCGGCGGTGAACACGCCCCGCACGACGACGTCGCGGGCCGCGGAGGGACCGGTCAGGGAGATCGTGTCGCCGACGCGCACGCCGTGGGCCGAGGCGTAGGCGGAGCCGACCACCGCGCCCGCCTCGTCGGAGTCGTCGGGCCACGAGCCCTCGATGCTCCACCAGCCCCGCAGCTTGTCGAGGCCGGTCTGCACGCTCTCCTCGGTGGGCAGGTCGAGGCGGTGGGAGAACCAGGTCCCCGTGACGGTGACGGCGCCCCCGTCGGCTCCGGTGGCGGTGGTCGGCAGCAGCGGGGCGAAGTCCAAGATGTTGTAGGTCCAGAAGATCGTCTTGATCTTCACCAGCTCGTCCTCGCGCAGGTACGCCTGCTGCTGCGCGGGGCCCTGCGTGGAGTAGAGGTCCTGCAGGACTGCGGCGCCCTGGGGGCGCACGACGATGTTCGCGCCATAGCTCTTGAGCTCCTGGTTGACTTTGTCGCCCACGTTGAACATGACGGAGAGCATGGAGGTGGCCACGCAGGCGCCCAGCGCCACCGTCAGGGCGATCATCGCGTGCCGGTTGCCGCGCCTGGTGAGCGCGCCCTTGAGCATTCGGAAGAACATGGGCCCTACTTCGCGAAGACCGGCGCGGCCGCCTCGAGGGCGGACACGGGGACGGTGAGCGTGCCGTTGCCCACCTCGTACTCGATGGGGATCGGGTTGCACCCGCCCTTGAAGCCGATGGTCGCGATGTTCATCGCCACCTCGCACAGCTTGCAGATGACTTTCCCGTCCTTCTCGTAGTAGCCGGTGGGGCCGCAGATCTCGCAGGCGTCCAGGCCGACGCCGAAGGACGAGCCGGACTTCTGGATGACGATGAAGCGGACTTTCACGCCTGTGGAAGTCGTGTACTCGTAGCGGTGCAGGTGCCCGTCGGAGACGGCGCTCAATTCGATGGTGGCGTGGTCGTCGACGACGGAGTAGGACTCGGGCGCGGAGAGCTCAACCTCCTGGGAGCCGATGGCGACGCCGACGGTGATGAGCAGCGCCCCGCACAGGTAGCCGATCGCGGCGCTGCCGGCCATCGCCTTGTACAGGCGGGCGCGGGCGCGCGCCAGGCGCCCCTCGGCCGGGTTGGCGCCCTCGCGGGGGATGGAGCGCGAGGCCCACCACGTGATGACCGTGACCGCGCCGAGGACGGCGGCGGCGGCCAGGGTGAAGACGGCCTCGTGGTTGATGAGCCATGAGACCGCTGAGAACACGTCGGCGGGCAAGGAGATGAGCCGCTTCGCCTTGAGGACGCGCACGATCATGAGGATGTGCGCCAGCCCCAGCGACGTGATGACCAGGACGGCCGGCCACACGCGGGCGGACAGGGAGCACAGGCGGTGGGACAGCCATCCGAGGACGGCGCACAGCACCCACGCGAGCGCGTAGCCGGTGATCGCCATGACCGCGGTCGTCGAGTAGAGCTCCACCCCGCCCGACAGCATCATGACGCCCTGTGTCATGGCAGTGGGGAGCGCCCTGAAGAGCGCGAACGCGATGTAGAGGGCCGCCACTGCCCTCAGCGCGCCGTCCCCGGACAGCGGGTCGGCGGGGTCCGCGCCGCTCGCGCGCACGAGGCGCGCCCTGCGCAGGAACAGGGCGATGAGCGCAGCGGCCGCGACGACCGCCACGGGGAGCGTGACGAGGCCGATGCTCTGGCGGTTGAGGGATTTGGGCGCGACGGTGGCGACGACGGTGAGGGCCAGTGAGGCGGCGGCGCCGGCTCCGATGCCCCCCCATACCGCCAGGGCGCGGGCGCGCCGTCCGCTGCGGCCGCGCCCGGCCGCGGGGACGAGGCGGATCGTGGCCCCGACGGCCAGCATTGTGAGCAGGAGGCTCAGGGTCGCCTCACTGAGCTGCTGAAGCATCAACGGTCCTTTCCTGGCTGAGGGGGGCCTGCGCCCCCCTCGTCAGCAGTGTAGTGCCCCGTGCGGGCGCGGGCCGGGGATGGTCTCCCCGGCCCGCCTGGTCCTCACCAGTCGACGGAGGTGGGATCCCACTGCCAGTCCTTGAACTCGGCCTTGAGGGGCTCTTGCCAGAACCGGCCCTTCACACCGGTCTTCTCGTCGGTGTGGAGCAGCCAGCCGTTGGTCTCCGGGGACTTGATCGTGAAGGTCACGTCGTAGGTGCCGGCCTCGAGCTTGGGCAGGTTGATGCCGTAGTGGGGGCCGTCCGAGGCGTTCATGGGCATGAAGGTGCCCTCCTGGACGACGGTTCCGGACTTGTCCGCGATCTGGTAGTCGACGGTGAGGGCGGGGATGAAGTCGCCCGCGCCGTAACCGAGGTCGTTGTCGGCGACGGCCGAGATGTCGGCCTCCATGTGCATCGAGGAGTCCTTCGCCGGCGTGCTCACGGCGGGCTCCATGTCGACGGGCTGGAAGTAGACGCCGCCCACTTTGAGGGGGCCGACGAACACGTCGTCGCCCAGGGGCAGTTCCTCGAAGCCGGCGTCCTCGCCCGGCTTGGCTCCGTCGTCCGCGGCGGACTGGGAGGCGGGGGGGTTCGCGCCGTTGTTCGAGTTGTTCGAGTTGTTGGAGTTGGAGGAGCAGGCGGCGAGCGTGCCCGCCAGGGCGATCGCGGCGGCCGCGGCCCCGATTCGGGCGAGGGAGCGCTTCATGGGAGGGTTCTCCTGATCGGTGTTGTGGATGTCAGTCGGCCTTCGCGTCGGGGGCGCCCTCCGCCCCGCCGCTGGCGCGGGCGAGGGAGCGCTTCCCGAAGACGTACAGGCCGACGATAATGATGAGAACCAGCGCTTGGGCGACCAGGTTCTCCACTCGGGGGTAGATCCCCAAGAGGTCTACGGTCGGGAAGCCGTTGACGTAGGTCAGGGAGAGCACGTCGGCTTCCTGGAGCTCCTTGACGCCCGACCCCGTGAAGGTGAAGGCCATGAGGGCGAGCAGCAGGGAGGTGATGGTGAAGAAGGGGCGCAGGGGGATGCGCAGGGCGGCGAACTGGATGAGCAGGTAGACGACGACCAGGACCACGAGGCCGACCCCCAGGCCCGCCCACACGTAGCCCGTGCGGTCGCCCGCGCTGGAGACGATGGGCACGTAGAAGAGGATCGTCTCGGCGCCCTCGCGCAGGACGGCCAGGAAGGAGATGAAAGCGAGGCCCAGCAGCGATCCCCTGGTGAGCGAGGCGTCGGTCTGGTCGCGGATGTACTTCTCCCACGCCTTGTCGGAGGACTTGTGGATCATCCAGTTCGACACCCAGATCAGCATGGCGACGGCGAAGAGCGCGGCGACCCCCTCCAGGAGCTCCTGGTTGGCCCCCGCCAAGGAGGTGAAGTAGTTGAAGAGGAAGGCGAGCAGGGCGGAGAGCCCGAGGGCGATGGCGACCCCGGACCACACGACCCGCGCCTTGTCCTTGTGCCCGGACTTGCCCAGGTAGGCCAGGACCGCGGCGACGACCAGGATGGCCTCCATGCCCTCGCGGAGGATGACGAGCAGGGCGGGCACGAAGGCGCTGAGCCACGGCGTGGTCTGCGAGGCGGCGTCGGAGGCGGCCTGCCCGGTGTACCCGTCCAGGGTGTTGGCGTCCTCGCGGATCGCGTTGGTGAGGGTGGCGGCGTGGGAGTCGACGCCGGCGCCGTCGCCCTCGGCCATCGCCTTCTTGAGCAGGGAGAACTCCATTTCGACGGCGCTGACCCGGGAACCGGAGATGCGGGCCATGACCTGCTTCTCCATGCCCGTCGTCTCGTAGTTCTTGTAGTAGGCGTCGTTGACGCCCTCCTTGCCCTTGGCGGCGTCGCCGGCCTTGTAGTCGGCCACCGCCTGGTCGATGAGGGAGGCGATGGTGGCGGAGACCTCCTGCCACGTCTGCGGGTTGGCGGCGCGCGCGGGGGCGGCCCAGAGCACTGCGGCGAGCACGGCCATCACGATGACGGCGAGCCCTTTCCTGCTCTGCCGCATCGCGGCCCTGGTGGTCGTGGTGACGAGCGCGCCCACGGTTCTGCCTCCTGGTCGGCGGGCCGGTCGGCCCTGTTGGGATTTCCGCGTCCAAGCGTAGCCACGTTGCCATGAGGGCGTAAATATTAAAGTAAGCACGACCTGAATTGTTACCAATGCCGACGGACGCCTAGCGCCGACTCCGCACCCGTTTAACGGACCTTAGTCCCACAGTTGCGGATCAGACCCACGACCACCCGTCCGCCCGGCGCCGCAGCCCCGCCACGCGTCCGAGCGTCCGAGCGTCCGAGCGTCCGAGCGTCCGAGCGTCCGAGCCACCATAGGCCCGTGTGATCCATTGGGCAACGAACGGGGCCGTGGCCGGAGGCGCCGGCCACGGCCCCGTTGCGTCGCCTCACGCGGACGCCGGGCTCACTCCTCGACGCGGTCCGCGACCGCCGCGCGCCCCGCCTCCAGGCGGGCCACCGGGACGCGGA
>ERZ772968.1373-NODE-1373-length-11344-cov-13.716272_pt1 | contig 11344 bp, 12 predicted proteins | sample MGYA00580674_ERZ772968 | MGnify/ENA primary metagenome ERZ772968 (study PRJEB29015, sample SAMEA2737940) | human oral metagenome | biome: human oral; feature: human-associated habitat; material: dental | place: China | collected 2138 ...
CTGGGCTCAGCCCACACCCAGGCAGAGCTGGCGGCCCTGATGGAGATCGGCCGGCGCCGCATCGCTCCGGACCAGCTGGCTCTGGACCTGTCCCCTGTGCCATCAGCGCCACCGCCAGCCTCCTCAGGACCGGCCAACGTCGGCGCGGTGGTGGCCTCCAAGCGCTCGGCCCTGTTGTGGGACGTTCTGCACGGGGCGTATACCCGCCTGGGACTGGGCGAGGCGGTCGGTGGTGATCGGGCCTTTGAGCAGATGGTTCTGGCGCGCTTGATCGAGCCGACCTCCAAGGCCCAGGTGCCCTGCGTGCTGGCAGACCTGGGCCTGGAGTCGGCTAGCGTGCGGACCTTGTTCCGCTCCCTGGGTCGCTGCATCGAGCGCGACTACCGCCAGGCCATCAGTGCCGCGGCTCTGAAGCACGCCATGGCCGCCGGCGACGTGTCACTGTGTCTCTACGACGTCACCACGCTCTACTTCGAGACCGAGAAGGAGGACGAGCTGCGCAAGGTCGGCTACTCCAAAGAGAGAAGGGTCGACCCCCAGATCATCGTCGGGCTGCTGGTCGACCGGGCCGGCTTCCCCCTGAGAATTGGTTGCTGGGAGGGCAACCGGGCTGAGACCACCACGATTGTCGGTGTCGTTGAACAGTTCCGCCAGGCCGCCAAGGTCGAGCCCCTGGTCGTAGTCGCTGACGCCGGCATGCTGTCAACCGCCAACCTGAACGCCCTAAACGAGGCCGGAGTCGGCTTCATCGTCGGCTCACGCACCACCCGCGCCCCGGAGGACCTGGAGGCACACTTCCACTGGCACGGGGACGCCTTCACTGATGGTCAGCTGATCGACACCATCACCCCCAGGAGAGGCTCCAGGAGCGAGCGGGACAAGAGCCGCAAGGCCGAGCCTGTCTGGGACCCGGGCACCCATCCCGGCTCGTGGAGGGCCATCTGGGTCTACTCATCCAAGCGCTTCACCCGGGACAACCACACACTGGACGCCCAGGAGAACAGGGCCAGGGCCGTCATTGCCGGCGACAAGCGCCCCAAGTCCACACGTTTTGTCACCACCCACAAAGGAGACCAGGTCCTCGATGAGGCATCCCTGGCCAGGGCCCGGCGCCTGGCTGGGCTCAAGGGGTACGTCACCAACATGCCTACCCGCCTGATGGACGCCGCCGAGGTCGTCTCCTCCTACCACGATGTGGCACGTGGAGGAGTCTTTCCGTATGAGCAAGCACGACCTGCGAGCCCGCCCCGTCTTCCACCACACCCGCGATGCCACCTGGGCTCACCTGACGATGGTGATGGCCTCCCTGGCCGTAGCCCGCTACCTCCAGGACACCACCGGGATGAGCATCGCCAGGATCGTATGCGAACTGCACGGCCTGCAGGAGGTCGTCATCAACATCAACGGCCACCACATCAACGCCGCCCCACAACCAGGGGGTCGGCAAAGGGTATGCCGGTTGATGGGGTTCATCCGCCGTTGCCTTTAAGTGATCGTGCTGCGGTCTCTCCATCGGCCTTGCCGTCTCCTGTCTTACCGTCAGGTTTGAGAGCGGACAGATTCTTGTCGATAGGTGGTTGCTCGCCATCTCCCACGTTTCGATCCGCAATGGCGTTACCTGCGACATTCGTCCAGGTTCCGACCTCTTTGGCCGCATTTTCGTCGCCCTTGGACAAGTCGATGGTGTATCCGCCACCTGGTTTGGGTACGATCCACTTGTAGTGATCGTGAGCAGGGGTCTCGACATCATTTCCGTCTTTATCTCTATGCTTCACTGGCGTGGAGAAGTCGGATTCCTGAAGGAGACCGGCATTGGCGGCATCCTGCACGGATGCGGCCCAGATCGCCTCGTTGGTATCGGACGGGACGTTCGAGGTGACCTTCTTCGCTTTTCCTGCGTCTCCGGCGATATTGTCGATGATGACAGGGCTAGCGAATGCAGTGACGACCGGAGCTGCTGTCGTAACTGCGGTGCCGGCAGGCCCCCCTACTGCGCCTAGACCCGTGGAAAGAACTGCCGAGAATACATTGACTGCTGTGGTGGCGCTTTCCTTTGCGGCGGCCGCGGCGGCGGCATTGTCGTCTGTCAGCTGTTCGGCCCGAATCTCGCCGAGTCCTTGGAGGTGCGACACGGCTTTTGTTCCGTTGGCGTAGGCCCCTCGAATTCCGTCGAGGCGCGTACCCTCCGGCTGGTTCTCATTAGTCCGCAATCCTCTTTGTGACTCAGTCTTGGCGTAGTTCGCAAGTCCGGCGCTGAGTGTGGCTGCTGCATCTCTGTTGTCCACTATGCGGTATGCAAGCTTGTTCAAGTCGTCCCCTGTCGCTTTGTTGAATGGGGACTCGCCGGTGGCAGCCAGCTGTCCACGACCTCCTTCTCCGCTCCATGAGGCTGTCACTTCGCCGGAGCAGTTCGCAAGGAGCATGGCAAGGCGCTTCTTGGAGGAATCGTTATAGAGGTCCTTGTTGACATTTTCTGCGACAAAATGAATGGCGTCGTCTGACAGCATATCGGCGCGTGAGCGCTCAGCGGTATTAGCGCTCGCCCGCTTTTGGGAGGCCGCCGCAATAGCGGCCGTCAATCCGGAAAACCCGTCCCTACCATGTTCGTTTACTTTATTTGCCTGAAGATTGTCCCAACGATGTGTCAGCCTGTCCAGGCGTGTTGTGTCAGCGATGCCGGGCTCTCCACTCTTAGGTGGAGCCAAGAACTCCAGGGCCGCTTCATCGTTATTTCCCATGGCGTCAAGTATTCCGGCCAGAGGGTCGGCCGATTGTTGACTTATCTCTAGATCTAATGGGGCGCGGTATCCCCTCTCGGTATTATGGTCAATGGTTGTTTTGTAATCGAGTTTCTCGGCCTCGGTTGCCAAGTTTAGCAGGAAGCTCTTGCCGAACTTCAGGTCATTGACTCCATTGCCGTCAGCGTCATGACCTCCCATCATGGCGTTGAGCGCCTTCACTCGTTGGTAATCCGCTGGGTCTTTGATCGACTCCACGATCTTGTTCGCAACATCTGAAGACTTTTTATCGTCCCATTCACGACTTGCTGAACTCAGCAGGTCTCCGAGGAGGGCTGCAAGATCGCCGAGCGACTTCGGAGAGTCTTTGTGCAGATCTGGATTGACCGTGAGGTCCATGTTTAGCGGGATCTGAGTGAGGTTCTCTGCGCCCAAGGAGTCAATGATTATCCCCGCATATTGAGAGTTAGTTTTGTGTTTCTCGATGGAGGCGATGACCTCATCATACGATCGTTTTGTGTGTCCGGTGCCCTTGGATGTATACTCTTTCAGATCTTCTGCGTCAACCTTAGCTTGCTCCTTGCCGGCCCAGTCCTCGAGGGTCTTCATATCAGTAACATGAGCATCATCTGGAATATCCAGCGTATAATCATCGCCCTCCATCTTCCCTACTCCATTCTCGTTGAGGGAGATGATGGTGTTCATCGACTTCTCAACCTTGTCCGCGACCGTTCTCACGCGCTGGATACCGTCGCTGGACCGCGTCAGGAAATCATCCGGGCTGACCGGATCTGATTCTCTTTCGAAGGCTTCGTCGATCTGCTTCCTGGCGGTGTCCGCCCTGTCCGCAAGGTCCCGAATGCCCTTAATTTTTTTTCTGAGCTTATCGGCGTTAAGTTTGATCTTCACTGCGGTTCCTAGGTGTTATTTCATCACTGCGTGCGGTCGTGATGCATGCATGCATGCGGTCTACTGGGGTGCCGGACTCCCAGGTGAACCATTCTCGTCATCGCTTTCCGGGGCGTTACGGATCGCATCATTAATAAGCCCGATCAAAGATGTGAATACGTCGGCCAGGTGGTTGACTTCTGTTTTCACCTCGGTGGCCTGATCGTCCGCCAGCTTGCTGGTCCACGTGTCATCTGCGTTGATTCCGGATGAGAATATTCCCCCTGCGGATCTGTAGCCCATGGGGTCGACAAAGGCGAGCTCAGTATTCTTCTTGTCCACTTCCGCCTTGAGTCTCTCCAAGGCCTGGCGCTTCTTGCTCTCCGCCGCCATGATTTTCTCCTTGTTTCTGAACTGAGGTTGTGTATCTCGTGAGGTGCGCTGCTGTGATCCTACCTGACTCATGACAGTTTGGTAGGTTTGGGGTTTGGGGGCTGATTTTTCGTTGGTATTCCGTGGTGTTTGGGGGTGTGCTGGCACACTAAGAGGCCGGTAGGGTGGGGGTGGTGAGCCCGTTTCTGCGTCAGGTCAAGACTGCTTCAGGAGCGACGGCGGTACAGATCGCGGTCAAGGAAGGGCACCGGGACAAGGTCATCGAGCACCTGGGCTCAGCTCACACCCAGGCAGAGCTGGCTGCCCTGATGGAGATCGGCCGGCGCTGCATTGCTCCAGACCAGCTGGCCCTGGACCTGCCCCCTGTGCCACCAGCGCCACAGCCAGCCTCCTCAGGACCGGCCAACGTCGGCGCGGTGGCAGCCTCCAAACGCTCGGCCCTGTTGTGGGACGTTCTGCACAGGGCGTATACCCGCCTGGGACTGGGCGAGGCGGTCGGTGGTGATCGAGCCTTTGAGCAAATGGTTCTGGCGCGCATGATCGAGCCGCCCACCCGCAAGGCCCAGGCCCCCGCGTCCTGGGAGACCAGGTTCTGATGAGGCCTCACTGGTTAGGGTCCGGCGCCTGGTCGGGCTCAAGGGCTATGTCACCAACATGCCTACTCACCCAATGGACGCCGCCGGGGCCGTCAGCTCCAACCACGAGCTGTGTCACGTCGAGCAGTCGTTTCCGGATGAGTAAGCATGGCCTGAGAGCCCGCCCCATCTTTCACCACGCCCGTGATGCATCGACACCCACCCGACGATGGTGATGGTCGCCCTGGTGCGTACCGACGTAGTGCCATCCACCACCGTTGGGGATGTTGCCGATCTTCTTGACGTCGACATGGACAAGAGAGCCGGGGTAGGGGGTGCTCGTAGCGGCGCACGACCTGGCCGGTTGACGACAGGCGGTTGAGGTGCGTCGCTTGCAGGATTCGGTGGACGGTCGAGGCTGCTACCCCAGTGCGGACCGCGAGCTGGACGGGGTCCGTACGCAGGCGCATGCACAGTGAGACGACCTGCTTGACCACTGCCTTGGGTGTGCGGTGGGGCACGAGCGCGGTCGGCTGGCGCGGTCGGTCATGCCCTCCCGATCAGTACATCTAGGCATGGCTGCATTTGCTGATGTAACCCGAATGAAAATGAAATGGCCAGGACCAGGGCCAGCAAATGCTGCTGATTCTGTTGCTCATGGGATCCAGACTGCTGAAAGAGAAAGATGATAGTGGTAACATGTCAACCTTCCTTGGGGATATGTGTTGAACATGGGCGGACCAATGTTAAATGAGTGCAATCCCCTCTCGCATCGGTCGATTGGATGGTCCGTACGGGTGATCTGTTGTCCGATTAGTCCACCTTTTGATGGAGCATGTAGGCCGACTGGAGGCTTCGCCAGCAACGACGATTAGATCAGCCCGCCGCGTATTGCCTTCACCACGGCTCCTACGCGATCCTGCACACCAAGCTTGGCGATGAGTGTTGAGACATGAGTTTTCACCGTTGCTTCGCTGATGTTGAGACTTCGAGCGATCTGTTTGTTGGGCAGGGCTTCGGTCATGAGTTTCAAAACTTCCATCTCCCGTGATGAGAGCGTTACAAGTTCAGGGCGAAGTGAAGGTGACGTCTCCTTATTCGGTGTGCTCGTATCATGTGTAGTGGCAGTTGATTGCGTCGTCGATGGTGGAGTTCGAAAGTGCATTCCCGAGTGGGGTGACAGAACTATGTTGCCATCAACTGCTTGTCGAACTGCGCCAGCAATGGACTCAATGGAGTCCTCTTTTGCGATGAATCCATTTACTCCGACCGAGAGGGCTTCGTCGACCAGTCGTTTGTCAGTAAAGGTGGTTAACATCAGTGTTGCTATCTGCGGGAAATCAGCGCTAATTACAGCCGCTAAGGTGACTCCATCCATGTGTGGCATCTGAATGTCAAGGAGAAGCGCTTCAATGGCAGCAGAGTCGGGGGACTTCAGGCGATTCAATGCTTCATCTCCGTCGTTTGCGGTCCATGCAACGGAGATGTCGTCCTGTGCGTCCAGGAGTGTGGCGAGAACATGACGCACAAGTGCATCATCGTCAACTACTCCTACATGTATCATTTCTCTACCTCCTGGCCTCGATGACGGGTATGGAGGCGCTGGCCATCCATGTGCCTTCTTCGCTGGAGGTCGTGAGTGCGCCACCGAGCGTTGCAAGCCTCTTCTGCATACTCACTATACCGGTGCCGGATGAAGGCATGGGGGCGAAGTGACTGCTGCTGACTGCGTTGGTCGAAAGGAGCTGGATACGCTGCTTGTTTCGGGAAAGAAGAAATGAAACCGGAGCCGATGTGTCTCCATGACGAATAATATTCGCTCCCATCTCTCGGGCGACGCGAGACATGGTGAGGGTTTGCACATGACTGAGTTCTATGTCTTCTGAAATATGGCAGTTTACTTCGAATCCAGCATCCTCGAGATCCTGGGTCACTAAGTGTATAGATGTCAGGATGTCATGCGAAGGCTTCAAAGAAGCCGTCTCATATGAGGAAGGAATGTCGGATCGTCTTTTGAGGGTGTAGAGAAGCAGTCGTAACTCGTGGAGAGCGTCGGCCCCTGTCCCAGCGAGTGCTGAGAACTCTTCTCGGGCTTTTTCTGGATACGTCTCGTTTTTAGCTGCAAGGCGTGCTCGGAGTACGGTTTGAGACATGGAGTATGCGACAAGGTCGTGCATTTCTGTTGCGATGTCGTCTCTTACGGCATTTAAACGTTGCTCGGTGATGTGCGCTCGATTTTGCCAGAAGTGCTCAGTTTTGTGGGTGGCGGCACCTGCGGGAATGAACAAACCCCCTGACAGCAAGTATATCGCAAGTAACATTACCTCTTTTTCTGTTACGTCGATGCGCACCGTGAACGTTGCCGTCGCATATGCGACACCATTGATGGTGTACACGGCTGCCGCCTTGTATGTAGGCAGGAATCGTCCTATCAGGAAGTGGAATAGCCAGTTGGTGAATACTATGTCGGAAATATGGACGTTGGGTGTAATGACTAGCGTCAGCCAGCATCCTGAGTATGCGATGGCTGAGAGTCGAGGAAATATGGGCAGTATTGCGCAGCACAATGGTGCAAGTAAAATGAACAGAATGTCCTTGATTGACGGTTGGTTGTCGATGGCAATTATTGGAAGTGCGACGTTAAACAGGCCAAATATCGCAATTATAGCGACGTGTGTACGAATAGACTTGACGTCGGACGGTTCGCCTGGGTTTGAGGAATTTAAAGAGAATTTGCGTAAATGAGTGAAGTGGCGTGATGTTGTCATCGTGCCTCAATCCGTCCTGGTAATGAAAATAGCCTAGATGGTTGATTGCCTCACTCCAGCGTAGGACCATAGTGGCTGTGAGCAAACCGGGGCGGATGGGGTGTTTGATCGGTTGACGTGAGCGCTCGTTGGTGCGACTATCCACGCGCTTGCTTCTTCTACTGCTCATCTGATCGGATGTGGCAGCCGTGCCTTGGTCTGGGCGGCTCTCATTTTGGGCCGCTGTTGCGGTATGTCGTGTAGTAGGTGAGTGTGTGCCATGCGACGCGGCCGGCACAGGAAGCCTTTGTAGGATGCCGCGCATGAGAAGAACAGTGAGGCTGCGCCCAGTCGATTCAGGGCGTGCCATCTCGGCGCAGACGTCCGCGGAGTCCTCGATGCCAGGCGGCTCGCCGCGCCGTCGTCGAATGAGCATCGGTGCCCTGGCGGTCCTCGTTGGCGGGTGTCTGAGCGCCTGCGGGACGGGACTGGCCCCCGCAGCGGGAGGCTCGGCCACCGTCCCGGGCCCGATTCCTTCCGGTCTGGAGTCCTTCTACCGCCAGGCCGTCAACTGGTACCCCTGTGCCGCCACCGACGGCATGGAGAAGGCCTCCGAGAAGACCTCCCAGGCGAGCGCCACCACGACGGCCGCCACGGCGTCGGCGCAGGCAACCGCCGCACCGAGCTCCGCCGGCGCGACTGGGACGGCAGGCTCCTCCGAGGAGGAGACCGACACGGCCACCTTCAGCTGCGCCGTCATCACCGTCCCCCTGGACTACGCCAACCCCAAGGGCGAGACCATCTCGATCGCCGTGAAGAAGCGCGCCGCCACCGGCGGCCACGCCCAGGGCGCCCTGTTCATCAACCCCGGTGGTCCCGGCGACTCCGGGGTCTCCTTCGCCGAGCGGGCGGGCAACGCCTTCAGTCCCGATCTGCTCAACGCCTACGACGTCATCGGCTTCGACCCGCGCGGGGTGGGCTCCTCCACGGCCATCACCTGCTCCAGTGACGACGACTCATCCGGCAGCACCGCCGAGCCGTCTGCCTCCGGTGCGGCCTCGTCCTCGCCGTCGGCCTCGGGTACGCCGTCCGCAGGCAGTACGCCCTCCGCCGGCACCGCCGCGAGCGGCGAATCCTATGAGGAGTGGGCGGAGTCGACCCGGCAGTCCTTCCAGGAGCTGTCCGAGCAGTGCGCCTCCGGCACCGAGCCCGCGGCCCTGCTCGACCACGTCGACACCGTCTCCGCGGCCCGGGACCTCGACATCCTGCGGGCGCTGGCCGGTCAGGAGAAGCTGAACTACCTGGGCTTCTCCTACGGCACCTACCTCGCATCCGTCTACGCCGAGAACTTCCCCGGCAACACGGGGCGCATGGTGCTCGACGGCGCCATCGACCCCGCCCTGTCCCTCGCCGAGCAGGGACTGGGGCAGGCCAAGGGCTTCGAGCAGGCGCTGCGCACCTACGTCGACTACTGCCAGGCCTCCAGCGGCTGTCCGTTGAGCGGCGGCACCGACGCCGGAGTCCAGCAGGTCCGTGACCTCATCACCTCCGCCAACAGCACGCCCCTGTCGACGAGTGACCCGAACCGCACTGTGACCGGCTCAGACATCGTCACCGCCCTGAGCGAGTACCTCTACACCACCGAGCAGAACTGGGCACCCCTGACCAGCGCCCTCGACCAGGCCATCAACCGCCACGACGGCTCGGCCTTCGCGGCCTCCGAGGAGCAGGACTCGTCCTCGAAGGATGACGGCGGTGGCGCCTTCCAGGCCGTCACCTGTCTGGACTACCCGGTGGAGGGTGACGAGGCGACCTGGGCCGCGCAGTACGAGCAGGCCAAGCGCGTGGCCCCGATCTTCGCGGACTCCTCGGTCGGCTTGGACATGGTGTGCAGCGTGTGGGGGCACAACGGGACCCGCAAGCCCACGCAGATCCACGCCCGCGGCGCTGCGCCGATCCTCGTGGTGGGTACCACCGGGGACCCGGCCACCCCGTACGCCTGGTCGAAGTCCCTCGCCGAGCAGCTCGACTCCGGCCAGCTGCTGACCTGGGAGGGCAACGGGCACACCGCTTACGGCGGCGACGCCCCCTGCGTCAACGACGCTATCGACGCCTACCTGATCTCCGGCACCATGCCCAAGAAGGGCCTGACCTGCCACGGCAACGAGTAGGCGTGTAGCCATCGAGTCAGCGGGCGGGCCGGGGTGCACTCGGCCCGCCCTTCTGGCCGTGCCTCATGTCTTGCGTTGGTGAGGCAGAAGGTGCGACCTCGCGAACACGAGATGGAGAATCCATCGCTCTATCAGTAGGACGAGGAATGCGCTCAGGACTAGTAGCGCGATGGCAATCCGGCTGTGCACAATGCATGCATGCGGCAAGCCTTCAGTGTGCTCTAGGTTGCTATCAAGCATGAAAGAATAGCTGTTCCCACAGAGAACGATATCGCCACTCGCGTTCGTGGTGTGCGCATCAACCAGTGTGTACATCCATAGATACGTCATAATGCCGACTGATATCGTACTGATGAGCGTTCGCCAACGTCGGCGGATTTCTTGCTGGTTGGCGCCTCGAACGATCCTTCTCCACCAAGGTAGAACGCCAGCAATGACAACAAGTGTGCCGAACGTGACGTTGACGACTACTCCTCCTAAACTTCCAGGAGACACTGACTTCTGCTCCTTAATTTTCGCTCCGAAGTTCATATCACTTTATGTCCGTTTTCTGTCGTTCTGTGGCAAACTTGATGGACAAACTAAGTGGCAAGTTGCTTCTGTTTAGTGTTTTTGGGAGATGATTGGTTCATTGTGGAGAGTGCGCGGTGTTCCAGAAATTCTACCGCGCTCAGGCTGGCCCTTGAGCCCGGGTCGGGTGGGGGTGCCGCCGTGACCCAGGACTGAGACAGGTGTACTCCACGAGCCTCGGGTCGTACTGGCCGGGCGGTGCGTACTGCACGAGCCCCCGACCTACGGGGAGTGCACCCAAGCCTTCCCCAGTAGCCCCCGACCCTCGTGCAGTACGAGTGAGGCGTTCGCGGGGTCTCGGCTGCAGCCCGGCGCGCCGGTTGTGGCAGGAGCCGAGCCCTGTCGTCGGCGGGCCTACAGGTCCCCGACCTTCTGGAGGCGCTGGAGGCTGAGCCAGCCCACCGGGATCGGGATCCAGAAGGTGACCAGGCGGTAGACGACCGCCGTGGACAGCGCCACCCCGTAGGGGACGCCGGCGGCGACGAGCCCCGCGGTCAGGGCCAGCTCGACCGGCCCGATACCACCGGGGGAGGGCACGATCGAGCCCACGGTGTTGGAGGCCAGGTAGGTGATGGCCAGGACCGCGAAGGGCACCGTGTAGCCGAAGGACCACAGGCTCGCGCTGAAGGACAGGATGTAGGACAGGCTCAGCATGAGGGCGCCGCCCACGCCCAGGACCAGGCGCATCGGATTGGTCATGACCCACACGAGCCGCGGCCACACCTGGCGGTAGGTGGGCTCGATCTTGGCCCACGCCCAGGTGCGCGCCTTGGGGATGGTCAGGACCACCGCCGCCACCACGACGACGGCGCCCGCGGCGACCAGCACCCAGCCCGAGGGCAGGGTCAGCCCCGTGGACTGGCCGGTCATGGCCGCCAGCACCACGAGCAGCACCACGGTGACGATGAACTGGACCACCTGGACCAGGGCCACCGTGGCCACGCCGACCGCGGTGGGCACCCCCTTGCGGTTGAGGAAGCGCAGGTTGATGGCCGCCCCGCCCACACCGGCCGGGGCGACGAGCGAGACGACGGCGCTGGCCAGGTGCACCTCGGTGGAGCGCCACAGGGAGAGCCGCTCGGGGCTGAAGGCCACCAGTGTGAGCCCCGCGCCCACGTAGGTGGCCACGGAGAAGATCAGGGCCACCAGCATCCACCAGATGTTGGCCTGCGAGACGGCGGTGGAGACCTGCTGGAAGTCCAGCTGCGCCAGCAGCGTCCACACCGCCACCAGGGCCACCACGGCCATGAGGACGGTGCGCG
>ERZ772968.1374-NODE-1374-length-11341-cov-34.937267_pt1 | contig 11341 bp, 6 predicted proteins | sample MGYA00580674_ERZ772968 | MGnify/ENA primary metagenome ERZ772968 (study PRJEB29015, sample SAMEA2737940) | human oral metagenome | biome: human oral; feature: human-associated habitat; material: dental | place: China | collected 2138 ...
CCGCGCCCACGTGGGCTACATCCCGCGCGGCGGCGTCGTGACGGGCCTGTCCAAGTTGGCTCGCGTCGTCGAGGGCTACGCGCGCCGCCCCCAGGTCCAGGAACGCCTGACCGCCCAGGTGGCCGACGCGATCGACGAGATCCTGCACCCTCAGGGCGTCATCGTCGTCATCGAGGCCGAACACATGTGCATGTCGATGCGCGGTATCTCCAAGCCGGGCTCGTCGACCGTGACCAGCGCGCTGCGCGGCATCATGAGCGACGGGGCGACTCGCGCGGAAATGATGGCCCTCGTCCTGTCTGGGAGCCGATGACATGAGCGCCCTGCCCCTGCCCGCCACCCCGGCCTCCTTCCCGGTCCCGTCCCTGGCGCTGCCGGGCGGGGCGACCCTGCCCGCTGGGCGCACGGCGGTCATGGGCATCCTCAACGTCACCCCCGATTCCTTCTCGGATGGGGGACGCTACGCGGACGTTGCCGCCGCGCTGCGCCATGCGCGCGAGATGGTGGCCGCGGGCGCGGACCTGATCGACGTGGGCGGGGAGTCGACGCGGCCGAACTCGACGCGCATTAGCGCGGACGAGGAGTGGGCGCGCATCGGCGCGGTCGTCGAGGCTTTGGCTGCCGACGGCGTCGTCGTGTCGGTCGATACGCTGCACGCGGCGACGGCCCGCGAGGCCGCGCGCGTCGGTGCGGCGATCATTAACGATGTGAGCGGCGGGCGCTGGGATCCGCAGATGAACGAGGCGGTGGCTGCCTCGGGCTGCGCGTACGTCGTTCAGCACTATCGCGCGCTGCCGGGGATGCCGGGGGAGCACTTCGATTACGGGGAGGACCTCGTGGGCACGCTCGTTGAGCGCGTGAGCTACCAGGTTCAAGACGCTATTGATGCTGGTGTGACAGCTGATAAAATTGTCATCGACCCGGGCCTCGGCTTCTCGCTGACAGGCGACCAGTGCTGGCAGATCCTGCGCGAACTGCCGCGCTTCCTACAGGGCGGATACCCCGTCCTCGTCGGTGCGTCTCGTAAGCGTTTCGTCAAGGCCCTCGGGGGCGACGTGGACGCGGACAGCGCGGCCATCGCCGCCTACTGCGCGGCATCAGGCGCGTGGGCCGTGCGGGTCCACGACGTAGCCGCCACCGTCGCAGCCATCGCCCGAAAGGAGAACGACGTTGACTAACCGACGCGTCATCATCGCCCTCAAAGGACTGGGGGCGATGGCCAATCACGGCGTCTACGACTTCGAGCGCGCCCGCGACCAGCGCTTCAGCGCAGACATCGTCATGTGGGTCGAGACCGCGGGTGCCACCGATGACATCGCCGCCACCGTCTCCTACGCGGATATCGCCGACGAGGCCATGGCGGTCCTCACCGGCAACACCGTCGACCTGATCGAAACCCTCGCCGAGACCATCGCCACGCGCGTCATGAGCCACGAGGGCGTCGTCGGCACCGAGGTCACCGTCCACAAGCCCGACGCCCCCATCGACCACCCCTTCGCGGACGTGTCGGTGACCGTGCGCGTCGGTGAGACTGACGCGATGCCGCTATCGCTGTCCCTCAAGGGCATCTACGAGGCCGAGGACGGCTCCGTCCTCACCGGCGAGATCGAGGCCTACGGCCGCGCTCAGGCACCCAGCCCCGCGCAGCAGGAGCACAGCGAGGCGCTCCCGTCGCGCCGCGGTGTCCGCGCCGCCGAGGCGCAGCGCGAGGAGGATACCTCCCGTCCGGCGCACCTGCGCTCGCGTCGTGTGGTCCTGGCGATCGGCGGCAACCTCGGGGACGTGCCCGTCACGCTCATGCACACGGTCGAGGCCCTGTCCTACATGGAGGGCTTCCAGATCGACGACGTTTCGCCGATCATGCGCACGAAGCCCGTGCTCGCGCCCGGACAAGCCCCCCAGCCCGACTACTGGAACGCCATCGTCGTCGGCTCCGCGATCGCGAGCCCCGACGAGCTCTTCGCTCAGACCAGCCGCATCGAGCGCGAGCTGGGGCGCGAACGCCACGAGCGCTGGGGCGCGCGTACCGTCGACATCGACATCATCCAGATCGAGGGTCTGGCCTCCGCCGACCCGGTCCTCACCCTGCCGCACCCGCGCGCCAAGGAACGCGCCTTCGTGCTGGCGCCCTGGCTCCTGTGCGACCCCGACGCCATCCTCGAGGGCGTGGGCCGCGTGTCCGACCTGCTGGCCCACACCCCCGACCGCGAGGGCATCATCGACGCCGTCGACGACTGGCTCGAAGACCCGGCGGCCGTCATGGCCGACTCGGACCAGCTCCTGGCTCAGCGCGCCGAGCAGGCCAGCGCCGACATGCGCGAGCTCATCGAGGCTCTGACCGGCGAAATCAGCCAGGTCGACAAGCTCGTGACCCGCCCGAGTGAGCCCGCCGAGCCGGTGGAGATTCCTGCCGCCCACACGATCGTCGAGGACTCCGGCGACGACGTCGAGGAGCCCGAAGCCTCCGAGTCTGCCTCGGCGCAGACCGAGGAACCCGAGGCCGCCTCCGTCTCCGCCGTCGAAGCCCCTGCCCCTCGCGCCAGCATCTGGAGACGCCTGTCCGCCGTCCAGGATTCGCGCGAGTCCGCGAGCGCTGACGAGCCCGAGGTCAGCGTGCCCGAGGTCGAAGCCCCGGCAGCGCAGGACGCGTCCCAGTCTGAGGAACCCGACGCAGCCCCGCAGGCCGCAGCGCCGCAGGGCGAGACCCCCGCGGACGAGGCCGCGACCGCCCCGGCGGTGCCCGGCCCGCCCCACCGTCAGCGCCGCCGCCGCGTGGACGAAGCAAAGGCCTCGTCGCGACCCTCCTGGCACCCGGTCTCCTCCGTTCCTGCGGATTCCGCTGCCGGGCGCATGACCCGCAAGATCGGTACGGGCACCTACAAGCCGAGCGGCACCGAAAAACCCCGCTGGGTCCCCGTCTTTGAGCCCAAGCGGGAGGAAACGCGTTCCTCGATCGCGCTGCCGGACTGGAACTTCTCCGTCAGCTCCGCCCACGACGTGCGCGTCGTCGACGACCGCTCCGGCCTCGGCCACGACGAGGAGCCCCCCAAGGCCACCGTCCATGCCGACGGGCGCTCGACGATCCTCGCCCCCGGACTGCCCGATAACACTCCCGTCGGCCCCATCCCCGAGGACGAAGCCACCCAGACCGGCATCCTGCGCCGCGTCGTCGTGCGGCCCACGATGACCGGAGCGATCCCGATCGTCAAGAGGCGCTAAATGAAACCCGTGTCGATCGTGTGGGTGGCGGCGGTGGGCCTCGTGGCCGCCGGCCTGAGCTTCCTCGGCTTCTTGGGGCACATGCGCCAGGGCGGTACCCCGTTGATCGTCACCCCGGGACCCGCCGTCATCTTTGCGATCGCCACGGCCTGCCTCATTTGGTCCGGCCTGGCGGTTCGCCGCCTGCGCGCGGGCAAAGACACGTGGATCGATGCGATCGGCGCGATGCGCGTCGCGGTTTTTGCGCGCACGAGCGCCCTCGTCGGCTCCGGCCTGACCGGAATTCTCATCGGCGTGATGGCCGTGTCCCTCACGCAGCTCGAAGCCCCCGCGATGGCCGCCAACGCGATCGGGGCGGGCCTGTCTGGCCTCGTCGGCATGGTGTGGACCATCATCGCGATCGCCATCGAACGCTGGTGCATCATCACCCCCGACGACGAGGGATCGACGTCCTCTAAGCGCAGCGCGGCCGCCTGACCGCCTGCTCGTCGCAGGCCCGCGCGCCGCGCGCCGCGTGTGAAAGTCGCCCCCGTCCCGAGCGTTAGCCGTATCCGGCGCGCCATGCCCGGTATCGTGGATGCGTGGCTGACCAGCGTAAGAATTCCCCCAGGCGACCCACCTCCAGGCGTAGTACGTCGGGAGGCGCCAGTGGTCGCACAGGTGATCGCGCGTCCCGCGCCGCTGCCGGCAGCCGCGTTTCCGCTGCTCGTCCGGCCGCCGTGAAGGCCTCCGCATCGACGAGAAAGGGGAGCACTGGCCCGGCGCAGCGCTCCGCAAGCGCGAAGGCACCCCGTCAGAAGAAGTCGTCGGGCGGCGGCCGTCCGCCCGTCAACCTGTGGCCGCGGCGCATCATCACGGGCCTCGGCCTGATCCTCATCCTCGCCCTCATCGTGTGGGGCATCGTCGCTGGGATCCGCGCGATCGTCGGAGCCGTCAGCGCCGATCCCACCCCGCAGTCCAGCCCCCAGTCCGTCCAATCGGGCGCGGTGGACGCGTCCGGCTACACCCTCAAGGGCGGCCAGGAGGCCACGGCCGACGGCCTGCTCACCGACGGCACGACAATCGACATTCCCACCTGCCTGGACCGCGACATCACGGCCACCGCGAAGGCGTCCACGACCTCGTCCGGCTCGGCGATGCCCGTGACCCTCACGCTCGAAAACCGCGGTTCCGTCGCCTGCTCGACGTCCCTGTCGCGCTTCGGCCTGCAGATCTCGACGGGTGACCTGCAGGTCTACAACTCGGCGAAGTGCGGCGAGGAGCAGCAGTCGTCGACGACCCTGCTCCTGCGCCCGGGTGCCACGTGGACCGGCGCGCTGCGTTGGGACGGCTACGTGTACACGAACGGCTGCACGACACCCGCGGGTGGAGCGAGTGCCGCGTCTGCCGGGACCTACAAGGTCGCGGTCACCATGGGTACGCGCGAGGTCGGTTCGACCGTGGTCGACGTGACCCCCGCGCCCGCCCCGCAGTCGGGAGCTCAGTCCGGCCCGCAGTTGGGAACCCAGTCGGGCCGCTAGCGCCTACCAGCCGACGAGGCCGGAGCTGACCGCCTGCGCCTGGTGCGCCAGATTCTCGGTGATGAGCTTGGCACGGTAGGGGCCGATACCCTCGATGGCTTCCAGCTCCTCGGTGGTGGCTGCGCGCAGGGCGGGCAGCGTCGTGATGTGCGCGGAAACCTCCTTGATGGCTCCCCACGACAGGTGCGGGACCAGGGAGAGGGCGCGCACGCCGCGCGGCGTGATCTCGCGGTCCAGGTCCGCGACCTCGTACACGTCCAGCCCGAGGATGTTCGCGATCGCGGTGAGGTCCACGATGCGCTCCGACCCGAGGGAGGACAGCTCTGCCTCGACGCGGGCGACGTCGTCGGGGTCGCGGATGTAGTCGCGCATGACGAGGGCCCGCTCGGACGCGGAGCCGCGCACGAGGTCCTCGACCTGCAGGGCCAGCAGGCGCCCCTCGGATCCGAGTTCCTCCAGGTATTCCGTGATTTCGGAGGTGATGCGTCGGATCATCTCCATGCGCTGCATGACGGTGGCGACGTCGCGCACGGTCGCGCTGTCGCGCATCTCGAGGATGGTGAGGGTCTGTAGGACCTCATCGAGGCGCTGACTGTAGCGGTCGAGCGTGTCCACCGCCAGGTTGGCGCGCGAGAGCAGGGCCTCGGGCTCCTCCACCAGGCGGTGCTCGGTGCCCACGTAGATGGAGATCATGCGCATCGACGCGGACAGGGACAGGACCGGCAGGTGGGTCTGACGTGCGGTGCGCTGCGCGGTGCGGTGGCGCATGCCGGACTCGTCGGTGGGGATCGTGGGGTCCGGGAAGAGCTGCACGTTGGCCTTGCGGATGCGCCACAGGTTGGGATCGATGATGACGGCGCCGTCCATCTTGCACAGCTCACGCAGACGCGCGGCCGTGAAAGCGACGTCGAGGTCGAAGCCGCCCGAGCAGATGGCCTGCACCTCGGGGGTGTATCCCAGGACGATGAGGGCGCCCGTGTGGGAGCGCTGGATTCGTTCCAGTCCCTCTCGCAATGGCGTACCGGGCGCGACTGCGCGCAGTGCCTCACGAAGGATCGCTGCATCGGACGTCAATGTGATTCCCTCCCAGACGAGTAGGCGTGATACCTATTATTGCGAGTCTGCCGGAAAAGCGACACGAATAGCCGTCGCCAGATCCGACACAGTAAAGACGGTGATGCCGTCGACGCCCGTGAGATCCTCACTGCCCTGAGCGGGAACGATCGCCGAGGAGAAGCCCAGGCGTGCGGCCTCGGCGAGGCGACGTTGAGTGCCCGTGCACGCCCGGACCTCGCCCGTCAGGGAGATCTCTCCGACCGCCACAAGGTTGGCGCGTGGGGGAACGCCCTTGAGCGAGGATACGATCGAGAGGGCCATCGCGAGGTCGATCGCCGGCTCGACCGTGCGGGCCCCACCGACCGTGGAGACGTAGACGTCCGCCCCCGACGTGTCCGCGCCGATGCGGGCCTGCAGGACCGCCAGAATCATCGCGACGCGCGCGTGGTCCACGCCCGACGTCGTGCGCCGAGGCGAGCCGCCCGAGGAAGGGGCGACGAGCGACTGGATCTCCGTGGGCAGCGGGCGGCGCCCTTCCAGAGAGACGGTCGCGCAGGTGCCGGGCACGCCGCGCGTCGTGCGCGACAGGAACAGGCCGGAGGGGTCAGCGAGGCCGTAGATCCCCGAGTCGGTCAGCTCGAAGCAGCCGACCTCGTCGGTGGGACCGTAACGGTTTTTCACCGCGCGCAGCAGGCGCAGGCGCGAATGGCGGTCGCCCTCGAACTGGCAGACGACGTCCACGAGGTGCTCGAGCACGCGCGGGCCCGCGATGCCGCCGTCCTTCGTCACGTGGCCGACGAGCAGGGTGGGCAGGTCGGACTCCTTGGCGACACGGATGAGGGATGCCGCGACCGCGCGCACCTGCGCGACCCCGCCCGCCCCACCCTCGACCTGGGAGGAGGAGATGGTCTGCACGGAGTCGACGATCAGCAGGGAGGGGCGCGAAGCCTCGACGTGGCCGAGGACGACGCCGAGCTCCGTCTCATCCGCGATGAGGAGGTTCGGCTCGAGCGCGCCGATGCGCTCCGCACGCCCGCGCACCTGGGCCGCCGACTCCTCGCCAGTGACGTACAGGATGGGTCCGCGCCCGCCCGCGGCCGCCGTGCGCGCGGCTTTGGCTGCCACGTCCAGCAGCAGCGTCGACTTGCCGACGCCGGGCTCACCGGCCAGGAGGATCACTGCGCCGGGCACGATGCCGCCGCCCAGGACGCGGTCCAGCTCGCCCACGCCCGTCGAACGCGACGAGGCGCGCTCGCCGTCGACCTCGCCGATGGGTAGCGCGGGACGCCGCGGGGTGGTGGTGGTGCGCGCGCCTCCCGTGACCTCCCCGGCCTGGTCGACCGTGCCCCACGCCCCGCACTCGCGGCACTGGCCCACCCACTTGGGGGAGGTCCAGCCGCAGTCGGAGCAGCGGTACGTGATCTTCTCCTTCGCCATGCACTCACCGTAACCCGGCCCACCCTCATCTGCGGTCCGCGCGCGAGGCGCGCCGCAGGTGTGCACTTCTAGGGGAAGCAGCGAAGCGAGCCGAGCGCGGAGGGTTGGTTGAGGGACAGGTCTGGCTCCGGCCTCGTGGCGCGAGAGAACATCCAAATGCGTCGCTGTGGTCAGGTTCTCGTGCGCCCGGGAAGCGCTGGAATGCGGCGCGAACGAGTCGCCAGGCGTTTGAACTTATTCAGTACCTGTTGTTGTCTCGGGCGTTTATCCATAGGGTTGGTCGGTGTGTATCCTTGGAATGGCTCACCATGGCCACGCGGATACAGATACCGCCCCACAACAGTGCACACATGAAGACTGAGGAAGCGACATGAACAAGGCGCGTCAAACGCGAAACACCTGGTCGAAGCGGATGCCCGCAATCGCCGTCCTGCTGGTGTCCGCGATGCTGTGCGTCCTCGCGGTGGTCTACCGCGGCGTCGAGGTCACCCAGGTCAGCGTCGATGACGGCGGTATCTGGGTGACGAACCAGGATCGCAAGCTCCTGGGCCACCTCAACTATGACGCGCTCATGCTCGACGGCACAGTCTCGGTCAAGTCCGCGTCCTTCGACATCGGGCAGGCCGGCGGCGACGTGACTCTGGGGGAAACAGTGGGCCGTACGGTTACCCCCGTGCGCTCCACGTCCTTCTCGCTGGGCCAGGCGATCACGCTGCCTGAGAACGCGGTCCAGGTCCAGGGCGGGTCCGTGTTGGCCGTCCTCGACCCCAACGAGGGCCTGCTGTGGGTGGGTGACGCCAACGAACCGGCTTCCATGTCGCTCGTGCGCGAGGATGCAATCGCGAACGACCTGAGCGATGGGGTCGTCGCGGTGTCGAACACGGGGACGGTCTTCGCATACTCTCCCGGGTCCTCCAAGCTGGTCACGCTCACGCGAGAAGGCCAGGCTTGGCGCGCAAAGACCACGGAGATCAAGGATTTCACCCCGGCCGGAACACCGACGATCACCGCGGTCGGTGACAAGCCCGTCATCTACGACCAGGCCGGTAACAAGCTGGTGTTGCCCGGTGGCAAGGTACGCGACCTCGCCGAGGAGCACGTGACCGGCGCGGTCCTGCAGGCCCCCGGCGACGAGGCCGCCTCGGTCCTCCTCGCGACCAGCGACGAGCTGGTGTCCGTGCCCCTGAACGGCAAGGCGATCGAGCGCCAGGAGGCCTCGGAGAGCGGCCAGAAGGGCACCCCCGCGGCCCCGGTCTTCCACCGCGGTTGCTCCTACGGTGCCTGGGCGGGCTCGGGCGCGTTCGTGCGCACCTGCACGGACTCCACGCGCAACCAGGCGCAGACTGTGCCTACGCTCGCCGAGGCCACGTCCGCTGTTTTCCGGACGAACCGTACGCGCATCGTCCTTAACGACGTCTCGACGGGCACGCTGTGGCTGCCCGACAAGAACATGGTTGTTGTCGACAACTGGGACCAGATCCCCACCGAGGAGCAGGAGGAAGAAGATACTCCGACTCCCGATGATCGCGAGCAGGTCTCCGAGCCGGAGCACAACGACAAGAACACGCCGCCCGAGGCCGTCGACGACGACTTCGGCATCCGCCCGGGCCGCTCGACGCTGCTGCCCGTCCTCGACAACGACTCCGACGACGACGGCGACGTGCTGACGGCGCGTGCGGTCACCAACCCCGAGTTCGGCTCGATCGTGCGCACGAGGGGCGGCCGAGCCCTGCAGATCACGGACATTCCGGAGTCTATGACGAGCGGGTCGACGTCCTTCACCTACGAGGCCTCGGACGGCCTCGCGGGTGCGACGGCGACCGTCACGCTGACGATCCACCCGTGGAGCCAGAACGAGGGTCCGCGTCAGCTCAAGCACCCGGTCATCAAGGTGGGTGCGAACGCGCAGGTGGAGTACAACCTGCTGTCGGACTGGATTGATCCCGATGGCGACCAGTTCTACCTCAAGTCGGCGACGGCTCCCGACGGCATGGCCGTGCAGTTCTCCGAGGACGGGACAGTTCAGATCCGCGACCTGGGTTCCGGCGCGGGCGTCAAGGCGATCGCCGTCACCATGTCAGATGGGCACGCGGAGACCACCGGCGAGCTGCAGGTGAGCGTGCAGGAGAACGGCAACGTGCCGCCCATCGCGCGCGCGGACTTTTACGTGGCGCGCGTCGCTGAGCCGCTGACCATCGACCCGATCGCCAACGACACGGATCCCAACGGCGACGCCCTGTCCCTCGTGGCGGCGGGCACGGCCCCGGCGGGCACCTCGGTCTCCGCTGACCTCTCGCGCGGCACGCTGACGTTTACGGGCTCGGTGCCGGGATCCTTCCAGTTTACCTACACGGTCTCCGACGGCCCGTCGACGACGGTCGGCGTCATCCGCGTCGACGTGGTCGACGATGACACGAACGCTCTGCCGATCGCCGAGGACGACCTGGCGGTCCTGCCCTCGGGCGGCGCCTCGCTGATCGCGCCGCTGGCCAACGATACGGACCCGTCGGGCGGCGTCCTCGTCGTTCAGTCGATCGACGTGCCCGCGAACTCGGGCCTTGAGGTCACGCTCATCGAGCGCCACCTGCTGCGCATCACGTCGCCGGGCGGCCTCAACGATGTCACGACCTTTACCTACACGGTCTCCAACGGCGCGGGTTCCGCGACTGCTCAGGTGAGCGTCATCCCGACGGATGCGCAGAGCGACGAGACCCCGCCTGAGACCACGCCGGACACGGCGAAGGTGCGCGCCGACGACATCGGCTCGGTGAGCGTCCTGTCGAACGACCGCTCGCCGATCGGTCTGACGCTGAGCCTGGACCCCGACGTGCAGGTCATGACCGGCGCCGAGCTGGGCACGGTTTTCGTGACGGGCAACCAGGTGCGCCTGGCCGCCGGCTCCGAGGCCGGCGTGGTGCGCGTGGCGTACACGGCCGTCGACTCGGTGGGTAACCGCTCGACGTCGACCGTCACGTTCGAGGTCATTGCCTCCTCCGCTGCGAACAGCGCGCCCGTGCCCAAGGCGCTCAGCGCCTGGGCCGTGCAGGGGCAGATGGCGCGCATCCCGGTGCCCCTGACGGGCATCGATCCAGACGGCGACTCGGTCGCTCTGGTCGGCATTGACCAGCCGCCAGCCAAGGGTAGCGTCGTGCTGGGGACGGAGTGGCTGGAGTACACGCCCTCCGACAATGCGACCGGTACGGACACGTTCTCCTACATTGTCGAGGACCGCCTCGGCGTGCAGGGGCGCGCCCGCGTGCGCGTTGGTATTGCGCCCCCGGGATCGCAGAACCACAACCCGACGGCCGTGCCTGACTCGGTGACGATTCGACCGGGACGCGAGGTGAGTGTCAACGTCCTGAGCAACGACTTGGACGCGGATGGCGATGCCCTGTCGGTCGATACGGACCCCGCGACCGTGTCGGTGTCGGATCCCGCAGCTACCGTCACCGTGGCGCAGGATGCGGTGACGGTCAAGGCTCCCGCAGCCGATGGCGTGTTCGTCGTCGCCTACCAGATTCAGGATGGACGAGGCGGACGCGCGCAAGGGCAGTTGACGGTGACGGTGGATTCCGAGGCGCCGCTGCGCGCCCCGATTGCCCGCGATGACGTCGTGTCTGTCGCGGACCTCCCCGCCGATTCGAAGCCCGTGAGCGTTCCCGTCCTCGTCAATGACGAGGACCCGGATGGGACGACGGCTGCGCTGACGGTGTCGGCGCAGGGCTCGGGCGTGAGCGTGTCGGGGCAGAACCTGTCAATTTCCCCGGATGCGCGTCGTCGCCTCGTCGTCTACACGGTGACGGATCCCGACGGCCTGAGCGCGAGCGCGGTCGTGACCGTTCCGGGTACCGACCTGCTGGCTCCGCGCCTGGATATGACGCGTATTCCGGTGGCGATCCGCGCGGGTTCGTCGGTGACCCTTGATATCGGCGACTACGTGCTCGTGCGCGATCATTCGCGTTCCCCGATCATTACGGACGCGGCCTCGGTGAAGTTCAACGGCGGCCTGGATTCGGTGTCCCTGCAGGACCCGACGCACCTCGTGGTGAGTGCTCCCGACACGGCCTCGGGCAAGGCCTCGGTGTCCTTCACGGTGCGTGACGGCGCCT